>Ga0335081_10013687_pt1 | contig 13114 bp, 14 predicted proteins | sample Lox_Sample_35_FD_206713 | JGI IMG/M metagenome (GOLD analysis project Ga0335081, IMG submission 206713) | Soil microbial communities from Loxahatchee National Wildlife Refuge, Florida, United States - Lox_Sample_3.5 | ecosystem: Environmental > Terrestrial > Soil > Wetlands | place: USA...
CGAAGGGCGGCTCCAGAGGGCCAAACAACCTCCATCACTTCTACAGCACCGCACTCGGCGGGACCACCATCAACCACTATGTCCTGCCTCCTGCGTTCGTGTTCACAACTTCCTCATGCCGGTTCCTCCGTCGCTCGAACTCGTGCCGGTATCCCACCGCCACGGCGTCCTGACCGCGTTGCCGCATCGAGATCTGGCCGGGGAGGGTCATCACCCGTTGCGCTGAGCGTTTCGACGACCTGCTTCCCGCGATCTCTGAGGTAATTGAAGCCGGCCGCGTGGTCGAGGTGACAATCGCGCTGCCCGAAGAGCCCAAGAAACAGACGATCGCGATCACGCCGACCGCCGGCTGAGTCTCCCTCTCTGTGAACCTGTCGGTCACCGTTGCTTCGGCGGCCGTGACCGAACCCGCTCAGCGAACGGACGGCCATGAACTCGGCGAATCAGGCCCGTGACCTCAGCGACGAACATGAGCACAACCGTGCTTCAGGTTCCACCTACCACGGGGTCAAACCGCGCGCGCAGACCACGCTGGTGTTCGCGATCCTCGCCAGGCGGCGAGCGCGATCGTCCAACTGGATCCCAGGCCACCGCCGTGAGAGCGTCACCGGTACGCGCGCGTCACCTCACCGACACCGAGCCGCGCGAGCTCGGACGGCGCGTCTGCACCCCCGACTGCACCTCGACCGGACGATTACCGGCAAGCGGGAGCGGGCGGCGAGTTCGACGTGAACGACACGGCGGCTCTCAGCGAACTGATGCTCGCCCCACTGGTCCTCTAACCCCTGCCCCACGCGAGCAAGACCGCGAGGTCCAGTGTCGAAATGATCCCGGCCGGGCGCGCGGTCGGCGCGGCCGAGACGATCAGATGGCTGACGGCGTGCTCGCTCATCAGCTCCGCGGCTCGCTTCAGCGGCTCGCTCGGTTCGATGAAGATCGCACCCGAACCGGCCAGCTCGCCGGCGGTCCGGTGCAACTCCCCGCGCGCCGCCGCCCCCGTAAGCTCGGCGTCCGACACGATCCCCCACGGCCGCCCAGGCTTTGCACCGGACCCCGCCTGGGTGCCTTCCACCACGACCGCGTGGACGTGGTAGCTGGCCATGATCTCGGCCACCTGGCGCAAGCTGGTGTCAGGCGGACAGCTGACGACCCCAACCCGCATCGCGTCGGCGACCGTGGCGTGCTCAAACGCCGGGCCGATCAGCCTTGGACTCCCTGGGAAGCTCACGCCCCGGATTTTTAGCGCCCGAGTGCGGGCGCCGCACCTATGCGTCCTCGATGAGGCTTGTGCTCGAGCGTGTAGCGCCCGAGCTCTCACACCGTGAGTCAAACCCGAGTTGTGCTGCATGCGGGGCGGGCGGGACGTCCACCGTCGCGCTACACCGCTGCACCTCGAGGTTGCGCTCGGAGAGCGTGTCAGGAGGGTCGAGCGTGGGCTCGACTGCGAGCGTCGCCCCGAGCCGCGGGCGTGGATGAGGTGTCCGACCGCGCCGAGGCATCGGCGTCAGGCATGGGGATCAACGTTGGCAGCACCTTCGCCATCGCCGCAACAGCCGCAGCACATTCGACGCGCGTTCAACGATCCTCATCGGGCGTCGTTCGTTCGGTCTCGGCCCATGCTGGCCCATCGTTCGAGGCGGCGGGCCGCGGGGATGCCGGTGAGCAGCGCGATGCCCTCATCAACGGTTCGTGCGCTGCACACGTCGAACCGTCCCTCGCGTGCGGCGTCCACGACCTCGTGAGAGAGCATCAGGCGGGGCGCATGACTCCGGGATGATCACGCCGTGGGCCCCGTCAGCCGTCTCAGCCTGCAAGCGCGGTAGAAGCCCTAGGTTCTGCGCGTTGGTAGGCGCCGAGCCGTGCTCGTTTACCGAGCCCGTCGCTGCGATGTCCTGGCGGGGCGGCACCGCGGCGAGGTCCGCCAGCAGCGCGTACAGCTCGGCGCTGGCGGCCGTGTCGCCATTGATGTGCTCGTAGGGCTGCTCGAAGGTCGGGTTCGCGACCAGCGCGGCCCTCTCGGGAGCCGCGAGCGTCATCGTTGGATTCGAACTCAGTGGTATCCCGCGCGCGGTGTGTGGACTGTCGCGGTAGCGGCTCGCGGGGCCGGTGTTCATCATTGTCAGTGAGAGGTTTGGTGACCCTCCGCATCTTCGTGGTTGCGCATGACACCCAGACCGCGGAGATCGCCGGAGCCTCTCAGCCGGCGGATACCCTGTCGGAGGCGGTTATGTCCCATATCGCAGCGTCCCGCCACTCCGCGGCGGATCGGTACGGCTGCCATCGCTACAGTTGGTATCCGAGCTGCGATGATTTGTGGGTTACGGAGTGGATGGCGGCTGCGGGGGTGGATCGCTGTCCGGTACGCGATGGTCGTGTCCTGGCGTACATAGGCCGGTCTCCGTACGACATGCCACGTGGCGGCGCGAACGACCCGCCGGGACCCGGGACAGCGCCACATCCGCGAGACCCGCCCTCGCGTCGGTCTCTCCCGCGAGGTGATCGCCTGGTGGTTCGTGATGGCCTACGCGTTTCTTGAACACCCCTCGTCACTCGAGCACGACACCGGGGCGTATAGCGCCGACGCGTCGAGCACCTTGCATCCGGAGCATGCCAGGCGGATCACGGTGATCGAACGGGAGCTCTCGGCCAGGGGCTGGCTCGGCTTTGAGCGCGTGCGCACGCCCGCGGTCGATCGGTCGGTGCTGCGCGCGGTGCATCCTGAGCCGTACGTCGCATCGATCGAGCGGGCGTGCCGGCCGGGCGGGACGTTCCTCGACGTCGACACCGCGGTCAGCGAGCGGTCGTTCGAAGCGGCGCTGCATGCGGTCGGCGGCGCGGTACGGATGGTTGACCTCCTGCTCGACGGCGACGTCGCGGCGGCCTTCAGCTCACATCGACCGCCGGGTCACCACGCCCTTCCGTCCCAGGCGATGGGCTTCTGCCTGTTCAACAACATCGCCGTGGCCGCACGGTACGCGCTCGATGCCCGGCGCCTTGAGCGGGTAATGATCATTGATTGGGACGTCCACCACGGCAACAGCACCAACCACGTCTTCCATCCCAGCCGGCAGGTGCTGTTCGTCTCGATCCACCAGTCGCCGCTCTTTCCCTTCACCGGCCAGGCCTCCGACGTGGGCGAGGGCGAGGGCACCGGCTTCACGGTCAATCTTCCCGTGCCCGCCGGAGCGGGCGATGAGGTGTGGGTGTCGCTCGTCGAGCATGTCGTCGTGCCGCTCGCATATGCGTTCGAGCCTCAACTCGTGCTCATCTCCGCCGGATATGACGCGCACCGTGACGATCCCCTCGCGGACTGCGCCGTCACCGAGGAGGGCTTCGCGGCGATGACGCGCGCGATCACGCGCGTTTGCGCGTCGCTGGCCGCGCCGGTCGGCGCCGTCCTGGAAGGCGGATACGCGCTCGGCGCGCTCGGACGCTCGGTCGCGGCCACCCTCCAGGCCCTCTCGACCGAGCCCGCACCCCACGCTACCTCCTCGCCGGCGGCAGCTCTCACGCCGATCGCGCGCCAGGCGCGCACACGACTCGCCGAGTTCTGGCCCCAGCTCCCCGCGCGCCCGGCGCAACGACACAGCGCTCTACCTCCGGGACACGCGATTTTCCGCCGGGCGCCTGGGTCGACGCCCCAGCCCCCGGGGCGACCCGGCGGCCGTTCCGATCCGGAGCGCGCGCCCGAGTCTCGGGAACCGACACGAAGTCGGCCGCTATGACACCCCGAAGTTATCCGCAGCAACTCCGGCCCAGGTGCGTGGTCTTTCCAGGCGACGAAGCGCCGACTTCAGATAACGCCCTACTGGACCTCCGGGCCTCCGATCTCAACGCCACTTGGCGGGAGGCCGCGATTTCGCTCGGTCCAGCGGTATAGCGCTCGGCTCCTGCCAGCGGCGAGGGTTACACAGCGCGGGCGAGGCTCGCCGCGGTTCTACCTTCGGTTTGAACTGCGGTGTCCGGTTGCGCGGCCTCGATCGCTACCTCGAGATCGCTCGCGGGGCGTTCGCGTGCTGTGACGATGTCGATCGTCTTTCCCACCGCGGCTGGTATCAGAAGCAACCGAGTGCAAACCTCGGCGAGATCGGTTCGGGAAATCCATCCGTCAGCGGTATCGCCCTGGGACACGGATAGTGGGAATCCACCGGCTACGTCCCTCAGCCAGCCGGCCCGGACAACGCAGTATGGGACACCTGAGGCTCGGATCAGCTCCTCAGCCTGAGCCTTCCACCCCACGCTGGTTGGTTCAGCGTCGAGGTAATGCTCGGGACGGGTGGCACCGAGCGTTGAGATGAAGATGACCAGATCCACGTGGCTGGCAAGCGCTTGGCGGATCAGGTTGCCGGTACCGAAGTAGTCGACAAGTTCGGCGCTGTTGGCGTGCCCGATGCCGCCGGCGGTGGCGATAATCACGCTGTGGCCCCGGCCATCGGCACGGCCAGTGTATTGATGTTGCGAACGTCTCCGACGAATTGACGGACCCCGGCCGGTAGCAGCCTACGGCCGGTCGCCGGGCTCCGAACCAGGGCCCGCACGGGGGATGCCGCGCTTCATGAGCCGCTCGACGATTAGCCTGCCGGTCCGGCCGGTGGCGCCCGTGATGAGGACGGGGCGCTTAGAACGCGCGCTTGAGTAGGACCGCGTGCGGGCACGCCCTGTGCGCACCGATGCCCATTGTCGAGCGCTGTCGGCGCTGTGCGGCTCACACACACTTCGCTGGCGGTCACATCGGTACGCGTCAGCTCGAATTCACCGAGATTCTCGGCCACGTAGGCGGCGGCGAGCTCGTTCGACTGCTCCGCAGCCGCCGTGTCGTGGAAGACGTTGATCGTCTCGATAGCCCCGCCGCCGATGTCGAGCGCGAAGTAACCGACGAAACCGGGTTGCTGGCTGAGGGCAGGAGCAAACTCTTCGTCGATGCAGTGCATCAGCGCGTCCATCGAGCCTGCACCCCATGACGTATCGACGTACGCTCGTATACATGCTTCCTCCGCCCCGTTGAACTAGCTAGTGCCGGGCCAGACGCGCGCCATCCGACCGGACTACAGCCCCGGCTCGGGGAAAGTACGGGTGCTATGTGCGCGTCTACACGGATGCGCGAGCGGCGCGCGCGTGTCAGAGTCAGCCCGAGGGAGGGGTTGACATGTCCGTATCGACTAATCCCAAGCACACCCGGTCGGGGAGGCTTGTGGCTTGGGTTGGTGCGAGGCGACCATGCGGCGTCAGCGCGGTGCCGAGGGGCACGGATGCGAAGGTGCCGGAGTGGATGACGGATGCCTGGAAGCGTCACGTCGAGGCCGAGGCCCGCTGCAAGCTTAAGGATCAGATCCACCACATCGGCGCCGGCCGGTAGTGGTGGACGCCGCAAATCGGCAGGGTCGTCGGCAATGATTCGCCGGGACCCCGCCGACTCGACCGGGTCCGTACTTTACCGCGTCGATGTCGTCGGACGTCTTCGGATGATGTCCACCGGCAGGGCGGTGTACGGTAGTGTCGAGGTTAGTGCCTGCGCAGTCATGTGAGGGCGATGTTCATGTGCGGCAGCTGAGTGCGACACGTAGCGAGCTTCTCGCCCGAAGGTCGCAGATCGTGCTTGCGAAGCTGGGGTGCGACCTCCTGAAGCAAAAGCGGGATGCGCTCAGACGGGAGTTCGTCCGTCTGAGCGGCTCGATCCTGGATGCGATGGGTTCGCTCGACGAGCGTTGCGCAGCGGGTCGCCGCGAGCTCGCAGATGCGGTCGCGCTCGACGGCCCTGAGCTGGTCGCGTCGGCGTCGTTCGCCGCGGTGGCTGAGGTCGAGGTGGGTCTCTGGGCGAGGAACGTGGCAGGCGTGCCGATCATCGAGGTTGATAAACCGGCGTTGAGGAGGCCGTGCAGCGAGCGCGGCTACAGCCTTCGTGCGACGACGGCGCGGGTTGATCGAGTCGCGGAGACCTTCGAGTTGCAGCTGGACGTCCTGCTCGACGTGGCGGCCAAGGAGTTAAGCCTGCGCCGGCTCTCCGCGGCCTTGACGCTGACCACCCGGCGCGTGAATGCGCTCGAGGCCGTGCTGATTCCCAGGCTGCAGGCCGAGCACGACTTCATCGAGCTCGTGCTGGATGAGCGCGCCCGGGAGGACCGGGTCCGACTGATGAGAGCGAGGCCCGAGACGGCCGGGAGGCGCCGATCATGACCGAGGACGGCGACGCGCACGCGTCGTCGCTCGACGCGATACGCGCGCTCGAACGGCGGCTCGCCGAACGTTCCCTCGGAACCTCGGCGGTCGACGCCGCGCTCGCTGCCGCAGAGGAAGAGGCGGAGCGCATCCGCGCCCGAGCCCGGGTTCAGGGGGAGGAGGCGGCCCAGGCTCGGCGCCGTGAGGTGTTAGAGGAGACCGAACGCGAGGCCGCGCGCATCCGAGCGGAGGGGGACCGGCGCTCAGTCGAGCTGCAGCTGCGCATGGCGGCGATGCTTCCCCGGACGGTCGCGGCTCTGTCGTCCATCGTCCTTCCCGCAGCCAAGGAGTCGCAGTGCTCGTCCCGATGACCAAGGTGCGGATCATCGGCCGGCGCGGGCAGCTCGAGCCACTGCTGCGCGAGCTTCACCGTCTCCAGATGGTCGAGCTGGTCACCGTCGAGAGCGAAGGTCCGCTCGGCCTCGCCCAGCCGCGCGGAGCCGTCGAGCGGGCGGGCCGTCGGGAGCAGCTCCGTCTCCTGGTCGCTGAGCTCGACGGCCTCCTCGGCCTCGCCGACGCGAATCCCGACACCGTCGACGGGGTGTCGAACCTCCAGGGTGACGATGTTGACCCGTCTGCGATTCGCGCTGAGCTGCGCGCCGTGGCGCCACTCGTCGAGCAGCTGACCGAGCGTATCGAGGCGCTTTCGGCTGAGGAGCTTGTGCTCGTGCGCCACCTGTCCGTCTTGCGGGAGATGCTCGCGTCGGTGCCTGAGCTGCGCGTGCTCGACAGTGAGCTGCCGGCCCTGCGGCTCGGGACGATCGTGCTGCTACTCGGCATGGAGGACGAGCGGATCGTCCCCCTCTTGCGAGAAGAGCTCGGACGCCTGCTCGGCACGCGGTTCTTGCTCGTCGCAGCGTCGGTCGAGGGCGGCACCGGTTGCGTGCTCCTCTACCCGCTCGTCGCGACCACGGAGATTCAGGCGCTGCTCACCGAGCGCCGGGTGCGGGAGCTGCCGCTCCCCGAACCGTACCGCGACCTGTCTCTGAGCGGCTCGGTGCAGGCGATGGAGCGGCGCGTCGCCGAGATTCCCGATGAGCTCGCCGCCGCGCGGGCGGAGCTGGCGCGGCTGCTGTCGCACCGGCTGGCCCGATGGTCGCGGGCGCGCGCATCGATCGCGGCCCGACTCGAGCAGATCGACGCCGTCGGTTGCGTGGGAACGACCGAGCGCGCCTTCGTCGTGCTCGCGTGGCTGCCCCTCAGCGAGCTGGGCGGCCTGCGCCGTGAGCTGGCCAGGCGCCTGAGTAGCGAGATCGTGATCGAGGAGCTGGCCGCGGGTCGTCGGGACACGAGAGCGCCCGTTCTGATGGACAACCCACGTCTCGCGCGGCCGTTTGAGTTTCTGGTCAACCTCTACGATCACCCGCGGGCGCGCTCGTTCGACCCCACCGGGCTCATCGGGATCTTCGTGCCGTTGATGTTCGGGCTGATGGTGGGCGACGTGATGTACGGGGTCTTGCTGCTCGCCGCCGCTCTCGTGATCGGCAGGAAGTTCGGCGCCCGGTCACCGGTGCTCCGAGACGGCGCTCGCATCCTGGCGATCGGGTCGGCTTGGGCGATCGTCTTCGGCTTCGTGTTCGGAGAGTTCCTCGGCGACCTCGGCGAACGGGCATTTGGCATGCCGGCGATCTGGCACCACCGCGAGGAGCGCGGTGCATTGGAGCCATTGCTGCTTCTCGCCGTGGCGATCGGAGCTGCCCACGTCGTGCTCGGATACCTCCTCGGGCTCTGGCAGGCCTGGCGCGACCGGCGTGCGCGCAGCGCACTCACCCCTGGCGGCTCGTTGCTCGTGTTGATCGGGCTGTTCGTCATCGCCGCCGTGGCCGCGGCCCGGCTGCCGACCGCGGCTCTGGGGCCTGCCGCGGCGGTCGCGATCGTCGGCGTCGTGATCGTGTCGGTCGTCCATGGCCGGCTGGGCCTGCTGCTGGGCCCGCTCGAGGTCGTCGGCGTTGTCGGCCACGTGCTCTCTTACCTGCGTCTTGCGGCTGTAGGGCTGGCGTCGGTCTATCTCGCGGTGGTGGCGAACCGGTTGGCGACGCTCGGTCCGATCTGGATCGGCGTCGTGGTTGCGGCGTTCCTGCACGCGCTCAACCTGATGCTGGCCGCCTTTACTCCGGCGATCCAGTCGCTGCGGCTCCAATACGTCGAGTTCTTCGGCACATTCTTCATCGGCGGCGGCCGGGCGTTCCGGCCTTTCGGTGCGAGCAGCCCGCCGACCGGACCACATGGCCCGGGCACGGCCCGGACCCGAGCAAAGGAGCGGACGACATGACAGTCGAAATAGGCAAGGGACTCGTCGCAATCGGCGCGGGCCTCGCCGTAGGTCTTGGCGCGCTCGGGACGGGGATCGCGCAGAGCCGGATCGGCGCTGCCGCAATGGGCGCGGTTGCCGAGAAGGAGGAGCTGCTGGGTCGCGCCATCCTGCTCGTGGCGATTCCGGAGACGCTTGTCATCCTGGGCTTCGCCGTGGCGGCGATGGTCATCGTCCTGCTTGGACGGTGACGCACCGGCGGGAGCGGGGCGTTGCAGTCCAACGCGATCGCAGAGCTGCTGGCGGCGCTTCAGGCCGAGGCCGACGACGAGGCGGCGCAGCTCGATAGCGAAGCACGTCTCAAGGCCGAGGCGGTCGTCTCCGCCGCGCGAGTCGATGCCGCGCGGCTCGCACGTGAGCCCGTCGACGTCCAGGAGCCGGAGCTCGAGGCGGAGGCGGCGCGCCGGCTGGCGGCCGCCCGGCTCGACGCCGCGCGCAGCCTGCGACGCGCGCGCGAGCGCGGCTTTGAGAATGCGCTCTATGCGCTGAGGGCGCGGCTCGCGGCCGTCCGTGACGAAGAGTCCTACGCCTGGGTCTTCGCCTCGCTGGTGACGGAGGCAATCGAGGCTCTGCCGTCGATAAGACGGGTGCTCGTGGACCCACGGGATGAGGCGCTGGCGCAGCGGACCGCCGCCGAGCTCGGTCTCGGTCTCGTAATCGAGCCTGCGCTCGAGACGTGGGGCGGTGCCGTCGTGGACGATGGCCAGGGACGGCTCGCGCGCAACACGCTCGAAGAGCGACTGGTCAACGCCGAGCCTGTGCTGCGGCTCGAGCTCGCTCGGCTAATGGCGGCGCTCGAGGTGGGGGTGCCATGACGGACCACGAGCCGGAGACGGCGGATTACGTGTACGGGAACACGCGCGTGCGCGCGAGGAAGGCTGCGCTGCTCGCCGGAAGCGACTACGAGGCGCTGATCGGCCTCGACCTCGACGGGCTGCTCGGCGCCCTCGCGGGAACGGCCTACCGATCCGAGGTGGAGGCCGCGCTACCGCGCTTCCATGGCGTGCGTCGCCTGCACGAGGCGGTTCGATCACACCTCGGGCGGTCGCTGCGCGAGCTGGCACGGTTCTACTCGGGCGCGGCGCGACAGATCGTCGAGGAGATGCTGTCGTCCTGGGATGTCCGCAACGCGGTCACGCTGCTGCGCGGCCAGGCGGCGGGAGCGTCCGCCGACGATGTCGTGCCGCTGATTGTCCCGGTCGGCCGGATCGACGAGGTGTCCGCCCGTGAGGTTGCGCGGCAGCCCGAGTTCGCGGCCGCCATCGATCTCCTCGTCGCCTGGCAGCTGCCCACGCCCGAGGATGCCCGGGCGATTGCCAACGCCTGGCCGGAGTATGAGCGCAGCGCGGACCTCGCGATCTTTGAGCACGCTGTCGTCTCCGCCCACGCGGAGCGGGTGTCGGCGGCGCTTCGACGCTTCGGGAGCGGAGCAGAGCCCCTGGCAGTTGCGTTGCGGGAGGAGAACGACGACCTCAGCGTGCTGACTGCTCTCCGGCTGCGTGAGGCGGTGCTCGTCTCGACCGGCGCGCAAGACAGCGGTTCGCCGTCGGGCTTGAGCGCCGCAGGGACCGCCCCGCAGGGCAGCGAGGCAGCCGCGCAGGCCCTCCTATCGGGAGCATCGGCTGCTGCGGAGGTGCTCGCCGGCGCCTTCTTCGGCCTCACGCGCGGGGAGGTGGCGGCCAGCGTCCTCGCGCTGCCCAGGACGGACCGGTGGCAGCGGCCTCTACAGCAGTGGGCACGCACCGGAGATCTCGTCGCGCTTCAGGACGAGCTAGAGAGATCCCGCGTCTCCAGACGGCTCCGACGATTCCTCACCGGCGATCCTCTTGGCATCGATATGCCCATGGCCTTCGCCACCGCGAAAGAGACGGAGGCCCGTAATCTCCGGATCCTCGGGGAGGTCGCCGTCGGCGGGGTCGATGCGGATGTTGCCCGCGCACGCCTGGTCGTCCCATGAGCAACGCCGGGCACAACGCCCCCGAAATGCGCCGACTCGCGGTCATAACGACGCCGGACCTCGCTCCTGGATACCGGCTTGCTGGCGTTGCCACACGGTTGGCGGCGTCATCGGCCGAGGCCATCGAGTGCTTGGGCGAGCTCGTGGGAGAAGGTGCACCGGCGGGGATCGTCGCGATGCACGAGCCGTTTCTGCGCGCGCTCCCTTCACCAGCACGACGGCGCCTTGAGGAATCGATGACACCGCTGGTGATCCCCCTCCCGGCAGGGACGCTGGAGGCGCCGCAATCCGAACGGCGTGAGCAGCTCTTGCGCATGCTCTGGCAAGCGATCGGCTACCAGATCACGTTCGAGCCGAGGGAGCGCGAGTGACGGCGGACGCAGGCAGCGGCCGGATCGACCGGGTCGCCGGGCCCGTCGTAGCTGCCACTGGGCTTGAACGGGCGGGTCTGTACGAGCTGGTTCATGTCGGCGACGCGAAGCTCTCGGGCGAGGTGATCCAGCTCAAGCCCGGTGCCGTCGTCATTCAGGTCTACGAGGATCCGACCGGGCTTCGCGCCGGGGACCCGGTCCTCGGCGCGGGCCACCCGCTAGAGGTCGAGCTCGGGCCCGGCCTCCTCGGGGGCATCTTCGATGGCGTCCAGCGCCCGCTTCCCGCGCTGGCGGCGGCCTGCGGAGAGGCGCTCGCTCGGCCGTTCGTCGAGCGCGGCACCCACGTTCCCGCTCTCGATAGAGACCGTTCGTGGGACTTCGAGCCGGCGGTCTCGATCGGCTCGCGGGTGGTACCCCGCGATCTCTTGGGTACGGTCCCAGAAGGCCCACTGGCGCATCGAATCCTCGCACCCGACGGAGCTGCCGGCGTGGTCACCGATGTGCGAGCCGGCCCTGTACGCGTGGACGAGCCCGTCGTCTGGATTGACGGCAGCCCGGTCCCTCCGATGCGCCGGTCGCCGGTTCGCCAACCGCTGTCGGTGGCTCGGAAGCTTGATCCGCGAGTTCCGCTGCTGACCGGCCAGCGCGTGATCGACACGCTGTTTCCGGTGCCGCGGGGCGGGACGGCGACGGTTCCCGGCGGCTTCGGCACCGGAAAGACGCAGCTCGAGCAAGCGCTGGCGAAGTGGTCGGACGCCGACATCGTCGTGTACGTCGCCTGTGGCGAGCGCGGGAACGAGTTGAGCGAGGTGCTCGATGAGCTCCCCCGGCTGACCGATCCCCGCACCGGCTCGTCGCTGATCGACCGGACGATCATCGTTGCGAACACGAGCAACATGCCCGTCGCCGCCCGTGAGGCGAGCATCTACACGGGCATCACGATGGCCGAGTACTTCCGCGATCAGGGCTACCACGTCGTGCTGCTGGCCGACTCCATCAGCCGCTGGGGGGAGGCGCTGCGCGAGGTGTCGAGCCGGCTCGAGGAGATGCCCGCAGAGGAGGGGTATCCCGCCTACCTGGGCAGCCGTCTCGCCGAGTTCTACGAGCGCGCGGGCGCGGTCGCCTGCCCCGGCGCCGGCGACCGCGTCGGCTCGGTCACGATCGTTGCCGCGGTGTCGCCTCCCGGGGGAGATTTCTCCGAGCCGATCACGCAGCACAGCCTGCGGCTCGCGGGAACGTTCTGGGCGTTGGACCCGACGCTCGCCCACAGCCGTCACTTTCCGGCGATCGAACCGCGCAGGAGCTACACGCTCCACGATCTCGGATCCTGGTTCGACGCCGAGATCGGCCCCGATTGGCAGGAGCAACGCCGGTGGGCCCTCGACCTCCTCGAGCGCGAGGCCGCGCTCAAGGAGATCGTGCAGATCGTCGGCGCGGATACGCTCGGCGCGCCGGAACAGGTGGTGATGCGCACCGGCCGACTGTTGCGCGAGGACTTCCTGCAGCAGTCGGCCTTCGACGAGCGCGACGCGTACTGTCCGCCGGAGAAGCAGTACCGGATGCTGCGCGCGATTCGCCGAGCGCACGAGGCCATGGAGGCCACGGTCGCCCGCGGCGCGGAGGTCGCCGAGGTAACCGGCAGCAAGGCGCTCGTCGAGATCAGCCGCCTGAGGCATTTGCCGCTCGGCGAGCTGCGCCAAGGCTCGGAATCCATCACGGCACAGATCGCAGAGGCGCTGAAGGGCCTGTGAGCGAGCAGCTTCTCACCGTCGAACACCGAACGGTCACGCACGTCGCCGGTCCGCTCCTCGTTGCGGAGCGGATCGAGCGCGTCGGTTACGGCGATCTCGTCGAGGTCGTCTCGCCCGCAGGTGAGATTCGACGCGGGCAGGTGCTCGAAATCGACGGCCACCGGGTCGTCGTGCAGGTGCTCGAGGGCACCCGCGGCCTCGACCGGCCGACGACGCGCGTGCTCGCGCGAGGGAGGCATGCGCAGACGGCCGTTGGCCCCGACCTGGTCGGCCGCGTCCTTGACGGCTCGGGCCGGCCGATCGACGGCGGCCCGCCGGTCGCGCCGGCCGCCTACCGGGACGTCAATGGGCGGCCGATCAACCCGTTCGCCCGGGCGCGGCCCTCGGAGTTCATCGAAACCGGAATCTCCGCCATCGACGGACTCAACACGCTCGTGCGCGGTCAGAAGCTGCCGATCTTCTCCGGATTCGGCCTGCCCGCGACCGAGCTCGCGGCGCAGATCGCCGC
>Ga0335081_10013688_pt1 | contig 13113 bp, 17 predicted proteins | sample Lox_Sample_35_FD_206713 | JGI IMG/M metagenome (GOLD analysis project Ga0335081, IMG submission 206713) | Soil microbial communities from Loxahatchee National Wildlife Refuge, Florida, United States - Lox_Sample_3.5 | ecosystem: Environmental > Terrestrial > Soil > Wetlands | place: USA...
TGCTTCTACGATCGAAACAAAAAAACGGACACGATCAAAAGGATTCGAGTTGTCTCTCCTGGTCTTCCATATATCAACTACAGCGACCTCGAAAATGGTGAAATTTTCACTCTCGACTGCACGATCGTCAAGAACCTGTTCAAAGGAACTCCCGACCCGAACGAACCCGATATTGCTCTGCTTCATGCAGGGACGGGTAACGGACCTCTCGGCACTGAATTGTCCGCCGACCTTCCTCCACCCGGCGCAGTTGTTGATGTCATTGGATACCCCCAAGAGCCCGTGATGGCGTGGTTGAAAAAGAAACTCAACAACATCAAGGATATTGACGAAACCATAAAAACAGTCAGGAAATTGCTTCCATACCGTACCCTTACGATCTCTCGGGGAATCATCAAGACCATCGGTAAAAGTTATATCACGTATCAGGTCTCGACTGTTCCCGGGATGAGCGGATCTTGTCTTGTGTATCAGGGGAAAGTTATCGGTATTTTCAAATTTCGATTTGTCTTGATGAAGCAGGTGTCCATATCGGCGATGTCAAAGATTCGCAAGGAGAATTCATTCCTTACGCTGTCTCCTTCAACAGCGATCAGATTCAGTCATTGTTTCGCAAGGAGAAGCTTTCTCATTTAATTCATCAGCCGAATGGAGTCATTGAACCGTAGTGAACAGTTTCGAGGATCATCGAACCCTTAAACGGGAGACAAGCAGGGAATCTATGTCCGTACTTTAACACAAACCGATGTGTTAACAAACGGACTTTGGAGATTATATTAATCTCTGACAATGTACTCAATCGTTCAATGTAGCAACAATATCGTTATTTCGTCGTTTAAAGTATATTCCGATGTCGTGTGTCCATTTCTTCGACGGGCGAAGGTCGCGATTATGTTCCCTGCCGCAAAAACTCGGAACCGCCCAGAACGTGCGCTCCAGCAATGTTTATCCGAAACTTATGGCAAACGTTATGCGCGTCATCGCTTGTGTAGAAATTGCAGGTTCCCCAACTCTAATTCGCGTTTTGCGAAACTCGGCCGCGTAATCTCAAGGTTTTAATGTGGAGCATCTTCCGTCCTCCATATTATTTGCCATTCCTTTCGTTCGTGTTCTGGCAACCTAATTGTCGCCCAGCGCGATAGAACGGCAAAACCGCAAGTCGCTTGCCGTAACGGGATATGTGTTCCTCAATAAAGATGGCGTCAAATTCAAGTAGTGGCTCATGGCTCATGCATGTAGAGGATGCATATGCCAGAGAATCGATCGCTTAACTTGATAAGAGGTAGCAACTGCAGCCATCGGCAGCAGGATCGCAATCATGCTTTTCAGTATTTCCGTCGTGTTAGAACGTCCAGACTGGATGTTACCCGCGCCATTCCATTGGTCAGGCCCACCCGAGACCATTAAATTGCCAACCTTAATTCTTGTGCGGATGGTCGTTATGCCTCCTCAGGTTGATTCAACATATCCGAATTGAAAAGCACGGCATGCGTCATCCACCACCTTTATAGCACAGCTCCTGCCGCCATTTCATAGCGGTGAGGTATCGACTACATACGACTTGGATATTGCAACTTCTTCAATATTTCCTGGGCCGAAGACCACGGCCGGAAGAGTCAACTAAACAAGATCTCTATAACATGGATACAGCGGTCATCGATGAGGGTCCCTTTGATTAGGAGTTGCTGATTATCGAAGCAGGTGAGGTGGGGGGAGACGGCGATCCTCAACACTGATCTGTGAGCCACAGAGGGCAATCTCCCGGCAAGGCAAGTGTGTGCCGTCGTTCACTTCACTGAAACGGTCACATTGTCGAAGCCGCATCCTTTGAACCGGACGATGGGGTTATGCTCAAGCGGCCTGCGTCGCACCATATCTCATCGTCGAAATTGAAAAAGACCGGGATTCGAATAATGTCGGTCCGACTTTTTTCCTCGACCGAGAGCACCTTATCACGGCCGGGCATCCGCGCCGACGACACTATTAAACGGATTTTTGTCGTGCAACCTGGCATTCCGCACATAAACTACACCAAGCTCGTCGAGGGGGAATATAATCTTGTCAAATGCACCCTGGTCCAGCATTTCTACGGTGGAAGGATAATGAGGCGGCGGACTTTGTGCTTCTTCGTGCCCAAGGATTTGTAGCGCGGTCTCTCCCTCCATTCTCAACGCGTCCTCCTTCTGTCGGTGCCACCGGTGATCTCATCAGCTATCCCGGAGATCTCACTCCTGCGATGCTGAAGGGACAAAAATTGAATGATATTGATTGAAGTTTGGACGAGGTGCAAAAGTTGCTTCCTAAAAGGACTCTCACAGCTTCACGTAGGGTCGTGCAGTCATCTGGCACCGTGATCACGTACACGCTCTCCACCGTTCGGGGTATGAGCCGAAGTTGCATTCTATACGAAGGTAAAGTCATTGGTATCTTCTGCTCAATGTATTTCTAAGCAGCTTAGGCGTTCACATTGGAAACACGACGAATTCTTATTGACATACATGGTCTGCCGTTACCCTTTCTGTATGTCGTGTCCTTCAACCTTTGCCGAAGGAAAAAATCCCTATGCCTTCCGAACAGAAGGGGAAGTTGTCGGTCAAAGGGTGATTAGCGTTTATCTGGTGAGATCTGGAGGTTTAACAGCTCAACCGAATCTCAATGTTCAGCCGTAGTTATTTTACTTCGATTTTTAATAAGAGGAGTTGTTATTATTGCCAATTGTGTGGGAGGGTGTAATAAGTAGCTTTCCCATTTATCCGTGCCAATTTATATACACACTGAGAGCATCTGGGGCGATTTGCGGGATGAAATAAATAAATCGCAGCGACGCAGAAATTTATCTTTTTTGGATTTCTGCCGTCTCCGCGGATATAAAAATTAGAAAATGACGTATATCCCGATCGTAAGTCTTCGAGGGCAAGGCAAACTGGTAAGGGGAGAATTTAAACATAAACCAAAGGTTGAGATATCTACAAAAACAAACACAACACCGCTTCGGTTTTAAGTCTATAATTGTGTTTCTGCAGCCGCTATCGTCTTTTCCCATTCCTCCAAGTCCTTATCCCTTTCCTCCCTCTCATTCGCGCGTTGCTCCCTCTCTTCTTCCAACATCCAGTCCTCCTCCTCCGTGATCTCCGCCTCTGTTTTCTCCGCCTTTTCCGCCCCTTGTCCTCGTCATGCTGCGCAACCTCCTCCATCTGTATCTTCATCAACTTGTCAAATGCCCAATCTTTTTGCATGCGAGTTGTGCATAGATGCAGTGTTAAGCGGCATAGCCTTCAAAGGAAAGGACGATGACCCAATCTGTGCGGCCGATGGTGGCAAGATGGCGGGCTATGGTGAGGGTTGTCGAATTGGAGTGGATGACTTTTGAAGAGTGTTATTAACAAGGTATTCCGAATTGGCATCTGCTGCGCTCATGGCTATCATCAGCTCATTTGGTTTTAGCAGGACACCTTGACCTAGGATGGGAATACCTGGATTACGGATTAATGCTCATTTGAAGATAATACGCTTTCCATAGGAGAACCTTAAACATGTAAAAATTAAAAAATTTAATAGGTAGATGTTCACATTCTGGACACAAGAAGAAATGTGTATAAAAATGCTAAAAACTCACCCTGTCTCTTTGCCCCTAACATATGATTATTAGGTCTATTTTTTGAAAAGATTGAGAATGTTTTTTTTTTAAATTTCAATATGGTTTTACATTTTTATATATTCCTGACACAAGAAGAATCAAAAATTTACATGTTCTAACTATGTTCTGGGCCATTTAAGTCTTAATAGGGTTTGATTAGATGGGGAAATTGGTACTTGTTTCTGGCCCCTGGATAACTATATACCTTGAGGGCCTACTTTGGATTCTAGTGATGAAGCCACAGTTTGCTCATCAGGCTGCGCCTGTTGAAGCTTGGTTGGGCTCGGAGCGGTACGCAGAAGAGATTCAGCGGATTCAATACAGAAGAATGTGGCATATTTATATTTGTATCCTGACTGACGCAATTCCCAGATCGCGGCTCAGTATTTCCGCGGTTGATCCAGTCCTAACAGCAGCGGCGATTTCCTGTTGCTTTGCGCGAATATGGCTGTAGGCAATATTCTCGGTCAATGTTCCCAAGAATAAGACCGGTTTGTGGGCAATTAGGGAAATTTGCCGACGGCACTATTGTAAACCCATCTCAGCGCAGCACGATACCTGTTTCCCTGTTCAAGAAATAGTGAATCGCCCATAAAAATGCATATTTACGCAATTTTATAATTAAAGTCCACTACAATGAGCACAATTTAGCGGTGGTGATCAGTGCTGTCCCCCGGTTGAGTTGGATCCTGGTTCGACCCCCGATCTGGGTCGACCAACCCCTGGACATCAGCTGAACAGCCCAACCAAATCTTTCGCTGGTCAGGTTATAAGATTCTGCTGGATCGATCAATTCTCATACCGGGTTTTGTGATCAGTCAGTCTGACTCAACCAACCCAAAATTAGAGTCTGGTCCAACTCAGCGGACTTGATCCAAGAGGCTTATCTTCACAGTGATATGAGCTGTTATAGTGGAAATTTTCCAGTTATACAGGAGTTATAATAGCAAAATTTTAACCACAAGCTTTCTCCTATTAATTTAACTACGAAAACTCAGTCACTTCTGCCAGATTAGCAATCTATCTAACCCTGACTAGCTTGATGCACTACATTATAAAAGCTCAATTTAACCAATATTTAACTTAATTTGATCAATATTCTAATTTTCACAATTTAAGATCTAAGTAATGTTAAAAAGATTACAACTTGACTTACTCAATAAGCCAAAAGTTATCAGTTAATCTTTAATTAGTCTTTGTCTTTGTTTAATTAGTAGATATCACTTAGTTAAGCTCAGTAATTTACTTCCTTGTTTAGCTCTATTTATAGATCTATGGTTCAGAAATGCATTTTAAATAGGGTAAAATACTACATATTATATTATAGCTAAGAATCACTTAAATAGTCTTCATAAAACAAATAAATTTTCTGTCTTATTAATATATAACTAAATCAATAAAAAAAGGCTCTGCACTGCTCTTGCCTCACTTAATATTCAATCCCTTTGTTAACCTACTAGCAACGCTCTTTAACTCGAGAGACAAGCGTTGGAAGCTAGCAGTCTTCGGATCTGCATCTATCGCGACCTCAAAAAGGCTGGTTCCGAGTTGTGAGGAAGCCACACCGAAGCGGCACACATTAAGGAAGAGGACCCTTGCGCATTGCGATGCGTGGCGGGAAATTAAACTCACGTCGTGGGATGTTCGGCCCCTGCCTTCCCTTTGTTTCGCTTCGCGCCCCTCCCCTCCAAAAACTAACCCCCGGCCCCAGCAAGCTCTTAGGGCCACCAAAAGGAGAACAGCGAGCCGCGCCTGTGACCCGATAATTTCGGCTAACAATGGGGAATTGTTTGGGACGCATACGGGTCGCACGACGGGGGAAGAAGATTGTGGCGCCGGCCTCGGGAGGGTCAGGTCCGAATGGCCAAGGTGGAAATAACATTCCGCCGTTGGAGGAGGAAGTTGATGTTTTGTCTACTTCTACGGCTTCGTTTCGATCTGAGGAGCCTGCGAATGAGGAGAATGGTGGGATTGGCGCGACGGGTGGCGCTGAGGGTCCTGTCCGGTTTGATGGTAAGCTGATGTTCAGGGGAAGAAGGTGCGGGGATCACTGGCACCGCAGGTCCAGCTCAAGAAAGCCTTCATACTGGGAACGACGATACAGCCGTCGAAGAAGCAAGAGGGGAGATAAAAGGGGACGGAAGTCAATCGGGTATGTCCTCTGCAATCTCATGTTGATGATATGAGAACCCGCCGGTGTTAGGGCCAGTACCTCGGCTCAAGGAACTCAAAAGTCTGCAGAAACGACTGCAGCACACGTCACACAAACCCAGGCAAAAGAAGTGGACAGACCTGAACCCCCGGCTGCCGAGCCGCAAATTCCAGATTCAGGGGCCGACGCGTCGCCGGCAGTTGAAGCCAGTTCAGGGGCCGACACCGGGGATTCAGGGGATGGTGGGGGCGGTTAATTGTATGTACTTTGAATGACCTGTTTTTTACGACTTTCTTGAGAGACACATGATTAATGAAATGGACTTTTTGTGGCTTCTGTGAAACCTTCCGAAGGGGTGTTTGTGTTATTTAGTGTCCTGTCGATCAATCAACCCTCGTCATCACGGATGTCCCCGGGCGGTGAGCCCGAGGACTCGTCGACGGACGACGCCGCTGAATTGCGCATCTCTGACGTGGTCCAAGACATCCTCTCCGCCCTTCCCCCGCTCCCCGCATCCCTCCATTCCCGCCTGAATGATGCACACTGCCACCCCACCGATCACCCGCACACCCTCTCCAAACTCGACCGGTCCGCAAGCGGCAGCCTGTGTGCCATGTCCACCCGTCCAGACGACCAGTCTCTTGTCGTCGACTTTGCAGCGGAGAATCCCCATGTCGTCGTGCCGTTCTACGGTTATCATCCATGGTACTCACATCTCTTCTTCATATCCTCCGAAACCGCACATTACACATCAATTCTGAAACCTTGTCCACCCACCGACTTTCTCGAACATCTTCCCACCCCGATATCATGGACGCAAACCCTGCTCGAATTACGAAAACGATTGGAGAGTAATCCACGGGCTCAAATAGGCGAAATAGGAATGGATAAATCGTTTCGATTACCTACGCACCTGAACGGCGAACGAAAAGGTCTTTCGCCCTATAAAACGAGTGCAGAACATCAATCGAGGATGTTCGTGGATCAAGTCCGTCTTGCTATGGAATTATCGAGGGCAGTAAGCGTCCACAGTGTCCAATGCCACGGCATACTGTTCCAGCTCCTTCAGTCGCTGTGGTCTGAGCTGCCAACACACGCTACTAACCCCGAAGCAACAACTGGCATTCATCGGAAACCACGAATATGTATTCACTCGGCGTCGATTCCCCCAGAGACGTTACGACAGTATATCTCTCCCAGCGTTCCCTGGCGAGTGTACTTTTCGTTTAGTATGGCGATTAATTCGCGGTATGGGAGGAAATTGGTTGAGTTAATATGGGCGACGCCCGAGGATAGGATACTGATTGAGAGTGATTGGCATAGTGAGGGAAAGATGAGGCGCAGACAACTTGTTGATATTGCACGGGTGGTCATACATGTTAAGCAGTGGGATACCAACAAGGGAATCGATATTTTAGAAAGAAATTTTCGGGCTTTTGTGCATGGTGAGTGATCTCGTGGATATTTTTATATAGCAGTTATCTTTGTACACATCAGCGGGAATAGGAAACACGTAGTTTGATAACGACCCGCGTTATATTATCTATATCCAACACACTTCTTATCGCTCTTTTCTATACTTTCTTCAAATGAATCCCATTCCCCACGGTCCCTTCCTCCTTCTTACATACCTCCGGTCCACCCCACCTTTCCATCGCACTATCCACGCCCCCAACCCACCGTACAAACCACGCAAAGCTCACAGGAATCGCCCTCATAACCCACATCCATCCAACGTACCACGGCGCATAAATCTCCCCTCCCCTCCTTTCCTCCACGGCCAGGACGATTTGCCGGGCAATATCAAGGGGTTCGATGACCGGCGCAAGGAAGGTGCTAGGGGTGCGCACGCCGTAAAAAAGGGGGGTGTACATTTGTCCTGCCATGACGAGGGTTGTTTTTACGGGAGAGGAGAGGGTGAGTTCCGCGGTTAGGCTTTCGTGGAGAGAGAGGAGGCCTGCTTTGGAGGTGGAGTAGGCGCCTCATTGTTAGTCTCCAGTCGAAGAGAAGGACAAAATGAAAATAAAAAAATAAAGAAAAACGAAGAAACAAAGATGAAGAAAATAGAACATCATAGGCAAACACGAATTGGGGGAAGGGGAATGTCTGGGGGCGTGAGATACTTAATCGAGCGGGCCCCATAAAGCCCAGGGCCGAAGATATAGTGACGATATGCCCTCTTTCCAAACGTAACATATCGGGTAAAAATTCCTTGATGGTATAAAAGTTTCCTAGGATATTGGTCCCGATTTCCCTTTGAATGGCATCGATGGGCATATCAATTAATTTTGCGCCCGTGGTAATCGTCACGGCGCAATTCACCAGGACCGTTGGTGTCCCCAGCTGGCCCAAGTCAGCCCCTGACAAACCAAAGAAAAGCAAGGCAGAGCTATGAAACTGCATGATGAAAGGATTCTGAAGGGGGAAAGGCGGCCATTTGTTGTTGGTGTTCTTGTTATAGGGGGAGTACATCATCTCGAATTTGTTGAGCAACCCGTTTGACAGCATCGACATTCGAGACATCACATTCATAATACTCAATCGCATAATTCCCTTCCAACAGAGGCCTTTGCACATCCAAAATCGCCACAGAGATTCCCTTCAACGCAAAAATCTCGGCTACCAATCCTCCTAATCCCGAACTCCCCCCCGTCACAACCACAACGTCCTCTCCCTCAAACGTCTCGTTCTTCGCTCCGGCCTTTAAGAACCTTCCGTTCCGCGCAGCGACGTTGGCCCGTCCGAGGAGCCAGATCAAGTCGACGAAAAGTGCGAATGCAATCGAAATTTGGAGGGGGCGCATATGCATTCGGAATGCTTGGGCACGCAGGGCGAGGGGATATATCCATGCGAGGAGGGGGTGGAAGAATGTCGTTCTTAGGACACGGAGGATAAGGTCGATGGAAAGGAATTGGTACCATGGCAGCGCGTCCGGGGTGAGTGGGGGCATCGTCGACGGGGACAGAACGTGCGTCAACCACAGAGAATGAGAAGAGCCGGTGGTGGTAGGGGAGAGAGAGTCAACGCGGAGGGAATCTGATCCTGCAGTCAAAGGGAAATTTGCTTTTTCAGACCCGTTTCAAAGTTTCCGTCAGGGCAATGAATTTCGACACAAACTGAGGGATGAGCATGCCAACCACCATGGCGGTCTTGGCCAGCGAGTCTAGGTTTGAGCCTTCATTTGGAAGCTTAGCTCAGCCCATGGAAGTCCGCTCATTACCCTTATCCCAAAATTCAAATGCTTAGTTTTATCCTTCGTGTCCCATTATACAGGCATTGTGACACTTCAAGGCGGCCATCCCGCAACGCCGGACTTGTCTTACGCGTGTTTTCCATATCATACGCCGTTTCTGGGGCGTGACAATGAAATCCGTCGTCCGAAATCCTCAGACATCCGTCAAGGTTCCCTTTCAGTGCTTAAAAGGCAACAGTCAGTTTCAAACGGCGCCAGGAATCGCGATGCGCAATATCCGACGCAGCTCTCAGGCCACTTGCAGCAGTTGTTCGTTAAAAGGAACTGTTGACTTTGCTTCGACGAGCTCTTTCCTTCGACGAGATGCTTGTGACGGAATGTGGTACTTCCCCTGTGATAATGAAAGGATTTCTGATCCAGTTGCTGTACAGGGTGGGCCATCGAAGCTGTCGGCAAGCGTCCGATGCAAATATTTGGAGCATTTTGTTCGTGTATGAAAACGACAGTGATTCCAAACGTCCCTGTTCGCCCGATAATAAAATACCCGCCCAAAAATGACAGCTCAAATGCCTTAACTTTTCCAAAATGTCCAAATGTCCAAAATGTAAAATACCAAGACCCTATTTTCCTTCCAATTTCACGCAATTGTCCAACCCCGTCCCCTCGTTTTGGTCTTCAACTTCTCCGCCCTAACAGCCTCCTCCCTCTCCAGCACAACCCTTCTCAACAAATCCCTCCGTCGCCTTCCAACCTTCCTTCCCCCCACCGCATAATCCGTATAAATCTGACTCAAAGTATTCACGGAAATCTCCAAGTACACCTGCAAGGTCCTCACCGAGAAAAATAACAGAGCCAGAAACGTAGTCACAACCGAGAGGAAAAGGAAGAAAAGGTGAAACGGCAGCAGAGCGACGGGGAGAAGGATTGAGGAGATGCTCCGGGTCAGGCGGCGGCCTAACTGTGGGAGGATGGTGTGCACCACGGAGGGCTGTGCGCAGCCCGGGGGGGTTGCTAAGGAAGTTGGCGTTCTCGGTGGGGGGATTGAGGAGTTGTCGCGGAAGACGTAGAAGCCGGGGCCACGGGGCCTCAACGGTGAGGACGGCGTCCTCATGTGGAGCCTGTCGAGGATGGGCAGTATAGTAACCGGATGAGGGGGGAAATGATTGTTAAGCCCTCGGACGCGAATACCTCGGTAATTAGTGCGCAAGATTTACAACTTTATTGCGAATGGCACAACTAGCCAATTGAACCTGATTAAGAAGTGCTTCCACTCGATTTCCGTGCGGTGTTGACAATACAGGCGTTCTGGGATTAATTTGTGGGGGCATACGTTCCACTATTCAGATCGGAAGTTAAATTTTAGAAACGCTTGTGATGTCAGCCGCGGGAAACCATAGGGCTTATAGAAGGATCCTGGACACGTATACTTTGCAGTTTTTTTGAGGGGGGAATCCAGGACCCGGGGTATAGAATTCAGATTTCCCGCCTACATGGAAAGGAAAGAAGTAATTACAATGAAATGACCAGTTTGAACTAGAACCCTGCAGAAGGGAACGAAACAACCAAACTCCATAACCACAGGAAATTGGGATATACAACGAAGTGTCCAGTTGGGGTGTCTCACGACAAATACTGAGCAAACCAATCGACAGCCTATATAAGTCAGTATCACTAAGATGGACTGCAGAACCAATGCAGGATGAGCAGAGATCGATACCTGATCAATAGCCTTTTCTTGCTGCTCCCTCTCCTTTGGATTATTCATATTCCCTCTAACTGCAAACCCATGTTCCCCCCCCTCATAGACAACCATCTCAAATTTCGAAAACTCCGCCTTCTTCTTCCAAGTCTCCCGCGTCCGTTCACCCATCTTGACAGTGAAAATCTTGTCATTCCCGCCGACAGCAATACTCACAGGTGCATACGGTGCCTCAATATCTTTAGGCACGCACAGCAGCGACGGATGGGCGGCAAAGACCGCGTCTACAAGGTGAATATCTGAGAAATGTTCCTGACCGAGAAGAAGGGCGTATTTGCCGCCCCAGCAGAATCCGGCAACACCGATTTTGAGGTCGGGGTTTTCGGTGCGAAGGATGGTGAAAAAGGATTTGATGATGGGGGCTGTGACCGAGGGTCTGTGCCATAGAAAGAAGGGCCCTGTTGCCCATGCCGTGTACAGAAAGCCAAGTCTACACTAAATAAGCATCTTTATGTAAATTCGTGACGGTGATGTGGACATTTTGCGGAAAAAGCCTGGTTGGGTTCCGTCAATCGGATGCGTCATATCAAGAAAGTCCGACGTAGGCGCCTCTCCTAACCCCCCGCGTCAGCTCAATTGCCCTCACCTCACAATTATGGACGGGGGTAGACCGTTCATGAAATCAGGGAGATAGATTGTGCGGCCAGATTTCTCGGCATATGCATCAGCAAGAAGTCGATTATTGATGAATTCCCAGCCAAAGACATCAGACACAATGACAATGACACCGGGCTTGCCACGCGTGGTGACTGGCTTGGCGACGTAGGTGGGCAATCCCGCAATGGACGTGACGGTGCCGTTTGGACCGCCCTCGTGAAGGAAGCCAGTAATGCACTTACCACACACAGCGGCCTCAACCATACTCAACGGAGGTGGGACAACGCGAAGCACACACAAGTCCACTCCCAGGATTATTCTTGGAGTGGTGAGGGGGGGCGTGAAATTTACAGGGTGGAGTGTGCAGGGGACGACGAGGTTGGGGGCAGCCCGTAAGCGCGTGAGCGTGGGGGTTTCGTTCTGGGGAATAAAAATTATGGGAGGTCCGCGATTGGCGTAGTGGGCTTTTCCTGGCCGAGACCCTGGCTCCAACGATCAACAACCCCCGCGGATTTACGCCGCTCGACCCGAGCCGCTCGGATTTAAATCCAAACGACCGTTTCGGTCTCTTGTCGCCGAGCGATGAATATGACAGACTGAATCTCAAAGAATCTCCCGGAAAGACTCCGTCCAGGACCATCCTCTTTCTCGCTCGCTGTTTGGACGTGTAAGACCTAAATAAAGCGTGGGTCTCTCCGACGGGCCTATGCTTCGTGTCTCAGCGGGGTTGAACATGTCGTATTCCTTACATTACTGTTCACAGCCTCCAGATATCTCAACTGGTACTCAGAACCTCCTTTCTCCCTCTCCGTTGATAGGGAGTTAATTTCCACTCTACATCAGCACTTTCATTCTCCACAGTCCCCAACCTAATCTGAAACAATCTCATTTCAAACCTTGGTCCCACTTCACTTAACTGCACCTCCTCCTTCCCTGTCCTGACCCCAAAATGATGCCGGAACGAGACAAAATCCCCCTCGTTAGCAAACGTAATGGTCCTGACCCCTTTATTCGAAGCCGTCGCAACATCCGTCGGCACGGGAAACAGCGCCTTTAAAATCTTCGTCAATCGTCCGCCGAGAGTAGAGGTCAAATTATGGAAAATAAGGTGCGGGTAAGCCTGTGGTGCCGTCCCAATGTCTGGGATGTCATGGCGTAACGAGACATTGTGAAGGGAAAAGTAAGCCGAGGGTCCATGCGGGAAATGCGAGATGATGAGACCGTCTGGTTGGCCTCGGTGTTCATGCAGGATCACGAGGTCGGTGAATTCTTTGGTCCGGCATGCGCGTGCGATTTCGTCAATAACATGATTTCCGCGGTTAATCCTCGTGGAATTTGGGATTACGAGACGCATTTCCTAGAAAGCACGGAGTCAGAAAACGTGGGGCTGCAAGGAGTTCATTGGAGAAGCGCTCGCACCTTTGAGAATTGGAGCAGACGACTGCTTGGATCGCGACTTGTGGTGATGAGGACACGGGGCTCTCGCATGCCGATGTTGTAATACTCATCGTCCAGCTGCTCGGCCTCGTCCAGCATCGCCTCATCGAACCGCAGGTCTTTTCGCAGCGAGGGATCCTGCAGATCCTTCGGCAATGTCGTGTCCTTTTCAATGTGGGACTTTAGCCGCCGCAAGTTCGCGATGTTTGACTTTTGTGCCAGGGCCTTTTGGTGGAGGTATGCCCGCCGTTCTCGAGCCTGGCGTCGAAGCATCTTCTCACCCGGCGAATGGTTTTCGGCTTCGTGCAAAAATCTCCGGCGATCAGACGCTATATCCA
>Ga0335081_10013690_pt1 | contig 13112 bp, 16 predicted proteins | sample Lox_Sample_35_FD_206713 | JGI IMG/M metagenome (GOLD analysis project Ga0335081, IMG submission 206713) | Soil microbial communities from Loxahatchee National Wildlife Refuge, Florida, United States - Lox_Sample_3.5 | ecosystem: Environmental > Terrestrial > Soil > Wetlands | place: USA...
GATGCCGAGGAGCTTTTCGGTGGCGAGGCAGAAGGCGTGCTCCTGGTTCATCGGCGCGACGTAGTCGAGCCGGTCGAAATACGGGATCGCCTGCGGATAGGTCTTGTATTCGATCAGCTTCTCGGTACCGCGATGCAGGAGGCCGATGTGCGGATCGACCCGCTCGACGACCTCGCCGTCGAGCTCGAGCACCATGCGCAGCACCCCGTGCGCCGCCGGATGCTGCGGTCCGAAGTTGACGGTGAAATTGCGTTCCGAGCTCTGTGCCATCACACGTTCTCGACCGCCTTGGCGGCTTTTTCCGCTACGCGTCCGTTGAATTTGTCCCAGGCCACCACGAAGCGCTCGTGACGGCCGGCGCCGATCTGGTCGACGCCGTCATGCGCCTTCACCTTGAACGACACCTTCTTGCCGGCGACCTCGGTGCATTCCACGTCGACCGTGATCGTGAAGCCGGGCGGCGTCGCCGCGGTGTGGCTGACGTCGATGTGCACGCCGAGGCTGCCCTCGCCTGCATCGAGATGCGGGGCCATCAGCTGCATGCAAGCCCACTCCATCAGCCCGACCATGTAGCCGGTGGCGAACACGCGCGGCATCGCCTGGAAGTCCGCCACCTCGGGATAGAGATGGGGCACCGTCTTGTCGTCGGGCACCCGATAGGCGAAGCGGTGCGTGAGACCGGCTCGGAGCGTCGGCTTCATCTCACGAACCCTTACGCTCGCCGGCCTTTTCGTCGCCCGGCAGCACGTATTCGGTGCCTTCCCACGGCGAGAGAAAATCGAAATATCTGAACTCCTGCGCGAGGCGGACCTTGTCGTAGACCACGCGCTTCTGCTCGTCGTCCCAGCGCACCTCGACGAAGCCGGTGAGCGGAAAATCCTTGCGCAGCGGATGTCCCTGGAAACCGTAATCGGTCAGGAGGCGGCGCAGGTCGGGATGGCCGGTGAACAACACCCCGTACAGATCGTAGGTCTCGCGCTCGTACCAGTTGGCGCCCGGAAAGGCGTCGATGATCGAGGGGACCGGCGTCGCCTCGTCGGTCTCGACCTTGATGCGGATGCGGGCGTTCTTGGTTGGCGACAGGAAGTGATAGACGACGTCGAACCGCCTCTCGCGCGAGGGCCAATCGACCGCGGTTACGTCGATGATGTTGACGAACCCGCACCCGGGATCGTCGCGCAGGAACGTCACGACCTTGACGATGTCGGCCGCCGCGGCGTGGATCGTCAGCTCGTCGAGCGCGATCGTGTGACCGCTCACCGCCCCCGGCAGGGCGCCCTCGATCTTCCGCGCCAGGTCTTCAAGCTGCTCGCTGGTCATCGTTCACGCCCTTCACCGCTCGATCGTCCCGGTGCGGCGGATCTTCTTCTGCAGCAGCAGCACGCCGTAGAGCAGCGCCTCGGCAGTCGGCGGACAGCCGGGCACGTAGATGTCGACCGGGACGATGCGGTCACACCCGCGCACCACCGAGTATGAATAATGATAGTAGCCGCCGCCGTTGGCGCAGGACCCCATCGAGATCACGTAACGCGGTTCCGGCATCTGGTCGTAGACCTTGCGCAGCGCCGGGGCCATCTTGTTGGTCAGCGTGCCGGCCACGATCATCACGTCGGATTGGCGCGGGCTCGCGCGCGGCGCGAAGCCGAACCGCTCGACGTCGTAGCGCGGCATCGACACCTGCATCATCTCGACCGCGCAGCAGGCGAGGCCGAACGTCATCCACATGAGCGAACCGGTGCGCGCCCAGGTGATCAGATCGTCGGCGGCCGTCACCAGGAACCCTTTGTCGGAAAGTTCCGCGTTGAGGCCGACGAAGTACGAATCGTCCGCGCCCACCGGCTTGCCGGTGCGCGGATCGAGAATACCGGTTGCCGCCGGTGCGACGGCAGGACGCTCGCTCACAGCCATTCGAGCGCTCCCTTGGTCCTCGGTGTGCTGGGGCCGGGAGCTTGGCTCAATCCCATTCGAGCGCTCCCTTCTTCCACTCGTAGATAAATCCGATCGTCAGAACCGCAAGGAATACCATCATCGCCCAAAAACCCGCCACGCCGACCGCCTTGAAGGCGACCGCCCAGGGGAACAGGAACGAGACCTCGAGGTCGAAGATGATGAACAGGATGGCGACCAGATAGAACCGCACATCGAAGCGCATGCGCGCGTCGTCGAAGGCATTGAAGCCGCACTCGTAGGCCGACAGCTTCTCGGGGTCGGGCTGCTGGAAGGCGACCAGGAAGGGGGCGATCAGCAGCGCAAGACCGATGACGAGCGCGATGCCGAGGAAGACGATCAGAGGAAGATAATCCTGCAACAGGGGATTCAAGAGCGCGTTCATGGGCAGCCAAGCCTCGCATTCCATGCCCCGGAGGGCCCACGCCTGGGAACCGCTTGGACCGTGCGGCGCCACTGGCTCGCACGTCGCAAAACCTTTGGATAGGCGGACCGCAGGATTCGTTCCGCGGGCGGGGGCGGCCGGAGGCTTAACGCAACCCACACAGCGTGGCAAGCCGAGCGTTGCCACAGAAACACCGCATGTCGGTTGGACGGCCAGTTGTCCACCGCGCGCGTGGCGCGGGACGAGCATCCGGCGCGCAAGGGGGCGTGCATGAGGCCCAAATGCGAGCGGCGCCGATCGGCAAGTGCCGAACGGCGCCGCTGCGAAATTGAGAGAGCCCCGGCGAAACCCCCGAGACGCCGAGGCTCCCTACCTCCTGCCGGCGCTTGCACACCAACCTGAAGGCTGCTGCAACCTAGCTCGGCGCCGAGTTCGAAACATTGACCTGAATCAAATCTGCGGGACTGGCGTACGATTTCTCGATGCGGCGCCGCCGCTCCGGCGTGGCGCGGAAATCCGCAACCAAGAGGTGTTCGTGCAACGTCAGCGTGAGGAGGTTCTCCAGTATCCCGGCGGGGCAAAAGCACGCTAGTGTCCCGGCCGAGAAATCGCGCGAACTTCGGGTTCGCGGCACTAGATTGCGCGTCAAATCGGCGAGTGCGGGGAGGAAGCATGCAACGCAAAGTCATGATTGCCTGCGCGGTCACGGGGTCGGCCGACACGCCGGGCAAGAACCCGGCCGTTCCGGTCACGCCGGCGCAGATCGCCCAATCGGCGATCGACGCCGCGAAGGCGGGCGCCGCGATCGTCCATATTCATGTGCGCGACCCGCAGACCACGCGCCCGAGCATGGACGCCGCGCACTATCGCGAAGTGGCCGACCGCATCCGGTCGAGCGGCACCGACGTGCTGATCAATCTGACCACGGGGCCGGGCGCGCGATTCCTGCCGGGAGCGGACGATCCATGGAAACCGGGTCCGGCGACCAACTTGAAGAACCCGGCCGAACGCGTGAAGCACGTGGTCGAGATCCGCCCCGAGATCTGCAGTCTCGACATGGGCAGCATGAACATGGGCTCCTATGCGTTCGTCAACACGCAGGGCTACCTCGAATCGATGGCTGTCGCGATTCGCGATAGCGGCGTCGTTCCCGAGCTCGAAGTGTTCGAGACCGGCCATCTGCTGCTCGCCAAGCGGCTGATCGAGACCGGCCACATCAAGCCGCCCGGCATGTTTCAAATCTGCCTCGGCATCTCGTGGGGGCAGCCCGCCACCACCGAGGCCATGACCTACATGCGTAACCTGCTGCCTCCGAACGCCCCGTGGTTTGCGTTCGGTATCTCGCTGCACCAGTTCCCGATGGTCGCCCAGAGCGTGCTGCTCGGCGGCCATGTGCGCGTCGGGCTCGAGGACAATATCTATCTCGGCAAAGGCCAGCTCGCGCCCAGCAACGCGGCGTTGGTCGAGAAGGCCGCGAAGATCGTCGAGGTGCTGGGCGACCACGTCGCGACGCCGGCCGAGGCGCGGCAGATGCTCGGCACCCGTTGAACGCGACCCGGCGCGCGTGCGTCGCATTGCCACGCGTTGACACGCCTGTTGACGCATTTGAATACTCCCGCCCCCGGCCCTTCCGGGCGAGCAAGGAGACGGCGTGCAATGAGGTCTCGAGTAGGTGCGCGATCCGCTTGGCTGTTCGGTCTGGCGTTGCTGTCGATCCTGGCCCCGCCCGCCCAGGCGGACGACTATCCGAGCCGGCCGATCCGGGTGATCGTGCCGTTCGGTGCCGGCGGACCGACCGACGTGTTCACCCGCGTGCTCGGCGAGGAGCTGCGCAAGGTGCTCAACCAGCCCCTCGTGATGGAGAACCGTCCGGGCGCCGGGACCGTGATCGGCACCGAGGTCGCCTCGAAGGCCGCGCCGGACGGCTACACGCTGCTGATGATCTCGGCGACGCAGACCGTCAATGAGACGCTCATTCCCAACAAGGCCTATCAGCTGATGCGCGACTTCGTCCCGGTCGCGCAGCTCTTTCACTCCAATCTCGTGATGGTGGTTCCGCCGTCGCTCGGCGCGAACACCGTCAAGGACTTCATCGCGCTCGCGAAGGCGAAGCCGAACCAGCTCAACTATGCCTCCTCCGGGGTCGGATCGAACTACCACATGGCCGGCGAGCTGTTTCAAAACCTGACCGGCACCCAGATCGTCCATGTGCCCTACCGCGGCAGCTCGGGCGCGCGCACCGATATCCTGGCCGGCAATGTGCAGATGATGTTCGACTCGATTCCGACCATGGCGCCGTTCATCGAGGCCGGAAAGGTCAAGGCCCTGGGCACCAGCGGCACCACCCGCTCGGTCGCCCTGCCCGATGTTCCGACGCTGGCGGAGGCGGGCGTCCCCGGCTACGAAGCGACGATCTGGATCGGCATGGTGGCGCCCAAGGGCACGCCGCAGCCGATCGTCGACCGGCTCAACCGCGAGATCAACAAGATCATCAGCCGCCCCGACATCAAGGAGTCGTGGGAGAAGCAGGACGCCAAGCCCGACCCGATGACGCCGGCCGAGTTCGGCGCGCATATCGAGGCCGAGGTCGCCAAATGGGCCAAGCTCATCAAGGCGAACAACATCAAGGCCCAGTGACCCCACCCGAGGACCCGATGAACGACGTCACCACGCCGCCCTCGCCGCGCCGCCTCGCCGGCGCCGAGCATTGGACCACCAAGGAAGGCAACGTAAAGCTCTTCCTGTGGAACAAGTGCGAGGGCGATCCCGCCAAGACCAAGGGCATCGTGCTGTTCGTGCACGGCTCGTCGATGGCGAGCCAGCCGACCTTCGATCTCGACGTGCCCGGCCGGCCGGACTCCTCGGCCATGGAGCATTTCGCCCGCCACGGCTACGACACCTGGTGCGTCGACATGGAAGGTTATGGCCGCTCCGAGAAGGGGCGCGACAACAATGCGCCGATCGCGTTCGGCGCCGACGACTGCTTTGCGGCCGCGACCTATATCCAGAAGCTGCGCGGAAAGCGCCCGTTCCTCGTCTACGGCATCTCGTCCGGCGCGCTGCGCGCCGCGCTGTTTGCCCAGCGCCATCCCGAGCTGGTCGCGCGCCTCGCGCTCGACGCGATGGTGTGGACCGGCGAAGGCTCGCCGACGCTGCACGAGCGCCGCAAGAAGCTGCCCGAGTTTTCCGCCAAGAACCGTCGGCCGATCGACCGCGCTTTCGTGCATTCGATCTTCAATCGCGATCATCCCGGCACCGCCGAGGAGCGGGTGATCGAGGCGTTCGCGGATCAAATCCTCAAGCTCGACGATTCGGTGCCGACCGGCACCTATGTCGACATGTGCGCGCGGCTGCCGGTGGTCGATCCGGAAAAGATCACGGTGCCGACGCTGATCATGCGCGGCCAATGGGACGGCATCGCGAGCTTCGAGGACCTGATGGCGTTCTTCGCCAAGCTGCCCAATCCCGACAAGCAGTTCTCGGTGATGGCCGGCATCTCGCACGCGAGCTTCCAGCAGAAGAACTACATGATGGTCTACCACATCCTGCGCGGCTTCTTCGAGCAACCGGCGCCGATCTATCGCGGGTGAGCCGCAGACGAACGCGGACCGCCGGGCGTGCCGCATCTCGCGATGCAGACACGCGACCCCGGCGGTGCGATTTGCCGTAATCTGCGGCCCGCGATCACATCGGGTTGACGCCCGGAACCGCCACAAAGGGCTGCTTGTTCGGGGCCGCCGGAATCACCGGCGAGTTCGCCATCGGATTGACGCCCGGAATCTGATCCGACGCGTGGTTCTTCGCAGAGAACAGATCCGACGGCCCATAGACCCCGCTCGGATTGTACACCGGCGGATAGTCGCTGGCCTTCATCGTCGGCGTCACCTCGGCGTGGGCGTCGGTGCGGTGCTTGGCGTGGTGCTTCGAAGCGCCAAATGCCGGCAGGCCGCACGCGAACGCGCCGATCGCGATGGCCGCAATGATCGTCCTGGTCATGGCTGATCCTCAACCTTGTCTCTTCGCCGCGACTCCGGCGAAGTCGGATCAGCTTAGCGAGGGGCGCGCCTCACACGCAGTTATAACGACGTAAATAGCGATCGGCGCCTGCATAAAGTCGTCTCCAGCGACGCGCCGCGGCGTTACGCGGGCGTAAAGTCCGCCGGCCGACGCATAAACGAGATGTCGTTCTCGGCGAGACGATGTTTCGGTAGGCTTTGCATCATCCATCGCGCGCCGGATGCCGCCGCACGGCAAGAATCGACAGGGCGCCGACGCATCGAGCGCCGGCGCCCCGCCCGTGCGCAAAACGGTGTCCCGCTATCTCGCGGCAGCTTTCTCGGCCGGCGTCGGGTGCAGCAGCAGCTTCTGCACCCGCCAATTGAGGATCTCGGCGACGAACACCGTATTCTCGGATGGACACGCGATCTCGTGCACCCAGCCGAACTGCTTGAGCTGCTTGCCCGACTCGCCGAGCACGCCCAGCACCTTGCCGTCGAGCGAAAGCTTGTAGAGGCGGCCCGGATAGGCATCGGACACGTACATCACCTGGTTCGGCGGCGGCGTGATGCAGATCGCCCACGGCGCGCCCGGCGTGAAAGTGCCGCCTTTCCTCTGGTAGTCGGTGAGATCCGGCTTGTTGCCGATTGCCATGCGCGCGGTCTTCTCGTCGAACGGCACATCGATGGTGATGATCTTTTTGAGATTGCCGTCGTCGTCGAACACCTGGATGCGGCGATTGAAGCGATCGGCGACGTAGAGCGTCCCCTCCGCATCGGCGGCGATCGAGTGCACGGTGTTGAACTGGCCGGGGCCGTTGCCGCGCTCGCCCCACGACTTCACCCAATTGCCGTCCTTGTCGTACTTGGCGACGCGCGAGTTGACATAGCCGTCGCTGATGAAGATGTCGCCCTTGGGGTCCCAGGTCACGTCGGTCGGCTGGCGGAAGCGCCCGTCCACCTGCGGCCGCGGCCTCTGCACGGGCTCGTACGGATGAGCGTCGGCGTCGGATGCTTCGGGCTTGCGCCCGAACACCATCGCCACGCGACCCTGCGGGTTGAACTTGATAATCATGTCCGAGCCCTTGTCGGTGGCCCAGATATCGTCGTCCTTGTCGATGCGCACCGTGTGGGCGAACGACCAGGCGTAGAGGTTCTTGCCGATCTCGCGGATGAACTTGCCGTTGGGCGCGAACTCGAACAGCTGGGCGGCCGTATTGCCGAAGGCCGGCCCACGGCTCGAGCCGCCGCGTGAGAACACAAAGACGTGGCCCCGCGAGTTCACCGCAACGCCGGCCGCTTCGCCGAGGTGAAGGTCCTCCGGCAGCTTGAGGAAATCCGGCACCGACTCGTAGGGAATTTGCGGCACCTCCTGCGCCGACGCCGGTTGCGTCAACACCGACGCGCTCGCCAGGGCGAGCAGGCCCAACCACGAACGAAGCATCACGTCCTCCCTTGCGTCTTTTGTTTCGGCCGGCGCCGATGGCGCCGGCCGTTGCGGTAAACTACCATGGCGGCATGATCGCGTCTCAAGGGGTTGATCGTGAGCAAGGACGGCGAAGCGGAACCGACGGATTTCATGCGCTGGCTCACCGAGCTGCGCGGCCTGCAGCGCGCCTATGCGATGTTTCCCGACACCGTCGCGTCCGCGTTCGTGCGCGGACGGCGGCCGATCGGCGCATTTCCGGAACGGTTCTCGGCCACCATCGAGCCGGCTTCCCGCTTCTCGGCCGGTGCGGAGCCGGACGAATGACCGAGATTTCCGCCCTCACCCTCGCCCAAGCCGGCCGGCTCATCGCAGCACGCGAGCTCTCGCCGGTCGAGTACACCGAAGCGCTGCTTGCGCGCATCGCGGCGCTCGATCCGATCTACCATGCCTTCATCGCCGTCACCGCCGACATCGCCCGCGCCGAGGCGAAGGCCGCCGAGACCGAGATCGCGCGCGGAGACCGGCGCGGGCCGATGCACGGCATTCCCTACGCGCTCAAGGACATCTTCGACGTCGCAGGCCTCGCCACCACCTGCCATTCCAAGCTGCGCGCCGATCATCGCGCGACGGCCGACGCGACCGTGGTGCGCCGCCTGCGCGAGGCCGGAGCGGTGCTGCTCGGCAAGCTGTCGCTGCACGAGTTCGCCAACGGCGGCCCGACGCTCGAGCTGCCGTGGCCGGCGGCGCGCAATCCGTGGAACGCCGACCTGCATCCCGGCGGCTCGTCGAGCGGCTGCGGCACCGCGGCGGCACTCGGCCTCGCGCCGGCGACGCTCGGCACCGACACCGGCGGCTCGGTGCGCAATCCCGCGACCTGCTGCGGCGTCATCGGAATGAAGCCGACCTACGGCGCGGTAAGTCGCGCCGGCGTCTTCCCGCTCGCCTTCTCGCTCGACCATGTGGGCCCGATCACCCGCACGGTCGAGGACAACGCCATTCTGTTTCAGGCGATCGCCGGCCACGATCCTGCCGACCCCGCGAGCGCGCGCCGCGCGCCCGCCGACTGCCTCGCCTCCCTGCGGCAAGGCGTCAAGGGCCTCAAGATCGGCGTCATCGCGCATTTCTACGCGGAGGACATGGCCGCCGACCCGCAGCAGGTCGCCGCGATCGAGCGCGCGATCGGGGTGCTGCAGGCGCTCGGCGCCGCGGTCAGGCCGGTGCGGCTGTCGCCGCTCGCCACCTGGATGGATTGCGGCCGCATCATCCATTACGCCGAGGCCTATGCGATCCACGAGCGCGATCTGCAGGAGCGCCCCGAGGATTTTGCCGCGATCACCCGTCGCCGCCTGCTTTCCGGCGCCTTCATCGCCGCCTCCGACTACGTCAAGGCGCAGCAGCTGCGCACCGTGCTGCGCGAGGAATACGCCGCGACGCTGAACGACGTCGACGCGCTGATCACGATCTCGAGCTTCGACCTGCCCTGCCGGATCGACGACGAGGCGGCGATCGCGCGCACCTATGAGCGACAATGCCGCATGCCGTTCAACGTCGCGGGCGCGCCCGCGATCTCGGTGCCGACCGGATTCTCGAAGGAGGGCCTGCCGCTCGCCATGCAGATCACCGGCCGCGCGTTCGACGAGGCCACGGTCTATCGGGTGGCGTGGGCCTATTGCGACGCCGCCGGGTGGTGCGACCGGCGGCCGCCGGTCGTGGATGCTGCAAAGTTGCCCGCCATCGCCAAGTGACGGAGCCGAATTCGATCATGCCTTCAGCCCGCATGCAGATGTCGGGACGCGAGTTCGAATGCACCGCCGAGCCCCACGCGTGGACGCACGGCATCGGTGTCGCAATCGAGATATTCAGGCCAAACGAACTTGTGGGTGTCGTCGTAGTCTTGTGCTCACACGACAGTCCAGACTTCTCGACCCTATCCCCGCTGCCGCCGGCTGCTCTTTGCGATGTCGCCCTATCCCGCTTTGTCGCCGGCGACCTCGCCGTCACCTTGGAAAAGGATCTGAGATGGCAGGAAAATCTGCGTGAGATCGTCGGCGACCGCACGGTATCCCCGCTGTACTGCGGCTTCTCTCCCACCGCCTCGTTCCCTGATGGCTTGATTCGTTTGCACGGCTCCGGCGGCTGAGCCGAACAGCGCGCCGAGCGACACCAGACCCGGACAGCACCGTCATGCCCACCTATCCGCGCGACCGCTTTTCCTACTCCTCGCCGTTCACCCGCACGCCGCTGCGGCTCGCCAAGGGCCGCATGATCGTGTGGACGGTGGTGAACATCGAGGAATGGGAGATCACCCGGCCGATGGCGCGGGCGCTGTCGCAGCCTCCGATGGGCCAGTTCGCGGTGCCCGATTTCCCCAACTGGACCTGGTACGAGTACGGCATGCGGGTCGGGGTGTGGCGGCTGATGCGCGCGCTGAAGGAGGCCGGCGTGACGCCCACCATGTCGCTCAACGCGAAGGTCTGCGAGACCTATCCGGAGGTCGCGAGCGCGGCACGCGCCGCCGACTGGGAGTTCATGGCGCACTCGTTCGTGCAGATGCCGATCCAGCAGCTCGAGGACCAGCGCGCCGTGATGGAGAAGTCGATCGCGGTGATCGAGGCGTTCACGGGCCGGCGGCCGACCGGCTGGCTCGGGCCGGGGCGCGGGCAGACCTACGAAACGCTCGACTATGTCGCCGAATGCGGCTTCACCTGGTTCGGCGACTGGGTGCTCGACGACCAGCCGTTCTGGGTCAAGACCGCGCACGGCCCGGTGCTGTCCGTGCCCTACAGCGCCGAGATCAACGACATCACCATGATGGTGTCGCACCATCACGAGTCGGACGTGCTGCTCACGCGGACGCGCGACGCGTTCGACCGGCTCTATGCGGAGTCGGCGGAGTCGACCCGCATCCTGGCGATCGGCGTGCACCCGTACGTCACGGGCGCCGCGCATCGGATCAGGTATTTCGAGGAGCTCTACGCCTACATCAACCGTCACGACGTGGTGCACTGGACCGGCCAACAGATCGTCGACTGGTACGCCGCCCAGATGCCGAAACCCGCGTAAGCGGCCGAAATCCGCGTGAGCGGCCGAAACCCGCGTGAGCGGCCGAAACCCGCGTGAGCGAGCGCGGGCGAAACGCCTGGCGCGCTATACCCTGAATACGGTGAGCCCCAGAATGAGGAGCACGAGGAAGATCACGACGAACAGATAGAACAGAATCCGCGCGATGTCGGCCGACGCGGCCGAAATTCCGGTAAAGCCGAAGATGCCCGCAATGATCGAGACGACCAGAAAAATGAGGGCCCATTTGAGCAGCGTCATGATCCGAGTTCCTTTCCCCGGAACAAATGCCCTGCCGCGCGTTTGGTTCCCGCAGTCGACGGCGGCGGGTACGATTCCCTGACGCGCCCGCCGCGCCGTTTCTCAACGCGCGTCGAGCCCACCAATCCAGATCGCGAACACCAGCGCGGCGAGCCCGACCGCCAGCAGGATGGCACCGGCGAAGATCTTGTTGTTGCCGCCCACCTGCCCGGTTTCGAGAACGGCCATGTGCGGATTGGCCGGATCGTAACGCACCGGCACGGCGGCACCCGGCGGATAGCGGCCGACATGCTCGCGTGCCCATCGCTCGATCGTGTAGCCGAAATCGGCGAGCCCGATGCGGATCGTCGCGCCCTCGCGCGCCACGCCGTCGACCGCATAGGCATATCGCACCTGCGGAATGTAGCGCGTGATGTCGGGCCCATCACTCGACTTGTCCACGCGCGTCTTGATACTGCTCTCGATGACCTTGCCGTCGACGAACGGCCATGCCGCGATCGCCTCCGCGGTTTGCCGATATCCGATACCCTTGCGAATCAAAAAGGCTCCAACCGCCAGCAACGCGAGCCCGACGAGCCAGCCGCCGCCCACCACGTAGGGCTTGGCGGCGGCATCGACCGTATCGGCGAGCGCCGAATCGCACCATCCGGCGAACGCCAGACAGAGGGCGAGTGTCTGCAGGTCCGTTCTGCGCATTCAATTTGCCTTCATGTTCGTCTTGGCGACGAGGTCGCGCCACTTGGCGATGTCGGCCGCGATGAAGGCGGCGAACTGCTGCGGAGAATTCGTCTCCGCCGGCTCGTAGCCGGCGCCGACCAGCCGCCGGCGCAGCGTCGCGTCGCCGAGCCCGGCGCTGAGCGCGCCGTTGAGCTTGGCGATCACCGGCGCGGGCGTGCCTTTCGGCGCCACATAGCCGTTCCAGCCGATCACCTCGAAGCCCGGCAGTCCCGCTTGCGCGACCGACGGCAGCCCGGGCACGAGCGCCGAGGCCTGCTTCGACGTCACCGCGATGCCGCGCACCGTGCCGGCCTCGATCTGCGCCTGCGCGATCGATGCGATCGCGAACGTCATCTGGGCGGCACCGGCCATGACCGCGTTGAGGGCTGCATTCGCCTCGCGGAACGGCACGTGCACGACGTCGACCCCGGCCATCGACTTGAACAGCTCGCCGGCGAGATGCGGCGGCGTGCCGACGCCCGAAGAGGCATAGTTGAGCTTGCCCGGATTGGCCTTGGCGTAGGCGATGAGCTCCGCGAGCGTCTTTGCCGGCACCGACGGATGCACCAGCAGCACGAAGGGACTCGTCGTCGCCAGCATGATCGCGGAAAAATCGCGGCCGAGATCGAGCCGGCTCGTCTGCAGCGCGGTGTTGATGGTGTAGGAGGCGGTCGCCTGCAGCAGCATGTAGCCGTCCGGCGGCGCGGCCGCGACGGCCTGCGCGGCGATCACGCCGCCGGCCCCGGGGCGCGGCTCGACCACCACCGGCTGGCCGAGCGCATCGCTCATCTTCGGCCCGAGCAGGCGCGGCACGATGTCGGGGCCGGGCCCGACGATGACGCGGATCGGGCGGGTGGGAAAATCCTGGGCGCGCGCGGCCGAGGCAAACGCAAGCATGCCGACGACCACCGCGGCGGCGACCCCGAACCCTGCTCGCATGACGTCTTTCTCCCGCGCCGCGGCGTCAATGGCCCGAGGTCCGCCTTGGCCGGAAAGGGCTTGCTGCCGCCGTCGTGGCCGGCAGCGTATCGAGTTCCAGCCCGCCGAAACAGCATTGTTCCGCGGGTCGCCCCGAACGTATGAGGCGGATCGCTCCTGAGGCGCTATTGCGCCGCAAGCGCAGCAGGAGCAGCCCTCATCTGCCCTTGCGCTTGAGGTCGATCGTCCACGCGCAGTCCGAGCTCTTGAACGCGCCTTCGAATCCGTCGGCGGTAAATTGTCCGGCGACGCGCTGGAAACCTATGGTGCCGCCGAAATGGCCGTCCTCCAAGACCGTCCCATTGATGGTCGGCTGATCGTCCATGCTCGGCACGCTTTG
>Ga0335081_10013691_pt1 | contig 13112 bp, 5 predicted proteins | sample Lox_Sample_35_FD_206713 | JGI IMG/M metagenome (GOLD analysis project Ga0335081, IMG submission 206713) | Soil microbial communities from Loxahatchee National Wildlife Refuge, Florida, United States - Lox_Sample_3.5 | ecosystem: Environmental > Terrestrial > Soil > Wetlands | place: USA: Florida...
ATACGTTCCAGTTCGGGAGCGTTGTGTTTGAGGAGCTTACGTCCCCAGACGGCGTGAGTTCCCTTGCGGCAATCGTCAGCCAGGCCCAAACCGATTTCTTCGTAGGACCGGCCAAGGTCCGCCGTGAGGGCTTCCGGATCGCTCCAAGCACCAAGTATGAACACTCTGTCTCTTAGGTCGTCCGGAATGCTTTTCCTAGCTTGGTCGAGCCTCTCTTCTTTACGATCGAAGTCAATCAAAAGGATCATAAATCGGCCAGGGCACCGTCTCATCGTGTCGGCGTCGTCGGATTGGAAAAGTGCCAGGACCCGAGTCCAGCCGCCGGCCTCGTCGAGGACTTGGATGTTCCGGGTCAAGAGGGGCTGGTAGAGCATGAATCCGTTGGCCACTTGGCTGTTGCGACGATCTTCTGGGAGCACGAGGATGTGGGGTTTAAACCAATTGACGCTCATGGCCGGAGGTCGCCGCGAATCAGGGCGCCAACGAGATCGCCCTGTACTTGGACCTCGCTGAGAGGGCGTATGATCGTGTGTTCAAGGTGGCTGTTCCTGTACAGGACAAATGTGTTCTCATCGGAGAAGCGACGAATGGCTTCCGGGTTGTGCGAGGTCGCGATGAACTGGCCGCCGGACTGGAAGGCTTTGCGAAGTGCCATCACAAAGTGCCCCACCTCATCTAGGGCAAGATAATTATCGGGCTCGTCCCAAAAGCAAACCAGCGGGCTGTGCACCCGGTTTGCAGCCAGGACCATCGCGCAAATCATGAAACATTTTTCGCCGTCGGACAATGCCGTGAACGGCAGGGTGAGGCTCGCCTGGTCGCGGGAGAACTGAACTTCAAGGCTTCGAGAATCTCTGCCGACCGGGCGATTCTTGATATCGGTCAGGTCAGGCATCACGTCTTTGAGATATCCGTCAATCTGGCTGTAGGCGGACGGCGCGTAAGCAAGGAGACCCGAAAACCATGCGCCGAATTCGACGACTTCGGGATTCGGCCGACGAGTTTCTTGCTCGGAATCGCCGCGCATCAGGCTGGGCGTCGGCCGGAGAATGAGCATATCAGCGAGCCGTTCCCGGATTACGAATAGCGGGTCTTTGTCGGACTGATGCTGGATGATCGGCAGAGCGACGAGGTGCCAATCGATACGAAACTGAGCTTGCCCGTCCTGGCCGGTCTTCGCAATATGTACTTGAGCCAGCGACCGTGTATAGACGGGCTTGCCGTCAACCTTGAGCTCTTCGTCAAGTACGCGAAGTTCTTTGAAACCTTCTGGGTATTCAAAGGCAATCGAGTAATTGTAGGTTTTTCCGTCCAACTCCGTTTCGATCTCAAACCGCATCGGCGCGTCCGACCGTCCGCGCGAGAAATCCTGCGGTCCAACAAGGTCGCGTACGCGATTCGTACCTCGCGCGATCTTCTGCATAATCTCAAGTGCAAAAGAAACCGTTGTTTTTCCCGTGCCATTCTTGCCGATGAGCAGGGCCGACGACTGGCCGGCAACCGGCAGCTCAAAATTCTCAAAGCACCGGAAATTGTTAACGTAAAACCGCTTGATCATAGAGCGATAATACACGATGTTGACGACCGTTGAGCGCCACTTTTCCCTCCAAAACCAGACGGTGCCGCTCCTCGCTCCCGATGGGCGTCGCCGGCAAGTTGAGCGCACGGCGAGATCCGACGTTGCAAGGGGGCTAGTCCGCTTCCTCCCGGCCTCGTTTTGCCCTGGGGCTAATAAATCAATTTGAGCGAGAACTGGATTTGGCGCGAGGGGCCAGCGGTGCGGCTGATGATGCCGAAGCCGCTGCCGCGCACGATGTTGGAGGGCAGGCCGAAGTTCACCTGGTTGAAGATGTTGAAGAACTCGGCGCGAAATTGCAAGTCGGCCAGCTCGGCGCTGGTGCGGTGGCCGATGGGCGTGTCTTTGATCAGGGCGATGTCGTAGTCGCGGAACCCCGGCCCGCGGAACGTGTCGCGGCCCAGGGTGCCGAAGCGGCCTTGATTGGGCCCGGTGCCGCCGGGCAGGTTGATGGGCAAAGAGAAAAACGAGGCGTTATCCGCGCCGAGGCCGAAATAATCCTCGCGCACCGGGCGGCTGGTGGAGAACTCCGGCTGGGTCACGAGGTCCGGCCGGTCGGTTCCCCCCGCTCCCGCGCCGGTTTGTTGAATACCGGAGAACACGGTAAAGGGCGGCCCGCTGGTGAGTGTGGTGATGTTGAGGAACTGCCATCCGGCGGTGAGGGGCCGGCCCAGGATCTTCAGGAAACTCACGCGCTCCAGGGGAAGCAGCTCGATCACACTCAGCGTGAAGACGTGGGTGACGTCGTAAGTGGAAGGTCCCTTCTCAGCTCCGGGGTTCCAGGGGTTCTGCGGCAAGGTTTGCAGGAGCACGCCGGCGTTGGGGAAGAAACCGCCCAGCACGGAGCTGGTGTCGTCGATCGATTTCGAAAAGGTGTAGCTGGCCTGAAAGCCCAGGCCCGCGCGCGACGAGTTCTTGGAGACGCTGGTCTGCAGGGCGTGATAAGTGGAGTGGGAGCCTGTGGTCAGCAGGGCCTCGCTGCCGAATCCGCCCGTGGGGCGCCCGGCGGAGTTGAACTGGGTGAAGGGTGCGAAGGCCGGATCCGCTCCTCCGTAGCTGTTGGGCGAAAACACGCTGGCCAAATGAACTCCCGCAGTGCCCACGTAAGCGGCACTGACGTTCACATCGCCGAAGCTGTGATCGATTCCGGCCGTCCAGCTCCCGATGTATCCGTTGCGAAAATCCCGCGCGATGCCTTGCATGGAGAGCAATTGGACTTGATGGCCGGGGGTGAGCGCGGCCAGGTCGTTCTGAAAGCGCTGCAAATCGATGAGCGTGTTCGGCGGCACGGCCGTGGTGACTCCCGTGGGGACCACCAGGCTGCCCTGCGGTGTGTAAACGGGCGGCAAATTCACGGGGACGGCCGTGTTCTCGAACGGCAACGGAGCCCCGGGGAGGGCGCTGATATAAAGTCCGAAGGAGAACGGAATGGCGCCGGTCAGGAAATTGTCCTGCCACAGGTTGGGGAGAATGGTGGTGACAGCCCCTCCGGCATGCAGCACGGTGTGATCGCCGAGGCCATAATCCAGGGCAAGGCGCGGGCCCCAGCCGTGCCCGTCATGCGGGTAGGGCGGCCGCGGGTTGAAGAGGTAGATCTGGCTTGCGCCCGCCACCCAAAAAGGCGCCGATTGGCCGTCGGGTCCGACGATCTCGGGCAGCGAGGTTCGATTCTTGGCTTCCTGGATGACGCTGTTCACGTCGTAGCGCAGTCCGTAACTGACGCTCAGGTGCGGCGTGGCCTTCCAGGCGTCCTGAAAATAGAACTCGTAGGCTTGGCGGCGGACGGCCGCCTCGTCGAACTTGTCGCCCTGGGAGGCAAGGTTTGAGGCCGCGCTGACCACGTAGGAGTAAGGGGTGGCCGTGAGCAGGCCCGTCAGCGAATCGGGCAGCGGATCGCCCACCGCGATGTCGTGCCGGCCGCTGGCGGAGAGAATCGCCACCGGTGAATAGGCCGTTCCCCCGCCAAAGGAATAGGCCCCGTTGGGATTCACGCCGAAAATCGTGGCGTCGAAGTTGAAGCGCATCTCCGTTCCCCACTTGAACCGATGGGCCCCATGCGAGTAGCTCATGTCCTGCTTAAGTTGGAAGAGGTTCCCGTAGGAGCCGAGCACCGAGCCGTCCGCCGAATTGTAGCCTTCAAAGAGCCCGTCGCCGAAGCCGATGGCGGGCTGGGTGTGATTGACGGTGGGAAAGAAGGGCGTGCTGCGGATGTATCCGATGGCCGATTCCGACATGAAGTGGGGAGAGAGGCTGCGGGTGTATTTCAGGGCGGCGTTGCGCTGGTGGTCGAAGAAGCGGACGGCGAAGGTCGGATTGATGGCCGTCTGATCGGGATTGGTGAGCGGCCCCGAGACTTGATTCAGGCTGAAGCGCCCGAAGAGCGAAGCCTTGTCTGAGAGGCGGTGGTCGATGCGCACCGAAAACTGATCGGTGCTTGTGGCCACCTTCGACGAGGCGGCGTAGGTGCGCGCGCCGTAGGCTCCTTGCGCGTCGTTGGGCAGCGGATAGCCCGCCAGCACGTCAGCGACTTTGGGGCTGACCGGAACCAGCAGGGTGTCGCCCGGGTAGGTCGAGGTGTCCACGCCGGTGCGCTCGGCGGCGGTGGGTACGGGGAATACTTGGGTGGTGCCGAGCACCTGACGGAAGCCCTGGTATTCGCCGAAGTAAAAAGTGCGGCCGCGGCCGTTGTAGACCCCCGGGATCACCACCGGGCCCCCATTGGTGAACCCGAACTCGTTGCGCGCGAAGGGCGGGATGCGCCGCTCGTCCGCAAAGCTCCGGCGGTCGAAGAAATTACGGGCGTCGAAGGCCGCGTTGCGAACAAACTCGAATACGCTGCCGTGCACCTGATCGACGCCGGATTTCGTGACGACGTTGGTGTAACCCGCCGCTCCGTGGCCAATCTCAGCCGGCATCACTCCCGAACTGCTCTGCACTTCGCGGATAGCGTCCACGTTGAAATTGGAAAACGTCGCGCCGCCCAGCTCCGGGTCTGTAGTGTCGGCGCCGTCGAGCGCGAACACCGTGGCGGCGCCGCGCTGGCCGTTCACGGCAAACTGCTGCGTGAAATTGGCCGCGCCATTGGCGTCGGTCATGGTGCCGGCCGCGAGCAGCAGCAATTTGCTGAAGTCGCGCTCATTGAGAGGCAGACTCGACACCTCGCCGCCGGAAAGACGCTCCCCGCCGCTCGCCTGGGACGCCTCGCCGGCGGCCGCCGCGAGCACGCGCAGTTCGTGCGGTTGGAACGAAAGCTGCAATCCCGCCGTGAGTGCGGCCCCGTCCTTCACGCTCAGCGGGCGCGGCGTGCGCCAGCGTTCGCCTTTCCAGGCGGCGGAGAGCTCATAGTCGCCCGCCACCAGGCCGGCGAAAGTGAAGGACCCGTTGGCCGCGGTGGTGGCCTCAGTGGAGGCGCCCTGGGCCGCCGAGCGCAGGGTGATGGTGGCGCCTTCCACCGGCTTCCCGGCGCCATCGCGTAGCGTCCCATTCCAGGAGGTGCCGGCCAGGGCCGGCCAGGCGGTGAGGGTGGTGAGAAGCGCGGTCAGGCAGAACCTACGAAACCGATAACCAGAACGATAGAGCATACTCTTTAGATTGTACTCAACCTTCCCGGAAATGCGGCCGGCTTATTCGGGTTTGGAACCGCATCTTCGAGCTCTGATTCTGACGGCACGCCGGCGGCGCCGCGCCACTTTGAAACAGCGGGGATCCGAGTTCCATCCTAACCAGCGCCGCTAACGCCCGTTGTGATACCCGTCACAACCCGTCTCGTCAGGATTGCTAAACTCAAGGGTGAAACATTGTTCCAACAGAACCGACCTGGCGTGAGGCACCGGCGATGGCCATGACGAAACCTCTTCCTCCTGAAGCGCTCTACCAGCGATGCGATACGGGGCAATTCTCGTTTAAGACCACCGCCGAACTGGCGGATTTCGACGAGTTCATCGGCCAGGGCAGGGCCGTCGATGCGATCCGCTTCGGAATCGGGATACAGCACGCGGGCTACAACTTGTTCGCCCTGGGTCCGTCCGGGGTGGGCAAGCACACGATCGTGAGCCGTTTCCTCGAACTGCAGGCGGCGCGGGAGCCCACCCCCGAAGAGTGGTGCTACGTCAACAATTTCGCGGAGCCTGAGAAGCCCCGCGCTCTGCGCCTTCCCGCCGGCCAGGGCGTGGTGCTGCGCCGGGATATGGAGCGCCTGGTGGACGAACTGCGCTCCGCCCTGCCGGCCGCCTTCGAAAGCGAAGACTACCGCACGCGCAAGCAGGGTATCGAAGAGGAAATCAAAGAGCGGCACCAGAAGGCGTTCGAGGAGGTCAGGCGGGAGGCCGGGGAGAAGGGGGTGGGGGTGATGCGCGCACCCACCGGCGTGGTCTTCGCGCCGCTCCACAACGGAGAAGTATACAGCCCCGATGAATTCGAAAAACTTCCCGAGACGGAGCGGCAGCGCATGGAGGCCGACATGTCGGCCTTGCAGCAGCGCCTGCAGTCGATGATGCGCGAGGCGCCGCAATGGGAGAGACAGGGCCGGGAGCGGCTGAAAGCGCTGAACCACGAGGTGGCTATCTTCGCCGTCGGCCACCTGCTGGACGAGCTGCGCCGCAAATACGAAACGCTGCCGGAAGTCGTCGGCCACCTCCAGGCGCTGCAGCAGGACGTGGTGGACAACATTGACGAGTTCCTGAATCCGTCGGAGTCGCCGCTGGCGGCGCTGGTGGGCGCTCCTCAACGCCGCGCCGGGAAAGGTTCCCCATTCTTCCGTCGCTATCAGGTAAACCTGATGGTGGATCATGGCGGGAAGCAGGGAGCGCCGGTGGTGTATGAAGACTTCCCCAGCTATCAAAACTTGTTGGGCCAGGTGGAGCACACGGCCCAGTTCGGTGCGCTCGTCACCGACTTCGACCTGATCCGGCCCGGCGCCCTGCACCGCGCCAACGGCGGTTTCCTGGTGGTTGACGCCCAGAAGGTGCTGATGCAGCCCTACGCCTGGGAAGGCCTCAAAAGAGCCCTCCGTTCCGGGGAGATCCGCATCGAGTCCCTGGGGCAGATGCTGAGTCTCGTCAGCACCGTGTCGCTCGAGCCGCAACCCATCCCGCTGCGCGTCAAGGTGGTGTTGCTCGGCGAACGCCTGCTCTACTACCTGCTCGCGCAATACGACACGGAGTTCAGGGAGATGTTCAAGGTAGCGGCTGACTTTGAGGAGGTCACGCCGCGCAACCCGGAGACCCACCTTCTGTTCGCGCGCCTGATGGGCACCATTGCGCGGCAGGACGGCCTGTTGCCCTTCGACGCGGGCGCCGTGGGGCGGCTGATCGAACTCCGGGCGCGCCTCGCGGGCGACGCGGAGAGGCTATCGACTCACCGCCGCAGCCTGGTAGATTTGCTGCGCGAGACGGACTATTGGGCCCGCCAGGCCGGCCGGGCCGTGGCGACGGCGGACGACGTGCAGCAGGCCGTCGATACCCAGATCCATCGCCTGGACCGCGTGCGCGAGCGATTGCAGGAAGAAATCCAGCGCGGAACCCTCCTGATCGATACCGAGGCTGAAAAAGTGGGCCAGATCAACGGCCTCGCCGTGAGCCAGGTGGGCCAGTTCGCCTTCGGCCATCCCACCCGCATAACGGCCCGGGTGCGCCTGGGCAAAGGCGAAGTGGTGGACATCGAACGCGAGGTGGAGCTGGGCGGGCCGATTCACTCCAAAGGCGTGCTGATCCTCTCCGCGTTTCTGGGCGCGCGCTACGCGCCGGACCGGCCCCTCTCGCTTTCGGCCAGCCTGGTGTTCGAGCAGTCCTATGGCGGCGTGGAGGGCGACAGCGCTTCCTGCGCCGAGCTCTACGTCCTGCTTTCGGCGCTGGCGGAGGCGCCGCTCAGCCAGTCGCTGGCCGTCACCGGTTCCGTGAATCAGCACGGACACGTGCAGGCGATTGGCGGCGTCAACGAGAAAATCGAGGGCTTTTTCGACCTCTGTAAGGCGCGCGGCTTGACTGGCCAACAAGGCGTGCTGATCCCGGACTCCAATGTGAAACACCTGATGCTGCGTCAGGATGTGGTGGAAGCGGTGGCCGCGGGCCGGTTCCATGTCTACGCCGTGGCGACCATCGACCAGGGCATCGAAATCCTTACCGGATTGCCCGCCGGCGAACGCGACTCCGAGGGCCGGTTTCCGGAGGGAACCCTCAATCAGCGGGTGGAAAGCCGGCTGATGGCGCTGGCGGAAAAGCGGCAGGCGCTGGCTGCGGCGCCGAAGGCCCCGGGTGAGGCATGAGCGAGCGCGAAGGTGAATTCGTAATCCGGCGGATTCTGGTGGCGCTGGACGCTTCCAGGCCCAGCCTGGCTGCGCTCGAGGCGGCTGCCGGCCTGGCGGCCAGCGTGGAGGCCGAACTTCTCGGGATTTTCGTGGAGGATATCAACCTGCTCCGGCTGGCCAGCCTGCCCTTTGCCCGCCAGGTGAGCTATGCCTCGGCCTCGGCCGAGCCGCTCGATACCCCGAGAATGGAGCGGGAGCTTCGAGTGAAGGCGGAGCAGGCTCGAAGCGCGATGGCCAGGGCGGCAGAGCGCGCCCAGGTGCAATGGTCGTTTCGCGTGGTTCGAGGGCGGGTTGCGCCCGCGCTTTTGGAGGCTGCCTCGGAAGCCGATGTGCTTACGGTCGGCAAAGGCGCATCGGCCCCGGCAGGCCGGGCCCTCGGCTCCACGGCACGCGCCGTCACGGCGAACGCGCCGCAGGCGCTGCTGCTCGTCCAGCACGGCGCGCCCTTGGCGGCCCCGGTGGTGCTGGTCTACGACGGCTCGCCCGGCTCCCGGCAGGCGCTGGGCGCTGCCGTCCGCCTGGCGATCGCGCTCGGAAATGGCCTGACGGTGTTTGTGGTGGCTGAGACGCCGCAGGCCGGCGAGCGGCTGACGGAGGAAGTCTCCAAGTCCGTCGAGGGAAGCGGCACCACCGTACACTTTCGGCCGGTGCGCGGTCCGGATGTCACGGGCCTTTTAAGGGCGGTGCGCAGGGAGCCGGTCGGTGTGCTGGTGTTGAGCGCGGCCGGCGTTCTCGGGGAAGAATCCGTCCGAAAGCTGCTCCACCAGGTCGAAAACCCGGTGCTTCTCATCGGCGTCGGCTAGCCTGCCACAGCGGCCGATCAATGAGCCCGCCTGCAATGCCGGCCCGGCGGCTGTTGGCCGGTTCTTTCAGTGCCCTTGGGCGTTGTGGTGGCCGTGAATCTTCTTGAACTTGTAATGGCGATGGGCTTTCTTGTTCTGGGGCGAGAGCTTGTGGGCGTGGCCCGTTGGGTGTGGCTCGAGACGGGGACCGGCGGGATGAGGCTTGTGGCGGGGAGCGGGGTGGGGTTTGTGGGACGATGGGCGGCCGAACGCGACGCCCGGCGCGGCTCCCAGCGCAAACATCAGAACCAGAGCCGCGAACAATTTGCGCACCATGTTCCTTCGCCGATGCAAACCAGCCAAGCGCGAGTATAGCGCCGGCGCCGGGCGCCCACAAGCGCCGGTCAGCTCTACTTGCGCCGCATCAGCGTGACCCTCAGCAGTGAATCGTAGTGTGCATCGGGTTCCTCGAGCGGGCCGATACTATTTTGCGCGCGGGGCGAAGTCAACCGGATTTTCCTCACCACGATGTTGAGGCCGCGCCTCGGGTTTCGACTTCGACTGGGGGTTGCAGGCCCGGCGAAACTCCTTGACATGCCTTTTCCAGGCCAGGCCCGGAACAATGCGCGAGTCAACGTGTCCTCATGCGCGAGCTTGAGGCAGGGCGTCTAAAACGGCACAGAATCTTGTTGTTTTCTGGACGTGCCCGTCGAAAAGTCATACAATAACTGCCGTTGCCAAGGGGGAGGGCGCACCACGGTTTGAGCCCGATGACGCGTGAGTCTTCGCGCTCAGTCCGAGTGCGAGGAGGAGAAGTCTAAGGGTTATAATTCTGGCTAATTCAGAAGCTTGGCATACGTAACCAGCTATCAGGCACGTTGTGCCTTGACAGTCCTCAGTCCAACCCAGCACACTACAACTCAAGTTCGTGGCGGTGCAAGGGTAGTGGGCTTGCGGTAAGCCGGAAGCTCCCAGAAATTGCACGACGAGAACAAGCGGTGAGCGCCACCGTGTTGCGGAGAAGCCTCAGGGGTTGTCCGCGGGCGGGAGTCCGCATTCGAACTGTAGGCGAGGGGGAGAGAACATGGAACGACACGCGAATCATAACTTGGGCAGGGTCCGTTGGCTCATCGCATTGGCGCTGTTGGCCGCCTGCGGCGTGTGGGTTCCGAAGGCCCAGGCCGACGGGTCCCCCGTACCCTACGTTGAAGACCTCTCGCCCGTGACGGTAGCACCGGGCAGCGGGGACTTCACGCTCACGGTGAACGGCGACAACTTTGTGGCAGGGTCCGTGGTGCAATGGAATGGAAGCGCTCTCACCACCACCTTCGTAGGGTCGAAGCAATTGACAGCCACGGTGCCAGGCTCGGACGTTGCCGCTGAGGGCACTGCGACCGTCGAGGTTGTCAATCCCGGCTCTTTGGCTTCGAATACGATCTACTTCACCGTGACCTCCCCCACCGCGTCGCTGTTTTTCAGATTGACGAACCAATCGCCATCGGCCGGTGTGCACCCGAACGCGCCGGTGCTCGGCGACTTTAATAACGACGGCTACCTCGATATTGCGGTCTCGAACACGCAGACTGGACCCGGCAATGTTTCGATCTTCCTAGGCAACGGAAACGGTTCGTTCCAGGCAGCGACGAACTATTTGACCGGGACATTTCCGCAAGGAATGGCCATCGGGGACTTCAACGGCGATGGTTATGAGGATCTGGCGGTGGCAAATTACACGGATTCCACGCTCACGATCCTGTTAAACAACGGCGACGGTACGTTCACCTCCCGACCCCCTACTCCCCTCCCTGCAGGCAGCCAGCCCGTCTTCGTGGCGACCGGGGACTTCAACCAGGATGGCACGCTTGACTTGGCCGTGGCCTGCCATTCTCCCAGTGCCGACGCCATCGCCATCCTTCTTGGGAATGGCGACGGCACTTTTCAATCCGCAGTTACTTACGGCTTCGCGATTCAAGCCAACGGCCTGGCGTTGGGCGACTTCAACAACGACGGATTCCTGGATCTTGCGGTCACCGATGCGAACAATCCCACGGTCTGGGTGTTCAAGGGCGTCGGAGACGGGACGTTTGGCCCCGGCACCCCGTTTACCACCGATCTGGGGCCGGCCGGAGTTGTGGCGGGTGACTTCAATGGTGACGGCAATCTCGATCTGGCTGTTACGGATGTGGCCGCCGGCAACGTGGCCGTGTTGCTGAATAACGGCAGCGGCTTCCAGAGTTACGTGCCGTACGCATTAGCTTCGGGCGGATCCTTCCTCGTAGAAGGCGATTTCAACGGCGACGGCATCACGGATCTGACCGTGGCGAGTGCAAGCCAAAATACTTTTTCGGTGCTGTTGGGGAACGGAACAGGCGGAGTGGGTAACGGCACCTTCGGGAACTACGTGAGCTATGTCACAGATCCGAATTCGACAGCGCAGGTCGGACTCGCCGACGGAGACTTGGACGGCGACGGCCGGTTCGACTTCGTCTTCATTGTGACTCCACAGTCGCAAATTGATGTCCTGCTCCAGTCCGGGGAGTTGTCAACGTCGCCCGCGTCGCTAGACTTCGGCGATCAGGCGGTTGGCACCCAAAGCGGTCCGATGACTTTGAGCCTCAGCAACGCCGGCAGCGCCGACCTTATCATCTACAACGTTTCGAGCACCGATCCCACCGACTTCCCCGAGACTTCGAACTGCGGGCCCTTTCCGCGGACGTTCCATCCGGGCGACGGTTGTACGGTATCGGTGATGTTCGCCCCCTCCATGGAGGGCGCATTGTCGGGAGACATCCGTATCGGAAACAGCGGGTCCAATGTGCCCGCCGAGGTGCCGCTCACGGGCACCGGCGTCGCGCCTGAGGCCAGTCTGGCGCCCAGCAGCCTGAGCTTCGGCAACCAGTTGGTGGGCACCACCAGCGCCTCTCAGCCGCTGACCCTCTCCAACACCGGCAACGCCGACCTCATCATCACCAGCGTCGCCGCCACCAGCGGCTACCTGGTAGACAACCAGTGCGGTGGCACGCTGGCAGCGGGCTCGAGCTGCATGATCAACGTCAGCTTCAGCCCCACCCTGAGCGGCGCGGATAACGGCACCCTAACCGTCACCGACAACTCCAACGGAGTGACCGGCAGCACTCAGACGTCTGCCCTGACCGGCACCGGCGTGGCCCCCGTGGCTCACCTCACGCCCAGCACCCTCACCTTCGCGAGCCAGCTTGTGGGGACTACCAGCGCGGCCCAGACGCTGACGCTCTCGAATACCGGCACCGCAACCCTCACCATTACCGGCGTCACTCTCAGCGGCACCAATGCTGCGGACTTCGCACTGGCCAGCAACACTTGCGGCGCGTCGCTCGCGGCCGGATCGAGCTGCACCATCGGCGTCACTTTCACGCCCGCTTCCACCGGCAGCCGCAGCGCCACCGTCACCGTCACCGACAACTCGAACGGACAATCCGGCAGCACCCAGACGTCTGCGCTGAGCGGCACCGGCGTGGCCCCGGTGGCCGGCCTCGCGCCCGCCAGCCTCACCTTCGCCAGTCAATTGGTGGGGACTAAGAGCTCGGCCCAGGGGCTTACCCTGTCGAATACCGGCACGGCAACCCTGACCATCACCAGCGTCGCGCTTAGCGGCACGAATGCCGCGGACTTCGCCGAGACCAACACCTGCGGCACATCGCTCGCCGCCGGAGCGAACTGCAGTGTCAGCGTCACATTCACCCCGTCCGCCACCGGCAGCCGCAGCGCCACGGTCACGGTCACCGACAACTCCAACGGAGTGAACGGCAGCACTCAGACGGCCAGCCTCACCGGCACCGGCACGGCCCCGGTGGCCGGCCTCGCGCCCGCCAGCCTCACCTTCGCCAGTCAGCCGGTCGGCACCACGAGCGCGGCCCAGACGCTCACTTTGTCGAACACCGGCACGGCAACTCTGACCATCACCAGCGTCGCGCTGAGCGGCACGAACGCGGCGGACTTCGGCGAGACCAATACCTGCGGCACGTCGCTCGCCGCCGGAGCGAACTGTGCCGTCAGCGTCACGTTCACACCCACCGCCAGCGGCAGCCGCAGCGCCACGGTGACCGTCACCGACAACTCGAACGGGGCCTCGGGCAGCACCCAGACGGCCAGCCTTACCGGCACCGGCACGGCTCCGGCCGTGACGCTGGCCCCCGCTAGCCTGAGCTTCGGAGACCAGAGTGTGGGCACGACCAGCGCGGCGCAGTCGGTGACCGTAACGAATTCGGGCAACGCTACGCTTACCCTCACCAGCGTCACCGTCTCCGGCGATTTCACGCTGACGAACGGCTGCGGCAGTTCGCTCGATGCCGGCAAGGATTGCACGCTGATGGTGGCGTTTAAGCCCACCGCCGCCGGCACCCGCACCGGCACTGTGACCCTTACCGACAACGCCTCCCCCGCCACCCAGACGCTCGCCCTCACCGGCACC
>Ga0335081_10013693_pt1 | contig 13110 bp, 10 predicted proteins | sample Lox_Sample_35_FD_206713 | JGI IMG/M metagenome (GOLD analysis project Ga0335081, IMG submission 206713) | Soil microbial communities from Loxahatchee National Wildlife Refuge, Florida, United States - Lox_Sample_3.5 | ecosystem: Environmental > Terrestrial > Soil > Wetlands | place: USA...
TGACTTCCAGCGATAGCGTCCACTAAACCTTGGTCTGTTATTGGGCTCTATTTTAGATCTGCTTGGTCCGTCGCTCTACGCGCCAATCGCATTTGATATCAGTCGCTTCAAGCTTTGTTGTTGGGTCTATGCGGATCGATGTGCGCTCCGTCGCTCGTTGTCGTTGCGCCGCTTCATTGAAACGGTTCTTCGCGACAGTTCCGATCATTTTCGATGCGCGCTTGCGGCTGCCAAACGAGGTTGTCATCGGACAATTCATCCGCCGCTCGACGGGCCATCGGATGCCCGGCGCAGCGAGCCAACGCTTTTCGACGACTGGAGCCCGGTGGCACTCGAACGGCGACGAGCGTTTGCGCGCCGGAATCCGGCTGCGTCCGCATCTCTACTTGCCCTCGGACCGAATATGGACTAAATTCGGTTAGTCCTCTCGCGAGGTTTGCATCAATGAAGTATTCGACCCGCATTAAGTCCATCAGCTACCTCAAGGCCAACGCAGCCGAGATCGTCCGCGAGCTCGCCGAACAGCACGAGCCGTTGGTAATCACTCAGAACGGAGAGGCCAAGGCAATCATCCAGGATGTGGCCTCCTACGAAGCGACTCAGGAAACACTGGCACTGCTCAAGATTCTCGCTCTGGGCAATCGACAAATCGAGGAAGGCAAGGTGGTCCCTGCAGCCGATGTCATCGGGCGCTTGCGAGCCAAGAACAAGAGAGCGCGTTGAAGCGCTTCGAGGTATTGCTGACTGGTGATGCGGTACGTGATCTCGAGGATATCTTTGAGTACATTGCGGAGCATGACGACCCGTCTAAAGCGGGCCATGTGCTCGATCGCATCGAGGATGTGCTGCAAAGCCTGGCCACCTTTCGCGAGCGCGGCTCCCATCCGAAGGAACTCCTGCAGCTAGGCATCCGCGACTATCGCCAGACCTATGTCAAACCGTACCGAGTGATCTACCGGGTCGTCGGTCAGCGCGTCTATGTCTATCTGATCGTCGATGGCCGGCGAGACCTGCAGACATTTCTTGCGCGGCGGCTGCTCGAGAGGTGACCGAGCCGTCTCAACATCAACGATTTCCGGCTTCCAGCAAGTCAGACTTGACCGGCCCGCGAATCCTAATCGGTCGGCCGCGCATCGGTAGCGATGCAGATGGTTTTCTCGCTCGGAGTCACGATCCGCTATCGGCAAGCCATAAGCCATTGCTGTGATCTTGTCGATGGGCCCTCGACCACTCGCGAAGACTGCCGCATTGAGTGCCGGCGCTCGTGCCGCTCTGCTGTGCGATCGTGATGCTACGATTTGCGATCAGCGTATCGAGCACGCCTCCATGTAGGCGCCCCATGAGCCGCCGCCCTGCAGCGCGAGACCGATTGGTTTGCGCGCGGAAGCGTGCCGAGTGATCGGTCTGGCCACGATTGATCAGGTGCGACACTCAGATGAGGCCGAGTTCCGATGCCCGATAGACCGCCTAGGCCCGAATCTGGACCGTGAGCTTCCAAAAAGATGCGGGTCACCGCACCACCCTATCATTGCTGCTAATCCTCAGTTCAGGCTGGGTCGTCGTTGGTCTCGTTGGTCACGACCCATGCAGATGTGCCTTTAGCAAGCGGTAGAGTTCACGTAGAACGACCGCCGGGGTCAGAACAACCGCGAGCGCAAAGCTCAACTCCTCGACAACAGGATACCGATCCAGACTGACAATTGCCTTTCAGAGAACGTCGCCACCGATCTGGCAGGTTGCTGCATTCATTGAAGGCTTTGAAACCGGTGCGCTGAGGCGCCTCATGTAGTACGGCGAGGGACCGTTTCCGCATCGAGCCGACGGCTCATGCGGATTATCTGGCTGCTATTCGGCAACGAACCGAAGACGCCGAATGTCTCGTCCGCGGCTGCAGGCGCACGCGCGGCAAGTCGGTAAGCGTTCCGACAGGATCGCGGCCGTAGCGGCGGCTCCCGCCCGATCTTTTTGGTACGATGCGAGAAAGGCTCCGAAGTCCCAATTGCAACGTCGTTCGATGCTTCCGCAGCGCCTCATCTTAGCGATGAAGGTGTCGCAGAGCGCAGCCCCGCGGGAGCGTCGATCTGGTCGAACTAGAACGCTTTGACGGCTAAACCGATGGGATCTCTTGTAAGTCCAAGGCGGCGTCTGATCCTGCGCGTGGCGGCCGCTGGGTTTCTCGGCGCGGCCGCAATGCCTATCCACTGCCAAGCCGATCCTGCGGTGATGCGCATCCGCACGTTTTACGATGCTCTGCTCGCTACGATGAAGCAAGCGGACCAGCTGGGCATCTGGGGGCGATACGACAAGCTGGCACCCGTGATCCGCGCGACCTTCGATCTGCCAGCCATGACTCGGATTGCCGTGGGGCCAAAGTGGAATTTGATTCCACCCGAGCTGCAATCGATGCTGATGGAGAGCTTCGCACACATGACAATCGCCACATACGCCAACCGCTTCGATGGCTACTCAGGCGAGCGGTTCGAAGTCGAGCCTGTCAGCGAAGCGCGTTCAACCGGACGGGTGGTGCGCACAAGGCTTATCCAGTCGAATGGTGAACCCGTCACGCTTAATTACCTGATGCGCGGGTCTGGAGACAACTGGAAGATCGTCGACGTCTATCTCACCGGCACGATCAGTGAGCTTGCCACGAGGCGTGCCGAGTTCACCGAGATCCTGAATAGCAGCGGGCCGACGGGGCTGATCGCCAGCCTTCGTCAGCAGGCCGACAAGCAACTAGGGAAATCCGGTTAGCCGATCGGGTTCGTCGGGTGCCGAAGCCATGCACAGTCTTACCTTTGGCTGCCCGCCGGAGACAGCACTGGATCGGTCAGCTCCGGAGGTTGCGGCGACTCCCCTCGCCCTTCCCGAAGTTCGGCTTCGCGCCGTTGCTCTACGATGCTCTTCAGATGCGAGTAGTAGTCGAGCGAGGTGGCCATAATGTCGTCAAGCGTTTCGATATTCCGCGACCTCAAGTCCATTCCGTCCACCGTGCCGACCACCAGACCCGTCACGACCCCGGCATGACCGGGCACGAACACTCCGGGTGGCGTCGAGAACAGATCAACGCCTAGACCAACGGCATCTCGAAGATTCGATGGACCGAAGAAGAGCAATACGAGATAAGGTCCGTGGCCGGCACCCCAGACGTAAAGGGTCTGACCAAAATCGCCGGACTGCTTCGGATACCCCTTTTCGCTCCCGACGTCGAACAGGCCTACCACGCCGACGACAGTGTTGATGATGAAACGGTTGAGAGTGATATCCGCAGCTCTACCGCGCCCCTGCAGCAAGTCGTTGACGAAGATCCTCGGCTCTGCAAGATTGTCGATCACCGCGCGAATGCGGTCGCGCACGTACTGCGGAACGAAGCGGCGGTAGGCCTCGGCAATCGGCTTGATGAACGCTTTGTCAAGAGTCGTGTTGGCGTCAAGAACAACTCGATTCAAAGGCTCCAGCGGATCGTCGGACCATCGGCCGGCCGCGGGCGTGGTCGCGCACCCGCCCAGCGTGGCTCCGGTGGCCAGCACGCTGAGGAGATAAGCGGCGCGGTGGAGTGCTTTCACGAACTGTGACAATATGAGCGGGGGGCCCGCAGGCAGTCCACGGGTCGGCCTAGATTAGCTCACCGGGCTGGACAGGGGACAGACCTCCGGTATCGGTTCCGATGGTAGAAACGATCACCGCAGGGATCGGCTTCGTCTGCCTCGCCGCGGCAGTAGCAGGGTGCGTCTTTGCACTTTGCGGTGCCCTGGCAGTGCGGCGCCTCGCGCTCGCCGGTAGGCAGCACTCCGGCATATGGCCTGGCGTGAGCATCCTCAAGCCGCTCTCCGGTGCCACGCCGGGTTTGTACGACGATCTGGCATCTTTCTGCGACCAGGATTACCGCGGGCCCTTGCAGGTGCTCTTCGGCGTCAAGGACCCGACAGACGCCGCGGTCGGGATCGTCAAGCGACTGATCGCCGAGCGTCCCGGACGCGATCTGAAGCTCGTCGTCCATGGGCACACCCGCGGACCGAATCCGAAGATTGGGAACCTCGCCGCTCTTGAGCCCCACATCAAGAACGAGGTGGTCGTGATCGCGGATGCTGACATTTCCGCGCCGCGAAATTACCTGGGGGAAACCATTAGCTCCCTCGCGCCGCCAGGCGTCGGCGCGGTCACCTTGCTGTACCGCGGCGTGATACGCGGCGGCATATGGGCGCGGCTCGCGAGCATGGGCATCGACTACGACTTCCTACCCAACGTCCTCATCGGGCTCAGGCTCGGGTTGGCGAGACCATGTTTTGGCTCGACCATTGCGCTGCGCCGCGAAACACTGGCAGCGATCGGCGGACTGCGTGCGTTCGCCAACTACGCCGCGGACGACTACGCCATTGGGGCGGCCGTTCGTGCGGCCGGCCTCGAGGTGGCGATCCCATTTTTGATACTCGGCCATACCTGCTCGGAGCGAAGCACCGCCGAACTGTTGACTCACGAGCTGCGCTGGGCGCGCACCATACGCGTTGTGAGCCCTCTCGGTTATGCGGGCACGGTCATGACACGACCGGTACCCATGGCCCTGATCGGCTCCGCTCTCACCGGCTTCGGTGGGTTGGGCATGGCCGTGATCGCGGCGGGCGTGGTCTGCCGGCTTATCCTCCAGCTTTGGACCGACCGTATTCTGCAGGTTGGGGCCAAGCGCTGGCTGCTCGGGCCCGCCCGCGATCTGCTCGCCTTTGGAGTCTACGTCGCGTCCTATTTCGTCGACGTCGTGAAGTGGCGCGGCCGACGCTACCAAGTGCGTGGCGACGGAACCCTGATTGCGCTCGGCGATCAGAAAGCATGATGCGCACGCTTTTCCTTCAGGCGCCGTCCTTCGATGGCTTCGATGGCGGGGCAGGTTCGCGCTATCAGGCGCGCCGCGAGATCCGCTCATTCTGGTACCCCACGTGGCTCGCCCAGCCTGCGGCGCTCGTCGAAGGCAGCAAGCTCATCGATGCACCTCCCCACGGTCTTCGGCTCGCCGATGTTGCGCCCCTCGCACGCGACTATGATCTCGTTGTGCTTCACACTTCGGCGCCGTCGTTTCGCTCGGACGTCAGTACGATCGAGGCGATGAAGAACGTCAATCCGGGACTCAAGGCGGGGCTGATCGGCGCGAAGGTCGCGGTCGATCCGTCAGGCAGTTTGAGCGCTTCGCGGGCAATCGATTTTGTCGCCGGCAACGAGTTCGACTTCACGGTGAAGGAAGTCGCCGAAGGCCGAGAGTGGAAACGCATCGAGGGCCTTTCGTTTCGCAATGCGGAGGGGCGGATCGTGCACAACGCTGCGCGTCCGGTCCTGGAAAACATGGATGCGCTGCCCTTCGTGTCGCCGGTCTACAGGCGCGACCTCACGATAGAGAAGTACTTCATCGGCTATCTCAAGCATCCCTACATATCGCTCTACACGGGGCGCGGCTGTAAGTCGCGATGCACGTTCTGCCTGTGGCCGCAGACGGTCGGCGGGCACCGCTACCGCACCCGCAGCGTCGGCCACGTGCTGGAAGAGATCGCGTGGGCGCAAAAGGCATTTCCGCAGGTGAAGGAATTCTTCTTCGACGACGACACGTTCACCGACGACCTACCGCGCGCCGAAGCTATCGCGCGTGGGCTCGGGAAGCTGGGCGTCGTTTGGTCGTGCAATGCAAAAGCCAACGTTCCGCGCGGGACCCTCGAGGTACTGCGTGACAACGGCCTGCGACTCCTGCTGGTCGGCTACGAGACCGGCAACCAGCAGATCCTGTACAACATCAAGAAGGGCATACGGATCGAGTTCGCGCGCCGCTTCACGAAGGACTGTCACGAGCTCGGCATCACCATACACGGCACCTTCATCCTGGGGCTTCCGGGCGAGACGAAGGAAACGATCGAGGAGACGATCCGCTTCGCCACCGAGATCAATCCGCACACGATTCAGGTCTCGCTGGCCGCGCCCTATCCCGGCACGTTCCTCCACCGTCAGGCCTTGGAGAATGGCTGGCTCGACAGCGCTAACGCCGATCTGGTCGATGCGCACGGCGTCCAGATCGCTCCTCTTCATTATCCGCACTTGAGCCATACCGAAATCTTCGAGGCCGTGGAAACGTTCTATAAGCGATTCTATTTTCGCAGTGGCAAGATCGCGTCGATCGTCGGAGAGATGGTCAAGAGTCCCGAGATGATGAAGCGCCGGCTGCGCGAGGGGGTCGAGTTCTTTCGCTTCCTGCGCGAGCGCCGAGAGGGCGTTCACTGAAGGCGCTGATCGTCACGGCGGACGATTTCGGCGTGTCCCCGGAAGTAAATGCGGGCGTCGAGCTGGCGCACACCCAAGGCATTCTTACGGCGGCGAGCCTCATGGTGAGGGGAGCCGCAGCCGCCGACGCGGTCGCGCGCGCCCGCCGCCTGTCTTCGCTTCGAGTAGGTTTGCACCTGGTGCTCGTTGACGGAACGCCTCTGTTGCCGCCGGAACGCATTCCTGATCTGGTCGATAGTGACGGACGATTGCGCACTGACCTGGTCAGGGTGGGCATCGACATCCTTGTTCGGCCGGGCGTGCGCCGCCAGCTCGCAGCGGAGATCGAAGCGCAGTTCGCCGCATATCGTGCGACGGGGCTGCCGCTCGATCATGTCAACGCGCATCACCACTTTCACGTGCACCCCGGCGTCAGCGGGCAGGTGCTGGCGATCGGAAAGCGTTACGGCATGCGCGCGGTGCGCGTACCGCGAGAACCGGCGCATATGGTCGCTCGCATCGATCCGCGGGCGCCATGGCGCGACGGGCTCGCGGCGGCCGTGTGGATCGCGCTTCTGGAACGCCGTGTTCGGCGCCACGGACTATCGGCGCCGGATCGCGTCTTCGGGCGGGCGTGGTCCGGGGCCATGAGCGAGCAACGCATCGGGGGGGTGCTGCGAAGCCTGACCGACGGCGTCACGGAGATCTATTGCCACCCGGCAACTACGGGCCGCTTCACCGGCGCGGCTAGCGACTATCGCTACGAGGAGGAGCTCGCCGCCCTGACCGCACCGGCGATCAAGGACGCCGTGCGCGCAAGCGGGGCCCGGCTGGGCGGGTTCTCCGACCTGGCACGGCAATGAAGCGCGTCGCTTATCTGTCGGCCACGGCAGGACTCGCGCTCACCGGGATTCTTTTCGCGCGCCAAGACGTCCGCAGCATCGCGGATCTGCTGCTCGCGGCAGGTCCCGCGTTGGTCGTCGCCGCGCTCTTCCATGTCGTGCCGATGATCGCCAACGCCTATGCATGGCAGCGGCTGCTATCCGGGACGGATCGTCCCGGGATGTGCGTGATGACGTGGGCCACCTGGATCCGCGAGTCGGTGAACAGCCTGCTACCCGTGGCGCGCATCGGTGGCGAGCTGGTCGCCTACCGCATCGTCCGCCGCCATGTGACGCAAAGCCATTCGGCTGCCGCCAGTCTCGCTGCGGACATGGCGATATCCATGCTGAGCCAGGCCGCCTTCGCGCTGCTCGGCCTTGCGTTGCTGTTCGCCATCGGGGGCTCGTCGACGGCCGCCACGCAGCTTCTGGCCGGGATCCTCAGCATCATTGCGCTCGGCGCAGGGTTCGTAGTCGTCCAGTGCAAGGGCACGCTGAGTGCGCTCAGCGGGATGATCAACGGTTTGTTGGCGGGCCGGTTCGCGGCTGCCCACGTTCATGCGCTTGCTTTCGACTGCGACCTGCGTGCTGTGTATCAGCGGCACCGCGATGTGGCCCGCTGTTTCGCGTGGCAGCTCGCCGGCTGGGTTCTCGGCTCCGGAGAGATATGGCTCGTGCTACGCCTTCTTGCTCCGAGCCACGGTGCGCTCGACGCCCTGGCCATCGAAGCATTGATCCAGGCCGTCGGCAGCGCCGTGTTTTTCGTACCGGCGGCACTAGGCGTGCAGGAGGGAGCCTTTCTCGTGATCGGCGCTGCCTTGGGTCTCGATGCAGCGACCGCGCTCGCCCTCGCGACCGCACGGCGAATCCGCGACGTCGTAATCTTCCTTCCCGGCCTCATCGCGTGGCAATGGGCCGAGATGTGGACTCCGCGCGCCACGCGCGCCTGATCCTGTTGTTGGCCGACGGTTTTACGTGGCCGAAATCCGGGGCCAAGCTCGATTGTCGAGACAGCTACATTGATCGTTGGAGCAAACGCTTCGCCACCGATCGGCTGGCAGGCTTGTTCGCCCGTTACGCCGGGCGCGAGCGCTACAAGGTGACCGATCGGATCGAAGCGCGCGTTCTGGCCTGGACCACTAAACAGCTGCCCGCTGATGGCTCCACGCATTGGTCGTCGCGCAAGTTGGCGGCCGAACTGGGCGACATCTCGCACATGACGGTGAGCCGCATCTGGGCCAAGCATGGGATCAAGCAATTGTTACGGGCCACTAGTGCCGCTGCCTCGGTTCGCCGAGGATGGCCGGCAACAAGAGGAGCACGCAGACGAGCGTGGACGCGAGTGACAGCGCCAGAAGCTTCCCCATGCTCGACGTGCCTGGATGATGCGACAACCACAGGCTGCCGAAGGCCGTTGCCGTGGTAAGCGCGCTGAAGATCACGGCCCGAGTCAGGCTTGACTGCAAGAGCCCGCTCCTTCCCGCGCGCCAAGCCATCACGAAATAGATGCTGAATGCCACGCCGATGCCGGCGAGAAGCGGCAGCGCGATGATGTTCTCGAAGTTGAGCGGCAAATCGATGGCGGCGCAGATGGCCATTGTGACGAGGCCGGACAGAAGCAGCGGCGCGAGTGCCAGGAGGATATCCCTGACGCTTCGCAGTGCGAATGCGAGCAGGAGAATGATCGCAAACAAAGCCAACGCGCCAGCTTCGGCAAAGGCGCGCACGATGGTGCGGCTGGACTCCTGAATCGACACTGGCGCTCCCGTCGCTTCGGGTGCGAGCTGCCTCACGGCGGCCACGAAGCGCTCCAGCGTTGCATTGTCGTTGGTTTCGCCCCTGGGAAAGACCTCAATGCGTGCCCGACCGTCTCGAGCGACCCAGTCGAGGACGAGATCGTCGGGCAGGTCGGCAACCGTCACCGGGCGGGCCTGCATGGCGGCGCGCAGCTGATTGAGTGCCGTCCCCAGGCCGGGGACGAGCATCGCCTTCGCACGCTCGCGCAGAGCCGGTTCGGCTTGCGCCAGCGTCCGCACGGCTCGCGCCAGGCGGGCGGCAGCGGTCGAAGCGGTCAGATCGGGATGCGCGACCGCGAAATGCTCGAGTGATTGCGCGGCGCTCGCCATCGCCGCTGCAGTTTCACTGTCGGTCGGCGGGGACGCGATTCGGTCTGGGTGGAGGACTGGATCAAGCAGCAGGGCGGCATCGTCGATCAACCCAAGCTTCTCCTGCTGGAGGTCGGGGACGAATGTGGCCAATGTGATGGCATGATCGACCTCGGGTAGCTGCTCGAGGCGCTGCGCCATAGCTTGTGCATCGGCAACCGACGGCGCCAGGACGTCGAGCGTGTTGGGGGTCGTAGTCGAGTCTTGCATCAGGTCGAGGAGCGTGGCGACCGATTCGGCCTGAGGGCTCTTCAGGTGCAGCGGATTGAAGTCAAAAGTGAGGCGCGGGAGAAGCGCCAGGCTGGCTGCAGCGACGATCGCAGACAATGCGAGGACAAGGCTTCGACGGCTCACGAGAAAGCGGTCGAGGGGAGCGAGCGCCGGGTAACCGACTGCGGCGCGCTCGCCCGGAGGCCGCAGCGGCACGATGAGCGCGGGCAGCAGCGTGATCGTGGCGACGAAGGCAACCACCATGCCCGAGCCGGCGATGGCGCCCAGTTCCGACACGCCGCGATATTCCGTCGGAAGGAAGGCGAGAAAGCCGGCGGCAATCGACCCGGCAGCGAGGGCGAGCGCGGGGCCTACCTCCTCGCCAGCGGAGCGCAGCGCGAGCTGCAGATCGTTGGTCACGTGTCGCTTGGCGCGATAGCACACGCAAAATTGAATACCGAAATCCACGCCCAGGCCGACGAACAGCACGGCAAAGGCCACCGAAATTAGATTGAGGCTGCCGAACAGCGCGAGACCGAATGCCGCGGTGACGATCAGTCCCGCTGCAAGGCTCGACATGACGGCCGCGATCAGCCGCCAGGAACGCAAAGCGGCCCACAGCAGCGCCAGCAGGGCACCGATCATGATCGCAGCGTGCAGCGCTGCGCCGTCGGCAAGGGTCGCGAATTCCTCGTCGGCCAGCGGCACCGGCCCGGTGAGCCGGACCCGGACGCGGGGCTTGTTCGTTTCAGTCTCGGTGCCCACGTCGAGATCGCGCGCGGCCTGGCGGATTGCTTCGCTCGCTGCTTCTCCGGGCCGAAGGGCGCTGTAGTCGAGCACCGGGTTGACGAGGATAAAGCGGCGTCGATCGCGCAGCTCAGGACTTCGACCGGTGATCAACTCGCCCCACGAAAGACTTGCGGGACGCCCGGCGGCAACCTCCTCCAGCGCTGCGGCGAGTCGATCGAGCGCGGGTACGAGCTCGTCCGATCGTGCTGGCTCGGCCGACACGCCCTCGATCAGGCGCGCCAGTGCGTCCATCACGCCACGCAGACTGGGGTCGGCGGCGATCGTACCGAGCAGAGGCTGCGCTGCGATCAAAGCCTGCGTCGTTCGTGCGACTTCGGCCGTGTCCTGCAACAACAGGCCTTCGCGATCGAAGAAAGGCCCGCCGTCGGGGCGCCACACTGCGCGAAAGATCGGGCGCTCGTCTTGCAGGCGCGCGGTCAGCATCGCCGTTGCGCGCTCGGCGAGCTCCGGCGTCATAGCGTCGATCACCACGACGATCAGATCGGCGCGTTGCGGAAACGCGGCGTCGAAGGCGATCTCGCGTTGACGCCAAGGGACGTCCGCGGCGATGAGCTTGGCCGTGTCGGTGTCGATCGCGATATGCCGTGCAGAGTAGAAGAACGCGCCAGCACATAATGCGACCGCCACGACGATCACACACCCGCAGTGGCGGGAAGAAAACCCGACGACGCGGCGAATGGCGGAAGGCGCGGCGGGCAGCCAAGCGCGCGTCAGGATCATGCTTCCCGGTATCCGATCAGTAAGATTCCGATCAGCAGGAAGCAGCCGGGCCATAGCCAGCCCGCCCAGCGACCGTCGCTCTCGGGAGCCTCGACTTCGAGCCATCCCGCGCAACCGACAATTACCCCCAACATGGCGATCGGCAAGTGAGTGAGCTCGATCAGCAGCTCCTCCTTCACGTTGCCGAGCGCATGCGAATGCATCAGCAGCAACGTACCGGCGAGGGTCATGAGCAGCGGAAACACCCGGGCGGAGCCGAGAGAGACGCTGCGTCCCGTGCTTACTCGCGATTCGAACAACGAGAAACCGACGATGAGCGCTGAGAACACTCGGTGCTGCGCTACCTCCGGGTCTTTCAGGCTCTCGACGACACCCGTTTGGCCCATTGGCCAAACGTCGGGATCGGCCCGCACGATCACGAACACTGCGAGCAGTAGGAACAGGAGGGGCCAATGCCGCCCCCAAGGCGCACGCCCACTTTTTCGCATCAGCGCGATGAACCCGAGCGCCGCCACCAGCAGGCCCGCCCAGTGGTGGTTGTACTCGGAACAGGCGATGTCATAGGCGTTACGCGGCGGAAGCTCGCCGCCACCGGGCACGAAAGGCTGAGGCCGCAATCGCACTCCACGGGCCCTCGCTTCGCTCTCGAGTTGCGCCTGCAAAGCCGGAAGCGCGAGCGCCGCATGATCGGGGCTCTGCCATCGCGGCGACGACGGGATCATCCGCGCGACGATTTCGGACCACGCCAGACCTCGACGAGGTCGACTCCCGGAGGCAACGACACGCTGCCTACGAGCAGCGTCTGGGCAACGAGATCGAGCCCGTGCCAAGAGGACGGTCAGGAAACCGAAGATATCAAGCAGGGTTTTCAGGGCGCCGGGTCCTTTTTCCACCGAAAACATGACTTCGCCTCGCGTGATATGGCCGTCGAGCGACAGTACCTGCCAGAGAAGCTTCCAGCGTCCGTCTTGCCCCACTTCGTCATTGCCGGCGAGAACGTTCGGGTCTCTGCCCGGAGCGAGCGTGACCGGCACCTCGGATGCGTCAGGCCGCTGCAGGCGCAACCGCGAACGCTTCGGATCGATCCGGCTGTTGAAAGCGATCCTGACACCGAGCTTACCCGGTGCGACCGTGGCTCCCATCGACGGCCGTGCGGTCACGAGGATGGCATGCGCCTGCACGGCGGGCGGCGCCAGCGCAAGGCACGCCGTAGCCCTCCACAAGGATCTTGATGCGTTGCCACCCCGCGCTGGCCTGCCGCCGGGTCCCGCAAACCTAGCCGGGCGTGGCAGCGCACAGGTGTGGACAGTGTTGGCAGCAACGGTTGCACGGTGGCGGTGATCTCGGCGACGACGCAATGCGATTCGGGCATTGCAGCGCCCGCTGCCGCATTACGGCGCGCAGAGTTGGCTGGCGTTAGAGGGAAGTCGCATGCTCGAACGCGAAGTATGGCCTGCGCCCGCGCGGCTGATCCCTGCCAAAAGCCTTCGTTGATGGCGGCGGCCCAGAATTGCCAGTACAGTCGCTCCGACCTTCGTGCTCGACGTCGCCACGCGGCGCGTTTCGGAAATCCTTCGGCATTGTAGGCCGCCGGAGTCGTCAGGTCGACGGCGCACGCGCAACATCGCACCCCTGACGAGCGTCATCGCGCTGCGCTGGGCGCAACGGCGCCAATCAAGGGATTTCGATGCGGCCCTGTTGCTCCGCCATGCGAAGCCTGGCCCGCGCCAGCCTGTTCGACTACATGGAGGTGCTCTACAACCGGCAGCGCTAGTACTCGACGATCAACTACGAGGCCCGGCTGATCTTTGAGAGCAAGACCAACCCCTGATCGGGCAGGCCATTACTCGTAGGATCAATTTGCGACCGTCGCTGGTCGGCCGAGGTTGTGCAATAACACTCACTAGCGGTTTTGGTTGAGGGATGACCTCCATCGCGTCGCGGAGCTCGTTATCGGCAATTGTTCGGTTTGATCGGCGCGCCGATACCCAAGATGCGCATGACGCGCTTCAGGTTATAGGCCAGAACATGCAGACTCATCTCGGTGCGCACGCGCGAGAGCGTCTTGGTCAGGAAGTGAGTCCACCCCATCC
>Ga0335081_10013694_pt1 | contig 13109 bp, 8 predicted proteins | sample Lox_Sample_35_FD_206713 | JGI IMG/M metagenome (GOLD analysis project Ga0335081, IMG submission 206713) | Soil microbial communities from Loxahatchee National Wildlife Refuge, Florida, United States - Lox_Sample_3.5 | ecosystem: Environmental > Terrestrial > Soil > Wetlands | place: USA: Florida...
TACCGACCCTCACCCACCGCTGCGCGGTCCCCCCCTCTCCCAAACGGGAGAGGGTCGTAGTTGCTGGGAAGCGCGCAATTGAGAAGCGCGCGCAATTATTGAAGATCACGGCCCTCTCCCCTTGAAGCTGTGAAGGAATCGGACGGGGTGAGGGACCGGTATCGTACAATGCTCACTTCACGCTGCGACTCGTTCAACCGGATTCGGGCGCGATTACGGCGATGGCATTGAATTGCCTCTCCAACTCGGTTGGTTTCACGCGCGGGAGGCCCGCTTTCGACCTTTTCGACCTCTGCGGAGTGGGTTTTTCAGGCCCCCTGCACCTCCGGCGTCCTCCAGCGCAGGCGGATCCACTGTTGAATGTTGTAGGTCAGGCAGGCCCACAGCGCCTCACAGCGCACTTTCTGCAAGCCGCGGACGCGAAATTGCCGCAGCCCCAGCTTGGCCTTCAGCCAGAGGTTGCTAAACTCGGCCACCGCCCCCCGCCGCCGATAAATCTGGCGCGCCCTCTCCGTCTGCATCTTGGCCAGGAAGGCCGCTACTTCCGGCGTCTTTTCGCTTCGCACCAACTGGCGTCCCCGGGAAGTTTGCCCACAGCACTGGGGCCGAAAAGGACAGGCCCGACAGTGGCGGGCCGACGCTTGGTAGCGATGCCGGGTTACTCCCGCCCGTTCTTCCCGGCTTTGGTGAGTCAGCACCTGGCCCGCCGGGCAGGTGTAGGTATCGGTGGTGGTTTCATAGGTAAAAGCTTCGGGACGGAACTCGGGGGTGATCCCGCGTCGCTCAAAATTAACTTCCCGCGCCGCCTGCGCTCCCGCCTCCAGGGCTCCCCCAATCAACTCCACGCCTCGCTCCGCCGTGGCTATCACCGTCTCCTGCGTAGTGAAGCCCCCGTCCGCCACCACTTGCTGGGGCAATCGCCCCAAGTTGGCTTCGATCTCCTCCAGCGCCGGCATCAGTTCGCGCTGGTCGCTGCCCGCCGCGGTCACCCCGACCCCCACGATGATGCCGTGCGCCGCGTCGGTGGAAATCTGGACGTTATGGCTGGGGGCAAAACCCCCGTCGCCCTGTTTCATGATGCGCGCCTGCGGGTCGGTTGCGCTCACTCGGCGGGGAGGGGCGTCCTTCTCTTTCTGCGGCACCGCCTGCACCTGCTTCATCTCTTCCAGCGCTTGCTGCAAACGTTCCACCTTCTGGCGCGCGGCCCGCTGCCGTGCCTGCGCCTGTCGCGGGCTGACTTCGGCTTGCCGGGGATCGCCCATCTGCTGCACCTGCTTCTGCGCCGCCTCCAGATGCTCCCGCAAAGTTTCTTCCCGCCGGAACGACTTGCCGCTGGCCGCCGCCTTCACCTTGGTCCCATCGTGCATCACCTGTTCCAGGGTGATCAGACCCTCGGCGCTCAAGGCCGCCAGCAAGTCGACGAACAACTGGTCGAGCGCCGCCTGATGCTGGACGCGAAAGTCCGACAGGGTGTGATGATTCACCGTCTCCAGGCCGGTCAGCCATTGGTAGGCGGGGTGATAAGCGCAACGGCGCTCGACTTCCCGTGCCGAACCGACGCCCTCGCTGTAGGCGTATACCCACAAACTGATCAGCAGGCGAGGGTCCCAGGCGGGCCGTCCGGCGCTCCCTTCCACCGCCGCGATGGGCTCCTGGAACCGACTCAGGTCCAGGCGTCCCACCAGTTCCCAGATGGCTCTCACCGTGTGGTCGGCCTCCACCAGTTGCTCGACGTCCACCGTGCGCAGCAGCAGTTGCCGGCGGTTGACGGTCTTCAAGCGCGGCAGAGACGGCAGCTCATCCGCTTCCCTCTCCGTGTTGGGCGGGCCCTCCGCCGCTGGAGCTTCCGACCACATCGTCTCCTGCTCTCCCTCAGTGGGGCTCATTCGCTTACCTCCCGGCACAAAGCTTCGGAGGTCAGTATACACTATCATGATTCATAGTCAAGAACTAATTCAATATCGGATATTCCATGATGTATGTATATCACGTCGAGGCGTACCCATCTCTCCCCATCGGGTCGGCGGTCCGCCCCACCTCCTCAGGTCGGGGCGGGTGGCGTACTTCCCTGCTCGTTGGGTCCCCAGGTTCGGAAGGCACCCCCGGGAGCGATACGACCATCGACGCCCAAAATTGACTTCCACACCACCTAACCTCCCGGTCCCGATTTTTTCACAGCTTCTCTGGGAGAGGGTGGCGCGAAGCGCCGGGTGAGGGTCAAGCCCTATGTCACCATACCTCTGAAACGAGCACCGACTGGGCTCCTAGCGCCAGCGTGCGAATACCAGCATGCCGAGTAAGGCCGTGCCCATGAGCACGAGACCAGCTCTTTTTTTGCAAGTAACCGGCCTAAACTTCGGAGGCATCCCAAGCCGTTCAGCCAGTCGGCGCGCCTTCTGTTCGTCCTCTTTCTCCTTTTCTTTCGCCAGCTCTCGAATTACTCGTTCCAGCCCTCTTGCGTCTAGCCAACCCCGGATATTGCGAAACAATCGCAGAAGCGGCACGAAATCCATCCAGCTGAGCCTTGCCCACCTGCGAGCCGAATGCAGCGAAGGGCTCAATTCGTCGATGCTCTTCGTGTCGAAGTCATAGCCACACTCACACCTGTGGGCTGTGTCGAGATTCACCAGTTTGCAGTGTGGGCACGCTTTCATACCACTACTCACAACTTCGTTTCAAACAGTCAGCGCATGCAGGTAATCGTAGCTGATCTTGATGGTCTCAACGGGCGGGTCGTCGGAGAAATCCTGCTCCACGAAGTAGTGCTTCAGTCCTCCCTTCGGCGCTGCGGCAAAGATGCGCTTCCAATCGATCACGCCGCGACCGACTTCCGTGAACGTGCCTCCTTTGTTGCCCGCGGTCGGGCCATCGTGGGTCGCAGTGCCGGCAGGATAGCCGGGCTTGAGGTCCTTGATGTGCAAGGTAGGAAAGCGTCCCGGATAGGTGTTGAGATAGTGCACCGGATCGCGACCGGCGCGCGTGACCCAGAAGCAGTCCATCTGCATTCCCACCGCTTGCGGATCCGTGAGACGCAGGAGTTCGTCGAAGCCGGCGACACCGTCGAAGAACGTAAAGTCGAAATTGTGGCAGTGATAGCCGATGTGCAAGCCGGCCTTGAGGCACTCCTCGCCCGCATGGTTGAAGACGTCGGCCGCCTTGTGGTAACCGTCGAGCGAGCGCTCCGCATCGGGCAGGTTGCTACAGATCATATAAGTGGCGCCCACGGTCTTGGCGATCTCGATCTCGTCGGGCAACTCCGACCGCAGTCCGGCGTAGTCGAAGTGCAGGCTCGGACAAGCGAGGCCCGCGTCCTGGACCGCCTGGCGAAACTCGGTCGCTTTCGCCTTGTTGGCGAGGCCGCCGGCTTCAACTTCTCTGTATCCCACCTGGGCGACCTTTTTCAGCGTTCCGGGAAGGTCTCTGGCCACCTCGTCCCGCACCGTGTAAAGCTCGAGGCCGATGGGAAGTCCCAAGGGGTCGGCCACGAGCCTCGAAGTGGATCGAGAGACCGCGGCCAATGCGGCCACGCCGAGAGCGCCGTCGCGCAGGAACTTCCTCCTGGTGATCGAGTCCATCGCATGATCCTCCCTGCTGTTCGTATACCGGCCTGCCAGACCGTGATACACCAACAGCGTGGAGAAAGCAACCGAATCCATGTGCGGCCGGCGTGGCCCGTGTAGTCAATGTGGTAGGATGGCAGCGTGCGTACGAAGTCTGGTGTCTGCGAGGCGTCATGCCAAAGTTGACGAGGGAGGCGAAGAAATACATGCGCGCCGCTCTGGGCGAGGCCCGGCGAGCCGCGCGTGAAGACGAGGTTCCGGTGGGCGCGGTGGTGGTGTGTGAAGGACGAATCGTGGCGCGCGCTCATAACCGCCCGCTTCACCTGGTCGATCCTACCGCCCACGCTGAGATGCTGGTCTTGCGCCGGGCAGCGCGCAAGCTCGGCAACTACCGTCTGCCCGGCTGCACCCTTTATGTTACAATTGAGCCTTGCGCGATGTGTGTGGGGGCCATCGTGCAGGCTCGAATCGAGCGGCTGGTTTACGGCGCGCCCGACCCCAAAGCCGGGGCGTGCGGCGCCGCACTCAGGGTGCTGAACCACCGGAAGCTCAATCACAAGGTCGACGTGGTGAGGAGAGTCATGGCCAGGGATTGCGCTTCGGTGATGCAGGAGTTTTTTCGAATGAAAAGGAATGTCCGGAGTCGAGAGTCGACAGTCGAGAGTTGAAAACTTCGTTGCTTTTCATCTCTCTACTGTCAACTGTCGACTGTAGACTGCTTCTCGGAGAGGTACCGAAGTGGTCATAACGGGGGCGCCTCGAAAGCGTCTTGCCTGCCAAAAGCGGGCACGTGGGTTCGAATCCCACCCTCTCCGCCAATCTTTCCTGCAAGATACGACAGTCCTTAAATCCAGCGTGCAGTCGCGTGCAAGCGTGTTAAATTAAATTAGAATCGGTTGTGCTCGGTGAGTACGTCGAATCGCCGCCGGCTAAGCAGTCACCTAACCATGGAAACCATCGCCCCCCATTTCAAGGCTCGTTTGCTGCTGCTAGTTCCTATTCTGCTCGCGTCGCTCGCGACCTACGGGCAAGGCACTCGGGAGGATTACGTCCGCGCGGAGAAATTCCTCCCCTGGAACGTACGTCACCTGGTGTCGGAAGCGGACGTGACCCCGCATTGGATCGAGGGCTCTCACCGCTTCTGGTACCGCAAGGAGAACACGAGCGCTGAGTTTTGGCTGGTCGATGCCGACCGCAACACTCGCGAGCCGGCGTTCGACCACGCGAAGCTGGCCACGGCTCTATCGGCGGCGATCGGGAAAGGGTTCACCGCCACCAAGCTTCCTTTCGAGAGCTTCGAGTTTACGCAAAAAGGCGCCGCCATTCGCTTTGGAGCGGAAGGCTCTCGCTGGACTTGCACCCTCAGCGTGTACCAGTGTGCCAGGGAAGGCGGTCCAGCGCCGCGCCCTAACGAAGTGGCCTCTCCCGACGGCAAGTGGATGGCCTTCGTCGACCATTACAATCTGTACGTGCGCGACGTCTCCACCGGCGAGGTGGTGCAGTTGACCCACGACGGCGAGAAGAGCTGGGACTACGCCACGCCGTTGCCGTCGTCGCGGCTTATGGTTGAACAAGGTACCGAGGACGTGCGCGAGCGCCCCGACGTTTTCTGGTCCCCGGACTCGAGTAAGCTAGTCACGTATCGCATCGACTCGCGCCACGCGGGACGGTTCACCACCTTGCAGTTTGTCCCGCCCGACCAGCTTCGCCCCAAGGCCTACACTTACGTCTATCCGCTTCCGGGCGAGGTGCTGTCGAAGGCAGAGCCAATTATCTTCGACGTCCAATCGGGCAAGCGGATCGAGGTGCAAACGGATGCCCTGGAACTTGAATTCCTGGGTGGACCCGAATTCGAATGGTTCAAAGACAGCAAGCGATTCCATTACCTCTTTCACGCCCGGGGCTACAAGCAAGTGGTGCTGCGCGAGGTCGACGCTGGCAGCGGCCAGGAGCGGGCAGTGGTCGAGGAAAGCTCGGAAAAGTACGTCGACCCGGGCGAAAACTACGTTGAGATGATCAACGACGGAGCCGAGGTTCTTTGGGCGTCGGAGCGCGACGGCTGGAATCACCTCTATCTCTATAACGGCAAGACCGGCCAGTTGGAGAATCAGGTTACCAAGGGGCCGTGGGTGGCGCGCGGCATCACGCACGTGGACGAGAAAGCGCGGTTGGTGTATTTCGTCGCCGGCGGCAAGGAGCCGAACGAGGATCCCTACCAGACGCACCTCTATCGAGTTAAGTTTGACGGCAGTGGTCTGAAACTGCTGACTCCCGACAACGCCAATCACACGGTGCGCGCCTCCCCGGACGGCGCCTACTTCGTTGACAACTACTCGCGCCCCGACCTTCCCGGCCAATCCGTGCTGCGCCGCGCGTCCGACGGCGCGGTGGTCCAGGTTCTGGAGAAGACGGATGCCGGCGTCCTGATGAAGACCGGCTGGAAGCCTCCCGAACCGTTTCACGGCAAGGCGGCGGACGGCACGACCGACGTCTATGGCCTGATCTGGCGGCCCTCCAATTTCGACGCGACGAAGAAGTACCCCGTCGTCGAGCAGGTCTATACCGGACCACAGTTCTTCTTCGTTCCCAAGAGCTTCGCCGCCTTTCGCGCCCCGGAACAATCGGTGGCCGAACTGGGTTTCATCGTGGTGATGGTCGACGGTCGAGGCACCACGGGACGATCCAGGGAATTCCATGAGTACTCTTACCGGAACCTCGGCGGCGCCTTCGACGACCACGTGGCCTTGATCAAGCAAATGGGTGCCCAGTATCCGACCATGGACCTGAGCCGCGTTGGGATTTACGGAACTTCTGCCGGCGCGTATGGTGCCGCCCACGCCATGCTGGTCCATCCGGAATTCTACAAAGTCGGAATCGCGATTTCCGGTGACCATGATGCTCGTCTGGACAAAGCCTGGTGGAATGAGCTGTATCAAGGCTATCCCATGGGAGAGGACTACGTGACGCAGTCCAACGTGACGCTCGCGGCCAAGCTGACGGGTCACCTGCTGCTGGTGCACGGCGACGTGGACGACAACGTGAATCCGGTGGAAACCATGCGCTTCGCTGACGCTCTGATGAAAGCCAACAAGAACTTCGACATGCTCTTCGTCCCCAATATGTTCCACGGCGAAGGCCGCAATACTTACCTGATGCTGCGGCGGTGGGACTACTTTGTTCAATACCTGCTGGGCGTAGTTCCTCCCGCGGATTTCGCCATCAAGCCGGATGAAACGCCGGAGCGCGGTCGCAATCGATAAGGGAGGACCCTCGGGGCACAGAGTCACAGCGCGGCCGCTGGCCGCACGCCAAGGAAGCAGTCGTAGCGCATACCTGGCAAGGCGAAAGGGGCCAGCGTCAGCATAGCCGCTGAACCCAGTGATCAGGGCCGCGTCCTATTGGCTCTCCCGCCTAGACTAGTCGCTGATCCAGCGCCGACCGTCGTACTCGAGGTGCTCGGCCACGGCCAGCGCCGACGCCCTGTCGAAGTACCGCTCGACGACGTGTAGTGCGAGATCGATGCCCGCCGTGAGACGGCCGCCAGTTGCGACCTTGTCGTGTTCGACAAAGCGGACATTCCGGATCCAGTGCACGTTCGGGTATTCCTTCTCGAACTGCGCGATGGCGCCGTGGTGGGTCGTCGCCGTCTTCCCGTCGAGCAGACGCGCCGCAGCTAGATGCCGCGCGCCGATGCAGACCGACATCGTGAGATCCGCCATGGGCGCCACGCGCTTCAGCCAGGCGACCAGAGCCGGCGAGCCCCTCTGCGCCGGAACGACCACCAGGTGCGGGGTTGGCGCGGTGTCGAACGTGAAGTCGGGAATCCGGCCGTCGACCGGATCCTTCGATTCGCCCACCGTGAAGATCTTGAACCGCGGCGTCGGCTTCTTCGTCACGGGATCGGTCGACCAGGTCTCAAACACCGCTTCCGGACCGATGTAGTCGATCTCGGTCGTGCCCTTAGAGATGGCGCATGCCACCTGAATCAGCCCGGAGGCGGGCGGAGTCAACCGCGCAGGCGCGTTTTGCTGGCCCGGGGACGCTGCGAAGGCGTTTCGCGCGATCACCGTCGCCGCCGCGCCACTGGCTGTCTGAAGGAAACCTCGTCGCTTCATGGAGCCATCCTACTCCACCTGCCGAGAATCTACAAGAGCGCATACGCCCCGACCGCCCCGATCAGCCACCACTTGACAACAGCTTCGAGAGTAGAGTAAACGTTAAATCGGAGGTGGTTTCCGGATGCGATCTTGGATACCATCTCCACGCTATCCCCGTAGTGCCCCAAGCTGGAAGGGAGAGACCCATGAAGCCACACACCGTGACACGACGAGAATTCGTTTCCACAGCGGCGGCTGCTGCCGGAGGGATACTGATTCCCACTGCCGCGTCCGCGCTCCCCCAGGATCCGGTGATCGACACTCTCCGAAGCAAGCGCAAGGACGGGGTCCACGAGCGGGCAAACTGGCTGGTGCAGCCGTTCCCGCTCGCGCAAGTGCGCCTCCTCGACGGGCCGTTCAAGGATGCCATGGAAGTGAACAACCAATGGCTGCGCGCCCTGCCCGCCGATCGCCTGCTGCACAGCTTCCGGTTGACGTCAGGCTTGGCGTCCTCGGCCGAGCCGCTGGGCGGATGGGAGAAGCCCGACTGTGAGCTGCGCGGGCACTTCGCCGGCGGCCATTATCTCTCGGCCTGCGCGCTGGCCTACGCGAGCACCGGAGACGAGGAGATCAAAGCCAACGTCGCCGCGGTCGTGACCGAGATGGGGAAATGCCAGGAGGCACTCAAGAATGGCTACCTCAGCGCCTACCCCGTTGAACTTTTCGACCGGCTGCGCGAAGGCCAACGCGTCTGGGCGCCCTTCTACACCTACCACAAGATCATGGCCGGCCTGCTGGATATGTACCTCTACTGCGGCAACGACCAGGCCCTGGACATGGCGGAGAAGATGGCCGGCTGGGTGGGGCACTATTTCGAGAGCATCAGCGACGAGCACAACCAGCGCATGTTGCAGACCGAGTACGGCGGCATGCAGGAAGTGTTGTGCAACCTTTCCGCGGTCACCGGGAAGGGGCAATATCTCGGCCTTTCGCGACGCTTCGAGAAGAGAATGTTCTTCGATCCCCTGGCGGAACACCGCGACGAACTGACGGGTATCCATGCTAATACCCATATCCCGCAGGTGATCGGAGCCGCGCGCCGGTACGAGCTTACCGGCGAGCCGCGCTATCGCGACATCGCCAGCTATTTCTGGGACGAAGTTACCAGCGAGCGAGCCTACTGCACAGGTGGAACCAGCAATGATGAACACTGGACCACTGACCCCGGGAAGCTGGCGAGCGCGCTGGGCGAGTATACCGAGGAGGATTGCTGCGCCTACAATATGCTGAAGCTGACGCGCCACATCTTCGGCTGGACGGCCGATCCGCGCGCCATGGACTATTACGAACGCGTGCTGTGGAACCACCGGCTGGGCACGCAGGATTCCCAGGGACGGAAGGGCTATTTCCTGCCGCTAGGTTCGGGCTACTGGAAGTACTACAACTCACAGTGGGACTCCTTCTGGTGCTGCACCGGCACCGGGGCGGAGGAGTTCGCCAAGTTCGCCGACTCAATTTACTTCCACGACGATCATGGCGTTTACGTGAACTTGTTCATTGCTTCGGACCTGAATTGGCCCGAGAAGGGACTGCGGCTGCGGCAGGAGACCAAGTTTCCGGACCAGGAGAGTACCACGCTGGTGGTGCGCACGCAGACACCGACCGAACTCGCCCTCCACGTGCGGATTCCCTATTGGGCCACGCGAGGGGGAACGGTGAAACTGAACGGCGACGCGCTGCCGGTGTTTTCCAGCCCTTCGAGCTACCTCAGCGTGACGCGACTTTGGAAGGACGGCGACCGTCTGGAAGTGAGTTTGCCCATGTCGCTGCACGTGGATCCGATGCCCGATGATCCTACTTTGCAAGCGATGATGTACGGCCCCTTGGTCCTTGCCGGTCAGTTTGGCGACAACGGTTTGACGCCGGCGCTGACCTACCCGGGTTATGATACAGCGCCCCACGGCGAGCCTGTTCCGGTGCCGGCGATTGCCAACAGTTCCCACGACCCGACGGGCTGGTTGGAACCGGTGAAGGACCAGTCGCTTACCTTCCGCGCCCCAGGCCAGGGCCAGAGTCAGAGCGATAACCTCTCACTTGTGCCGCTTCACCGCGTGTTTGGCCAGCGCTATGCCGTTTACTGGAAGATGGCGGGAAAGGCCGTGTAATGATGCGGCCAGCCGCTCGCGTACCGCTCTGCACAAGGCTCAGAAAGTGCCGAAACCCAGGTCCGGAGCCACAGGGACCGAGCGCCGCCGGGGCAGGACTCAAACTTGCCTGCGCTTGCGACCGTCAAGCCAGCGCGCAATCCCCCAGCAGATGAACCCCACCGCGAGTACGGCAAGCAGTGTCGGCCCGAACAGGTGAGTAGGCACAAGACTGCCACTCAGCCGGAGGAAGAGTAAGACTGCCGCCAGAACGAAAACGATTTTGGCAAGTGCTTTCAGGGTGTCACCTCCGTAGTATTAAGCGATGATCTCCCTACCCCCTAGGATAAATCTGTCTGCTCAGTTCGAGCGATGATTTCGTCCTGCAAAGCATCGGTCAAATCACAGAAATAATCGCTATAGCCGGCGACGCGGACGATCAGGTCGCGGTGTTTTTCCGGATTGGCTTTGGCGTCCCGCAGCGTGTCGGCAGTGACCACATTAAACTGGATGTGATGACCGTCCAGCTTGAAGTAGGCTCGCACTAGGTGCGCGAGCTGATCGATGCCGTTCTGGCCCTCCAGCACTTTGGGAGTGAACTTCTGGTTCAAGAGCGTTCCGCCGGTGCGCAGGTGATCCATCTTGGAGGCGGACTTGAGCACCGCGGTGGGGCCGTGGCGATCTGCCCCCTGCACCGGCGAGATCCCGTCGGATAGGGGCTCGCCCGCTCGACGCCCGTCCGGCGTCGCCCCGGTGACGGAACCGAAATACACGTGACAAGTGGTCGAGAGGTAGTTCACCCGATAGCTTCCACCCTTGACGTTGAGCCGCCCATTGATTTCGTCGTAGAAGGCGTTGAACACGTCGGCCAGAATACGGTCGGCGTATTCATCGTCGTTCCCGTACTTAGGCGTCTTATTCCACAGCAGCAAGCGAATTCGCTCCTGATTTTGGGAGTTGGGGAAGTCGGCGAAGTTGGCGTCCAGCGCCTTCAACAGATCACTCATCGACAGGTGCTTTTGATCGAAAACATGAAAGCGGATCGCCGACAGGCTGTCGGTGCAGGTGCCGGGCGCGACGCCCATGATGTAAGTGGTGTTATACCGTGGCCCGCCGTCGTTGTAGTCCTTCCCCGTGGCGATGCAATCGTCGATCAGGATCGATAGGAAGGGAGCGGGCATGTACGTTGCATAAAGGCGTTCGATGACATTGTTGCCACGCACCTTGATATCGACGAAGTGGTGTAACTGCCGGCGGAAAGCAGAGAAAAGCTCGTCGTAGGTCTGGAAACCGCGCGGATCGCCGGTTTCGATTCCGATTTTTTTGCCGGTCCGTGGATCGTCGCCATTGTGGAGCGTCACTTCCAGGACCTTGGGGAGGTTGAAATAACCGGTGAGGATATAGGCTTCCTTTCCGAAGGTGCCGGTTTCAACGCAACCGGACGTGCCCCCGCCGCGGGCATCCCCAATGTCCTTTCCCTGGCGCACCAGTTCTTCCACCACGGCGTCGGCGTTGAAGATCGAAGGTTGCCCCCAGCCTTTGCGGACGATCTCCAACCCACGCTTCAGGAATCGGTCGGAACTCTTCTTGCTGAGCTGAAGGTTGGATGACGGTTGCAGAAGGCGCATCTCGTCGATGACGTCGAGAATCAGGTAGGTGAGCTCGTTGACGCCATCCGAGCCGTCGGGCTTCAGCCCGCCGTTGTTGATGTTGGCGAAATCCGTGTAGGTGCCGCTTTCGGCCGCGGTGACGCCCACCTTGGGCGGAGCCGGCTGGTTGTTGAACTTCACCCAGAAGCACTCCAGCAGTTCCTGGGCGTGCTCCCACGTCAGCGTTCCTGCTTCGAGCCCGCTTTTGAAGAACGGGTAAAGGTGCTGGTCGAGCCGGCCGGGGCAGAATGAGTCCCACGTGTTCAACTCACTCACCACGCCCAGGTGGATGAACCAGTACGCTTGCAGCGCCTCCCGGAAATCGCGCGGCGCGTGGGCAGGTACGTGCCGGCACACCTCGGCGATTCTCTCCAGTTCTTGCCTCCGGTGCGGGTTGTTCTCGTGCGCTGCCATCTCCAGAGCCTTCTCGGCGTGCCGTTCGGCAAAGCGAATCACAGCGTCGGCCGCCACCGACATTGCCCGCAGCTCCTCGCGTTTTCGGTAGGCATCGGGATCGTTCAGGAAGTCGAGGTGAGCGAGACTGGTTTGAATGTCAGCCTTCAGGTCGAGCAAGCCCTTGCGATAGATGACATCGCCGAGGGCGGTGTGGCCGGGAGCCCTCTGTTCCATGAACTCGGTGAAGATGCCGGACTCGTAAGCATCCTTCCATTCTTGCGACATCTCCCGGAAAATGAGATCGCGCATCGAACGTCCGCACCAAAAAGGGATCACCTGATCCTGCTGCACGCGGCGTGCGTTGCCGTCGACAACGTACGAGATCTTGGCACGGGTATGGAGGATGTCAAAGTCCTCCAACGTGTGGCAACAGAGTTCTGGGAAGGTCGGAGTTCCTTTTGGACTGGGGCCCCGTTCACCGACGATCAGTTCGTCGCCGCCGATGTAGATCGTTTTGTGTTCCATCAGGTAGCTGAAGGCCTCGGCGCGCTGCATCGGAACCGAAACCGTCCTGGTGTTCCGGCAGTAGTCTGTCACCAGCGCTGCCCTCTCAGTGGACAACCAGGGCTTGGTGTCCAGGCTCTCTTGCCGCAGTCTCGCCACTCGTTCGTTCATGTCACCCTCCAACCCTGACTTCAAATCCGTGCCGGCGGAATTCCTGCGCGATGCGCTCCACGAGTTCCACGACGGACGTGAGGGAGCCGTCGTTCTCGATCTCGCGGCCCGGCGCCGCTAACAGGTTAGGCAAGCGGAGGCGCCGGTACTTGGCTTCGCCCGTCAGATGGAAAGGAAGCAGGTGGATACGTCCAAGGCCGAGGGACCTCAACAGAGTAATCATCTGCTCTACATTTTTCGCGTCGCCGTTGACTTCTGGAATTACAGGGTATCGTACGATAACGTCGCGGCCATCGTGGGCGAGGGCACTGAGGTTGGCCAGAATGGACTCGTTACCCCGGCCGGTGTTTGCGCGGTGCTTCTCGGAGTCGAGCAGTTTGAGATCAAAGAGGAACAGGTCCGTCTTGCTGACGAGTCGCAGCAGCAAGTCCCTTTTGGCATAGCCGCAAGTTTCGACGGCCGTGTGGATGTGGCGCGCCCGGCAGGCTTCCAGTAGCGCCTCCAGAAAGTCCGGCTGTAGCAAAGGTTCTCCGCCGGAGATGGTTAGTCCCCCTCCGGACTCATCCCAGAAAAGGCGGTCCTTCTCGA
>Ga0335081_10013695_pt1 | contig 13109 bp, 11 predicted proteins | sample Lox_Sample_35_FD_206713 | JGI IMG/M metagenome (GOLD analysis project Ga0335081, IMG submission 206713) | Soil microbial communities from Loxahatchee National Wildlife Refuge, Florida, United States - Lox_Sample_3.5 | ecosystem: Environmental > Terrestrial > Soil > Wetlands | place: USA...
CAGCTCGAAGAGCAGGGTCTGCGACGTCTCGCCGCGACCGGTGAGCTCGCGGGCCTGGCCGAGGCCGCGTAACCGCGAAAGCCTGATTTCGAGAACGGGCCCGGCGAGTTTTCGCCGGGCCCGCTCTCTTTAAGCCGCGTCCCGCACGATCAGCACGTCGCACGGCGCGCGGGCGCACACGCGGGCGGGCAGCGAATAGGCGCGCCACGGCGTCATCGGGCTGGCGGCCCGCGGGTCGATCACGATGAGCGCGGCCTCCGTCTCTTCGGCGACGTCGATGACCGCGTCGACGGTGTCGCCGCCGTGGAGGTGGGCGGTGACGTGTATCCCGCGCCGGCGGAGCTCGTCGGCGGCCGCGGTCAGGCGCCTGTCGGCTTCCGCGCGATTCGAGAGCACCGGCCAGTAGCTGTCGACGAGATGGACATGCGCGCGCCGGGCGGCGGCCAGCCCCGCGGCCACGTCCAGCACCCGAGCCTCCTCGTCGGCCATAAAAGCGTGCGCGACGATCACGTTGGCGGGCTCGCGCACGGCGCCGAGACGCCCGCGGCGATGGACGAAGTCGGCGACCTGGCGCCACATTGTGGTCGCCGGGACAAGCAGCCCGCGCGCGGCGGCAGCCAGGATGAGCCGGAGCTGGGGGTTGGCCTCGGGCCGCGCCGGCAGCTCGATGTCGAGCTCAACCTGCGATCCCTCGCGACGTCTGACGGTGTCGCCGAGACGCTCGAGCAGCCTGAGCGCGTCGTTGTTGTCAGCCAGCACCAGCGCCGTGAACCGTTCGATCCCCTCGTCTTGAGCGCGCTCAACCAGGCGCTCGAGTAGTTCCGACCCCAGGCCGCGGTTCTGCCACTTGTCGGCGACGACGATCGCGCACTCGGCGACGCCGTCGTTGACACGTACGAACCGCGCCACCCCGATTGCGTCGTCGCTCTCAGGGTCAATGGCGAGCAGCGCCTCGTGATCGTGGTGATCGACGACCGTCAGGTACGACAGCTGATCGTCGCTCAGCTCGGTCAGGGGACTCTGGAACCGCAGATAGCGCGATCGTTCGGACAGATCATCGAAGCCGGAGCGCAGCAGCTCGCGGTCCGCGGGATCGATCGGCCGGATCAGAACCGACGAGCCATCGCGCAGACCGATGCGCGACGGGCGGGTCAAGGTGTGCTCAGCGGCGTCCCGGCGCCCGCTCCGTCCGCGCCGTGAGCCTGGTCCGCGCCCCGAGTCTGGTCCGCGCCCCGAGTCTGGTCCGCGCCCGCTCCGTCCGCGGCGTGGGCGTGGTCGGCGATCGCCGGGATGAGCTGTGGCCAGGCGGCCTCCGGGAGGTCGTGGCCCATGCCCTCGATCACCGTCAGCCGAGCTCCGGGGATTGCCTGCGCAGTGGCCTTGCCGCCCGACAGCGCGACCATCCGGTCCTCTGAGCCGTGAATCACCAACGTCGGGGCGGAAATCCTGCGCAACCCTTCCGTGCGGTCCCCCGAGGCGATGATCGCGCCGAGCTGGCGTCCCGGGCCGGCCGGATCGTGACCGCGGTCGTAGCTGCGGACCATCGCGTCGCGCACCCGCTCGGTGTCCTGGGGCAAGCCCTGCGACCCGATCGCCTTGAAGAGTCCGGCCATGTACTCGACATAGCCGTCGCGGTCGTCCGGCGCCTGCCCCAGCAGGTAGCGGTAGATCCCGAACGCCGGCTGGCCCGTCCAGCGGTTGCCGGTGTTCGACATGATTGACACCAGCGACCGGACGGACTCCGGGTGCTCGGCCGCGACCGTCTGGGCGATCATCCCGCCCATCGACACGCCCACGATGTGCGCCGGCGCCAGACCAAGCTCCCGCAGCAGGCCGGCGGCGTCCGCCGCCATATCGGACAGTGTGTAGAGCACCGGCCGGATCCGGCGGCGCAGAAGCTGCCCGGGAGTGGGTGGGCGGCCGGCAATCCGCGTAGACCGTCCAACATCGCGGTTGTCGAAGCGAACCACAAAGAACCCACGCTCGGCGAGCTGATCGCAGAACTCGTCGGGCCAACCGAGCATCTGCATCCCGAGCCCCATGATCAGCAGCATGGGCGGGTCGGCCTCGCTGCCGAACGTCTCGTAGCAGAGCCTCACGGCCCCGCCCAGATCGCAGAACTGCTCAGCCATACAAGTCCTCGAACACGTCCGAGTACTTCTCGTTGACGACGTTCCGTTTCAGCTTGAGCGTCGGCGTGAGCTCGCCGGCCTCCTGGGTGAGGTCGTGATCGAGCAGCCCGAACTTCTTGACCTGCTCGACCTTTGCGTACTTGGCATTGGCGCGGTCGAGAACCTCCTGGATGAGCTGCTGGACCTCTTCGGCCTCCACCAGCGAGGCCATGTCCTCGGGCAGGCCGCGCTCTCGAGCCCAGGGACCCATCTCCTCGGCATCGAGCGTGATCAACGCCACCGGATACGGCCGCCGGTCGCCGTACATGACGGCCTGCGACACCCAGCGCGATTGCTTGAGGTCGTTCTCGATGTTCGATGGGGTCAGGTTCTTGCCGCCCGCCGTGATGATGATGTCCTTCTTACGGCCCGTGATCGTCAAGAAGCCGTCGTCGTCGAGCGATCCGAGGTCGCCGGTCAGGAACCACCCGTCGTCGGTGAAGGTGTCGTGCGTGGCTTCCGGGTTGCGCCAGTACTCGCGGAACACATTCGGGCCCTTCATCATGATCTCGCCGTCGTCGGCGATCTTGAGCTCGACGCCCGGCATCGCGCGCCCAACCGTGCCGAACTTGATGGCGTCGAGCGTGTTGACGACGCCGCACGCGGTGGTCTCGGTCAGGCCATAGCCCTCCAGCACGGGGACGCCACAGGCGTAGAAGAACTCGAGGATCTCGCTCGAGATCGGGGCGGCACCCGACACTGCCTTCTCGAGCTTGCCGCCGAACAGCGGCCGGACCTTGCCGTAGAGGGCCTCCTCGGCCCGGTCGTACGCGGCCCTCAGCTCCTCGGGGACGTCCTCGCCGCGAGCGCGCAGCTGCCGAACCTTGACGCCGACCTCGACCGCACCCCGGAGCTGCTCCTCGCTCTCGGCCATCGACAGCGCGAGGGCGTAGATCTTCTCGAAGATCCGCGGGACCGAGGGCACGTAGGTGGCCTTCACCTCCATGAGCTCGGGGAGGATCTGCAGCGGGTCGCCGCCCCAGTAGACGATCCCGGTGCCGACGTCGAACGAGGCCAGCTGCACGGTGAGCGCAAAGGCGTGCGCGAGCGGGAGGTAGAGGTAGGACAGATCCCCCTCATTGATGAAGTGGATCTCCTCGACCATCCAGCCGACGGAAGAGCAGTTGCCGTGGCTGAGCACGACGCCCTTGGGCGGACCGGTCGTGCCCGAGGTGTAGATGATCGTGTACGGATCCTCCGAGGACACGGCCTCACAGCGCCGCTCGAGCTCGCCCCGATCGCCGCCCCGATCCCGATCCCGGAGCTCGTCCACCGAAACGTCACCCGCACCGTCGGCCGGGTCGATCACGACTACGTGCTCGAGCTCGCGCAGGTTGCCGCGGACCTGCTCGATCTTCGCCACCTGCTCGGCGTCCTCACAGATCACGACCCGCGACTCCGAGTTGCCCGCCACCCACTCGCACTCCTCCGGTGAGTTCGTCGGGTAGATCGGCACCACGACCGCGCCGACGCGCGAGATCGCGAGGCTCGAGTACGTCCACTCCGGGCGGGTATTCGCCAGCAGGCTGACGCGATCACCGGGCTCGACGCCCAGCCCCACCAGCCCGAGGGCCAGCTCGTCGACGATCTCGGCGACCTCGGCGAACGATCGCTCGACCCACTCGCCGTCGTCCTTGTACTTGACCGCCGTCTCCTCGCCGAAGCGCTCCGCGGCGCGCGCGGCCGCGCGCGAGATCGTTCTGTTGCTGGCTTCCACTGCCTCTGTCGCCATCAGTCACCTCCTGGCGTTGTTGCTACCCGCGCTCATGATGCTGGCAAATCGAGCCCGAGGAGGCGCTCGGCATTGTCGTGCGCGATCTTCTCTCGGTCGGTTTCGCTTACCGGCGCGCCCAAAACGAAGTCTCGGCCTTCCGCATTGCTGCTGTACGGGTAGTCGACCGAGAACATCACGCGGTCGGCTCCGACCACCTCGAGCAGGCACGTGAGCGGCGGGTAGGTGAACATCCCGCTGGTCGTGAAGTGGAAATTCGCGGCCATGTAATCCTCGAGCGGCCGCGACAGCCCGGCCTGCTGGCGCAGCACCCGCGATGATCGCGCCAGGAAGAACGGCAGCGCCTCGCCCATGTGCCCGACGATCATCTGGAGCCCGGGGTACTCGTCGAACACGCCGCCGGTGATCAGACGGAGCACGTGCAGCCCGGTCTCGACGTGCCAACCCCAACCCGCCATCGACAGCGTCTGGCCGACCTGCGGCGGAAGGCCGCCGTAGTAGGCCTCGCGGACCGCGGCCGGCGGCGGTGTCGGATGCAGGTAGATCGGAACTCTCAAACCCGCCGCGCGCTCGAATACCGGCCAGAAGAACCGGTCGTCAAGGAACCGTCCTCGCACGTGGCCGTTGATCAGTGCACCCTTGAAGCCGAGCTCCCTGACGGTCCGCTCGAGCTCGTCGGCCGCCTCCGCGGGCGCCGCGCTTGGCAAGGTTGCGAATGCCGCGAAGCGCTCCGGGCGCAGCGCGATCGAGCCCGCGAGGTAGTCGTTGGCCTCGCGCGCCAGCGGGATCGCCTGCTCGGGTTCCAGCTGCTCGGTGCCGGGAGCACCGTGCGAGAGCACCTGCACGTCGATCCCCCCGGCATCCATGTCGGCCACGCGCGCGTCGCCGACGTCGTCGAGCTTGGCCTGGATCGCCGCCAGCGGGCTGTCGGGAGGAGGTTCCGGAAGACCGCCCACGGACTTCAGCATCGGCGCCCGGTAGTGCTCCTCGAGCGTGATCAGCCTCATCGTCACGCTCCTAATGCCGTGCGCTCCACTGCGCCATCCGGACGAACAGCTCGGGCGGCGTGACCGCGGGCAGCCCCGGGTCGAGCTCGCGGTAGATCGTGGCCACGTTGACCGCGATCCGTTCGGGGTCGCCCCAGTCACGGAAGTCGCTGATGTCGATGTCGTCGGCCGCGGCCGTTTCGTCCATGCCCGCCTCGAACCGCCGCGTGGCCTCGTCGCGAACGTACGCCAGATAGCGCTGGACGTCGCGGACGCCCGACTCGTCGGTCACCGGACCGTGACCCGGCACGATGACCCGCGCGCCGAGCTCGATGATCGCGTCGCATGCCCCCAGCCAGTTCGACACTGGGCCGGCCCACATGATCGGCGTGCCCTCGATGAACAGGAGGTCGCCGGTGAACACGACGCCCGCGTCGGGCACGTGGGCAATCGAGTCCCCGTTGGTGTGCGCGGGGCCGAGCTCGATCAGCCGCACCTCGCGGTCACCCACCGCCATCTCGTGCCGACCTTCAAACGATTTCGACGGCAGACGCTCGATCACCGAGGCGAAGTCGAACCTGCGCATCGCGCGCGCGGCAAACGCCTCGAACTCCGGCCCCAGGTCGAGCTCGTTGAACAGCAGGTTCACGGCGGCCGCCGGTACCGCCTTCATGTCCTCGATCGCGCCGGCGCTGGCGACGATCGGGATGCCGTCGGGGAGGAGGGAGTTGCCGAACCAGTGATCGCCGTTGCCGTGGGTGTTGAACGCCTGCTCGATCGGGCTGCGCTCGGTGACCGGGGCCATCGCTTCGAGCATGTCCCTCGTGAGGCTCAGATCGAACAGCGTGTCGACGAGCAGCGAGGTGCCGTCGGCGCTGATCAGGCCCGTGTTGCTCCACCCCCACCCGCCATCGGGCTGGAGGTACGCGTACAGCCCATCGCCAAGCTCGTGGAGTCCTCGTTCGTAGGCGATCTTCATGCGTATGCTCCTCAAAACTCCGGCTCAGCCGGAAGCCCGACGTAGTTCTCGGCGAGGCTGCGAGCGGCCGCCTCCGACCGCGCGACGTACTCCAGGCGGGCGAGCTGGAGCTGACGCTGGAACGGGCCACCCCCGAGGTCGTGCAGCATCTGGGTCATGTAGTTCGAGAAATCCTGCGCGCGCCAAACCCGGCGCAGGGCCGCCGCGGTGTATCCGTCGAGTCGGCCCGTCCGCCCGTCACGAACGAGCTCGATCAGCCCCGGCGCGAGAATTCTGACGTCGTTGACCGCGAGGTTGAGGCCCTTCGCCCCGGTGGGCGGGACGATGTGGGCGGAATCGCCGGCCAGGAACAGCCGACCGTGCTGCATCGGCTCGGCCACGAACGAGCGCATCGGCGTAATGCCCTTGTCGAAGATCGGGCCGGTGTTGACCCTGCCCAGGCGCGTCGTGAGCTCGCTCCAGATGCGTTCGTCGGGCCAGTTGGCAATGTCGTCGTCTGCGTCGACCTGGAGGTACAGGCGGCTGATCTTCTGGGAGCGCATCGTGTACAGCGCGAAGCCGTTCGCGTGCCAGGCATAGATCAGTTCGTCGGTGGCGGGGTGGGCCTCGGCCAGGATCCCCAGCCAACCGAACCCATACACATAGTCGTATTCGGTCAGGTGCTCGGCGATCGTCGGGCGGCTGACGCCGTGGAAGCCGTCGCATCCCGCGATCACGTCGCAGGTAAGCTCGGTCGCCTCCCGATTGTGCTCGTAGGTGATCCGGGGGTGATCGGTCTCGATGTCGTGGAGCTCGACATCGCTCACCTCGAACAGGACCGTGACGCCGCGGTCGAGCAGCGCTTGCGTTACGTCCTTGACGACCTCCTGCTGTCCATAGATCGTGATGTGACGGCCGGTCAGGCCGGCCATGTCGACGTAGTGATTCTTCTCGTGGTAGCGGAGGAAGATGCCGTTGTGCTCGAGGCCTTCGCGGTCGAGGCGCTCAGCCACGCCGAGCTCGTGCAGCAGGTCGACGGTGTTCTGCTCGAGCAGCCCCGCACGGACGCGCTTCTCCACGTACTCCCGATCGCGCGACTCGAGCACGACACAGTCGATGCCCTCGCGGTGGAGCAGCATCGCGAGCGTCAGCCCCGCGGGCCCGGCCCCGACGATGCCTACCTGGGTTCGCACGGCCGCGAGTCTATTCCGGGGCAGCCACGAGGATCACGTCGAGTGTCCGCGGTCCGTGCACGCCCTTGACGCGCACCATCTCGATGTCGACGGTTGCGGACGGACCGGAGATGAACGTCAGCGGACGGGTCGAATCGAGGCGGTGGAGCGCCTCGGGCACCGAGGGAACGATCTGACCGGCGCGCACGACGCACAGGTGATAGTCGGGGAGCAGCGTAAGCGCTCGGCGGCCCATGCCGGGGCCGCCGTCGAGGACGATCGTCCCGGTCTGAGCGATCGCCAGTGCGCACGTTGTGACAACGCCGTCGCTGGCGTCAAGGGCATCGTGGTCGAGCGGGGGTGTGTCTTTTATTTGATTTACGGTGGTCAGCCAGCCGTCGGGGACGCCATCGGGGGCGATGATGTCGCGGGCGTGACGCTCGGCGAGCGTGGTCGCGACGGTGGCGGCGAGGTCGGTCTCGCTCGTATGTATGGCGCGCGCGTCGTAGTGAGCAAGGCGCTCCAGGAAGGAGGCGAGGCCGTCGGGCGTGGTCTTCCGGTACTCGCGGGGAATCTCGTGTGCTGGCGGTTTTGGCCCGATTGCGGATCGGACGCGGTTGAGGACTTCGTCACGGGCGCTCATCTGCCGTTGCTCCACCAGTCGCGGAAGGATTGCTTCGGCGGGTCGGGGAGGTCCCGGGTCCGGGTCCACCCCGACAGCGGCGGGGGCGCACCGTGCCGGATGAACCGCATGAGCGGCACAAGCTTGAGCGCGGCCGTCCAGCGCCGGCGGCCGCTCATCGCCTGGGCCGCCGCCGCGAAGGTCGCATCCTGAGCCTTGTGCCGCTGCGCCTTCACGGCGTCGGCGCGGAGCTTGACGAGCACCGTGGGGATGTCGATCTTGACCGGGCACACCTCGTAGCAGGCACCGCACAGGGAGGAGGCGAACGGGAGCTCGGGCGCGTGCTCGACCCCGGCCATCAGTGGCGTCACGATTGCGCCGATCGGCCCCGGATACGTCGCCCCGTAGGCATGCCCACCGGTCCGCTCGTACACCGGGCACACGTTGAGGCAGGCTGCGCAGCGGATGCACCTGAGCGCTTGGCGCCCCGTATCGTCGGCCAGCGCCTTCGTCCGGCCGTTGTCGAGGAGGACGATGTGGACGTTCTGCGGTCCGTCGTTCTGCGTGACACCCGTCCAGACGGAGTTGTAAGGGTTCATGCGCTCGCCGGTCGACGAGCGCGGGAGTAGCTGCAGGAACACCTCGAGGTCGCCGAACCTGGGGATGAGCTTCTCGATCCCGACGACGCTGATCAGTGTGTCCGGGAGCGTTAGACACATCCGGCCGTTGCCCTCGGACTCGGCGACCAGGAGCCCGCCGGTCTCGGCGATCGCGAAGTTGGCGCCGCTGACCGCGACCCTGGTTTTGAGGAACAGCCGTCTCAGGTGCAGTCGGGCCGCCTCGGCGAGGGCGTTCGGGTCGTCGCTGAGTTCCGTCGGCGCGTCCGGCATGTGATCGCGAAAGATCTGTCGGATCTCGGCGCGATTACGGTGAAGCGCCGGGACGACGATGTGACTCGGCCGGTCGTGCGAGAGCTGAATGATCAGCTCGGCGAGGTCGGTTTCATGCGCGGTGATCCCGGCGTCTTCGAGGGCCTTGACGAGACCGATCTCCTGGGTCGCCATCGACTTCACCTTGATGACCTCGTTGCGGCCTGTGGCTTGTACGAGTCGCGTCACGGTTTGCGTCGCTTCGTCCGCATCGCGGGCCCAGTGCACGTGCGCGCCTCGCGCGGTGGCGTTCCGCTCGAACTGCTCGAGGTAGCCGTCGAGATGGTGAAGGACGTCGTCCTTGATCGCGGCCCCGGACGCTCGGAGCGCCTGCCAGTCGGGTGTCTCCGCGACCAGCCCAGCCCGTCTTTCCCTGATCGTGGCGGTGGCCTTGCGGACGTTGTGGCGCAACTGCGAGTCGTCGACCGCCCGCTTGGCGTTCTGCGCGAACGGCGGGTCGTCGGTCCAGATGAGATCGCCGTTGCCGTTGCTCACAGCGGAGCCTCCTGCGTGCTCGCGAGGACCTCGGCCAGATGCAGCGTCCTCACGCCGGCGTGGATCCGGTCCAGACCGCCGCCGATGTGCATCAGGCACGAGCGGTCGCCGGCGCACAGCACCTCGGCGCCGGTCTCGATCACGGACTCCATCTTGTCGGCGAGCATCGCCGCCGACACGTCGGGGTTCTTGATCGAGAACGTGCCGCCGAAGCCGCAGCACTCGTCGTTGCCCGGGAGCTCGACCAGGTCGATCGCGCGGACGTTCCTGAGCAGGCGCAACGGGCGGTCTCCGACACCGAGCATCCGGACCGAGTGGCACGTGGGGTGATAGGTCACGCGGTGCGGGAAGTAGGCGCCGACGTCATCGGTGTTCAGAACGTCGATGAGGAACTCCGACAGCTCGTAGGTCTTTTTCGCCACGGCCTCCGCGCGCGTGGCCAGCGCCTCGTCATTCGCCGCCCGGGCAACCATCGCATGCTGATGGCGGATCGCGCCGGCGCACGAGCCGGAGGGGACGACCACCGCATCGTAGGGTTCGAACACATCCACGTATCTGCGCACGAGCCCGGGCTCGAAGTAACCGCTGTTGGCGTGCATCTGACCGCAGCAGGTCTGCTCGAGCGGGAACTCGAGCGGCTGGCCGAGCCGGTCGAGCAGCGCCACCGTCGCCTTGCCGGCGTCCGGATACAGGGCGTCGACCAGGCAGGTGGAGAACAGCGCAACACGCATACGCGGTGCATCGTAAACGCGTCGGCATCGCAACAAATCTGCGGCTTTACCGGCCGGCCGGCCCGTTCCGGGGCACACTGGCGATCGTGTACCCCGACCCGATTCCGGTTAACCCTTCACTCGCGGCCCCGCCCTCGGTGAATGCAGATTCACCCGGCTCCTGCACGGTCAGCGCCTCACTCGCGGGCCGGCAATGATCGAATGAGGGGTTAACCGGAATGCGGGCCGATCGGGACCTGGTAGCGTCGCGGATTGCCGGGGTCCAGAAGACGTTGCTGACCACGGAGCAACTCGAGAGCTGCGGACTGGGAAACGATGCCGTCACGTACCGGCTGAAGACGGGTCGGCTCCACGTCGTGTTCCGTGGTGTGCTGTCGATGGGCTGCGGCGAGCTCCCGCCGTTGGCCCGCGAACTAGCCGCCCTACTGGCCTGCGGGCAGCGAAGCTTCCTCAGCCACGCGTCGGCCGCTTTTGTGTGGGGCCTCCGCGAGACGCCGCCGGCGGAAGTGGAGGTATCTGTGGTCGGGCGCTGCTGTGGCTCACGCAACGGTATGCGCGTGCACCGGGTGCGGGAGATCGACCGGCGCGAGGTCCGCCGGCACGAGGGCCTCTGGCTGAGCTCGCCGGCGCGTGTATGCCTCGAGGTCGCAGCCACCTCGCCGTCGGAGGTGCCGGAGCTGATCGACGCGGGCCTCGGCAACCGATGCCTCAAGAAGCGCGACCTCGAGGCACTCGTGAGCCGGCACCGCGGCCGCCGGGGCGTTGCCCGGCTGGCGGCGATTCTTGGCGACGAGTCGGCCATGACGATCACGCGTTCCCGGGCGGAGAAGGCCATGCTCAAGCTGATCCGCGATGCGCGCCTTCCGGTCCCCGAGGTGAATGTGCGACTAGGCCCGTACAGGCCGGACTTCCTCTGGCGCGAGCAGCGGCTGATTGTCGAGCTCGACAGTTACGGCTTCCACGGTGGTCCCAGGGCTTTCCAAACCGATCGCGAGAAGGACCTGTTCTACAGGGACGCACGCTTCGACGTCCTCCGGTTCACGCGGGAGCATGTCGTGTACAAGCCGGCGATGGTCCTCGTCAGGCTGGCCCGGGCGCTCGTCGCGTAGCGTCAGGCCGCGCGCGGTGCCGACTCGCGGCGTTCGACCTCGGAGCGGACGACCGGCGCCACTTCAGTGCCGAACAGCTCGATCGACCGCATGACGTCCTTGTGGGCGACGGCGCCCACGCTCATCTGACCGACGTAGCGCTGGTTGGCGAACAGCTCATGCTCGAACAGGATCTTCTCGGCCACCTGCTCCGGCGATCCCGCCGCCAGCGCGCCGCGAGGCGAGCGGAGTGCGTCGTACTCGGGACGCCCCGACGGCGGCCAGCCGCGCTCGCGCCCGATCCGGTTCATCATCTGGAGGTAGCTGGTGGCGAACGCGCTGTTCGCCTCTTGTTCGGTCGCCCCGACGAACGCGTGGGTATTGATCGCCACCTTGGCATCGGCCGGATCGTGACCGGCGGCTTCGAAGGCCTGACGGTAGAGGTCGACGAGCGGGACGAACCGCTCCGGCTGTCCGCCGATGATCGCGAGCGTCAGCGGCAACCCCAGGGCGCCGGCGCGAATCACCGACTGCGGCGTTCCGCCGACCGCGATCGACACGGGAAGCGGTTCCTGCAGGGGTCGCGGCCACACAACGGCGTCGTTCAGCGGCGCTCGGTGCTTGCCCGACCACGTGACGCGCGTGGACTCCCGGATCTTCAGGAGGAGGTCGAGCTTCTCGGCGAACAGCTCGTCGTAGTCGTCGAGGTCGTAGCCGAACAGCGGGAACGACTCGATGAACGAACCGCGGCCCGCCCAGATCTCGGCGCGCCCGCCGGAGATCAGGTCGAGCTCGGCGAACTGCTGGAACACGCGCACGGGGTCGTCAGAGCTGAGCACCGTGACCGCGCTTGCCAGGCGGATCCGCTCGGTGCGCGCCGCGATCGCGGCGAGGGGGATCACCGGCGCCGAAACGAGGAAGTCGGGGCGGTGATGCTCGCCGATCGCAAACACGTCCAGCCCAAGCTCGTCGGCGAGTTGTGCCTCCTCGAGGAGGTCGTGCATCCGCCGCTCCGGGGCGACGCCCGAGGAGAGGTCGGCGAAGGTGGCTAGTCCAAGTTCCATGTGGACCAGGATAGCAGGTAGTTGTGGGCACAACTTTTCTGAGCCGGGGACGGCGGCCGCCGCCGCCGGCGCGCGCGGATGAGAAGCGTCAGCTCGGGGTTTCCTCGAGCTCCGGCATGGTCGTGTACGAAAGCTGTCGTGCTCGTCGCTTCGCGGCGCCGACCGCCTCGGTGAGCGTGTCGATGTCGTACACGCCGTAGTGGCGAAGGCCGTTGATGAAGAAGGTCGGGGTGCCGGACACGCCGCTCTCATCCGCGCTCGCGACATCCTCGCTGACCCGCTGGGCGTATTCGCGCGTGCGTAACTCGTCACGGAAGCGCTCGACGTCGAGACCGACGTCCCCGGCGTAGCGCGCGAGATCCCTTGGCGCCAGCTCCCCCTGATGGGCGAGCAGGATGTCGTACATCTCCCAGAACTTCCCCTGGGCCGCGGCCGCCTCGGACGCCTCGGCGGCGAGCTGGGCGCTCGGGTGGACGTCGTTCAGCGGCAGGTGGCGCCACACGTACCGGACGTCGTCGCCGTGCGAGGACAGCAGCTCGCGGATCGTGCTTTCGGCCTGGCCGCAGTACGGGCATTCGAAGTCTCCGTACTCGACCAGGGTCACCGGGGCATCGTCGGGCCCTCGGATGTGGTCATACTCGGGATCGACGTCGACCGCGAGGTCGAGGATGTCCTCCGCTGTCCGCGCGACCTGGCGCGCCCGAAGCCCCTCTGGTAGCCGCCTGATCGCTCGGGTTAGGGCCCATGCCACCGCCGGCGCGACCACCACCGTGCAGAGCGTGCCGAGCCTTGCCTCGTCGAGCTCGATGCCGTGGAAGGCGAGGCTCGACACGAGCAGCGACACGGTGAACCCGATGCCGGCGCACGCGCCCGCGGTGAGCAGCACCGGCTCCGAGATCGGCGACCGCGGTCCGTGCAGCGCCGGTCGCGAGGCGATCCAGGAGCCGGCGAACACCCCGATCGGCTTGCCCACGACGTACCCGAGCAGGATCCCCCAGGTGATCGGCGAGGTGACCGCAGCGCTGAGCAGCTTCGAGGTCATGTGGATGCCGGCGTTGGCGAGGGCGAACAGCGGCACGATCACGTAGCTCGTCCACGGGTGGAGCTCGTACTGGAGCCGTTCGTTCGGCGAGATTGCGGACAGCAGGCTCTGCTGCGCCG
>Ga0335081_10013696_pt1 | contig 13109 bp, 10 predicted proteins | sample Lox_Sample_35_FD_206713 | JGI IMG/M metagenome (GOLD analysis project Ga0335081, IMG submission 206713) | Soil microbial communities from Loxahatchee National Wildlife Refuge, Florida, United States - Lox_Sample_3.5 | ecosystem: Environmental > Terrestrial > Soil > Wetlands | place: USA...
TCGAAGGCTGGAAGCAGGGCCTGCGCAATTGCTGGTGGATCATCGACTACAATCGCCAGAGCCTCGACGCCGTCGTGCGCGAAGGCCTGTGGGCGCGCTACGAGGCGCTGTTTCGTGCCTTTGGTTGGGACGTGGTGATCCTCAAATATGGTGCGCTGCTCGAGGCGGCGTTCCAGGAGCCGGGCGGCGACAAGCTGCGCCACTGGATCGACACCTGCCCGAACCCGCTCTATTCGGCGCTGGTGTTTCAGGGCGGCCCGGCCTGGCGCAAGCGGCTCACCGACGACCTCGGCGAGGACCCGGCGGTCGCGCGGCTGATCGCGGCGCGCAGCGACGATGACCTCGCGCGCCTGATGACCAACCTCGCCGGCCATGACCTGCCGTCGCTGCTCAGAGCGTTCGGCGGGGTCGATCACGACCGGCCGATCTGCTTCATCTGCTACACCATCAAGGGCTTCGGCCTGCCCTTCGCGGGCCACAAGGACAACCACGCGGGCCTGATGACGCCGGCGCAGATGGAGACCTTTCGCGCCGCCATGAACGTGCGCGCCGGCCGCGAATGGGAGAAGTTCGAAGGGCTCGATTTTTCCGCGGCCGACCTGCAGACTTTTCTCGACCGCGTGCCGTTCGCGGGCCGGGCCGGGCAGCACGCCCGCCCTCGCTCGTACGCGGTGCCGGCCGAGCTCGCCGTGACGATCGGGCCCGAGATGTCGACGCAGACCGGGTTCGGCCTGCTGCTCAACGAGCTCGCGCGGGAGAAATCCAACCTCGCGGCGCGCATTGTCACCACATCGCCGGACGTGACCGTCTCGACCAATCTCGGCGCCTGGGTCAACCGCCGCGGCCTGTTTGCCCGCGAGGCATTCGCCGACATCTTCAGGAGCGAGCGCATCCCCTCGACCTTCAACTGGGATTTTTCGCCCGCCGGCCAGCACATCGAATTGGGCATCGCCGAGAACAACCTGTTCACTTTGCTTTCGGCGCTCGGCCTGTCGCACGCGATCACCGGCGAGCGCCTGCTGCCGATCGGCACCCTGTATGATCCCTTCATCCAGCGCGGCCTCGATGCGCTCAACTATGCCTGCTACCAGGATGCCCGCTTTATTCTTGTCGCCACGCCCTCCGGCATCACGCTCGCGCCCGAGGGCGGCGCGCACCAGTCGATCGCGACGCCGCTGATCGGCCTGGCGCAGGACGGGCTCGCGGCGTTCGAGCCGGCCTTCGTCGACGAGCTCGCGGTGATCCTGGCGTTTGCGCTCGCCTATATCCAGAAGGACGGCGGCGGCCGGCCGGGCGCCGACGTCACCGAGCGCAACTGGCTGCGCGACGAGACCGGCGGCGCGGTCTATCTGCGTCTCTCCACCCGGCCGATCGAGCAGGTCCGCCGCCCCATGACGGAGGCGCTGCGCCAAGACATCGTCGACGGCGCCTATTGGCTGCGCCCGCCCGGCCCGAACTGCGAGGTCGTGATCGCCTATACAGGTGCCGTGGCGCCCGAGGCGAACGAGGCGGTCTGGCGCATCGCCGAGGATCGCCGCGACGTCGGCCTGCTCGCCGTCACCTCGGCCGACCGGCTCAATGCCGGCTGGACCGCGGCGCAGCGCGCCCGCGAGCGCGGCCTCGTGCATGCGCGCGCCCATATCGAGCGGCTGCTCGACGGCGTGCCGGCCCACTGCGGCATCGTCACGGTGCTCGACGGCCATCCGGCGACGCTCGCCTGGCTCGGCGCCGTGCACGGCCATCGGGTGCGTCCGCTCGGGGTCGAGCATTTCGGCCAGACCGGGTCGCTCGCGGATCTCTACCGCCACTACGGCATCGACGCCGCCGCGATCACGGCGGCCGCTGCCGCGCTCACGCCGGGCCGGCCGATCCGCCACCTCAAGGCGCTGTGATCCGGGTCACGTCAGCAGCGCCGCCAGGATCAGCCCCAGCACCAGCATGATCGCGAAGGCGCTGCCGGCGGTCGCCGCCACATAGGCGACTGCCCGGTCGGACGGCGCCCGCATCAGCCGCGGCAGCCCGGTCCACAGCAGGTAGAGCCCGTACAGCGCCGCCAGGAAGGCGACGAAGCGCAGGCCGGCCATCAGGTCGAAGATGCCGCCGAGCCAGTAGGGTGTGAAGGAATAGACCGTCACCTTCAGCGCGCTGGTGAAATCCTTGGTGCCGCCGAACCGTGGGGCGAGCTGGTCGACGATGATCGCGACCACATAGACGACGAGGAAGCTCAGCACATAGCCGATCACGGCGCCGAGCAGGCCGATGAACAGCGGCACCCGCACGGTGCCGATCGCCGGCACCGCGACGCCGATGATCGCGCTGCCGATGAAGCCGGCGACCGGCGGGATCGCGGCGAGATAGACCACGTAGTTGGGAAACAGGTAGCCCGGCGTGCCGGGCTCCTTCTCGATCGCCGCCCACTCGGCCTCCGGCGCAACCAGGATACCCTTCACGCGGCTGACGATGTCCATGATGCCCCCTTGCGCGGCAAACGTCGCACGTGTCGCGCCGCCGTCGCGATCGGATTGAAGGTCCCCCACCCACCCCCGATGGTTGCCTATTCCGCCGCCGCGTTCAACGGGCGTCCTGCAACACCATGGCGGCGCCTTTCTCGGCGATCATCATGGTCGGCGAGTTGGTGTTGCCCGAGGTGATCGTCGGCATCACCGAGGCGTCGATCACGCGGAGCCGGTCGAGGCCGATCACGCGCAGCCGTTCGTCGACCACCGCGAGCGGATCGGACGGCAGGCCCATCTTGGCGGTGCCGATCGGGTGAAAGATCGTGGTGCCGATGTCGCCGGCGGCCTTGACCAGCGCGGCCTCGTCATTGCCGACCGACGGGCCGGGCAGATATTCGACCGGCTGGTATTTTGCCAGCGCCGGCTGCGCCACGATCCGCCGCGCGACCCGCAGCGAGTCGGCCGCGACGCGGCGATCCTCGTCGGTGGTGAGGTAGCGCGGCGCGATCGCGGGCGCCTCCGCCGGATCGGCGCTCTTGAGGCGGATGTGGCCGCGGCTGGTCGGCTGCACATTGCAGACGCTCGCCGTGAAGGCCGGAAACGCATGCAGCGGCTCGCCGAAGCGGTCGAGCGAGAGCGGCTGCACGTGGAACTGGATGTTGGCGCGCTCGCGCGACGGATCGGAACGCGTGAACAGGCCGAGCTGCGACGGCGCCATGGTGAGCGGCCCGCGCCGGCGCAGCGCATAGTCGAGCGCCATGCCGACCTTGCCGAAGCGCGAGTAGTAGATCGCGTTGAGCGTCTTCACGCCCGTGACCTTGTAGATGAGCCGCAGCTGCAGATGATCCTGCAGGTTCTCGCCGACGCCCGGCTTGTCGAGCGCGACCGGAATGCCGAGCGCCCGCGTGCGGTCGGCCGGCCCGACGCCCGACAAGAGCAGGACCTGGGTCGAGCCGATCGCGCCCGCCGCCAGAATCACCTCGCCGCGGCAGCGCGCCCGATACGTGGTGCCATTTTGCCGCCAGCGCACGCCGGCCGCGCGCCGCCCGTCGAGCTCGACCCGTTCCACCAGGCATCCGGTCTCCAGCCGCAGGTTCGGCCGGCCGAGCACCGGCTTGAGGAATCCGCGCGCCGCCGACCAGCGCCGGCCCCGCTTCTGGTTGACGTGGAAATAGCACGAGCCCTCGTTGTCGCCGCAGTTGAAGTCGTCGATCGGCTTGATGCCGGCCTGCTCCGCTGCGATGCGAAAGGTCTCCAAGAGCTCCCAGCGCACCCGCTGGCGCTCGATCCGCCATTCGCCGCCGACCGCATGGGCGGCGCTTTCCCCGAGGAAATGGTGCTCGTGCTGCTTGAAGACGGGCAGCACGTCGTCCCAGCCCCAGCCGGTGAGGCCGAGCTGGCGCCAATGGTCGTAGTCGGCCGCCTGGCCGCGCATGTAGATCATTGCGTTGATCGCCGAGGAGCCGCCGATCACCTTTCCGCGCGGATAGTTGAGAATGCGGCCGTTGAGCCCGGGCTCGGCCTCGGTCTTGTACATCCAGTCGGAACGCGGATTGCCGATGGCAAAAAGGTAGCCGACCGGGATGTGGAACCAGATCCAGTTGTCGTGCCCGCCGGCTTCGAGCAGCAGCACCCGCGTGTTCGGATCGGCGCTGAGCCGGTTCGCCAGCACGCAGCCGGCCGAGCCCGCGCCCACCACGATGTAGTCGTACTCGCCTTCGATGATCGTCGCGTCGGTCATGCGATTCTGGTCCCGGCGGTCCCGCGCTCAGCCGTATTCTACAGCAAGCGTGCCGGCGCCCGTCACGGTTTGAGTCGCCCCGTCCGACCCCGGCACAAGCCGACCTGCCAGCTTGCGCGAGAAGCGGAAAAGGCGCAATCTATGGTTACGATCCCGGAACCCACGGGATCGTTAGCCCGGGGGCAGCCAACGTGGACGCCACGGAGCAGCCTGCGAAGGCACGATCACGCGCGGTCGACTACGCCAAGAAATATTGGTGGGCGTCGGCGATTGCCGTTCCGTTGCTCGTTGCGCTCATCGCCAAATGGCCGTTCGGACCCGGAGAAACCGGTCCCAAGCTGATCTCGCAGACCATCACGACCACGATCGGGTCCAAGGTCAACTCGGACAACACGACGACCAACAACACCATCACCATTGCGGGCAGTAATTTTGCGTTGCCCGACAAGCTGAGCATCGCCTTGTCGGATCCGAACATGAACGCGATGGCCCAGCGGGCGGCACAGCGCCTGCAAAATGGCGACTTTGCGGGCGCCGCCAAGCTGCTGGAGGAACTCCCCGAACATGATCGCAATGCGGCCGTTTGGACGCTCCTCGGCGTGGCCTATGCGGGCGCCGGCGTCCGCGATCGCGCCGCCGAGGCCTTGAAGCGGGCAGGCGATGGCAGCACGGCGAGCCAGGCCGCCAAGATCAATCTCGCGACGCTCGCCGCAGTCGCGCCGGCGGACGCAAAGCCCTTGGAAGTGAGCCAGAAGACCAAAGACCCCAACAACCCGTTCGACAGCGCCGTCGAAATTCCGCTGAGCAAGGTAGTCGCCGGCGAGATCGCGAAGGGCTCCGATTTCAACATCTACGCGTTCACCGCCCCGCCCACCTATCGGGATTGGATCGACATCAGGATCGTCAACAAGTCGAATCAGCTGACGCCGCAGGTAACGCTCTTCGGCGCCGACAAGGTCGATATCTCGGGAGTCCAGACCGCCAAGAACGCCGGAGCCGACCTGGTCTACACTTTTGTCGCCGGGCCCAACGTCCAGTATTACGTCAAAGTGACCTCGCTCTGGGGTCAATCATCCGGCCCTTATCAGCTCACCATCAAGCCGCGCAGGGCCTATGACGCCTACGAATCCAACGACGACATCCGGCACCCTTATCCGGATTTCATCCCGATCGGCACGACCATTCATGCCGGAATCATGGATGGCCACGATATCGATTTCTACCACATCAAGACCGACAATGCCGGCAACCTTGTCGTGTCGCTGGAGAACCAGTCGAGCGAATTGCAGCCTTGGATCGGCGTGTATGACCAGGATCGAACGCTCATCGCCGAGGCGGCGGCCAACAACCAGGCCGCCAATGTCTCGAAAAAGTTCAGCGCGCTGGCGCACAGCGTCTACTACATCGAGGTCACGGCCGTGTTTTCTCAAAGTGCCGGCGACTACGCGCTGACCATACGCCCCGAATGAGCGGAGCCGCCGCCCGGCTTGGCGCGCGTGTGCTTGCTGCATCGCGCTCGTCGTCGATTTTTTGGCGGCCGACCAAAGGTTGCAACCAAATTTTAATTGCCGCCGCGTCATACTGGCCACTCGCATATCCCGGAGCGGCCCCATGGGCGCAGTGACGATCGCCCTGCTGATCGTGCTCGTCGGTTATGTCGGCTATCGTCTGGCACGCGTGCTGGACGACATCCTCCGCTTTGGCCGGATGATGGTGGCGGGCCTGATGTGCGGCCTCGCGGCCGTCGCCTCGGCGATGCTGGCGCGCAATGATCCGAGCTTCCTCGCCCTCATGGCGGTGGCGAGCGCACTGGGCTTTCTCATCATCATCGCCGCCTTTTCGCGCCGGCAGCCGCGCTGACCGCGCCGCGACCGTAACATGACACGCCCGGCCTGAACCGCGGCGGCGCGCGGTGCGACGAACGAGAGCCGGCCGTAGCAGACCGACCTCGGGACACCTGCATGAATTTCATCGTCTTCAGCACCATGATCGGGGCGCCGCTCGCCATGCTCGGGCTCTCCTCGCCGGTCGCGCCGCAGCGGCATTGCGTGTTCATGATCCATCCGCAGATCACCTCCGAGGTGTTCAAGAGCCGCGCTGGGCAGATCGTGTTTCCCGACCGGCCGACCGAATATCCGTGCAGCTACGCCAAGGATCGCGGCTCGACCGTGATCCGGTTCGAGAACCAGATCGGCTGGCGCTTCGTCGTCCGCATCGGCAAAGACGACGAGGGCACGTGGGCCGCCAGCAAGGACGCCGAGACCGTCTCGGGCCGCGCCGTCGCGCCGTTCGGGGACTAGCCGACTATTCCAGGCCGTCATTGCCGGGCTTGACCCGGCAATCCATCTCTTCTCCAAGAAAGATGGACCCGCGGGTCAAGTCCGCGGCCGACGAGCGCAACGCTCGGCGCTCCTGGAAACGCACCCGCCCATGTTTCCGCCGCAACGCATCGTCTGCCTCACCGAGGAAACTGTCGAGACGCTCTATCTGCTCGGCGAGGAGGCGCGCATCGTCGGCGTCTCCGGCTATGCGGTGCGCCCGGCCCGGGTCCGGCGCGAGAAGCCGCGCGTCTCCGCCTTCGTGTCGGCGGACCTCGAAAAGATCATCGCGCTGGCGCCCGACCTCGTGCTCGCCTTCTCGGACCTGCAGGCCGAGATCGCCGCGAGCCTGATCCGCCGCGGCGTCGCGGTGCATGCCTTCAACCAGCGCGACGTCGCCGGCATCCTCGCGATGATCGGCACGCTCGGCGCCTTGGTCGGTGCCTCCGCGAAGGCCGCGGCGCTCGCCGACCGGCTGGCGCGCCGCCTCGCCGATGCGCGCGAGCGTGCGCAGGCGTTGCGCTCACGACCGCGGGTCTATTTCGAGGAATGGGATGAGCCGATGATCTCCGCCATCGGCTGGGTCTCCGAACTCGTCGCCGCAGCGGGCGGCATCGACGTCTTTGCGCCGCTCGCGGCGCAACAGAGCGCCAAGGACCGCGTGGTGACGCCGGCCGACGTGATCGCGGCCGCGCCCGACATCATCGTCGGCTCCTGGTGCGGCAGGAAATTCGTGCCCGCCCGGGTTGCGGCGCGGCCCGGCTTCGCGGCCATCCCGGCCGTCGCCGCGGGCTGGCTGCGCGAGATCAAGTCGCCGCTGATCCTGCAGCCCGGGCCGGCGGCGCTGACCGACGGCCTCGACGCGCTCACGGCGATCATCGCCGCGTGGGCGGACGCAAGGCCCTGATCCACGAGCGCGGCAGCGCCGCGAGCGCGCCGCGCACGCGGCGCCTGAGATTTGCGGCGACCGTGTGCGGCAGCGCCACGATCGGGTCGGGCTCGGCGAGCTGCAGGCCGATGTTGACGGCGCGGCCGTCGACCGCCTTCTGCACCACGAGGGTGATCGCGCCGAGCGGCACCACGTCGTTCGCCCGTGCCGGATGGCCGAGCGCGTCCGCGATATGGTCGGCGAGCGTCGTCGCCCGGTCTTCGGCCGCGACCGCGATCCCGTAGATCTCGGCGAGCGCGCCCAGCGTCACGTCGCCGCCGACGAAAAAATCGCCGAGCAGGCGCGGGTCGGGTGCGGCGGGCGGCGGCATGTCGACGAAGAAACGGTCGAGCGCCTGCGCCTTCTCGGGCGGGGCGAGGAAGTAGACGTGATCGCCCTCGCGGATGTCGGCCGCCTCGGCCGGGCTCAGGACGCGTTCGCTGCGCACGACCAGCATCAGCTTCGCCCAGGACGGCGCGATGCGCCGGCGCAGATACGGGTTGTTGGCGTGCACCGCATAGCCGACCAGCTCCTGCTCGAGCTGGCCCGGCAGATCGAGCTCGACCCGGCGCGGCGCCGGATCGGTGCGCGGCAGCGCGATGTGCAGGCGGTGCGCGGCGGCCGCGATGGTCCAGCCCTGCACCAGCAGCGAGGCGAGCACGACCACGAAGCCGACGTCGAAATAGAGCGGCGCGTCGGTGAGCCCCACCATCAATGGGATCGAGGCGAGAAAGATGCCGACCGCGCCGCGCAGGCCGACCCACGAGATGAACAGTTTTTCGCGGCGCGAGAAGCGAAACGGCGCGAGACAGAGGAACACGGCGAGCGGACGCGCGATCAGCATGAGCACGAGCGCAACCGCGAGCGCCGGCAGCGCGTGCTCGGGCAGGCGCTGCGGCCAGGCGAGCAGGCCGAGCAGCAGGAACATGCCGATCTGCGCCAGCCAGGTCGCGGCATCGAGAAAGACCACGACCGTGTTGTGCGCCCGGGTCGGGCGGTTGCCGACCACGAGCCCGGCCACGTAGACGGCGAGAAAGCCCGACGAGTGCATCGACTGCGCGATGCCGAACACGACGAGCGCGCCGACGGTCACGAACGGCGCGTGCAGGCCCTGCGGCAGGGCCAGCCGGTTGAGCGCGAGCACGATGGTGCGGCCGCCCAGCGCGCCGATGAGGGCGCCGCCGACGCCCTCGGCAAGCAGCGCGGTCGCGATCGCGGACCACGACTGGGAGCCTTGCAGCAGCATCTCGACCAGCAGCAGCGTGAGGAAGATCGCGAACGGATCGTTGGTCCCCGACTCGATCTCGAGCGTCGCGCCGACGCGCGGCCGCAACCGCAGCCCGCGCGCATGGATGAGGAAGAACACGGCGGCCGCATCGGTCGAGCCGACCACCGAGCCGACCAGCAGCGATTGGGTCCAGCCGAGCCCGAGCGTCCAATGGGCGACCGGCGCGGTGATCGCCGCCGTGACGAGGACGCCGAGGGTCGCGAGCGTCAGCGAGGGCGCGAGCACGCTGCGGAACGTGGCGAAGCGGGTGCGCAAGCCGCCGTCGAACAGGATCAGCGCGAGCGCCACCGAGCCGACGATATAGGCGGTGCGCACATCGTCGAAGTGAACGCCGCCGAGGCCTTCCTCGCCCGCCAGCATGCCGACGATGAGGAAGACGAGGAGCAGCGGCGCCCCGAACCGCAGCGCGACCAGGCTCGACAGGATGCCGGCGAGCACCAGGAGGGCGCCGAACAGAATGCCGAGGCTGACGGTGTCGAGCGAAGCCATGTGTTCCGTGGGGCTGGCGCGGCGAATCCGAGTCGCGCCCGCGCCTCCAGGAAGACAGAAAAATCCCTGCGATTTCAATAGTAAACCGGAGTCGGACTTGCGACTCCGAAATCGTGTTTAGCCTTTTGCCTGCGCCATGTTGACGCGGGGGCCCCGGCCGGTGTCATACTGGCCGGATCGGCCGCGCCGGCATGCGCGGCGAGAAGCGGGAGGCGGTGATGCCACGCGCGGCTTCTGCAATGCGCATCGGTCTGGCGGCGGCCCTTTGGATGGGCGCCTGCGCGCTCGTCCATGCCCAGACTCCGGCGGCGGCGGCGCCGAGTCCGATCGCGCCGCCCGACTTCCACACCCAGTTCAAGGATTCGATCACCGCACTGCCTGACGCGAGCGACCTCACCATCAGGGGCACGATCTACGTGCCGACCTATTCGCGGGTCTATGGCGCGGCCGGGAGCGACCGCAAGCAACTCCAGTTCTCCACCACGCTGCGCATCGACAACACCTCGGCGACCAAGCCGCTCGTGATCGAGCGCATCGAATATTACGAGACCACGGGAAAGCTCGTGCAGAGCTATTTGGCCGAGCCGTTGGCGCTGCGCCCGTTCGGCACCATCGAGATCGTCATCCCGGCCGAGGACGAGCGGGGCGGTCCGGCGGCGAACTTCATCGTCAATTGGGCGGGCGCCGGCCCGATCGCCGAGCCGATGGTCGAGGCGGTGATGATCGGGTCGCAGGACAACACGAGCTATTCGTTCGTCAGCACCGGCCGCCCGATCCGCCATCTCGGCCGCAGCGCCTGGCCGCAATTCCGCTTCCGGTTCTGAAGACGGCAGGGCGAATAGAGAATTCGCCCAACTTCAGAAATTCACCTTGTCCGGACCCTTGAGGCCGAGGATCTCGCGCGCATCGTCAGGCGAGGCGATCTCGTAGCCGAGCCCCTCGATGATCTTGCGCACGTTGCTGACCTGCTGGGCGTTCGACTCGGCGAGCCTGCCGGGGCCGATCCACAGCGAGTCCTCGAGGCCTACGCGCACATTGCCCCCCATCGCGATCGCCTGCGCGGCGATCGCCATCTGGGCGCGGCCGGCGCCAAGCACCGACCAGCGATAATTGTCGCGCCCGAGCAGCCGGTCGGCGGTGCGCCGCATGTGGATCACGTCTTCCGGATGCGTGCCGATGCCGCCCAGGATGCCGAACACCGACTGCACGAACAGCGGCGGCTTGACGAGCCCGCGCTCGAGGAAGTGGCTCAGGCTGTAGAGATGGCCGATGTCGTAGCATTCGAACTCGAAGCGCGTCGCGTTGTCCTGGCAGGTCTTCAGGACGAACTCGATATCCTTGAACGTGTTGCGGAAGATCAGGTCCTTGGTGCCCTCGAGATAGGGCCGCTCCCAGTCGTGCTTGAACTCCTTGTAGCGGCCGAGCATCGGATAGAGGCCGAAATTCATCGAGCCCATGTTGAGGCTCGCCACCTCCGGCTTGAGCGTCGCGGCCGGCATGACGCGCTCCTCGACCCGCATCGAGGGCGAGCCGCCCGACGTGAGATTGATCACCGCATTGGTGCGCTGCTTGATCCGCGGCACGAAGCGCATGAAGGCTTCGGGCGACTGGTCGGGCCGGCCGGTCTCCGGGTTGCGCGCGTGCAGATGGATGATGGCGGCGCCCGCCTCGGCGGCGCCGATCGCCGAGTCGGCGATCTGCTCCGGCGTGATCGGCAGATGCGGCGACATGGTCGGCGTGTGGATCGCGCCCGTGATCGCGCAGGTGATGATGACTTTGTTCTTGGCGGCCATTGTGTGTCGGTCCTTGTGACGCTTCCGGGGACGCGCGCGCCCCGTGAGGGCGGGCATCCTAGGGGCTGGAGCAGGGGCCGGCTACCCCGGGTTTACCATGGGGAAGGGGCGAAAAATTCTTTGAACCGGTTTTCCTCCCGCCGCGACCAATGGGCATCTCCGGCCGTGACGGCCATCACAAAATCGCATGAAGGAAACTCCTATGAAGACCAAGATTGCCGCGGCCCTGCTCGCCGCCCTCACGCTCGGCACTGTCAGCATCGCCTCGACCAGCCAGGCGCAGGCCCATCACTGGGGCGGCCACGGCTGGGGTTGGGGTGGCGTCGGCCTCGGCCTCGCGCTCGGCACCGCGGCTGCTGCGACCTACGCCTACAGCGACTGCTACTGGGTCCGCCATTTCGACCGCTACGGCAACTACATGGGCCGCGTGCGCGTCTGCAACTGAGCCGCACAACAACCGACCCCCTGGTTACTGAGGTCCGACACCTCAGACGAGTCGAGCGGCGCGTGCGCCCCCATCCACCCCGCGCCGTTTCGATCGACCCCGCCCGAACGGTCCCCCCGTCGGGCGGGGTCGTACTTTTTGGCGGCGCGATAGCCGCTCTTTCGCAGTTGACAGCGCCGGTACCCTGACCGAGCAATAGCCCGTTCCCGTCATCGCCCGCGCAAGCGGGCGATCCAGTACGCACGGAAACCGAGGTGTGGCGTGCCTGCGCCAATACGGTACGTTCCGTGGTTACTGGATCGTCCGCTTGCGCGGACGATGACAGCGAATGGTTGTTGTCCCGGGGAATTCCCATGAAGCGTGGTCTGCGGTCGCGTCTCGCGCAATACGGCGACGAGGAGTTTGCGCTGTTTCTGCGGCGCGGCTTTCTCAAGGGCGCGGGTTTCACCGACGACGTCCTCGACCGTCCGATCGTCGGCGTGCTGTCGACCGCCTCCGACTTCAACCCGTGCCATCGCACCGCGCCGCAGCTCGCCGAGGCGATCGCGCGCGGCGTGCGCCTCGCCGGCGCCCTGCCGTTCGTCTTCCCGACCATCTCGCTGCACGAGGCGTTCTCGTATCCGACCTCGATGCTGCTGCGCAACCTGATGTCGATGGACGTCGAGGAGATGGTCAAGGCGCTGCCGCTCGACGCGGTGGTGCTGATCGGCGGCTGCGACAAGACCATTCCGGCCGAGCTGATGGGCGCGGTCTCGGCCGACATGCCCGCGATCGTGCTGCCGGTCGGCTCGATGCTCGCCGGCCGCCACGAGGGCACGCGGCTCGGCGCCTGCACGGACTGCCGGCGGCTGTGGGCGGCGTTTCGCGCCGGCACGCTCGACGAGGTCGAGCTCGGGCGCGCGCACGATCAGCTCATGCCGACCGCCGGCACCTGCATGGTGATGGGCACCGCCTCGACCATGGCGTCGCTCGCCGAGACGCTCGGCTTCACGCTGCCGGGCGCCGCGACCGCGCCGGCGGTCTCCTCCGACCGCATCCGCCTCGCCGAGGCGACCGGCAAGCGCGCCGTCGCGATGGCGATCGCCGGCGGCCCAAAGCCGCGCGAGATCATGACCAGGGCGGCGCTGCGCAACGCGGCCGTGGTGCTGCAGGCGACGAGCGGCTCGACCAATGCGCTGGTCCATCTCGCCGCGATGGCGGGACGCGCCGGGCTCACGTTCGATCTCGCCGAGCTCGACCGGGTCGGCCGCGACGTGCCGGTGCTGCTCAACCTCAAGCCGGCCGGAAATTTTTTTATGGAAGACTTCCACGCCGGCGGCGGCATGCCGGCGCTGTGGCGGCGGCTGCGCGACCATCTCGATCTCTCGGCGCCGACGGTCGGCGGCGAGACGATCGGCGAGATCGTCGCGCGCTGGCCGGCCTATACGGATGACGCGGTGATCCGCCCGCTCGACAATCCGGTCTGGCCCAAGGAGGCGATCGCGATCCTCTCCGGCAGCCTCGCGCCGCAGGGCGCCGCCATCAAGCTCGCGGCCGCAACGCCGGCATTGTTCAAGTTCGAGGGGCCCGCGCTGGTGTTCGATGGGCTCGAGGATCTGGCGAGGCGCGTCGACGATCCGGCGCTCGACGTCACGCCGGCTCACTGCATGGT
>Ga0335081_10013698_pt1 | contig 13107 bp, 11 predicted proteins | sample Lox_Sample_35_FD_206713 | JGI IMG/M metagenome (GOLD analysis project Ga0335081, IMG submission 206713) | Soil microbial communities from Loxahatchee National Wildlife Refuge, Florida, United States - Lox_Sample_3.5 | ecosystem: Environmental > Terrestrial > Soil > Wetlands | place: USA...
TGGACGAGCAGGTCATGAGAGTCCTGACCGTGGCTGTCGATCCTCAGCATGGGATCCCTGTTACGGTCGCCCCCGCTCCCGCGGGCACGACGGTTCAGGCGGAGACGCATGACTAGTTTCAACAAGGTGATCCTGATGGGCAATCTGACTCGGGATCCCGAGGTCCGGTTTACGCCCAGCGGTACCCCGGTGGCCAACTTCCGCCTTGCGGTGAATCATCGCTACAAGCAGGGCAGTGAGATGCGGGACGATGTCTGCTACATCGACGTCGTCGTCTTCGGCAAGCAGGCCGAATCCTGCGGACAATATCTGAACAAGGGCAATGGTGTGATTGTGGACGGGCGGTTGCAAGAGCGGCGATGGGAAACCGAGGACGGCCAGAAGCGGAGCAAGCACGAAGTCGTCGCCCAGCAAGTTCGCTTTATGCCCAAACGGCAGGGTGCGGGGGGCGCGCTGACCGAGGAGGCAGGCGGCGCTTCAATGCCGGCGGATGAGGTGCCAGTAGAAGATGATGTTCCGTTCTGAATCACAACGCGTACGTCCGGGTATGACGGCAGTGCATAGGGAGGCATCGGAGTGAGCATGGCTGTGCGAGAGCATCGAGAACATCGGGATCATGAATCGACACGAGGTCGAGAGGGCGGGGAATCCCGTTTTCTCCGGCGGAAAGTCTGTCGGTTTTGCGTGGACAAATCGCCCTATATCGACTACAAAGATGCGTCGATGTTGCGGAATTATCTGTCGGAACGGGGCAAGATTGTTCCCCGCCGCATCTCCGGCTCCTGCGCCAAGCACCAACGCAGATTGACCGTGGCCATCAAACGAGCCCGCATCGCCGCACTGCTTCCATTTATTGATGAGCGGTAAGCGCCCGTCGTCTCGTCGTCCTGCGGCCAGGCGCCGATCGGGCGCTTCTCCGAGCACATTGGTCCGCAGGACGCGTCCGTTTGTCACCCGTGATCGCCGGTATTGGCTGCCGTCTCCCCTGCTGGTGCTGGAAGTCAAGGGAAAGGGGTACGAACGGATTTTTCTCGGCTATGCGGAGAATCTGAGCCTCGGGGGCCTGATGCTGTCGACGCCTAAGCGGCTCAAACCTGGCGATCAATTTCCCGTGGAATTCGTCCTGCCGGATCGGAAGACGACGGTCAGTTGCACCTGCGAAGTGGTGTGGAAGAGGAACAATGAGCCGGGCGCGCCGCCTGCGGGTGTAGGATTGCGGTTCGTGGGGGTCGGCCCCGCGGCGCGCAAGGTATTGGATCAATGGGTGCGGCGGGAGGGCAAACTGCTCCCCTCGCTCTGACCGTTGATCCGCCGTATCGATCCCATTTCCGGACGGCGGCTGCGTATTCGGTCGTTCAATGGTTGTGCGGCAGGCCGCCTCTACATGCGAGCCCTGATCCGCCAAGTCGGGCCGATCCTTCCTTTCCCGCCTGTCATGAGGATGAGCGGGCCCTTCATCGAACATGATTCGAACTCCTCCGTCGCCAAGCCGCCGGCCCGTACGCCGCCGTATCCTGTCCTGGTGCTCGACACTGGATGTCCGGGCGGGCGAGCAGCGAGTGGGCGAACACCGGATCATTGCATTTCCGTTTTGCCCGGGACCGCCTCCCGCTGCATGTGGTCGATCCATCGGTCATATCATCCGACCCAACCATGATGATGGCTAACATGAGTGGATTTCAAGCCGATCAATTCATCCAACGGACCGGCCTCCTCTTCAAGTGGAGGCGGATCAGGCTCGTTCTGGCGGCAGTGGAGATGCTTGCCGTCGCCGCCTGCGCCACCATCCCGTCGACGCTGCGGAATCAAGAAATCGGCGTGGCGTCGTGGTACGGGGAGCCCTTCCATGGTCAATTGACAGCCGATGGGGAGCGGTATGACATGCACGCCTATACCGCGGCCCACCGACTCTACCCCTTTGGCACCCGATTGCGTGTGACGAATCTGGAAAACGGCCGGTCGGTGACGGTCCGCATCAACGACCGGGGGCCGTTCGTCCGCGGGCGGATCATCGACTTGTCGTTGGCCGCGGCCACGGATCTCGGGATGGTCCCCAATGGCACCGCTAGGGTTCGGTTGGATCGCGTATCGGTGCCGACCTCGATGGCTGCGCAGGAATCGGCGTATACCGTGCAGATCGGCGCGTTTGTGGAGGAGCCCTCCGCCCGGGCGCTTGAGCGGCGGCTGAGCGCCCGCTATCCAGATGTGCGGATTATGCCGGTCCGAATGGACGGGACGATGTACTACCGGGTACGGGTGGGGCGCGTGGCCACCATCGCCGAGGCAGAGCAACTGGCTCGCCGACTGGATCGTGAAGGCTTCACGCCCTTTGTCACTCGACAGGATCCGGAGCCGCTGTTACGATGAAACACATGAAGTCGATCACGCGTCCGTGGTTCCGCCAGTCCATGTCTGATGCGTCCGGATTTACCCTGATCGAACTCATGGTGGTGGTGAGTATTGTGGGTATTCTCGTGACGCTGGCCATTCCCTCCTACCGGATTTCCGTGTTGAAAGCCAAGGAAGCGGTGCTCCGAGAAGACTTGTTTGTCATGCGCGATGTGTTGGACAAATACTACGCCGATCACGGCAATTACCCCCCCCAGCTCCAGGATCTGGTTGAGAAGGAATACCTGCGGAAGCTCCCCGTTGATCCCTTCACCGACAGCTCGGACAGTTGGGTGGAAATGCTCGCCACGGGCGCGTCGGGAGACAGCGGCGTCTACGATGTGCACAGTGGCAGCGACCGCGTGGCGCTCAACGGCTCGCCGTACAACGAATGGTGATCCCCCTGCGCTGCCGGAAGGGCAGTCTCAGGGGCGGCTCAGCGCCTCGACCAATTGCCGGGCGTCGTAGGAGAGCATCTCAAGGTAGGTGTCCGTCCCGGGCAGCGCACCTGGCAGCGAGGCGACGGTGACCAGCCTTGCGCCTGTTCCCTCCGCCAGTGCCCGAGCCGCCGCAGCGTCCAGTTGCGGTTCCGTGACAATCACCTTGATTCGTTTCTGACGGATGAGGGCGGCCAGGCTTGCCGTCGTGTCCGAGGACCTCTCCCTGCCCGGCCCCTCGAGGATGACCCCTTCGACCTGAAAACCAAATCGCCGGGCGAAATAGGGCCAGGCGGCTTGGTGGGTGACGATGCGGCGGTCCTTAAGTTGTCCAACCTGTTTCTTAATGTCCGCCTCCACGCCGTCGATCGCCTTCAGGTAACGAGCCTGATTGGACAGATAGGTCGATCGCCGGGCCGGCGCGAGTTTGATCAGGGTGTCGGTGATGGTCCGAACCATCATCTTGGCGTTCTCCGGGTCAAGCCAGACATGCGGGTTTCCCGACACATGAGCCTCTCCCGAGTCATTATGATTGCTCACCGTCTCCTCGCGCAAAAGCGGAATGCCCCGGCCGACGGTCACGATTGTTAATCGCGGGTTGTTGGCTTCTCTGATCATAGGGGCGGTCCACGCCTCCATCCCGACCCCCACTTGCACCAGCACTCTCGCCCGGCCGACCGCGGCCACATCGCCTGGTGTGGGGGTATAAGTGTAAACATTCTCCATGCCGTTGGTCAGACTGCTGACGGAAACGGTTTCGCCGCCGATCCGTTCGACGAATTCCTTCAAAAACGGCAGAGTGGTCACGACCGGAATCGGCGCTTGAGCTGACGCGGCCAGTAGGCTGGCGGGGCATACAAGGCAGGCAAGCACGATCTGCAGAATGATGAGTGGGTGGCGGAGGACGCTGGACATAAAGCGTGGCCACGATATCACCGATCTTTCATGGGTGTCAATTGGATCCGGGGGGAGACATAATCTCCCCCCGCGCCCCCCATCGGTTATGGGTCTCATGGGGCACGAAGGATCGATACGCTGGTATGGGCGGGGGAAGTGTATATCCGATGGGGGCATCAGGGGGAGGAATCGGACCACCCTGAATATAATGCCGAGACGTTATACTCCCCGGTTTGACAGGTGGGGGCCTGCGCGGCGTCGATACGTCGTCCTCCAATACCCCCGCCTCCCATGCCTCCCATAGATTTTTGGGCTGATAACGTGCCCCCGCCCGTTTGCCTGGAGCAGAATCGTGAAAGTGGTTGCCTCTTGATTCACGTCACTGATTAGGCTAGGCTCGACCCCACGCGGAGTGGCCTGGCGAAGGAGGAGAAGCGGTGCGGGTGGTGGGGCTGATGTCGGGCACTTCGATGGATGGGATCGATGCGGCCCTGGTAAAGATCACCGGTCGGCCGCCCCGGCCGATCGTGGATCTCGTGGCGTTTCACACCGTGCGCTATTCGGGGGAACTGCGGACGCGGTTACTGAGAGCGGCATCGGGGACACCGCTGCCTGTGGCCGAGATCTGCCGGATGAACGCGCGGCTGGGCGAAGAGTTCGCTGAAGCCGCCCTGCGGATCATCCGCCGGGCCGGCGTTTCGCGCTCTAGCATCACCCTGATCGGCTCGCACGGCCAAACGGTCTGCCATTTGCCTGATCCGGAACGGGAAGGAAAGTGGCGGCTCCGCTCCACACTGCAACTCGGCGAGCCGTCGATCATCGCCGAGCGGACCGGCATTGCCACCATCGCGGACTTCCGTCCGCGCGATCAAGCCGCCGGCGGCCACGGCGCGCCGCTGACCCCCTACCTGCATGACGTGCTCTACCGCCATCACACGCGGGGCCGGGTGGTGGTCAACATCGGCGGGATCAGCAATCTGACCTATTTGAAGCCCGGCGGGAGCCTGAAGGATCTTCTGGCGTTTGATTCCGGCCCCGGCAATATGCTGCTCGATGCCATCGCGCACGAGCGAACGCGCGGGCGATTGTCGATGGACGTCGGCGGCCGGTTAGCCGGCCGCGGCCGGGTCTGTGAACCGTTGCTGGCGCGGTTGATGACCCATCCCTACCTTCATCGACGGCCGCCGAAGACCACCGGGCGGGAGACCTTCGGCCTGCCCGCCATTCGGAGCCGGTTCGGTCGGTTTTGGTCGACCCTCCCGCTCGAGGATCTGTTGGCGACCGCAACGGCGTTTACCGTTGGGTCGATCGTGCTCCATTGCGAGCGGTTTGTCCGGGATCGAGGACCCGTTGATGAGGTGATCGTCGGCGGCGGGGGCAGCCGCAATCCGGTCCTGATGCGGCAGCTCCAGTTGGCGCTTCCCTCCGCGTGGGTGGGCACAATGGAGCACTTCGGTTATGACAGCCGCGCCATAGAGGCGATGGCGTTTGCGCTTCTGGCGTACGAAACACTGCACGGCCGGCCGAACAACGTCCCGGCCGCCACCGGCGCGGCGAGGACGGTCGTGATGGGGAAGATCCTTCCCGGAGCGCTGCGCGAGAAAAATAGAAATTCTCGATTCTAATCAATCGGTTTGGCGCATAAAAGAGCAAGGAAGTTGTGTTGTGACGTTGCGTGTTCTAGATGCATCAAATCTTGTTGACAAGGAAACAATTGATACTTTATCCTCATACTTCCACCACACCAAAATCTTTGTGAGGAACAACCATGACGACCAAGACATCGAAGATTCTCTATACCCATACCGATGAAGCGCCGGCGCTGGCCACCTATTCATTCCTTCCGATCATCAACGCCTTTTCGAAAGCTGCGGGCGTGGTGGTCGAGTTGCGGGATATTTCGCTGGCCGGCCGGATTATCGCCAATTTCCCTGAATATCTGACGGAGAAGCAGAAGCAATCGGACGATCTGGCCGAACTGGGCAAGCTGGCCACAGCGCCCGAGGCGAACATCATCAAGCTGCCCAACATCAGCGCGTCGATCCCCCAACTGAAGGCGGCCATCAAGGAGTTGCAGGGGCAGGGCTACAAGCTCCCTGACTATCCCGAAGATCCCAAGAATGACAAGGAGAAGGAGATCAAGGCGCGCTACGACAAGATCAAGGGCAGCGCGGTCAACCCGGTCCTCAGAGAGGGCAACTCCGACCGGCGGGCGCCGCTCTCGGTGAAAAATTACGCCAAAAAGCACCCGCACAAGATGGGACCGTGGACGGCTGATTCCAAGACCCACGTCGCCCACATGGCCAAGGGGGATTTCCGCTCCAATGAGAAATCCCTCACGATCACCGAACCGACCGACGCCAAAATCGAATTCGTCGGAAAGGACGGCAAGACGATCACGCTGAAGGAGAAGCTCTCCCTCAAGGCGGGCGAGATCATCGATGCCACCTTCATGAGCGTCCGGGTGTTGCGCGAGTTTCTTGAAGCCCAGATTGAAGACGCGAAGAAGCAGGGCGTCCTCTTCTCGATCCATCTGAAGGCCACAATGATGAAGGTCTCGGACCCGAAGCTGTTCGGTCACGCGGTCTCCGTCTACTTCAAGGAGGTGTTTGAGAAGCACAAGGCGACGTTCCAAAAGCTTGGCGTCGATCCCGACAACGGCCTCGGCGACCTGTACGCCAAGATCAAGAACCTGCCGGACGATCAGCGCGCCGCCATCGAGGCGGACATCAAGGCGGTCTATCAGAAACGGCCCCCGCTGGCGATGGTCAATTCCGATAAGGGGATCACCAACCTGCACGTACCCAGCGACGTGATCATCGACGCCTCCATGCCGCCGGTGATCCGCGACTCGGGGAAGATGTGGAACCCCGAAGGGAAGCTCCAGGACGTCAAATGCGTCATCCCCGACGGCAGCTACGCCCCGGTGTATGCGGAGGTCGTCAACTTCTGCAAACAACACGGCGCGTTCGATCCCCGGACGATGGGCAGCGTGCCCAACGTCGGGCTGATGGCGCAGGCGGCGGAGGAATACGGCTCGCACGACAAGACGTTCAAGGTGCCGGGTCACGGGACGATCCGCGTGGTGACCGCGTCGGGCCAGACGCTGCTCGAGCACACGGTGGAGGAGGGCGACATCTGGCGGATGTGCCAGGTGAAGGACGCGCCGATCCAGGACTGGGTCAAGCTGGCCGTCAACCGGGCGCGCGCCACTGGCGCGCCGGCGGTTTTCTGGCTGGACAAGAACCGACCGCACGATGCGGAACTGATCAAGAAGGTCAACGCCTATCTGCCCAAGCACGACACGAAGGGGCTCGACATCCGGATTCTGTCTCCGGCTGAGGCGACGCGCTTCTCGCTGGAACGGATGAAGGAGGGCAAGGACACGATCTCCGTGACGGGCAACGTCCTGCGAGACTACCTGACCGATCTGTTCCCGATCCTTGAAATCGGGACCAGTGCGAAGATGCTCTCGATCGTGCCGCTGCTCAACGGCGGCGGGCTGTTCGAGACCGGCGCGGGCGGCTCGGCGCCCAAACACGTCCAGCAATTTCAGGAGGAGGGCTATCTGCGATGGGATTCGCTCGGGGAATTCCTCGCGTTAGCCGCGTCCTTGGAGCATTTGAGCAAGTCCTCCAACAACAAGACGGCGAAGATTCTGGCCGACACACTCGACCGGGCCAATGCCAAGTTCCTGGAGAGCAACAAATCTCCGGCCCGCAAGGTGGGTGAGATCGACAATCGCGGGAGCCACTTCTATGTCGCGCTCTACTGGGCGCAGGCGCTGGCGGAGCAGACGGAGGACAAGATCCTGCAGGCGAAGTTCGCCACGATCGCCAAGCAGCTGGCCGACAATGAAGCGAAGATCAACGCCGAGCTGCTGGGCGCGCAGGGCAAGCCGGTCGACATGGGAGGCTATTTTCACCCGGATCCGGCAAAGACGTCCAGGGCGATGCGGCCGAGCCCGACGTTGAACGGGATCATCGACGCGATTGCCTGACGATCGAGATTAGCTGGAATTGCACACGGCCGGGTCTGTTTCCGCAGGCCCGGCCGTTGCTGTCTGATCTTACGCCGAACGCCCTTCCATTTCCCGTATTCCTTCGATGAGAATCTGCGCGATTTCCGGGCGGGTGAATTCCGGGGGCGGCATCTGGCCAGAGCGGAGCATTTCCCGGACCTTCGTCCCAGATAGGACCACGTGGTGGCTTGAATCATGCGGACAGGTCTTCGATGACGTGACGCCAAGGCATTTCTTGCAGTAGAACGTGTGGTCGAAGAAGAGAGGACGGATCCCCAGCTCCTCCTCGGTGAATTCGAAAAAGATGTGCTGGGCGTCGTACGTGCCGTAGTAGTTGCCGACGCCGGCGTGGTCACGGCCGACGATAAAGTGCGTGCAACCGTAGTTCTTCCTCGCCAGCGCATGGAAAATCGCCTCCCGGGGGCCGGCATAGCGCATGGCGGCGGGAAAGACCGAGAGCACCGTCCGGTCCTTGGGATAGTAGTTGTTGAGCAACGCCGTGTAGCAGCGCATCCGCAGCTCGGCCGGCAGGTCGTCCCCTTTGACTTCGCCCGCGATCGGATGGACGATCAGCCCGTCGACCGTCTCCAGCGCGCATTTTTGGATGTACTCATGCGCCCGGTGGATCGGATTGCGCGTCTGGAAGGCGACGATCCGTTTCCAGCCCTTCTCGGCGAAGAGCCGCCGCGTGTCGGCCGGATCGAGGTGATGGTCGGGAAAGAGCCTGGGGATAGTCCGCTGGAGCAGATCGATCTTGCCGCCGGCCAGCACATCGCCCTGGCGCATGAGCACGGCGACGCCGGGATGGGCCGTCTCATCTGTCCGATAGACCTGTTTGGCCTCCTGATGTTTGTCGTAGCTGTAAAGCTCTTCGAGATGAAGAACGGCGACGATCGCGCGGCGGCCGTCGCGCAGCGCCACCGGTTGGCCTTCGCGCAGCGGCGCCGCCTCCTCCTTGGAGAGGGCCAGCGTGATCGGTAGTGACCAGGGGAGGCCGTTGCTCAACCGCATGTTGCTGACGACGGGGCGATAGTCGGCCTGCGTCATGAAGCCCTGGAGCGGGCTGAAGGCGCCCGTGGCGATCAGTTCGATATCCGAGAGGCTGCGGGCCGAGAGGGTCAGGCTGGGCAGTGTCGGCGCTTTCTCGTTCCAATACTGCTTGGCGTCGCCTTCCACCATGCGATTGACCAAGCTTCCACCGTGCGGAGTTGATTGGCGTAACATAGTGAGTGGCCTCTGCTGGTGTGGTGGGCTATTGAATGCCGGGTGAAACGGTTGGTGACTCAGCGGACGCCGGCATGGCAAGCGAGTCGCCGGTGAGGCGCTCATAATAGCTCCGGCAGGCGTCGAAGAGGCTCCGGACGGTTTCGACCTGGTGTCGCGCGTCCGAGAGGAGGAGGGCGGCGCCCGGCTGTGACCGTCGCCGGGCGATGACGGCGGACCAGAGCGGCTCGGGCAGATGGCCCTGTCCGATGACGCGCGCTTCGAATTCCCGGAGCGCTTCGTCATGGCTGATGGGCTCGATCCCCTCCATGGTCAGCAGCGCCTTGACGGATGCGATCAGGGCAAGATCGGCCCGAGTGGCCGCGTCAAACGGCCGGTTCTTGAGCAACAGCACCTTCGCGTGGTCCAGCTCGTAAGCGCTGTCTTCGAAATGCTGGGCGATAAAATTTACCGCGGCGGCTCCGCATTCGCCCGGGCCGTGATCGGCCAGCGTGTAGTCGGTGGGGTCCCCCCAGTCGTGGAACGCATCCTCCGCGCCCGTACCCGCGGGCTTGGCCAGTGGCAGCAACGCCGCGTGGAAATATGCCTTACCCATTCGATCGACATAGCCGATGAAGGATTCGCTCGGTTGCCGTTCGACACGATACAGCGAGAGCAGCCGCTGGACGACATCGGGGACCCGCTTGGCCGGAAATTTCAGAGGGAACAACTGGCCGAATTGGACACCCTGCGGCGTGATCCGGCCGCCGAGATGGAGCTGGTAGGCGGGCAGCAGACGGCCGTCGAACTTGTCCGCCAGCCCGTGAAAGCCGATCGTCGCGACATGATGCTGGGCGCAGGAATTGGGGCAGCCGCTAATTTTGATGGTGATCTTACGGATTTCGGAATCGGATTCGCCATTGAGCTGCAATTGCCCGGTCAGGACCCGGCCGAGACTTTTGGAGGCGGTGATTCCCAATCCGCAGGTGTCGGTGCCGGGACAACTGATGACGTCGCCGAGATCCTCCGCGCCGGCGCGTGCCAGCTGGAGCGCGTCCAGCGAGGCATGGAGCGAGGGCAGCGAAGCGCCGGCCACGTTCCGAAACAGGAAATTCTGGTGTTGGGTGGCCCAGAGCCGGCCGTGGGCGAATCGATCGGCCAGATCGGCCAGCGCGACCAACTCGGGCGCGGGGATGTCGCCGACGGTCAGGGGGATCTGGACGGCGTGCAGCCCGGTCTGGCGCTGGTCGATGACATTATGCCGGCGCCATATCTCAAACTCCGGCGCGGCCGCTGATGGTCGGGCGCCGCTTGAGGCATCCAGTGTCAATGCGGCCGCTCGCACGCGAGGCGGAATGGTGCGGAGCGCTTCAGGCAGCATGGGCGATCGGTCCTGGCGGATCTGGTCCAATTCCTCCCGGTAGGCCCGGTAGAAGGCTTCAAAGCCGATTTTTTCCAACAGAAATTTGATCCGGGCCAGGCTCCGATTTTTCCGGTTGCCGAGACGGCTGAACACCCGGATGACCGCTTCGCAGGTCGACAGCAGCTCCGATGGAGGGATACACTCTTCCAGCAGATAGGGCCGCCGGGGGCTGGGCCCCAAGCCGCCGCCGACCGTGATACGGAAGCCGAGTGTTTCGGCGCCGCTGGCAGCATCATCTGCAGGGGACCGTGCGGGAACATCACATTCTCCCAAGGGCTTCGCTCTTGAGTCGGCGATGCCCCCACGCCCCAAGCTGACGGCCATGACGCCGATGTCATGAATGGCGGTCATCGCCCGATCATGGGCGCAGCCTGAAAAGGCAAATTTGAACTTGCGTGGGAGATCCTCACAAATCGGATTGCGAAGGAAGAATTGTGCTGTCGCCATGGCGTAGGGGGTGACGTCAAACAGTTCATCCGGGCAGACGCCGGCCAGGGGGCACATCGTAACGTTGCGCACCGTGTTGCCGCAGGCCTCCCTGGTGGTGAGTTCGGCATCGGCCAGTTCGCGCAGCAGCGGGGCGACGCGATCCAGTTTGACAAAATGGAGTTGGATGTCCTGGCGGGTGGTCACATGGCAGAGGCCGGTCGCGTAGGTCTCGCTCAGCCGGGCGATGGTCCGGGCCTGCTCCGAGGTCAGCTTGCCTAGCGGGATTTTGATCCGGACCATCTGGACGTCGGCCTGACGCTGGCCGTAGACGCCCTGTTTAAGCCGGAACCGCTTGAACACATCCGGATGGAGTTCACCCTGAAGAAATTTCCCGACGGCGGCCTCGAACCGGTCGATCTCGGCCCGCACCTCTTCCGGGGACGGCGCCAGGGACGGCGATGACACGGCTGATGATTGATCGGGGAACGTCATCCCAGCAGCCTCACGCCGCCTGGCGGTTTACTTCGATCCCTGTCCATTCTGCGGGGCGACCGACGACCCCTCGGGCAGAATGGGGCATGTGGCGCCACAGTGAAGTCCACACTCATCCTTTTTGAACCCTCGCCACCGGCCCGAACGGGGGTCCTCGCCCGGTTTCACCTGGGACGTGCAGGGGAGGCAGCCGATGCTGGGATAGCCCTGCTCATGCAGCGGGTTGTACGGGACTTTATTTTGCTTAAGATAGTCCCAGACCATCGCCTCGGTCCATTTGGCCAGCGGGTTGATCTTCACCAATTGGAACTTTTTATCAAATTCGACAATCCCGGAGTTGGCGCGGGCCGGTGTTTGGTCGCGGCGAATGCCCGTGATCCAGGCCTGCAGGCCGGAGAGAAACCGGACCAGCGGTTGCACCTTGCGGATGTTGCAGCAGAGATCGGGGTCCCGCTCCCAGAGATTGGCGCCATGGGCAGCGGTCTGCTCCTCCAGCGTCAGATCGGGCAGCAACTGGATCGGCGTGATGCCGTACCGCTTAATGACTTCGTCGCGCAGGGTATAGGTCTCCTTGAAAAGGACGCCGGTGTCCAGGTAGAAGATCCGGGTCTGCGGGGCGGTTTTCGAGATCATATCCACCAACACCATGTCATCCGATCCCAGGCTGCAGGCCAGGGCAATGTCCGGGGTAAACCGGTCGGTCGCCCAGCGCAACACCTCCTGCGGGCTCTTATCTTCAAAATGATTGCTGATGAGTTTCAGATCGTCCCCGGAAAGCCGGACCGTTACGACATCGGTCAGCGCGGACGGCGCCGACGCGGCACTGAATGGTGTCATTCTACTGCCTCCTGTATCTGAATCGGTTGCGCCGCCACGGCGGCGGGTTCTTCATGCACTGGATTGGAGATGGTCACCACGCGGTGACGGACAGCTTTGGTCTTGTCGCAGAGATCCTGCAATGTGGTGTTGTTGAGAATCTGATAGATGGAATGCTGGACCTGCTGCCAGACGCTGCGAACGGCGCAGGTTGGCTCAAGGGAGCAATTGAAATGATCATCGTGGGCCACACAGGCCCAGGGCGCGACGGGTCCTTCGGTTAATTCAAGAATTTCTCCGAAGGTGATCTGCCTGGGCTCTTTGGCCAGCAAGTAGCCGCCATGCGAGCCCCTGATGCTATGGACAATGCCGGCGCGCTTCAGGAGTGAGATGATCTGCTCGAGGAATCTATAAGGAATATTCAATTCTTCCGCCATCTTGTGTACGGTCACCGGGCCGTCCTGGCCATGACAGGTGAGATAGAGAAGTGCCAGCACCGCGTATTCTGTTTTTGCTGAGAAATTCATAATCCCTACTAATTTGATCGGATTGATGAGAAACATATCAAATCGATATAATTCATGTCAACTATTTTCTTTATGTTTCAATATGAACAGCAGACAGGTTTTTTATCAGGGTGTTTATGGTCTTGTATTAGCCGGATTGATCTGCTAGGCTTAATCTCGAGGTGATCACCGCATGACGCCACTGTGGGGTGAAGCGGCCGCCATTCTTTGTCTCGTTCTCCTGAACGGCTTTTTTGCGGCCTCTGAAATCGCCCTGATTGCCATCCGGAAAAGTTACGTCAAACAACAGGCCGAGCAAGGACGTCGATGGGCTCGCCGTGTTCAGCAGCTGCAAAGCGACCCTGAACGATTCCTGGCCACCGTTCAGGTGGGTGTGACGCTGACCGGGTTGCTTTCAGGCGCCATTGGCGGCTTGATCGCCGTCAGCTGGATTCAACCCCTTGTGGAGATGATCCCCTCCCCCATGATTCAGAA
>Ga0335081_10013699_pt1 | contig 13106 bp, 7 predicted proteins | sample Lox_Sample_35_FD_206713 | JGI IMG/M metagenome (GOLD analysis project Ga0335081, IMG submission 206713) | Soil microbial communities from Loxahatchee National Wildlife Refuge, Florida, United States - Lox_Sample_3.5 | ecosystem: Environmental > Terrestrial > Soil > Wetlands | place: USA: Florida...
GAACATTTCGCGCACTTTGCGCGAAGCGTCCTGTTCGCTGGTCGCTCCTTCGGGTCGCGTGCCCTTCGGCAATGTTCCCGCTTCAGGCATCGCCAGTCCCTAAAATGTTCGCTTGGTTCACCAGCATCTTTGGCGCGTATCGCAGGATCGCTTCCACTTTTTTCTCCGGCACTTCGCCATAGGTCTGCGCATGCCCGATCTTCCGCGCCAGCACAAATCTTAAGTTTCCATCCCGCGCCTTCTTGTCCGCGTGCATCGCGTGCAGGAATCTCGTGGCGGGAGCCTTCGGCCACGCGGGCAACGGGCCAATCCGCCGGACCATCGCGACGATGCGCGACACGGCGTTCGCTGGCGTTCCCGCCACTTCATGCCCCAACAATCCGGCGCACATCATTCCCCAGGCCACCGCCTCTCCGTGTTGAAACCTGCGGTAGCGCGTAATCGATTCCAATACGTGGCCGAACGTGTGCCCAAAATTCAAAATTTCCCGTAATCCCGATTCGCGCTCGTCCTTCCCCACCACCCAGGCCTTGATCTCAATCGAGCGCCGAATCACTTGTTCAAGCGCGCGCGGCTCGCGCCGCAAAATGTTATCCAGGTGCTTTTCCAGGAACGCGAACAGCTTGGCATCGGCAATCACGCCATACTTGATCACTTCCGCCAGGCCGCCGCGGAATTCGCGGTCCGGCAGCGTCGCCAGCGCCGCTGGATCTACCAGCACCAGCCGGGGCGGATAAAACGCGCCCACCAGGTTCTTCCCTTCCGGCAGGTTCACGCCGGTTTTTCCGCCAACCGCGCTGTCTACCTGCGCCACCAGCGTCGTGGGCACTTGCACCAGCGCCACTCCCCGCAAGAACGACGCGGCCACATAGCCGCTCACATCCCCGACCACTCCGCCGCCAATCGCAACCAGCAGCGCCCGCCGGTCCGCCCCAGCCCGCACCAGCGCGCGCGATATCTTTTCCACCGTCTGCAAATTCTTCGCGGCTTCTGCATCATCAAACAGGTGCACATGCCGCGCAAATTTCTCCGGCAATCCCTGCCGGACCCGCTTCCCCAGCGCCCGCCAGACTTTCGGCGACGTCAAAATATGCACGGAAGAGAATGTTCCGAGCCGCGTGATTTCCTTTTCCGCGCCGGCCAGTATGCCGCGCTGGCACACCACGAAATAATCACCGCTCGCGGAGCGAACTTTCACAGCCTTGGATGAATTCGATTTCATCTTCGTAGGTGGATGAATTCAATGTAGCACAGCCATTGCGCGCGCCAAACCCGCTGGAACTCGCTGCCGCGAGCCGAGACCTGCCGCCTGCGAGGGACAATCTCTCGAAACGCCTACTTCCTCAGCTGGATTTCTTTTACCGCTTCCAGAATCACGTGGCCGACAATCGCCAATGTCTTGGCGTCAATTTTGTCGAGCGTATCCTGGGTGGTGTGCCAGTAGGGCACATCTTTGGGGTCCAAATCCATGATGTCCACCGAGGACACCTTCCTCGCCGTGAACGAGTAGTGATCGTCGCCCCCAAAATTGGTCGGCTCTTTCACAAACACATTCCCGTATCCGAGCATCTCGGCCACTTCCCACACCAGGTCCTTCAACCACTTCGTCGATTCACCGTCCCGCTTGAAGTGCGGATTCTTTCCGCCGACGATATCCGCGAGAAGGAAGGCTTTGATTTTTGGCAGGTCGCCGCTGGTGGCCAATTGCGCGGCCATCTGCCGGCTGCCGTAAGTGTGATCGGGGTCCTGCCAGTCGAAGTTCACCGCTTCTTCCGCGTCGAAGAAGGCGATCCAAACGGCATATTTTCCCGGTTTCTTCTGCGCGCAAAGCAGGCGGGCGATTTCCAGCATGACGGCCGTTGAGGAACCCGCGTCGTCCGCTCCCACGAAATCGGGAATGCGTTTCGTGTCGTAATGTGTCCCCAACAAGATGATTCCCGGTCTTTCGCCGGGTATTTTCACCAGGATGTTCTTCATCGGCAAGCGCCCGGCCGGGGTGTCCGCGGAGAACGAATCGGTATCCACGGCGCAGCCGTACGATTTCAACTCTCCGACCAAATAATCCTGCAGCTTCGCGATTGCGGGCGATCCCGCCGGTCGCGGCCCAAAACTCACCTGCTTGACCACCTGCTCGTACGCTCGCTTCCCGTCGAATCCCCCGGTCTTCTCGGGCGGAGGCGCATCGTCGGCCTGCGGGGGAGGATTCCCCGCCACAGCGCTCATAAACGGCGGCTGCGCCGGATTCGCCGTGCCGGTGGCCGTGCCCGCGCCGGCGGACTCGCCTGGCTTGCAACCCGAGCCCACGCACGACAACACCGCCGCGCCGATCAACAGCGCCCGGGAGCTTTTCCGCCATAAACTCATCCCGAGGCCCTCGCTTGCTCCGCGGCCTCGCGTTTTTTCTTTCTCCTTACGGCCACCGCCGAGACGATGATCCCCACAAAATACAGCCCGATCATCGGCATCATGAAAACCAGCATGGTGGTCGCATCCGGCGTCGGCGTCACAATCGCCGCCACCACCGCGATGATCAAAATCGCATAGCGCGAGTTCTTCCACAGAAATTGCGGCGTCACGATCCCGAACAACGTCAGAAAGAAAATCAAGATCGGCAACTCGAACACCAGACCCAGGCTCAGCAAGATCAGCAGCACAAGGTCAAAATATTCGTTCACCGTGATCATCGGCTTGATCGGGCCGACGTTGCCTTGAAATCCCACCAGGAATCGCAACACGTACGGCAGCGTGATGAAGTATCCGAACGCGATGCCGGTCAGGAAAAGCAGCACCGTCGGAATGATGAAACCCGCCACAGCCTTGCGTTCGTGCTTGTAGAGCGCAGGCGCCACAAAAAGCCATAACTGATACAAGACCACCGGCGACGCCAGCACAATCCCCAGGTACACGCCGAGCGTTATATACGTGTTCAGATATCCAGCAGGGTGTGTGTAAACCAGTTCCGGCGTAAGGCCGGCATCGCCCAACGCCTTAACGATAGGGGCCGTGATCCACTTGATGAAAAACTTGGCCAGGTAAACGCCGACAAAGGCGCCAATCCCGATCGCGTAAAGCGAGTTGATAATGCGCTTTCGTAGCTCAGACAGATGCTCGAAAAACGTCATCTGCCCGCCGCTCTCCTCCAATCTCGACAGGATGGAGTTGTCAGGCTGGCTGCTGTTGGTCATGGGTGGGGGGATTCTCGGATGGGCTTCCTTCAGTCTTGCGCGCTTCCGGTGGATGCAGGGGCAGCTCAGCGGCCGCGGGAGCCACACTTTCTCCGTTTGCCGCGTCTAACCGGGGTACAGCTTCGGCCTCCGGTTTCACTACGGGACCTTCCCCGGCCGGAAAATCCGGAGCCGCTTCCGGGAGGGCGTTTGTGGTCGGTGTCACGCTAGAATCCGGCGCGGGAAGTCCCTTGGCCCGAGCCTCCGCCGCCTCTGCCTCGGCATTCTTCTTCCGAAGCTCGGCAATTCGCGCCTGGCGCTCCAGGTCCCGCATTTCGTCTTCAAACGCGCTTTTGAAGTCCGTGGACGCCTTGCGGAATTCGGCCATCAGCTTTCCCAGGCTGCGCGCCAGCTCCGGCAGCTTCTGGGGGCCAAAGACCACCAGAACCACCAGGAACACCACGATCATGTGGGGGATGCTGAGCATGGTTAGAGAGCGCCGCCAAGACCTCTGTTTGCATCATAGAAAGGGCGGCCAGTAGTGTCAAACGACAGTTCGAGCCCCCATGGTATACTGAGAATTCTGCGAAGGGCGAGGTGTTCATGAACCCAGAACGTCGGGGCTTAATCCTGGTAGTCGTCGTCCTGCTCATTTCCGGGGTCCTCGGGGGCATCTACGGTCCCTCCGTAAAGGCCACCACCGCGGCCACGGATGACTATCAAACCGCGGTCCGTGACTTCACCAACGTCCTCTCCGTCGTCCAGGCCAATTACGCCGAGCCGGTGGACGCCGACAAAGCCGTTTATCAGGGCGCCATCCCCGGCATGCTCCGGATGCTCGACCCGCACTCGAATTTCTTCGACGCTCGCCAGTTCGCGCTGCTCCGCGAAGATCAGCGCGGCAAGTATTACGGCGTGGGCATGGTGGTCGCCCCCAAGGACAACCACACGGTCGTGATGTCTCCCTATGTCGGCGCGCCTGCCTATAACGCCGGCCTGCGGCCTGGCGACATCATCGCCAAAGTGGACGACAAGTCCACCGACGGCCTCACGACCACCGAAGTTGCAGACATGCTGAAGGGCCCGAAGGGCACGGTCGTGAAAATCACCATCAGCCGCGAAGGTTATAACGACCCCCTGGTTTTCACGGTCACGCGCGACGAAATTCCGCGCCACTCCGTGGACATCATCACGATGCTGAAGCCGGGCATCGGCTATATCCGCCTGAACCAGTTTAACGAGACAACCGACAAGGAAATCGCGGACGCCCTCAAGCAATTGAATGCCAGTTCCCTCGACGGCCTGGTCCTCGATCTCCGCGGCAATCCCGGCGGCCTGCTCAACGAAGCTGTTGCCGTGGGCGACATGTTCCTCGAGAAGGGTCAACTCATCGTTTCCTATCACGGCCGCAGCGCGCCGGAGCGCCGCTTCTACGCCGTGCGCGGCAATCAGGGCATGAACGTGCCCCTCGTCGTCATCGTCAACAACAACTCCGCCTCTGCCGCGGAGATCGTCTCCGGCGCCATTCAGGATCACGATCGCGGCCTCGTCGTCGGCGAAACCACCTTCGGCAAGGGCCTGGTCCAAACCGTCCAGCCGCTCTCGGAAAACACGGGTCTCGCACTCACCACCGCGCGCTATTACACGCCGAGCGGCCGCCTGATCCAGCGCGATTACAAATCGATTTCCCTTTACGAATACCATTACGAGCGCAAGGTTCCCGATCATCCGACGGAAATTCGCCAGACCGATAGCGGGCGCCAGGTCACGGGTGGCGGCGGCATCACACCGGACATCCTCGTCCCCGCTCCGAAATTCACCAAGTTCCAGGAGAACCTGTTCCGCGAAGACATCTTCTATCCCGCCGAGCAGGGCGTCGGCGGTTTCACCCGCTATTACCTCGGCACCAAGCCGGCGATCACCCGCAGCTTTGATGTGGACGACAACGTATTGCGCGACTTCCGCAGCTATCTCGCCAAGCACAACGTGAAATATACCGAAGCCGAGTGGGACGAAAACCTCGACTGGACCAAGCGCAAGATCAAGCAGGAGGTTTTCATGTACTCCTACGGCACGCAGGAAGGCGACAAGGTCCTGCTCTCCAGCGATCCGCAAGTGCAGAAGGCCATCGAGTCCGTCCCGCAGGCTCGCGCCCTCTATGAAAACGCCCGCAAGGTGGTCGCCCAGCGCAACGGCGCCGGCCCCGACCAGCCGTAACCAAGTCCGAATTCCTCGCAAGCTTCCGAGCGCTGGCTGAAAAGCCAGCGCTTTTCGTTTCTGCTCTATCCTGAACGGCCTCCTTGCATCTCTTGCTCTTTGGCTCTTAGAATTCCCGGCTGAAACGCAGATTGGCTCCGAAACGTCGTACATGCACGGGCCTTTGACCCAGTGTGGCCGTCTCCTCGCCGTGACGGAGTATTGGCGCCCCAACACCCGTGATGCGCGACTTCCTCCGGAGTTGAACAGGTTAGCGAAAATGAAGTTTCTCAGGGCCGGGCTATTTCTGAAAATTGGGAGTGCGAATGACGCCAGAGAACGCAAGTCACTCGGAAAACCCGCAAGCTGATGATCTTGGCCAAGGCCGCCCAGCGGGAAACAAAGACCGCAGATCCCTCTGGATATGGCTCCTGCTCGGCGCCGTCGTCGTGATCGGCGTCTACCTCTATATGCGCCGGAGTTCCGCGCAAGCGAAGAGCGCGGGTGACTCTCCGTCGGTTCGCCCAATCATGGTTTCCACCGCCCAGGCCAGGAAAGGCGACCTGGGCGACTACATTGACGCGCTCGGAACGGTTACGCCGGTTTATACCGTCACCGTCACCAGCCGCGTCCAGGGTGAAATCACCCAGGTTTTCTATCACGAAGGACAGATGGTTCGTAAGGGAGATCCCCTTCTCGAAATTGACCCTCGTCCCTATCAGGCACAGCTTACGCAGGCCGAGGGGCAACTCGCTCACGATCAAGCGGTCCTCAACGAGGCCAAAATCGATCTCGATCGTTACCAGCAGGCATTCAATCGCAACGCCATCGCGAAGCAGCAATTAGACGACCAGGAGCAGGTCGTTCTGCAGGATGAAGGTACGGTCAAAAACGACGAAGGCACCCTTGCTAACGCTAAGGTCAATCTGGTGTACACGCACATCACCTCGCCCATTGACGGCCGTGTGGGCTTGCGCCTTGTCGATCCCGGCAACATCGTTCAGGCGAACAGCACGACAGCATTGGTCGTCGTTACCCAGCTTCAGCCCATCACCGTGATTTTCAGCGTCGCCGAGGATCATCTCGGCAAGATCCAGCAGCAGCTTCGCAAAGGTGCGAAATTGTCGGTGGATGCCTTCGACCGCGACCAGGCCGTTAAGCTGGCCACGGGCTCCTTGCTCACGCTGGACAATGTGATTGACACGACCACCGGCACGGTCAAGCTGAAAGCCATCTTCCCCAATACCGACAATGCCCTATTTCCCAGCCAGTTCGTCAACGCCCGCCTCCTGGTGGACACGCTCAAAGACGTCACGCTGGTCCCCACTCCCGCCATCCAACGCAATGCCCAAGGCGCGTTTGTCTATCTGATCGGCCAGGATCAAACGGCAAGCGTGCGCACGGTCACGGTGGGAGCCACGGATGGAACGCTGACGCAGCTGGACGGCATTCAACCGGGTGACGTCGTCGCCGTGAACGGTTTTGACAAGCTGCTGGACGGCTCCAAAGTCAGCATTCGCGGAGCGCAGAAAAATGCGTCCGGCGGCCCAACCAACGGTGCTGCCTCCAATCCGGGAGAAAGCGGCCCTTCCGGCGCGAAAGCCACTTCCGGCGCGCATCCACAATCTGGCCACGGCGGAGGATCGAAAAATTGAACCCGTCGCGGCCATTTATTCTGCGGCCCGTGGCCACTTCGCTGCTGATGGCCGCGATTCTCTTGGCCGGCGCGGTCGCCTACCTGCAATTGCCCGTTTCGGCGCTGCCGGAAGTGGATTACCCGACAATTCAGGTCGTCACGTTTTATCCCGGAGCCAATCCCGACGTGATGGCTTCGGCGGTCACCGCGCCACTCGAGCGCCAATTCGGCCAGGTCCCCGGGTTGAACCAGATGACCTCGACGAGTTCCGACGGCAGCTCCATCATCGTGCTGCAATTCTCACTCGACCTGAATATTGACGTCGCCGAACAGGAGGTCCAGGCCGCCATCAATGCGGCGCAGTCTTACCTGCCCAGCGATCTGCCCGTTCCCCCGATCTACAGCAAGACCAATCCCGCCGACACGCCGATCCTCACGCTGGCCCTCACCTCAAAGACTTTGCCGCTTTCCCAGGTGGAAGACCTCGCGGACACGCGCCTCGCACAGAAAATCTCGCAACTCCCGGGCGTCGGCCTCGTCAGCATCAGCGGTGGCCAGAAGCCCGCCGTGCGCATCCAGGTGAATCCCACGCAGCTTTCCGCCTACGGCATCAACATGGAGGACGTCCGCACCGCCATCCAGCAGACGAGCCTCGATCAAGCCAAGGGAAATTTCGACGGGCCGCAGCAGGACTATCAGATTCAGTCCAACGACCAGCTTCTCACCAGCAAGGATTTCGAGAACGTCGTCATTGCCTATCACAACGGCTCCCCCGTCAAGCTTTCGGCCGTCGCCACCATCACCGATGGCGTCGAAAACATCCGCCAGGCGGCCTGGCGCAACGAAACTCCCGCGGTGATCGTCAACATCCAGCGGCAACCCGGTGCCAACATCATTCAGGTGGTGGATCGCGTCAAAAAAGTGCTGCCGGTCCTGAAAGGCAATCTCCCCGCCGCTTTGGACGTGGAAGTCCTCACCGATCGCACCACCACCATCCGCGCTTCGGTCGCCGACGTTGAATTCGAGTTGATGCTCACCGTGGCGCTGGTGGTCATGGTGATTTTTCTCTTCCTGCGCAATCTCTCGGCCACGATTATCCCCAGCGTCGCCGTGCCTCTTTCGATCGTCGGAACGTTCGGCGTGATGTACCTTTCGGGATTCAGCCTCAACAACCTCACCCTGATGGCGCTGACGATATCCACCGGTTTCGTCGTGGACGACGCCATCGTGATGATCGAAAACATCATCCGCTTCATCGAAGAGGGCGATCCGCCGATGCAGGCGGCATTGAAAGGTTCCGAGCAGATCGGTTTCACGATCGTCTCCCTGACCATCTCCCTGATCGCGGTGCTGATCCCCTTGCTCTTCATGGGCGATATCGTGGGCCGCTTGTTCCGCGAATTTGCCATCACGCTCAGCGTCACGATCCTCGTCTCGGCCTTTGTCTCGCTTACGCTGACGCCGATGATGTGCTCGCGCCTGCTGAAACACACGCCCGCCGCCCAGCAGGGCCGCTTCTATCGCGCCTCGGAACGCGCTTTCGAGAGCATCATCGCGTTCTACGGCCGCACCTTGAAGTGGGTCCTGAAGCACCAGACCGCCACGCTCCTCGTCGCCGTCGCAACGCTGGTCTTCACCATCGTCCTCTACATCATCGTGCCCAAGGGTTTCTTCCCCGTTCAAGACACCGGAATCATCCAGGGCATCTCCGAAGCGTCGCAGACCATTTCCTTTCCCGCGATGGCGGAAAAGCAGCAGGAACTCGCGCACCTCATCCTGCAAGACCCCGCCGTGGATAGCCTCTCTTCGTTCATCGGCGTGGACGGCACCAACACCACGCTCAACAGCGGCCGCATCCAGATCAATCTTAAGCCGCTCGAGGACCGCAAAATCAGCGCCTCGGACGTGATCCGCCGCCTGCAGCCTGCGCTGGCCAAAGTGGACGGCATCACCCTGTACATGCAGCCGGTGCAGGATCTGACCGTCGAAGATCGCGTCAGCCGCACGCAGTATCAGTACACGCTGGAAGATCCCGACGCGAACGAATTGAATTACTGGACCAACAAGTTGCTAGCCAGGCTGAAAACGATTCCCGAATTGCGCGACCTGGCCACCGACCAGCAAACCTCCGGCCTTTCCGCTTCGCTCATCGTTGACCGCGTCACCGCCTCGCGCATGGGCATCACCCCGCAGCAAATCGATCAGACGCTCTACGACGCCTTCGGGCAACGCCAGGTCACCACGCTCTACACGCAACTCAACCAGTATCACGTGATTCTCGAAACCCAGCCGGACTTCCAGAACAATCCCTCGAAGCTGCAGGATATTTACGTCCGCTCCGCGCTGGCTTCGAGTTCCCTCACTACCGGTTCGTCGAATTCCCAGGTGGTCACTTCCGCCACGGCTTCCGGGGGTAATTCCTCGACATCGCCAAGTCCCTCCGCCCCGTCGACCAGTTCCAGCAACTCGGGTTCGGCTTTTCCCGCGCCGGTCACTTCCATCAATGGCGGCGCGGTACCTCTTGGCGCTTTCACGCACTTCGAGCTGAAGAGCAGTCCGCTCTCTATCAACCACCAGGGGCAATTTCCCGTCGTCACCATTTCGTTTAACCTGGCCCCGGATGCCTCCCTCGGGGAAGCGACGAAAGCCATCGATAAAGCGCAACAGGAAATCGGCATGCCGCTCAGCGTGCAGACCGCTTTCCAGGGCACAGCCGCATCCTTTCAGGCCTCGCTCTCCAACGAGCCCATCCTGATCCTTGCCGCGCTGGTCACGGTGTACATCGTTCTCGGCGTCCTCTACGAGAGCTACATCCATCCGATCACCATTCTCTCCACCCTTCCCTCCGCGGGTGTCGGCGCCATCCTCGCGCTTCTCGTCTGCGGCCAGGAGCTGAGCGTCGTCGCGCTCATCGGCATCATCCTGCTGATCGGCATCGTGAAGAAAAACGGCATCATGATGATCGACTTCGCCCTGGAAGCCGAACGCAAGGAAGGCAAGAAATCCGAAGACGCCATTTATGAAGCGTGCCTGCTGCGCTTCCGCCCGATCATGATGACCACCATGGCCGCTTTGCTTGGCGGCATCCCGCTGGCCCTGGGCACGGGCATTGGCGCGGAGCTTCGCCGCCCCCTCGGCATCTCCATGGTCGGCGGCCTGATCCTCAGCCAGGTGCTGACGCTCTACACCACCCCGGTGATTTACATCTTCTTCGACAAGCTGGCGAGCCGCTTCTCGAAACGCCGCGCCACGCAAGCGGGGTCCGCCGAAGCCGTGCCCGCCGACTGAGCCATGAGCCTTTCCTCTCCATTCATCCGGCGCCCGGTTGCCACCACGCTGCTCACCGCGGCCATCGCGCTTTCCGGCGCCGTGGCCTTTCGCGCGTTGCCGGTCTCGCCGCTGCCACAAATTGATTTCCCGACGATCTCGGTCGCGGCCTCGCTCCCCGGCGCGAGTCCGGAAATCATGGCCTCTTCGGTGGCCACTCCCCTCGAACGCCAGTTTGGCCGCATCGCCGGCGTCTCGGAGATGACTTCCGCCAGTTTCCTCGGCACCACCAGCATCACCCTGCAATTCGATCTGAACCGCAACATTGACGGCGCTGCCCGTGACGTTCAGGCGGCCATCAATGCCGCGCGCAGCTACCTGCCGACCAATCTTCCCGCGAATCCCACCTACCGCAAGGTCAACCCCGCCGATGCGCCCATCATGATCATCGCGCTCACCTCCAATATCTACGACCGCGGCAAAATGTACGATGCCGCCTCGACGATCATGGCCCAGCGTCTTTCCCAGGTGCAGGGCGTCGGCCAGGTCAGCGTTGGCGGAAGTTCCCTGCCCGGCGTGCGCGTCGACGTGAACCCCACGCAACTCAACAGTTACGGCCTGGGGCTTCAGGACGTTGCCTCTTTATTGAGCCGGCAGAATGCCAATTCCCCGAAGGGGCAAATCGCCAGCGACTCCACGATGATGGACGTCACCAGCAACGACCAATTGCTGAAGGCCGTGGACTACATGCCGCTGATTGCCGGCTACCACAACGGCGCGGCGGTAAAACTCTCCGACGTCGCCAACGTTCAGGACTCCACGGAGAACATCCGCGCCGCGGGATTCGTCAACGGCAAGCCTTCGGTGCTGATCATTATTTTTCGCCAGCCGGGCGCCAACATCATTGACACCGTGGATCGCATCCGCGATGCCATCCCCTCGCTGAAAGCGTCCATCCCCGCGGGCATCGACGTCGGCATCGTGCTGGACCGCACGGTCACCATCCGGGCCTCGGTCAAGGAGGTTGAGCGCACCCTGGTGATTTCCATCTCCCTGGTGATCCTGGTGGTGTTCCTTTTTCTGCGAAATTTCCACGCCACGCTGATTCCCAGCGTGGCCGTGCCGGTTTCGCTCATCGGCACTTTCGGGGTGATGTATCTCTGCGGGTACAGCATAGACAATTTGTCGCTGATGGCCCTGACCATCTCCACGGGGTTCGTTGTGGACGACGCCATCGTGGTCATCGAAAACGTCACGCGCTATCTCGAACAGGGAATGTCGCCGATGCAGGCGGCGCTGAAGGGCGCGGCGGAGATCGGCTTCACGGTCTTGTCGATCAGCATTTCCCTCGTCGCCGTGTTCATTCCCATCTTGCTGATGGGCGGCATCGTCGGCCGGCTGTTCCGGGAATTTGCGGTCACCCTCTCGGTCGCCATTCTGGTTTCGCTCGCGATCTCCCTCACCACCACGCCGATGATGTGCTCCCGCTTGTTGCGGCACGTTCGCGAAGCGGACCAGGGGAAGCTCTACCGCGCCAGCGAGCGCTGGTTCCAGGGCGTTCTTCGCCTCTACAGCCGCAGCCTTACCTGGGTTCTCGAGCACTCCACGCTCACCCTGCTCCTACTCCTCGCTACCGTGCTGCTGAACGGCTATCTCTTCTACATCGTCCCCAAGGGCTTCTTCCCTCTCCAGGACAACGGCACGGTCTTCGGCGGCATTCAGGGTTCACAGGACATCTCGTTCCAGGCCATGCAATCCGCCACGCGGCGCATTGTGGATGCGGTGAAGAACGATCGCGCGGTGGAAAATGTCATGGCCTTCACCGGCGGAAACGGTGCCTCGAACAGCGGCTTCATTTACCTGGGGCTGAAACCGTTGGAGCAGCGCAAAATCAGCTCCAGCGCGGTCATTGACCGCCTGCGCCCGACGCTGCTCTCGGTTCCGGGCGCCAACACCTTCATGCAGGCCGGCCAGGATCTGCGCATCGGGGGGCGCCAGAGCAGCGCGCAATACCAATACACGATCCAAAGCGACAATTTGCAGGACCTCGTTCAATGGGGCCCCGTCTTGCTCCAGCAGATGCGGAAGATGCGCGCGCTGACGGATGTGAACACCGATCAGCAAAACTCCGGCCTGCAGATGAACGTGGTCTACGACCGACCGACCGCCGCGCGCCTCGGCATCACCCCGCAACAAATTGACAACAGCCTCTACGAAGCGTTCGGCCAGGCCCAGGTCTCCACGATGTACACCGGCGTGAATCAATACCACGTCGTATTGGAAGTGGAACCGAAATACTGGCAGTCCCCCGTCAGCCTCAGCGATGTGTATATCCGTCCATCGCAAGGAAAAATCGTTCCCCTCGGTGCCATCGCGCACTATGAAGCCACCACCGCTCCCCTGGCCGTTAATCACCAGGGCCAGTATCCTTCGGTCACCATCTCGTTCAATTTGTCACCCGGTGTCGCGCTCAGCGAAGCTTCCAGCCAGATCCTCACGATGGAACAAAAAATCGGCATGCCGAGTTCCATCCACGGGATGTTCTCCGGAACGCTTCAGGCTTTCCAGACCTCCCTCGCCAGTGAGCCGATCCTGATTCTCACGGCGCTTATGGCTGTCTATATCGTGCTCGGCATCCTCTATGAAAGCCTGATCCATCCCATTACGATTATTTCCACCCTCCCCTCGGCGGGCGTCGGCGCCGTTCTTGCCCTGTTTCTCTTCAAGACCGACCTCAATGTCATCGCTATCATTGGCATCATATTGCTCATCGGCATCGTCAAGAAAAACGCCATCATGATGATCGACTTCGCGCTGGTCGCCGAACGCACCGAAGGAAAGAC
>Ga0335081_10013700_pt1 | contig 13105 bp, 9 predicted proteins | sample Lox_Sample_35_FD_206713 | JGI IMG/M metagenome (GOLD analysis project Ga0335081, IMG submission 206713) | Soil microbial communities from Loxahatchee National Wildlife Refuge, Florida, United States - Lox_Sample_3.5 | ecosystem: Environmental > Terrestrial > Soil > Wetlands | place: USA: Florida...
CACGGGTATTCCTGGCGGTTTCGGCATTGGTCGCCATCTGGATGGATGCCGGCACCATCCACTACTCGATTTGGGCTTTCGGATTATTGGCCTTCTACATCGCGCAGGGCATGATCATTATCATTTTCCTGCGCCGACGTCAGCAATCGACCCCCTCATTTCGCGTGCTCGTGCATAGCGCTGACATCATCTGGCCGGCCCTGATTTCCATCCTCGCCATCGGACAAGGCAACACCTTCTTTTTGTTCTTCGTTTTTGTACTCGCCGCGGCTGCTTATCGTTGGGGTCTATGGGAAACTTTGGGAACAGCCCTCGCCGCCGTACTCTTACTCTGGACAGAGAGTCTTGCGCTCCATTGGGGCTTTTTTCCGGCGGTGTACGGCTTCCTGGTCCATATCCATTGGCCCCGGATGCTGGGCTGGCTCTACGCGTTTCTTTTCCGCCATAACTGGCCTCCGCTTCACATTGACGTGACTTATTTCGAACCGAAGGCGCTTTTTATGCGCTCGGTCTATCTGGTTGTAATCGGCCTGCTCCTCGGATATCTGGCCGAGCAGCAGAAGCAGCTCCGTGCGGAGAAAGCCATCATCGCGCGCACTCTTGGCAGAGCTCGGGTGGATGCCGGTGTTACTGGAACCTTGCAGGACGTTTGCCGCGAGCTGCTGTCCATTTATCGAGCCCGGCACGTTTTCATGGCTTCTCAGGAGGTCGACAGCCATCGGGTTTTTGTCGCTGAACTAAGCGCCGAAGGCCAGGGCGCACCTTTCCAATGGCTGGAATCCTCCCCTAAAGATCCGGAAACTTATCTCCACAAGACGCCAGTCGCCGCGTGTTATCTCGAAAAAAATAGGCGAAACGGTAGCCAGGGGTTTTCCTTGCTGGCGCTGGATGATGCCGGAAATCGCGTTGTCGATCCCACTTCGGAATTCCTCAGTTCCTTCGCGCAAGTGCATCCTTTCAACAGCGCCGTCGTGGCTTCATTCGCCTTCGGTCAGGAATGGCTGGGACGCGTTTTCTTGCTCGATCCGACTCTTACTGGGGAAAGAGAAGAAGAGCTGCATTTTTTGCAGGAATGGGTTCGACAAGTCGGGCCGGCTGTCTACAACGTCCTCTTGCTGCGTCGGCTCCGCTTACGAGCGGGAGCAGTCGAGCGCGCCCGCTTTGCCCGCGAATTGCATGATGGCGCTGTGCAATCGCTCATCGCGGTCGAGATGCAAGTCGATGTGCTGCGTCGTCAGGCCGTCACCAAACCGGAAATCCTGCCCGCAGAGCTTGGCCGCATTCAAGGCTTATTACGGGAAGAAGTGCTGAAACTTCGTGAACTCATGCAACAGATGAAAACCCTCGACGTCGATGCCAAACGCCTTCACGGCGTGATTCACGATACGGTCGAACGTTTCCAACGCGAGACTGGCATCGCCGCGCAATTTGTTTCCGACATCACCGAACTGCAAATGCCCCAACCTGTCTGTCGTGAAGTGGCGCGCATCGTCCAAGAGGCCCTGGTCAACGTCCGCAAGCACAGCCACGCGCGTCAGGTGGTGGTTCGCTTTGGTACCATGAACGGCAATTGGAAAATGGAAATTCAAGACGACGGCCGCGGTTTTCCTTTTTCCGGGCGTCTTTCTCAGCGCGATCTCGACAGCATGGGGAAAGGTCCGGCCGTGATCAAGGAACGAGTGCGTTTAATTGAAGGCCAACTCACGATAGAATCACATCCGGGACAGGGCTCGCGTTTAGAAATCATAGTTCCCCAACAAAAGGCCGCAGCGCATGGATAATCGAAGGATGCAATCGATTCGCATCGTGATTGCCGATGATCATCCCATCTTTCGCGACGGACTCCGCCGCCTGCTGGAAACCGAAGCCGATCTTAAAGTCATTGGCGAAGCTTGCGATGGCGCCGAGGCAGTAAAACTGGCTCGGCAGCTCAGACCGGACATTCTGCTGCTCGACCTTGCTATGCCGCGCCATCCCGGACTCGAAGCTCTACGCGAGATGAGTACCGCCGCGGGGCCAAGCGGCGTGCGAGTCATTTTGCTTACCGCCGCAGCTGAGAAAAACCAAATCGTCGAGGCCCTCCAGCTTGGGGCTCGCGGCGTGGTCCTGAAAGATTCGGCCACTCAACTCCTGCTCAAAGCCATTCATACGGTCATGTCGGGCGAATATTGGGTCGGACGGGAAAGTGTCTCCAATCTCGTGCAGTATTTGCGCAGTCTGATTCAATCCTCAGGCGAGGAAGCGCGGCAAAAGAAGTTCGGGCTCACTCCGCGCGAGCTAGAGATCGTCTCAGCCGTCGTCGCCGGCTATTCCAACAAGGAAATCGCGGAGTATTTCAAAATCAGCGAAGACACCGTAAAGCACCACCTGAGCAACATCTTCGACAAACTGGGAGTCTCTACGCGCCTGGAGCTGGCTCTGTTTGCCGTCAATCAGTCTCTGCCGTTAAAACCAATCGCGTAATGACCGCGGCAAGCTGGGTTCAGGTCTTTTGAAACGCAGTCCGTTGCACGATGCCGTCAATGTGGCTTAGTTCGCGCTAGACTCGGGAGTTCAGTCACGCACGCAGTTACAGTGTTAACTCATTTCCATGTACCGAGCCGTGAGGGTATTGCTACTGTTCCTGTGCAGTTGCGGTCCAGCACGGGTGTTGGCCCAACTTCCTTTCTACACCGATGATCCGGCGGTGACTCCAACCGGAGTCTTACACTTCGAGTTCTTCAACGAATTCGATGGTCTGCAGTCTTCAGAGTTCCCGGACCTTCGCCAAAACACGGCGAATTTTAAGTTCAACTACGGACTGAAGCATAATTTGGAACTTGACCTTGACTTTCCCTATTTGAGCATTTACCGGGCAGCGGGAACTGCGTCGTCGACTGGTTTTGGAGATACCGACCTTGGCATTAAGTGGAACTTTCACAAGGCCTCCGCAGGGTCGTGGATCCCCGCCCTGGGGGCGAGTTTCTACACTGAATTTCCGACAGGTGACGAGCACAACGGACTGGGTTCCGGGTTGACCGACTACTGGCTGAACATGATTGCGCAAAAGCCTTTCACAGAAAAAACACGCATGAACGCAAACTTCGGTTTTCTTTTTGCCGGCAACACCAGCACAGGCGTTGTCGGAATTCAAACCAGACGTGGCCACGTTTTCACTGGAGGTGTTTCCCTCCAACACGACTTCAATGCTCGGCTGACGCTCGGGGGCGAGGCGTATGGTGGAATTGCCGACACCAGCGGACTGGGCAGAAGCCAACTACAAGGCCTGCTCGGCGGTTTATACCAACTAGAACATGGCCTGGGCTTCAGCTTCGCGGTCTTGGCAGGCAAGTATGAGGCGAGTCCCAGGATCGGCGGGCAAGTGGGCTTCGCGGCGGATTTTCCTGCAGTCCTTCATCGATCCAGGTCCAGTGATACTTCGTCCAGGAATTCGGGAATGGATTTGAGCCGAAAATCGACTCTTTTGCGATAGGAGATTCCCATGACTTGTAAGCCGGAAATACTTCGGAGTGTTCCGCTATTTGCTTTATTGGATGATGACGAAACCGCCGTCCTGGCGAGTCAGGTTGAAGTCAAGACCTTCACTCCACGGGAGCGCATATATAAGATCGGAGAATCGAGCGGCCAGGCGTACGTAGTGATCTCCGGCAGCGTTCGCGTTACTACCGTCGACGAAGATCAGCAAGAAGTGATAGTCGATGAACCCGGGAAGGGCGACTTCTTCGGGTTCGCGTCCATGCTCGATCAAACTCCGCATCAAACGAACGCGATCGCGCTCGAACAGAGTGATGTCCTGGAGATATCGCGAGATGATATCGCCGTGCTCCTTCAGCGGAAGCCGCTCGCGGGAATGGATCTCCTCACAACCCTAGGTCGTCAATTCCACGGCTCGCAACAGCTTGTGCGATTGCGTGCGAGCCGGAATCCGAACGAGGTCATCGAGCAGGAAGCCAGCTGGAGCGAAAGAATCGCTGACTCCGTTGCTCACTTCGGCGGTTCGTGGACTTTTATCATCATCTTTATCGTCTTGATGTCAGTCTATGCGCTGATCAACATACTATTGCGTGGGCGCGCGTGGGATCCCTACCCCTTTATTCTTTTGAACCTGTTTCTTTCTATGCTAGCTGCCATCCAGGCGCCGGTGATCATGATGAGCCAGAATCGTCAGGACACAAAAGACAGATTGCGTAGTGAACTGGACTTTGACGTCAATCGGCGGGCCGAATCAGAAATTCAAGGCTTGGCCCGAAAGCTGAACCTGCTCGACGACAAAATCGATGATCTCAGCATTCTTCTTCGGGGAAAGACGTCTCATGACCACATGGCCTGAAGGCATAGACCGGTGCCATAATGTTGGTTGGTTCAGCACACCAACGGAGCCGATGATCAGTGTCCTGCGTTGGCGTGAGCAGCCGCGCGAACTATCCACTCGGACATGGGTTGCGTCGTTCCGCACTCGAGGCATTGCGTCAAAGGAAACTGCGCGGCACAGTAAGGACAGCTAGCTTGCGTTGCGAAGGTATCAAAAGCGTGATGGCACTTCGTGCATTTCCACATCTCACCGACCGCAGGCTCAGTCTTGCAGTTTGGGCAGAGAAAACCGCCCCGGCGCGGCAGTTTGGCCACGCGGGACAACGCGCGCGCGTGGCGCAATCCACCCCAGCAATTCATCAACATGAATACCGCAAGCGCTCCGAACCAGAGGGAATGCACATAAACTGCGAGTAGCAGAAAAGCGGCGACTCCAAGAAACCCTACCGAGGTTGCGGCCATAAGGCTGCGGGCTCGCCCCAAAACAAACCACAGCAGCGAACGAAGAATCTGCCCACCGTCCAGCGGATAAATCGGCAACAAATTGAAAAGCAACAGGCCGAGATTGATGAACCAGATCGCCCGCAACAATGCGTAGAGATCCGGAGCTCTCTGGGGCCATCCGAGCGAGCGGGCGAAGAACCCGAACAGGGTCAATGCAGGCAACAAAGCAACGTTCACTAACGGGCCGGCCGCGATGCTCCAAAGGGTAGCGCCCGCCCGCTGCGGCGGACTTACGAAGGCCACGCCTCCAAGCGGCCAGAGCACAACCCGATTCGCCGTTCCGCCCACTTGCCGGCAAGCCAGCGCATGGCCAAACTCGTGCATCAGCACGATCAGGAAAAGGCACAGGTATTCGACTACATTCCAGATCATGGAAGAGTAACGACCAGCTCGGCCGTTGATCTCGAACATCGCCACCACAAACCAGGACCAATGCAGAAAAACGTCAATCCCGGAAAAGCGAAACAGATGAAGAGATCCTTGGCGGGCTTGTGCCATCAGCAAGACTTATAGCATGGTGAGCGCGAGGCACGGACTGATCTGCCGAACTCTGGTAACCATTGCAGTGGAGCTGCGGAATCACGTCCTGCCGCCGAAGTCCGTGCGCTTGCGCGCCAAACCGCAGATTCTCAGCGAGATGCGCGTATGCGCGTATGGCACTTTCGTGCCATTGCTTTGCCCCTCCGGGCTATTGCTGGCTGTGAGCCCGGCTACTAGCATCGAGTCAACAGATCACAGTGTCTGGGTGTTGTTCTGTGGTTTGCATCGCGTTTCTTACTCTCTCCCCGCGGTGGCGATCTTGAGTGCTTGGAGGCACCTGTGCGGTCCCTATATCGTCTCTGGTCGGAAGACAGCGGTCAGGACGTTGCCGAATATGCGGTGATGCTAGCCGTCATCCTGGTCATTGTGGTTGGCACTATTCGTCTGATTGGTGGCAACGCTAATAACGTCTTCTCTTCCGTCGCCAGCTCAATTACGCAATAGCGCGGTCGCTTCCAATCCCCCTTCTGCGCTTTATATCTCAGCTACCCGTGCGCTGTATCACCGTACAACACAGGACTTGAAGGGGAAGTTGCGCTCACGCCACAGCTGATCCCGTTCTCCGCGGGGCGCGCATCCATTACGCTGCACCATGTTAGACTCGGCCCGTGTCTGTGCTGGACTGGCTGCTCGACTCCGATGCTGCAATCCGGTGGCAAGTCTTGCGTGATCTTGCTGATGCGCCAGCGGAAACAGTTGCAGCCGAGCGCGCCCGCGTCGCGAACGAAGGCTGGGGTGCCCGGTTGCTGGCCTTGCAAGGCGAAGACGGTCAGTGGGCGGGAGGTGCATTATTCCCCACCCCGAGAGTCAAATCCCAAAACGGCGAGCAGCCCTGGACAGCTACCGCGTATAGTCTCGTTGCGCTGCACGACTTGGGTGTCGATCCCCACAATGACAAGGTGCGCCGGGCGGTCACGCAAGTCCGGGAACACTGCCGCTGGGAGCATGCTGGCCAAAGGTTTTTTTCTGGCGAGGTCGAGCCCTGCATCAACGGTATGACCGTCGCGCTGGGCGCTTACTTTGATCAATCTGTCGACCGTGTGGTGGCCCGGCTAGTCGGTGAGCAACTCGAGGACGGAGGGTGGAACTGCGAAGTGGAAAATGGTTCGGTTCGTTCTTCCTTCCATACCACAATTCGCGTCCTCGAAGGGCTGTTGGCGTATGAGCGCGCAACTGGCGGATCGGGGCAATCTATAGCGGCTCGCCGGCGCGGTGAGGAGTACCTTCTCGAACGGAAGTTGTTTCGCCGTAAGACCACTGGGGCCGTCGTCGATCCCGCATGGCTGCAATTCTCATTTCCGACCCGATGGCACTACGACGTGCTGCGTGCGCTGGATTACCTCCGGGCGGTGGGTGATCCACCGGACTCGCGCGTTGAAGAAGCCATGGATTTGCTACGATCCAAGCAGCAATCTGACGGGACTTGGCTTCTGGAGAACACGCATCCTGGCGCCGTCCACTTCGCGCTCGACGAAGGCGATAGCCGGCCTAGTCGGTGGAACACGCTACGCGCGCTGCGCGTCCTCCGATGGTACGAACAATGATGACTCGCAAGATTATTTTCTGGGAAGTCGACACGCAAAAAGACTTCATGCTGCCCGGCGGCAAGCTTTACGTTCCTGGCGCGGAAAAATTGCTGCCTAACATCTGCAAGCTGACCCAGGCCGCTCGTGATGGCCGCGTCTTTCTGGTCTCTCATGGGTGCTTTCATTCTCCAGAGGATCCAGAGTTCAAGAGATTTCCACCCCATTGCGTCAAGGGAACCGACGGAGCCGAATACGTTCCGGAAGCCCTGGCCAACCAAATTTATCGAGTTCCCAACGAACCGAGCGCAACCTTGCCTCCCGATCCCTTTCAATATCAGCAAATCCTTCTCGAAAAGCAGACTCTCGACATTTTCGAGAGCCGCCATGCGGAGGCTTTGCTCAAGCTACTTCCGCAAGATGCACAATTCATCGTTTTCGGGGTTGTCACGGAATATTGTGTCGCTTTCGCCGCAAAAGGATTGCTGCAGCGCGGCCGCCGAGTTTCCGTCGTGAAAGATGCGATAGAAACTCTCAACCCGGCGGACGGTACAAAAATGGTGGCAGAGCTTACCCGACTCGGAGCCAACATCATCAGCACCGATGAAGCTGTGTACCTCCTCGACCGCTAGATCTTGCGCTCACGAACAGTCCTCTGGTCCGTCGAAACCAAAGCGCCCCTGATTCAGCCGCTGCCGGCTCGGGAACCAAACCTCAAGCCTCTTCGTAGCACTGACGGGAGGAGACTTCATGCAGCTCATTGACGATGCCCGCTACGCCTTGCGGCAATTTGTCAGCGCTCCCGGTTTCACTGCCACTGCGGTACTGACTCTCGCCCTGGGCATCGGCGCTACCACTGCAATTTTTTCCCTGGTACATGCGGTTTTGCTGAAGTCCCTTCCGGTGGCAAAGCCAGACGAACTCTACCGCGTCGGCGACGTCGAAAATTGCTGCGTCAACGGTGGCCTGCAGGATGACTGGTCACTCTTCTCCTACGACAAGTACAAGACATTCAGAGACGGCACACCCGGCTTCCTCGAGCTGGCAGCTTTCCAGTCAGGGTACGACCTCATTGGTGTGCGCCGGACTGGGACCAACCAGCCGGCAGAATCCCAACGTATCGAATACGTTTCTGGAAATTATTTCTCAATGTTTGGAATTGGCGCCTATGCAGGACGAATGCTTACGCCACAGGACGATCGCAAGGGAGCCCAACCTCTCGCAGTGATGAGCTATCGTACTTGGCAGCAGAAGTACGGGCAGGATCCCAGGGTTATTGGCGGCAATTTTGCTTTTAACGGTCAGCCTTTCACAATTGTGGGCATTGCGCCGGTCGGATTCTTCGGTGACCGCTTAGAACACCCGCCGGCATTCTGGATTCCGCTCTCCGATGAGCCCTTGATCGACGGCCGCGACCTTCTCGATCTTCCGGAGCAAGACTGGCTTGACGTGATTGGCCGAATCAAGCCCGGCATGGATGTGAAACAAATTGAAACTCGCATGCAAGTGGAGTTACAGCAGTGGCTACTGAGCCCCGTTAGCAAGTTGCACCCCGAGGAACGTGCTCTGGTACCAAAGCAGACGCTGCACCTATCCCACGGCGGAAGCGGTGTTCAGATGCTCCGGGATGAATACCAGGACGGATTGCGCTTGCTGATGGCTATCTCCGCCTTTGTATTACTGATCGGCTGCGCGAACGTCGCCAACCTGATGCTGGTGCGGGCTGCAAATCGTAAACAGCAGACTTCGATTCGGGCGGCCCTGGGGGCGCCGCGATCCCGTCAGATTGCCCTCGTTCTGACAGAAAGCACTGTGCTTGCCCTTCTGGGAGGTTTACTCGGGGTGGCTTTTGCGTTTGTTGGAACACGGCTCATTCTCCATATGGCCTTCCAAAAAACTCCCGTGGCAATCGACGCAACTCCCTCGCTGCCTGTACTCGGATTCACGTTTGCCCTTTCCTTGCTTACCGGAGTCGTTTTCGGAGTTGCTCCGGCATGGATGACAGCAGCCGCTGACCCATCCGACGCGTTGCGCGGCGCTAACCGATCCACAAGCGGGCACGTCGGCTGGTCACAGAAATCGCTGGTGGTTGCTCAAGCTGCCTTGTCGTTGGTTCTGCTCTGCGCTGCGGGATTGCTCGTCCAGAGCCTGCGCAACATGCAAAAACAGCATTTCGGTTTCGAAACCGATCACCGCTACATTGTAGAGATATCCCCGGAAATGGCTGGTTACAAACCGCCGCAACTAGATGCCTTCTACCGCCAGCTCCACGACAATCTGGTGTCAATTCCGGGAGTGGCGCAGGTGAGTTTTTCACTTTACTGCCCCATGCAGGGAAACAATTGGGGCGAAACCGTGTACATCGAAGGTCAAGCCCCACCGCCCCCTGATAGCGACCAGAACAACGCCTCATGGGTGCGCGTGAGCAACGATTACTTCAGTGCTCTGGGCACCCGCATCTTGCAAGGTCGAGCCTTTACCGACCAGGACACGCCGACATCACGGAATGTGGCCATCGTGAATCAGACGTTTGCGAAGAGGTTCTTCAAAAACGAAAGCCCGATTGGCAAGCACTTCGGCGACATCGATATGAAACATGCAGGGGACTTCGAAATCGTGGGCGTAACCGAAGACACCATGTATTGGGAGCCCACTTCGAAGATGCACCCCATGTTCTTTTTGCCGCCCAGGCAATGGGTCAGCTATGATGACCCGCGCTTCATCTCGTTCGAGAACAACTCTCATTATTTGAACGCTATCGAGTTGCGAACTCAGGGCACTGTTTCCAACCTGGAGGCGCAGGTGCGGCACCTGCTGGCACAAATCAACCCTGATCTGGCAATAGTCGACTTCACCCGATTTTCAGACCAGGTCGCGCAAAATTTCGCTCAGCAGGAAATGATTGCAAAACTGACCTCGCTCTTCGGCATTCTGGCGCTCATTTTGGCTTCCGTCGGCCTTTACGGAGTTACTGCCTACTCAGTCGAGCGTCGTACGAACGAAATCGGCATTCGCATGGCATTGGGTGCTGACCGTCTCAAGATCTTGGGATTGATTCTCCGAGCAGCATTTGCGGAAATCGCAATCGGCTTGGCAATCGGGATTCCAGCCATCATGCTCGGCGGACGAGCCCTGGCCAGCGAACTCTTTGGCGTCAAGCCTTACGATCCTGGCATTTTGTTGCTGACGACGGCTACGTTAAGTTTGGCAGCGTTTGTTGCAGCTGTGATTCCTTCGCAGAAAGCCTCGTCAATCGAGCCCATGAAAGCCCTTCGCACGGAATGAGTCCGGCTAGCGCAGTCTGATTGTCATCCTGGAGCAAGCGTTCTTTGCGCAGCGAAGAGCCTGTCCCGAGCGAAGTCGAGGGAGTCTGGGGAACCGCGCGAAGCGTCGCGTTTTCTGAGCGGGGCAAGAACCGCGCGTTCGGCTAGCCTCATTAAACTGCAGGAGCCCGCAGCTTGACCACTTTTGGCTAGGCTGTTATTTTCGCCTCGATAAGCACTGAGGGGGCATTCGTCTGAGTAAGGCAGGGAGGAGATGTCAAGCGCGTGGCCTTCCCTCCGTCGATCGCAGTCGGCGTGACTTTCTTGTTCGCTGCTGCCAAGGCGCAGGTGCAGCACTGATTCCTCCACGCCTGCTGAACTCCCCATTTTCTTACTTTCTCGATCCCGCCAATGTCCTGGCCGCAACGCCCGAATTTCACCTCCATCCTCACTACCGAAACCCAGGGCCGCTTGAGCCGATGCTGCTCAAGGCACAAGCGGGACACGACGTCTTCATCACCGAGAAATATGCTGACCAGATCGCTGCGATTCTTGCGCAATGGAGCGCCGGATTATTGCAATCACCGCAGAACGTGCACGCGATCGACGGTGTGCTGGCGCCGGATTTCTCAGGAGTCTCGCTACAACCAAGCGAATCGAAGCCGCTGCGTTCGGGAATGATCGAGGTCCGCCGAAACAATTTCTCGAATGAAGCACTGGCACGCGACGCATTTCTTCTGCAACTCAAATCCATGTTGCAGGCTTTTTCTCAACTTAATACCGCCGAACTCCAAATCACAGGGATTGAACTTTCCTATGATCATGGCGACGTTGCAAAGCAGCTCAGAACGCGTGTGCGGTACGAGCTTGCCGGTGCCGGCGAGAAGTTTTATCGCGAGCAACGCATCGGCTATTGGGACCTGGAATGGAAAAATGCTCCTTCCGGCGAATTCAAAGTAGCGAAATGGCAAGCGATCGAGGAAACGCTCAGCCGCGCCTCTGCCCCCGTCTTCGTTGACATCAGCGCAGAAGCATTGGGGAAGAACTCGTCCTACTCTGCGCAACTGCAACATGGAGCGGATTATTGGCGAACCGTTCTCGATGGCGCGTGCGGCATCGACATCTACGGCCACAACGGCGTCTCCGTCGGCGATATCGATAACGACGGCTTTGACGATCTTTATGTCTGCCAGCCAGCCGGTCTGCCCAACCGCCTTTATCGAAACCGCGGCGACGGCACGTTTGACGACATCACCGCATCAGCAGGGGTCGGAGTTCTTGAGAATACCGCCTGCTCCTTGTTCGCCGACATCGACAACGATGGTCGCCAGGATTTAATCGTGGTGCGCAGCGACGGCCCACTGCTTTTTCTGAACCAGGGTAACGGAAAATTTCGCCAGAGATCGAATGCATTCAAATTCGCAAACCTTCCCCAAGGCACCTTCACCGGGGCTGCTATCGCCGATTATGATCGCGACGGCTGGCTGGATATTTACTTCTGCCTCTACATCTATTACCAGGGGACCGACCAGTACAAATATCCCGTGCCTTACTACGCAGCCGAAAACGGCCCTCCCAATTTCATGATGCGGAACAATCGCGATGCCACCTTTCGCGACGTCACCGTCGAAACCGGCCTCAACCGGAACAACACACGTTATAGCTTCTGCTGTGCCTGGAACGATTACAACAACGACGGCTGGCCCGATCTTTACGTCGTCAACGATTTCGGCAAAAAGAATCTCTATCGCAACAATGGCAACGGCACGTTTACTGATGTTGCCGCAGGCTTGGGAGTTGAGGATGTAGGCGCCGGCATGAGCGTCTCCTGGTTTGACTATGACAACGATGGCACCGAAGACCTCTATATCGCCAATATGTGGACTGCCGCGGGCGAGCGCATCTCCTGGCAGGACATTTTTCAGCAGAATTCGCCCGAAAGCGTCCGAGCCCTCTACCGCAAACATGCGATGGGCAATTCGCTTCTGCGAAATGCCAATGGCAAATTCGAGGACGTGACGCAGTCCGCCGCGGTCGGCCTGGGTCGTTGGTCCTGGTCAAGTGACGCTTGGGACTTCGATCACGACGGCTTTGCCGATCTCTATGTCACCAACGGCATGGTTTCCGGGCCTTCACGAGAAGATCTGAACAGCTTTTTCTGGCGGCAAGTGATTGCAAACTCCCCGAACGAGCCCAAGGCTTCTCATCAGTATGAGCAAGCCTGGAATGCCATCAATGAACTCATCCGTTCTGATGACACCTGGAGCGGCTATGAGAGGAACGTGTTTTATATCAACGATTGTGACGGGGCATTCTCTGATGTCTCTGGTGTGGTGGGACTCGATTTGCTTGAGGATGGCCGCTCGTTCGCTCTTGCCGATTTTGATCACGATGGCCGGCTCGAACTTTTTCTCAAGAATCGCAACGCTCCTCAACTGCGGATTTTGAAGAACATCGTCGAAAAGCTGCCGTCCTCGATTGCATTTCGCTTGCGCGGAACGAAAAGCAATCGTGATGCGATCGGCGCAATCGTCACGATAGAAACTGAATCGGGCCGCCAAATACGCTCGCTGCAGGCCGGGTCCGGGTTTCTTTCTCAGCGCAGCAAAGAAATTCATTTTGGATTGGCCGATGCAAAGGGTCCCATCTGCGCCACCATTCGTTGGCCGAGCGGCCTCGTGCAGGAAATCAAAAATCTGCCGCCGAATTACAGAATCTTTGTCGAAGAGGGATCGGATCGGTTGCGTATGGATCCGTTTGCGACCGAGCAACGTCCCGGCGCTGCTTCAAAGCCTCCAGTCTCCGCGCCTGAGCCTTTGCCTGCTTCGACCGAAACTTGGCTGCTCGCGCCCATTGCCGCACCTGACTTCTCTCTTTCTGATCTCGCCGGCCGAACGCAGGCACTATCCTCTTTCCATGGCAAGCCACTGCTGCTTACCTTCTGGACGGTGGAGTCACCCGCTT
>Ga0335081_10013702_pt1 | contig 13105 bp, 8 predicted proteins | sample Lox_Sample_35_FD_206713 | JGI IMG/M metagenome (GOLD analysis project Ga0335081, IMG submission 206713) | Soil microbial communities from Loxahatchee National Wildlife Refuge, Florida, United States - Lox_Sample_3.5 | ecosystem: Environmental > Terrestrial > Soil > Wetlands | place: USA: Florida...
CCAGACCATGTGCCCCAGTTATATGGTTACGCACGAGGAGGAAAATTCTACCCGCGGCCGCGCCCGCATCTTGTGGGAGATGCTGCAGGGCGACCCCATTCGCAACGGTTGGCGAGATGACAACGTAAAGGAAGCGCTCGACCTTTGTCTCTCATGCAAAGGCTGCAAAGGGGATTGTCCTGTGAACGTAGACATGGCGAGCTACAAGGCCGAGTTTCTTTCTCATTATTGGGAAGGCCGCGTGCGACCGAGATCGGCGTACGCCTTTGGCTTGGTGGATAAGTGGGCTCGCGCTGCATCTCTGATTCCCGGTGTTGTGAATCTCGCAACCTCCACTCCTGGTCTGCGCGAATTGGCAAAGCTTGCGGCCGGAATGCCCTTCGAGCGCAGCATTCCGCAATTTGCTCCGGAGCCGTTTACGCGCTGGTTCCGTAAACATGAATCACCCGCCTCTGGCGAAGGTAAGCAAGTCCTGCTGTTCCCGGATACCTTCAACAACTACTTCTTTCCGCAAACGGCGAAAGCAGCGGTTGAGGTCCTCGAGCATTTCGGCTTCGAGGTCGTGGTTCCTCAGCAATACATCTGCTGCGGCCGTCCTTTGTACGATTACGGATTTCTCGATCTGGCCGAAAAGTACTTGTTGCGCATCATGAGAATCTTGCGGCCAGCGTTGGAGGAAAAACTTCCGATTGTCGTTCTCGAACCGAGTTGCTGGTCCGTCCTGCGAGACGAAATCAACGAACTGTTTCCTAAACGCCATGAGGCTCACGAGATCATGGAAAACACGTTCCTGCTGGGAGAATTTCTCCAGAAGCATGGCGATATTGAGCGCCTTCCGAAATTCAAAGGCAACGTGCTGATGCATGCGCATTGCCATCACAAAGCCATCATCAAGAAAGCCGAGCATGAACAGCAGCTGTTAGAGAAGATGGGAGCTGACTTCAAAGAGCTGACTTCGGGCTGCTGCGGTATGGCAGGCTCGTTTGGTTTTGAGAAAGACAAGTACGATATCTCAGTCGACGTGGGTGAGCATGTTCTGCTGCCGGCAGTTCGGCGTGCCAATCTCAGCAGCGTTCTTCTGGCCGACGGCTTCAGCTGCCGCGAACAGATATCGCAGCTTTCCAGCCGCCATGCGCTTCATTTTGCCGAACTCTTGAAGCTGGCCCTCGACAGCGATGGCTCGCGACCGGGCGTGTTGCCCGAACAGCAAATTGTTCGCGAGCATGAAGCGGCTGTAAAGAAATCGAAAGTGCGATCGGGAATCGCTCTCGGCGCAATCGCGGGGGCGGCAGCAGGACTTACTTGGGCTCTTCGAACTCGCCGCAATGGGAGCGGGAATCACCGGAAGCGGTAGGTGCGGTTCGGCGTGTCGGGCTTGGTAAGCAAGCGTGCAGACCTGACTCAAGCGGAAATATGCAGGGGCTTATTCAATCCCGAGATCAGCGAGCTTTTCTGCGGGTCGTGCCAGCACCGCGCGGTTTCCTCTGACGACAATCGGCCTCTGGATGAGCTCAGGATACTTCGCGCATATTTTCAGTTTATCGGATTCCCGGAGAGTCTTGGGCTGGCATCACTTAGAGACAAGCCAAATCCGCGGATGTGCAGCAAACAACTGCTCTGGAACCGTTGACATCAAAGTGGCCGGTCCGATTAAGCATAAGGAGAAGCCAATGAAATTGAGACTCAGCAATGTCCTGTTGTTCGTAATTGTCGCGACATCTAGTACATGCTTGCTGGCGCAGAATGACACTGGTATGGATAAGTCCAAAGCGGGCACGAGAACCATAACCGGATGTCTCACACAAGGTGATAACGCACATGACTTCCTTCTGACGGGCAGTGACGGAAGTACTTGGGAACTAAAGAGCGATACCGTTTCGCTAGCCGATCACGTTGGGCACACGATTTCGGCCACTGGCGTTGTGAGCAATTCGACCGCGCACAACTTAAAAGAAGATGCCAAAGATGCTGCCAGTGACGCGCACATGACGAAGAGCAATAGCGAGCATGGCCGCATGAAAGTGACTGACGTAAAGATGGTAAGTCACTCTTGCAAACAGTAATCGAGTCGGTTAATGGTTTGAGCCGCTGGACCGTGCGCCAGCGGCTTTTTGTTGGCAACGGAGCCTTCAGTCCGGTTTCCAGCCCTCGGGCAAAATATCGAACGCCAGCGTGTCCCGGTAGGCAAACTGATTGCCTTCCAGTACTGATACTGGTGTCAACATATGCCAAACTCGATCATCGTCGAAGATGTAACACTCACCCGGCTCGTGCATGGTGAAACGATCGATCTCCTGTTTGTCATTGTTGGTGATGACGACTTCTCCTCCCTGCGCGCCGCATCGCTCCAGTAGGTGCGTGGCTATATATTTTTCGCCATCCTTGTGCAAGCCGGGCGGGCTCGTATCGCAGGGTCGACCCGGTCTGGCTGTGAACCGGATAACATGCATGTTAATTAGATATTTCGTGCCCCTCTGGGAAAGCGGCAGATAAGAGAGGTGATAAGCAATGATCTTGCGAACGCCTACTGTGTCGGCGATTACGTGCGGCAATGGAGCGTACTCTCGCGGCTTACCGCCAAGCGTAGTGTTATATTTTTCCAGCTGCAGGTAGGGCGTGCTCTCCTCGATTGGCCAAACTTGTACGCCGCCCTCAACAACATCGGCGCGCAGACGATTTAACGAACGATACCGATCGCCCCCCTCATAGTACTTGTCTTTCGGGACGGACCAAGCCGCGTGTGCCAATATTTCCAGTGTCCACGCTATGTCTTCGTCGATTCTGAGCGGCTGACGACTAAAGCCACGCTCGACCATGTCGCTTCGCGACCTCGCATTCGCTTCTACCGCAATAAAGTTCTCTTCACTCATGGTTCATCAGCGCCGATCGAGCCTGGCTGGTTATGAGTATACCTAGCAGGCTGCGGAAAAAGCCTTTCGCGAGAAAAATGCAAACCTCAGGCGCTAAAGCGCCAACGTGTTTTCATCGGCTCAGCGGCACGAGTAAACTCGTGCCCTTCCCGACTTTACTAACTTGTTTCTTTTTTCCGCAGCCTGCTAGGGATCAGCACGAAGGATCTCGTTGAGAATTACGGTTTTGGCGCAACAAACTCCCAACCGCAGCCGCAGCCGCCAGCACACCAGCAGTGCCGGTGGCATGAAAAACTTCATAATGTGATCGCAAATTGGCCGCGAACTGTGCGAGTTCAGCGCTCGGCGCCTCGGTCATACCGAATTCGCTCCTGTGATCGAATCACACAACATTGTCGTTTCTCAATTTTGCGATTTGTTCTTCGCTGTAGCCCAACTCCGCCAAAATTGTGTCGGTGTGTTCCCCGAGCGCCGGTATAGGGTCTATTCGTGGCGAGTAGGTTTCCGGAGAGCCGGGAGGCAGCAGAGTCGGGATTGCCCCTGCTGGTGTATCCATAACGGTCCAACGTTTGCGGGCTTTGAGTTGTGCATGTTCCCAAACTAAGGCGACATTGTTCATGCGCGCGTTGGCAATCCCCGCGTTGTCAAGGCGCTGGACCACTTGCGCAAGCGATAACGATGAAAATGCATCAACAACGATTTTCTGAAGCTGTTCGCGAGCTGCTACTCGCCGCGAATTTGAAGAAAAACGCGCATCCGCTGCCAAGCTGGGGTGCTGAAGCACTTTCTCGCAGAAGATCACCCACTCACGCTCATTCTGCAGGCCGAGCATAATGGTTTTACCATCGCCGGTGGGAAACGGCCCGTAAGGATAAATTGTGGCGTGTGCTGCTCCCGTGCGCGGCGGCGGAGGCGCACCGTCAAACCCGTAGTAAAGAGCGTAGCCCATCCACTCCGTCATGCTTTCCAAAAGTGAAATGTCAATGTGTGCTCCGGCTCCAGTCTTCTGTCGTTGCAGCAACGCCACAAGGATGTTGCTGAAGGCATACATTGCCGCAGAAATGTCGGCGATCGAGAGACCAGCTTTTGCCGGCGTATCCGGCGTGCCGCTGATCGAAACGAAACCCGATTCACTCTGAATCAATAAGTCATAAGCTTTCTTGTCACGGTACGGACCATCCGAGCCATATCCGGAGACATCGCAGACAATCAGGCGTGGATAGGTTTTTCGCAAAGCTTCATAGGAAAGCCCGAGTCGAGCCGCAGCACCGGGAGCTAAGTTCTGCAAAAGCACATCAGCCTTGTTCAGGAGTCGGGAAAGAATTTCGCGCGCCTGCGGATGCTTGATGTCCAGTGTAAGGCTCTCTTTGGATCGATTGACCCAAACGAAGTGAGACGCAAGGCCGCGGACCCGATCATCATAGTGCCGGGCGAAATCACCCACACCCGGGCGCTCGATCTTGATCACGCGGGCGCCGAGGTCGGCAAGTTGTCGAGTACAAAACGGACCCGCAACCGCATGCTCCAGGGCAATTACCGTGATGTCATCCAGTGGCCGCATTGCGTTGCGTCAGAAGGATCGCGGCAGTCCGAGCACATGCTCTGCCACATACGAGAGGATTAAATTGGTGGAAACGGGAGCGACCTGGTAGAGCCGTGTTTCGCGGAATTTCCGCTCCACGTCATAATCGGCGGCGAAGCCGAAACCACCGTGAAATTGCAGGCAGACATTAGCGGCTTCCCAGGAGGCATCGGCAGCAAGCAGCTTCGCCATATTGGCTTCCGCCCCGCAGGGTTGATTTTCGTCGAAAAGCCGGCATGCTTTGTAGCGCATCAGATTCGCGGCCTCCAAGTTGACGTAAGCTCTGGCGATCGGAAACTGCACACCTTGATTCTGCGCAATGGGTCGGCCAAACACGATTCGTTCGCTAGAGTACTTGACCACGCGATCGATGAACCAATAACCATCACCTATACATTCGGCTGCGATCAGGGCCCGTTCAGCATTTAGTCCGTCAAGAATGTATTTGAACCCTTTCCCTTCTTCGCCAATGAGACTGTCCGCAGGAATTTCCAAGTTGTCAAAAAACATTTCACTGCTCTCGTGATTCACCATGTTCCGGATCGGCGCGATGGCGAGACCTTTGCCCATTGCCTGGTGAAGGTCCACCAGAAAAATCGACATTCCCTCTGATTTTTTCTTTACCTCGGGCAGAGGCGTCGTACGTGCCAGCAATACCATCAGGTCCGAATGCTGAACACGGGAGACCCATACCTTTTGCCCGCTGATCACATAACGCTCACCTTTCTTTACGGCCATGGTCTTGATCTTGGTGGTGTCCGTTCCCGTGGTCGGTTCGGTGACCGCCATCGACTGCAGGCGCAGCTCTCCGCTGGCGATTTTTGGCAGATATTTGCGTTTCTGCTCCTCCGAACCATGCCTTAGCAACGTTCCCATGTTGTACATCTGCCCATGGCAGGCCCCGGAGTTTCCTCCGCAACGATTAATCTCCTCCAGAATGACTGAAGCGTCGGTGAGGCTGAGACCACCGCCGCCGTATTCTTCAGGAATCAAAGCAGCGAGCCAGCCCGCCTTTGTGAGCGCCTCAACAAATTCCTCTGGATAGGTGCGCTCCTCATCCTTCCTCCGAAAATATTCATCCGGATAGTCTGCGCACAATTCCCTTACCGCTTTGCGTATCTCGTGATGTTCGTTAGTCAACATGGAGTACCTTTGGCGATTAATCATAAAACGAACTTGCGTCAGACAAGAATTGGCGATCACCTGAGCACTAATTTCAGACTTCTTCTCAAAGCCTTTCTGAGGTTTCGTGCTGGAACTTGCTGCGGCGAACCCACAACCAGTTCAGCAGACCTGCGAAGACGGTCGCGAACAGAATCAGAGACTTGCTCATATCTACACGGGTCATCAGCACCAAGCAGATCGCAATTCCAATCACAGCCAGCGGCGTGCCGGCGGGAAGTCGGAAGCGCGCTTCTCCCGCTCTTTTCCTGCGTAGAATGAGAATCCCAGCACAAGCAGCGATGTAATAGAAGAGCCGCGCGAAAGCCGAAAGCGTTACATTCCAGGAAAAGTTTCCAAGCATCGCGAGCAGCCAGGTAAGAGCTGCGAACACCACAATAGAAAAGTATGGCGTGTGAAATCGCGAATGAATTGCACTGAAGATCTTTGGCAAATCTCCTCGTTGAGCAAGGGCATAGGTGATGCGCGGCACTCCCACAATCTTGGCACTCAGATATCCATAACAGGCGATCAGCGCGCCACAGGCCACGAAAGCAGCGCCGCCACGCCCGAGTGCGAGATCAGCCACATCCGCGAGAGGTCGCTGGCTCGCGGCTGGATTTGCGATGAGGCGTACAACGATCCATTGAATCAACGTGTAGATGAGCGTGGTCGCAATTAAGGCGGCAAATAGCGCGAAAACTGCGTCGCGCTGTGGATTCTTGGCTTCGCTCATCGGCACCAGAGCCGTTTCGAAACCGCCATACACAAAAAACATGAGCAGGATGGCTTTGAGCCAGTCGTTCGCACTCGCCTGAAGATGAGGCGCTGAAACAGTCTGATGGCGGGTCATGTACAGGATCCCGGCCGAGATAACGATGAGTAATGGCAGCAGCTTAGCCACAGTGAAGACATTGCTCACTCGTGTGCCACCACGAACGCCGCGGTAATTCACAAACGTCAAAAAACCGACCAATGCGGTCAACACGACAAAACGGGCGGCGGGTTGACTCGCTCGATTCCAAAACTGGCCTAAATAAATCACAAACAAATTGGTATTGGCGGCACAGGCGCTTAATTGGGCCAGCCAAAGCAGCCATCCAATTTCAATGCCCAGGAATCGCCCAAATGTCTCCCGTCCGTACAGGTACGGTCCCCCAGCTTCGCTGAAGTACGAAGCCAGTTCGGCATAGCAAGCCATCACGATGCCAGTTGCCGCGGCTGCGATCAATACAGCTATTGGGCTGGCGGTTCCGGTGAGGCCACCTACTTGCGATGGCAGGCCAAAAATGCCGCTGCCAATCATGGAATTGATCGTGAGCGCAGCCAGACTCCATCGACCGATTACCCGAACCAGCCTGGGGCCGCTATACATCACAGCCGCTGTTTCTGTCATTGCGCTCCGAGTGCATAATCGGCTTGACAATACACCTGCTTAAAACCTACCTTTGCACGACATAAAACTCGCAAAGAGTCCGATTGTCGCACAAAGCAGAGGGGGCCATGGACAATCTACATCGGGTGTGTGTCTTCGCGTCGCTGGTTAGCTTACTTTGCATCCTCAGCACTGGACAAACCGCCACGACATCGCTTCGCGGCACAATTTCGGATCCGCAGGGTGCAGTGATTCAAGACGCCACTGCCACACTTTCGAATCCCGCGACCGGTTTCTCGCGCTCCACGAAAACCGACGATCACGGCTTCTACCAATTTCTGCAGGTAACACCCGGAACATACACCCTGACCGTCGCAAAAACTGGCTTTGGGACGATTAAAGAGGAAGGCTTGCAACTGCAGGTGGATGTTCCCGCAACTTCAAACTTGACCATGCGAGTGCAGGCGGAGACGAGCACGGTCGAAGTGATGAGCACGACCGTGCAAGTGAACAGTGAAGATGCGACCATAGGAAATGCTTTTGGGGCCTCTCAGATTGAATCTCTTCCCTTCGAAGGCCGCGACCCTACGCAGATTTTGAGCTTGCAACCGGGTGTCACATATGTCGGAAGCAACGTGGATCAAAACCAGGACAGCCGAGGCGGTTCGGTGAGCGGCGCGCGAAGCGACCAGACCAACATCACTCTCGATGGCATCGACGATAACGATCAGGTCAAGGGGTATGCGTTCCAAGGAGCGCTGCGTTCCACGCTGGATTCTTTGCAGGAATTCCGCGTCACCACCAGCAATGCTAATGCTGACGAGGGACGCTCGTCAGGAGCGCAAGTGTCGCTGGTTACCAAGAGCGGCACCAACGGCTTTCACGGATCGGTCTACGAGTACAACCGCAACAATGTCGGCGAGGCGAACGACTGGTTCAATAAACAAAGCCAGATCGACTCCGGGCTTCCCAATATTCCCGGACAGCTGATTCGTAACACGTTCGGCGCAACCGCTGGCGGCCCAATTGTGAAGGATCGGATCTTCTTCTTCCTGGCTTATGAAGGGCAAAGAACGCGCGAGAATCTGCAAACCACGCGCGTAGTCCCCAGCGACAATCTTCGCCAAGGTATTGTCAGCTACGACTGCACCGGAGATCCGAAGTGCCCGGCCGGGGGCATCGAAACGATGACGCGCCAAGATCTTGCCTCTTTGGACCCAAAGTGTAGCGGCCTGGGAACCTGCCCGTTAGGCCCGGGAGCGAATCCTGCCGTAATGAAACTGTTCCAACAGTATCCTCAGCCCAATTCCACCGCAGTGGGCGACGGCCTCAATTTTCAGGGATTCACTTTTCCTGCGTCCACGCCGGGCATGCTGAACACATACGTTGCAAAGTTTGATTTCAATTTGACGCAGAACCAGCACGTCTTTGTTCGTGGCGGACTCGTCGACGACAACATCGGGCAGGGTGCGCAATTTCCCGGTCAGCCGCAGGGCACGGTTGCAACCAACAACAGCAAAGGATTGATTGTCGGATACACGAATACCTTGCGGTCGAATCTGATCAACAACTTTCATTACGGATACATTCGCGAGGGTGTCGGCGACATTGGCCAACTCACGAACAATTACACGTTTTTTGGAAATGGGCCGGATTCGCTGACCGCGGATACCTTCACCATCAAGTCAAATGTTCCGGTACACAATTTGGCTGATGATCTGGAATGGGTGAAGGGAAAACATACATTGGGATTCGGCGGCAATCTGCGCATCATCACCAACAATCGGAACTCAGACGCGAATTCGTTCATTGATGCTCGTTCGTATACGTTGTGGCTGAATCCAACCGCCTTTATTGCCGGGGCGAAAAACAGCTTTGATCCGAGTGCTCCGCAGTTTGCTTCGCTTGGGCTGCCTGCGGTCAATTCGAACTTCCAGAATGGCTATGACTGGCCGGTGATCGCGCTGGCTGGTCTGCTCGACTCGTCTTTTTCCAACTACAACATTACAAAACAAGGAAGTGCATTGCCCACGGGCGAACCTGCGCAGCGCCATTTTCGCGCGCACGAATTTGAGACCTACGTGCAAGACACGTGGCGGGTTACACCGCAGCTGACTCTGACATATGGTTTGCGTTACACGTTGCTGCAGCCTCCGTTCGAAACCACTGGAACTCAGGTATCGCCTTCCATCAGCACGGAAGGGTTTTTCCAGGACCGCGCGGCCGCGATGTTAGCTGGACACGGTTTCAATCCGCCGATCAGCTACGTTCTCTCGGGTCAAGCCAACGGCAAGGCACCGTATTGGAATTGGGATTACGGAAACGTTGCGCCAAGGCTGGCGTTTGCATGGTCTCCAAAAGCTGAAGGCGGGTTAGAGCATCGCTTGTTCGGCGGATCAGGCAAGAGTTCCATTCGCGGAGGTTGGGGCATTTACTATGACCACTTTGGACAGGGCGTGGTTGACAGCTTCGACCGCAACGGTTCATTCGGTTTGACCACCACGATTCAGAATCCTATCGGGCAGTACTCGCTCGATAATTCACCGAGGTTCATTGCCCCGAACGTCATCCCGAAGGCTCTCATCGCGGCGCCTCCAGCGGGAGCTTTCCCGAAACCTGCTCCCAGCGGAGTTGACAATAACGGCGCGACCACCGCGTGGGGAATCGATGACAGGATGAAGACGCCGTACTCCCATGTGTTTGACTTCTCCATCAGCCGCGAACTCCCCAACAGCTTTGTCCTCGATGTGGCATATATCGGTCGCCTGGGCCGACGGCTGTTGCAGGAAGAAGATCTGGCGATGCCGCTCGATATTGTCGACAAGCAATCCAACACCGATTACTTCTCGGCTGCGACTCTTCTGTCGAAGGCTGCGGCGGCGCATGTTCCTATCCAGAACCTGGCAAAGATTCCTTACTGGGAAGACATGTATCCGGGCGCAGCCGGTGTTTATGACGCGGCGGATTTTGGTGAATGCACACCCGGTAACGCCCCGGCAAATTTTTCTCCCACGGCAACCCAGGCGATGTACAGCTCTTACGCTTGCGCCTTGCACAATGAAACTTTACCGCTCATCTTTGCTGACGTTCCCGACGAGATTGGCGTCGGCCCCAATCCTTGTTTCCCCGCTTGTTCGAAGCTTGGCGCGTACGCGTATTTCAACCCTCAATTTACATCGCTCTACGCGTGGCGAAATGCCGGCACAAGTTCCTACCATGCTCTCCAGGTGACATTGCGGCACGGAATAACGCACGGCTTGCAATGGGATTTCAACTATACGTTTTCCAAATCGCTCGACATTGGCTCCAATGCTGAACGCATCAACAATGTTGACGCATACTATCAAGCCGATCAGATCATCAACTCCTGGTCGCCGGCGCAGCTTCGCGGCCCTTCCGACTTCGACACCACTCACCAGATCAATACGAACTGGGTGTATGAACTGCCTTTCGGACGTGGAAAACACTTTGCCGGGACATCGAGCGGTTGGGTGAATGCGATCATAGGGAACTGGCAATGGTCGGGGCTGGCGCGCTGGACCAGCGGCTTCCCCACAACCATCGAGACTTTTACCAGCTTCCCAACCAATTGGTATCTCCCATCCACCGCGATTTTGAACGGACCCAAGCCACAGACCGGGGCCTTCATTGACGCCAACGGAAATCCGGATTTGTTCAAGGACCCTGCGGCAGCACAAAGTGATTTCCGCTACTCTCTGCCGGGCGAATCAGGACAGCGTAACGAGCTGCGCGGGCCGGGATTTTTCGGAATCGATACTTCGCTCAGCAAATCGTGGCCGATTCACGAATCGCAAACATTGAAGTTCAGCTGGGACATCTATAACGTGACGAATTCGGTTCGATTTGATGTCGCCAATCTGCCCCAGAACACCGGCCAACTCGAGGAACCTGCAAGCGTGTTCGCCAGCTACACGAGCACCCTGACGAAGCCACGCGTCATGGAATTCGCGTTACGGTATAGCTTCTGATGCGAATTCGCTGGCTAAAGATCGCGTTGGCAACGGCACTTGCTGGTTTGGGCAGCGGCCAATTGTATGGGCAATCGCCCAAAGCCGAGACGATTTTTGTCGGCAACTTTCTTACGCTGGATCCTGGGCATCCGCAAGCGGAGGCAATGGCCGTTTCCGCAGGACGAATCATCGCGATAGGATCGCAAGCCTCAGTTGAATCCTTTGCGACCAGCAGCACCAAAAGAATAAAAATTGACGGTGTCGCTCTCCCCGGTTTGGCAGATGCCCATATCCATGTAGAAGGTGTGGGCGAGGAACTTGAACGACTGAATCTTCGAGGACTCAGCAAGCAGCAGATCCTCGATAAAGTTGCCGCATCCGCGAAGACTGCGCCTTCTGGTTCGTGGATCACCGGCGGTGGCTGGGATCAAGGCTTCTGGCATCCCGCTGTCTTTCCGACATCGAAAGAACTTGATTCCGTCAGTGGCGATCATCCCGTGGCACTGAGCCGCATCGACGGTCACTCCACATGGATTAACTCCAAAATTTTGGCTCTCGCCAAGATCACCCGCAGTACGCCTGATCCGGATGGTGGCCGAATTCTACGCGATGCGGCTGGCGAGCCCAGCGGCATGCTGATCGATAAGGCGCAGGATTTGTTACGCGCTGTGATTCCCAAGCCTACTCCGGCCGATCGGGAACCCAGGATCCGTTTAGCGCTTCAGCAGTTCTCGGAATGGGGACTAACCAGCGTTCACGATGCGGGCGTCGGTCTCGAAACCATTTCTATATATAAAGATCTGCTCAACCGCGGAGAACTTCCCGTCAGAGTTTACGTCATGGCTGCTGGCGAGGCTGCAAGAGCCTACTACCTGGCACATGGCCCGGAACCAGATCTCGGTAGTGACATGCTCGCGGTTCGCAGCTTCAAACTTTTTCTCGATGGCGCACTCGGATCGCGCGGAGCTGAACTGACTGATCCGTACACGGATGCGCCGCAAGAGCATGGTTTGGAATTAATGAAAGACCCGGATCTGGAACGCGTGGTCCGTGCCGCTCGCGAAAAAGGCTTCCAAGTTAATACCCATGCAATCGGCGATCGCGCGGTGCGGCGTGCACTGGATGCATTTCAACAAGGCGGCGTCACGGCAAATGATCGTTTTCGCGTCGAGCATGCCTCGATGGTCACGAACGATGACATGCCACGCTTTGTCTCTATGGGGATCATCGCTTCAATCCAGCCGGTTTTCGTGGGGGAGTACAGCCGCTGGGCAGAGGATCGCGTAGGACCTTCACGCGTCCATTGGGTACTTCGTACCCGGGATTTGCTAAACGCGGGCGTTCTTGCGGCGGCTGGCACTGATTATCCTGCATCCGACTCAGGCCGTGCTCTCGACAACCTGTACTGCGCGGTAACCAGGAAAGGCGCGGATGGAAAGCCGCCGGCCGGCTGGTATCAAGATCAGCGCGTCGACGTTGACCAGGCACTTCGCATGATGACACAGGGGCCCGCGTTTGCGGCGTTTCAGGAAAAGAATCTCGGCATTCTGAGTGTTGGCCGTTATGCTGATTTCACGGTTCTGTCTGCAAATCCTTATCAGGTACCGATCGACAACCTGAAAACCCTCACTATTCAAATGACCGTAGTGGCAGGGCATGCGACCTTTGACGTGAATAGCAAGCACTAGTGCCCGTCATTTCGCTGGGAAAGCATCCGAGAGCGACGTAATTTTGGTTGCGCTTCTAAGCTGGTCCAGCGTAGCAGAAGACTTCGTTTATCGTGACCGATTCTCCCGGAAGCAGGTCAAAATGTTTTCTGAGACTTACACGTCAAGATCACCAAAGGATCGCAAGATTGCGCGCAAGTTTCTCCGACTGCAATTTCAAAGTGTAGCCGTCAGCGCCTTTAGTGAGACTGGTTTCAATGGCCGAGCCGTCGTTCGTGAGCCTGGAAACGAATCGTCTTGTCGCCACCAGAACCCGGCTGAAATGCATTGCTGGTTGGACTGTCTGTGGAGAAAATTCGGCCTGCAATGACCGGCTGGTCCAACTACAATTGCATTCCCTGTCCCCTCTGAACTGCCACCGTCAGTTGGCCCCTCTGTCGATTCTGACAGTGCCGCGCTAGAAAATTAAGAGATAGGCT
>Ga0335081_10013703_pt1 | contig 13105 bp, 14 predicted proteins | sample Lox_Sample_35_FD_206713 | JGI IMG/M metagenome (GOLD analysis project Ga0335081, IMG submission 206713) | Soil microbial communities from Loxahatchee National Wildlife Refuge, Florida, United States - Lox_Sample_3.5 | ecosystem: Environmental > Terrestrial > Soil > Wetlands | place: USA...
GTTGGCGCGTGTTGCATCCAGACCGCCGGCAGGCTATAATCAGCCGCACCGTGCCATGATGACGGCCACATCTCATTCACAGATGCCTCAGTCGACCCAGCCCGCGGCACGGGGACGGTTGCGTATTGAGATTCATCAGCTGGAAGGATTTGATCGTCGAGACAAATCGTTCAATCGCAACGTGGAGATCTGGCGGTCAACCCAGGGGTATGTCGCCTATTTCCAATACGAGGGACTGGAACTCCAGACAGCCCCGGCCTTGAGGCCGGCCGAAGCGTTGAAGTCCTTGGTCGGCCTGCTCTACCAACGTGGCATCACCCGAATTCGGACGCGCCTGAACTTCAAGGGCAACCGGTATTTGGCGGAACGGATGGCATGGGTGAGCCATCCGCCGGACATCCGCCCTCCAACCTGACCTCCGCTCATCACCAACACATCGAACGTGCATGACAGGGGAGGAGAAGGGAGAGCACCATCCCCTCCCCGTCAACGGCGGTACCGGACGCGTAGCGGAGTCCCTGTTTAAGACCTGGGGTGACTGGTGGTCCGGTCCGCGGTGGTCGTTGAGCCGGACTCCCCGGCTGCAGCATCGCCCTCGGCCGCCAGTGCCAGCCCCTGCTCAATGGTTTTGAGTGACGAACGCCAGCGCTCGAGAAACAGCTGCTTCTCGCGCCGCGCCTCTTCCAGCTCACGCGTCACCTGCCGGAGCTGTGCCCATGCGTCCTGCATGAGCCGTTCAGCCTGCAGTTCGGCCTCTTTGAGCCGGAGTTCAACCTCCTTCTGAGCATTGCGCTTCATCTCTTCGACCACTTGCTGCGCGGCCAACAACGTGTTGTTCAAGGCCGCCTCCTTCTTGCGCAGTTCCAGCAATTGGGCCTCGATCGCGGCAACTTGCTCCCGCGCCGCCTGCGTCTCACCCAGTTGCAGCTCCATGGCCGACGCCACCCTGTCGAGAAACGCGTCCACTTCCTGCCGGTTGTACCCGCGGAACGAAAGGCCGAATCTGATTTGTTGTACGTCGATGGGTGTCAGTTTCACGTTCATGACGTCTCCTTCACCCCAATCGCTTCCGGGAGGGGTGACGCCCGATGTCTGAACAACCGCTTCTCCTGCACCTGCGGGGGCTGTTCGATATGCGCTGCAACATCCCGTACCATGATAAAGGGTCGCCTCAATTCGCCGTGTCCGATGCCTGCATTCGCCCTTCACACCATAGCATAAGCCGCACTCTCGTGCGCTCCGCGCGGCTCACCGCAATTGGCCGGCGATGTCATGCAACGTCCGGATCAGGAACAATTGCAGAAAATAAATGATCAAAATCACGATCATAGGGGAAAAATCGATGCCCAGGCCGTATCCTCCCAGCAGCCGCCGAATGGGATACAGCACTGGTTCCGTCAATTTATACAAGGCCTGCACGATTGGATTATAAGGATCTGGATTGACCCATGAGATAACCGCCCGTGCCACGAGCACCCAGACGTAGGCCCACATGACCAAATCGAGCACGGAAGCGACTGCATTCAAAAAGTTGGCGATCACGATCATCTCCTATTTCCGTCCCCGTCCCAACTCCTCGGCCCGCCGGGCGGCGGCTTCCACCGCATTGATCAACGCCACACGGACACCACCGGCCTCCATTTCACGCAGGCCAGCAATCGTCGTGCCTCCGGGTGAGGTCACCCGATCCTTCAACTGCCCCGGATGTTCGCTGGTCTGCAACAGCAATTGCGCGGCCCCCAGCAGGGTGCGGGCCGCAAGCTGCAGCGCGATGTCACGCGGAAGACCAACCTTGACCCCTCCGTCGGCCAACGCTTCGATCATGACGAAGGCGTAAGCCGGTCCGCTGCCGCTCAACCCGGTCACGGCGTTTAATTGCCGCTCCTCAACCACCAGCGTCGTACCAACGGCGTTGAACAGTTCGACCGCGGTCCGCAGATCATCGACGGTCGCGTGGGCGCCGCTGGCCACCGCTGTCACACCCCCGCCGACCAGCGCTGGCGTATTGGGGACGGCGCGGACGACCCTGGCCCGCCCCCCCAGCTCCGCCTCCAATCGCACCAGTTGTATGCCCGTCACGATGGAGATCACTAATGTCCGATCAGACACCGCGTCCTTCAATTCAGCAAACAGCTTATCAATCGTTTGGGGCTTGACCGCCAACACCAACACATCCACGCCGCTCTTCGCCACGGCCCGGCCGTCGGCAGCCGCGCGAATGCCGTAGCGTTGGATGATTGTTTTCATCCGCCCCTCGGCTGGGTCCGCCGCCAACACTCGCGCCGGCGCGTACAGTCTGGCTCCCAGTATGCCATGCAGAAGCGCTTCGCCCATCTGGCCGCATCCGATCAGCCCCAGCCGTCCCGCCCGGCGCCGTTTCTTCTTGGTCGTTGTCTTGTCCACCAGGGCCGATCCGCTAGGGTGTCCGGTCTCCAAACAAGGCTGTGCCAATCCGGACCATTGTTGCCCCCTCCTCGATCGCCACTTCAAAATCGTGCGACATCCCCATTGATAACGTGGCCATCGATACGCCAGAGAACCCCCGGTCGGCAATCCGACGGGCCAGCTCGCGCATCAGCCGGAAATAGGGTCGGACCCCCTCCGGATCGACCATGTAGGGAGGAATCGCCATCAATCCTTCCACGGCCAGCCCAGGCCATGTCGCCATCCGTTCTACCGCCGCCTCAAGCTCTTCAGGCAAAAAGCCCCCCTTGGTCGCTTCCCCCGCCACATTGACCTGGACCAGAATCGCCCGACCCGTGGGTGGTGTCGATCCGTCGGCCGCGCACAGCTCCAGATGCCGGGCATGGATCGCCTCCGCAAGCGGCAATGAGTCCACCGATTGAATCATGGCGCACCACTGCAGCGCAAGTCGCACTTTGTTCCGCTGCAACCGACCGATGAAATGACACTGCACCGGCGGCCGCCAGGCGCCGAATTTGCTCGTCAGTTCCTGCAGCCGGCTTTCGCCGATCGCGTCAACACCGGCATCAATGGCCGCCCGAACCTGGATCAAAGAAGCCCCTTTGGTGGCAGCCAACAACAGCACCGGTTGCGCGTGCTGTGCGATCGGCGACCGACGTTGTGCGGCTTGCATCCGTTTCCGCACCTGCCTCACCCGTTCGGTCACGCCAACAGACTCAACTGTCACAACGCCCCATCCGTCGATCGTTGGGAGGCACTGCGGCTCCCCGTCCGGCGGTGGTCTGCGGGAGGTCGTCGGTGCGGAGATATTGCCGACACCATCAGGCTCCAGCCCATCATCCGTACTCTTGTCCCATAGCATCGAGGGAGGACCTGGGGGCCTAGACGTCCCCAGCATGCGGGCATACAGTTCGCTCCCGCTTTGAGCGAGCGGATCAGTACCGCAGGATGCCGCTGAACATCTCCTGCTTTTGACGCCCGTCCCTTCGATACGATGCAAAGAGTGCCGGATGGCAACGGGTACACAACTGTACGGCGAAGATCTGCTCAATTGGGACACCGGCGAGCCCCAGTTGACGCGTGGCCCAGGCCTGCAAATCCACCATCCCCTTCCCGCTGGTCCGGCCGCCCGGATGCGGCAGAATGGCGGCCTCTGCCTCATCCGCGAGCTGCTGCCTGAGCGGCTGCAACACCTGATCGCCAACTTCAAAACAACAGGCGCCGATGCAGGGGCCCAATGCCGCCGTCACACTGCGCGCAGGGATCGACCAACGGGCCGTCATCATCGCCACGGTCTTCTCAACGATCCGCTGCGCCAACCCCCGCCAGCCGGCGTGCACGGCGGCAATCACGCCGCGGGTCGGCTCGGCCAGCAGCACGGGCAAACAGTCGGCGGTAAACACGCCGATCAGATGGCTGGGCCGATCGGTGATCAGGCCGTCTGCGGGTGTCGTCGGGTCACCGCCAGACACCACAATGATCCGGTCGCTGTGGATCTGCGTCGTCGTCACCAGGCGGGCCGTCGGCGCCCCTGCCGCGATCGGCCAGTTTTCCGGACGCAAGCCGCCCCGCAATCCAAAGCCGTGAAAGATGCCGACGGTCTCGAATGCCGGCACGACCACGCGGCTCAACTGGCCCTGCGTCTCAATCCGGTGGCCGGCAACGGTCAACACGGCCATCGTCAATCCGCCTGCTTGCGAAGAAAGGTGGGCACGTCCCACTCTTCCTCGGTATGCAACTCGTCGGCCAACAGCCGGAGTTCCCGGCGTTCCGATGAGACAATTTTCCTGACAAACGGCACCCGTTCCGTGTGTTTGACTGGTTCCGCCTTGATCGCCGTCGTCAACGCGGGTGCGTCCTCGGTGATCGCGTCGCCTTCGAATCCCGTCGCAATCACGGTGACCACGACCTCCTCACCAAACCGGTCGTCGATGACCGATCCGAAGATGATATTGGCCGACGGATCGGCCAGTTCCTGGATGATCGACGCCGCGTCGGTCACCTCGTGCAACGACAGGGAACTGCCGCCGGAGATGTTGATCAACACACCGCGAGCGCCCTCGACCGATCCGTCCTCCAACAATGGGCTGGAAATCGCCTTCTGCGCCGCCTCGACAGCGCGATTGGAGCCTTTGGACGCGCCCATCCCCATGACGGCCCGCCCCATATGGGACATCACCGCACGCACGTCGGCAAAATCCACGTTGATCAAGCCCGGCACCGTGATCAAATCGGCGATGCCCTGCACCGCCTGCCGGAGGATGTCATCAGCGATTTTGAACGCTTCCGTCAAGGGCGTCGCCTTGTCGACCAATCCCAGCAGCCGTTGATTGGGAATGACCACGACCGTGTCACATGACCGTTTCAACTCCTTGATCCCCTCATCAGCGCGTTGGAGCCGTTTGGCTCCTTCGAACATGAACGGCTTGGTCACTACTCCAACCGTCAGGACCCCCAGTTCTCTCGCGACATGGGCGACCACCGGCGCACCGCCTGTCCCCGTGCCTCCCCCCATGCCGGCCGTGACGAAGACCATGTCCATGCCGGTGAGCAGTTCGCGCAACCGGTCGACCGTCTCCAGTGCGGCCTCCCGGCCGACCTGCGGATTGGCGCCGGCACCCAAGCCGCGAGTCAACTGTTCCCCCAGTTGGATGCGTTTGGCGGCGAGCGACAGCGCCAACGCCTGGGCGTCCGTGTTGGCGGACACGAACTCGACGCCCGAGAGACCGCAGTTGATCATGGTGTTGACCGCATTGCACCCCCCCCCGCCGACACCGAGCACGGCGATCTTCGCCGATCTGACCGGTTCTTCATCAAAGATAAACATGATCTGCACTCCTCCTTTCCAGGCCTGTTCCGGTCCCGCCGGCAGGGCCGTTGAATGGCTTAAAACCACTCCTTGATCCAGCCCCGCACGCGGCTGGACGTTTTGGCTAACAATCCTCCGTGTCCTGCGTGCTGCAACTCTCCTTCTGCCTGCTGCTGCAGCACATAGAGAATCAACCCCACCCCGGTCGAGTAGACCGGCGTCGTTACGATATCCGTCAAGCCTCCCACGTTGACAGGCGCGCCCCTGCGGACCGGCATGCCCAGTACCCGTTCGGCCACTTCAATGATGCCTTCGGTCAGCGCCGCCCCGCCGGTCAGCACCGCGCCGGACACGATCTGCTCCTCATGGCCGGTGCGACGGATCTCCTGGGCGGCGAGCGAAAAAATCTCTTCAACGCGGGGCTCGATGATTTCCGTCAACAGCTGTCGCGGCAACACCCGAGGCTGCCGGCCTCCGACGCTGGGCACTTCGACCATTTCATCGGCGCGCACCAGCGAAGTCATCGCGCACCCGTGCCGGAGCTTGATCCGCTCCGCCTCGACCGCCGGGGTTCGGAGTCCGATGGCGATGTCGTTTGTCAGATGATTGCCGCCGATTCCCAAGACGGCCGTGTGCCAGAGGCTGTTCTCGAGAAAGATCGCCAGGTCGGTTGTGCCGCCACCGATGTCGATCATGGCGACGCCCTGCTCCTTTTCCTCGGGCCGCAGCACCGCCTCGCTGGAGGCGAGCGGCTGCAGGATTACGCCCGCGACGTCGAGGCCGGCCCGGTTGACGCATTTGACGATGTTCTGCATCGTGGTCGCGGCGGCGGTGATGATATGGACATCCGCCTCCAGTCGGACGCCGGACATTCCCAGAGGGTCCTTGATCCCTTCTTGGCCGTCCAGAATGAATTCTTGAGGAATCACGTGGAGGATTTCCCGGTCCATCGGAATCGCGACCGCTTTCGCCGCATCGATCACCCGCTGCACGTCATGGCGGGTCACCTCGTCATCCCGCACCGCGATGACGCCGCGGCTGTTGAACCCCTTGATGTGGCCGCCGGCGATGCCCGTGTAGACGGTGTGGATTTCCACGCCGGCCATCAGTTCCGCTTCCTCGATCGCCTGCTTGACCGATTCCACCGTGCTCTCGATGTTCACCACGACCCCCTTACGGAGTCCGCGGGACGGATGCGTGCCCAGGCCGACTACTTCGATCGGCCCTTCTTCGCGCCGCACGGCGACGATCGCGCAGATTTTTGTAGTGCCAATGTCTAGGCCTACGATGATCTCTTCAATGTGTTTCACAGATCTCTTCGCCTCCTCCATCGGCTAATGTGTGACATCCCCTCAATGCCCGGCACGCGTCTCGCAGGTCGCCCTGACATTCATCCCTGAAACCGCAGCCGCCCGACTCATCCATGCTGGGCGCTCCCCTCACGATCGCACCACGACAGAATTGGCAAATCGCAGGTCGACCTCTTTGGGATGACGCGAGTCGGCGGGGATCCGCGCCGCGACCTGCCAGAAGCGCCGCCACTGCTCCTCGACCCGCCCCGTCCGAAATCGGAGCCGCCATCCGTCGAACACCGCCGCGGCTTCACCGTCGTTTCCGACGGTGACCTGCGCGGTCTGCACCCCGTCACGACGCATCAATTCCAGAAGGGCGACCCCGTCCCGCGCGCGACGCTGCTCATCGGGCGAGCCGGCCCGCAGCCGGGCCACCGAAACCCCCTCGAGTTCCACGCCAATCGGTCCCGGCTTTTCTCCAGTCGGCCCCAGCAGCACTCCCTCGCGATCGATATACCAGAGCACGCCGCCATCACGGACAACCGCCGCCGGCCGCCGTTCCTGCACATTGATGACCAGCGTGTCGGGCATCATCCAGGTCAGCGTGGCCGCACCAATCCAAGGCACACCCGACAACCGGTGCGCCGCGGCCTGCAACACAGCGGGCGAGCTACGGTCCCCCTCATGGATAAGCAAGGCGGCGCGGAGTTCCTCCGGTGACAAACGTGTCTGGCCGCGGAACTGTATGCTGCGGATCAGCGGCCATGGGGCTTCCCAGTCCAACCGCCATGCGCCCGCCCCTCCCCCCCAGAGCAGGCCGGCGACGACGATGACGGCGCCAATCACGGCCGCCCCGCCCATCGTGGGGGGCCGAGTCGCCCCGCGTCGGCGTGGTCGGCGCCCTGTCCTCCTCGCCGAAGCGGGGGACCAGCGGCTGAGCCACCCCCCTCGTTTTTTCCGTGCGCCGGACCGATGTCGCATAGCTGGTTCTACACCCCCTTCTGCAAACGCCGTCCATCCGCTGAGGCCAAAATGCGGAGGACGACCTCGTCATACCCAAGCCCGGCGGCCGCCGCAGCCTTCGGGAGCAGACTGGTCTCGGTCATCCCGGGAACCGTGTTGATCTCTAACACCCACGGTCTGCCGGCTCGATCGACGCGGAAATCAACCCGTGTGGCCCCCGCGCAGCCCAACAGGCGGTCGAGTCGGGCGGCGAACTCCTGCGCCTGCCGCCAGACCGGCTCGGCGACGGAAACCGGTGGCAGCCGGTAGTCGCATCGCCCCGGCGTATATTTCGCCTCATAGTTGTAAAATGCCTCCTTCGGGACAATTTCAATCGGCGGCAACGGCGTTCCGTCCAGCAGCGCCACGGTCAATTCAGCCCCATCGATGAATTCCTCGATCAGAATATCCCCGTCATACCGGCCCGCCCGATCCACCGCAGGCGCCAGGCCGTCAGGTCCGGCAACGATCGACACGCCGACCGTTGATCCTTCCGAGGTCGGTTTGACCACAACCGGAAAGCGTTCCACACTCGGAAGCGTTGCCATTGAGCCTTGCTGCCATCTGGTCCAATGCGGTGTGGGAATCCCCTCTAACTGCATCAGTTGTTTCGTCACCGCTTTATTCATCCCCATGGCGCTGGCCAACACGCCGGATCCGGTGTAGGGGATCCCCGCCCACTCGAGCACGCTCTGCAGCTGACCATCCTCGCCGCCGCGGCCGTGCAGCACGATGAACGCTACCTCGATCCGGCGGGTCGATTCGACCTCGCCCGAAAGATGGGACAGCAGGGTCCGGTCCGGCTCGAGTTCTGTGACCTCATACCCCTGCCGCTTCAATGCCCCGGCCACCGCGGCACCGCTTCGCAGCGACACCTCACGTTCGGTCGACCGCCCGCCGCGCAAGACGCCGATCCGCCGTCCTTCGCACGGCCGGCTCATGAAGCCCCAAGGACCTGCGCTGGCGAAGAGTGCGACCGAACCCGCAACTTTGAGGGGCGAGACTCTTTCGGCCGGGCCGCGCGGCCGACGATTTTAACCTCCAGCTCCAGCGTGACGCCGAATCGCCGCTCCACCTGACGGCCGACGTGCCTGATCAACGCGAGGATGTCGCGCGTCTGCGCGCGGCCGCGGTTGATGATGAAATTGGCATGGCGGTCCGACACCTGCGCATCGCCGATGCGACAACCTTTGAGCCCCGCGGCCTCGATCAAGCGGCCCGCCGAATCGCCGGGCGGGTTTTTAAAGACGCAGCCAGCGCTGGGCGAATGCAACGGCTGCGTCGAGGATCGTGCGTCAAGCATGCGCTTCATGGCCGCTTCGATCTCGACTGCCGGCGAGGGCTTCAGGTCAAATCGCGCGCTCACCACACAACCTTGGGGCAGTTCCGCGTGCCGGTAGCGAAAGTGCAGCGCCTCGCGCTCCAGGATCACCAGCTCGCCATCGGGGCGCATCAGCGTCACCGAATCGATCCGCGGCGCCAGCTCCCCCTCACGGGTCCCGGCATTCATCACGATTGACCCGCCGACGGTTCCCGGAATCCCGATGGCAAATTCCAGCCCCGACAGGCCGGCCCTGGCCGCCGCCCGGGCGAGACGGGGGAGCAGCACTCCCGCCTCGGCCTCAATGCGATGGGATCCGATCATTCGAATGCGGTTCACGCGGCTCAATTTCACCACCACGCCCGTAATGCCGCCGTCCTGGACGATGACATTGCTGCCTCCGAGGACAATCAGCGGCAGACCCGACCGATGCGCGGCCAGGACGATGCGCCTGAGCTCCTCCACATCATGCGGCACCACCAGCAAATCCGCATTGCCGCCTGCCTTCATGGTCGTATGCCGACTCATCGGCTCATGTTGTCGGACATCGCCCGCAGGACGAGCCGCCCCCTCCTCTTGCAGCTCCCGAAGAAACCGCTGGACTTTTTCCTTCACGCTCATCGTGGCACTCCCGTCTCCAAGCCCGTAGCGCGGAGCCGTTCAAGCAGCCCCCGACCGACCTTCCAGATATCTCCGGCACCCAGTGTCAGGACCAAATCGCCGTCACGGAGCAGCGGGAAGACCGATTCGGCCATCCCTCCGCGATCGGGCTGATAGAGCACATGCTTGTGGCCGTGCTCCCGCAGGGTTGCCGCCAACCGTTCGGCCGTGATCCCCTCGATGGGCGGCTCGCCGGCGGGATAAATGTCCGTCAACACCAACAGGTCGGCGTCGTAAAAAGCCGTTGCAAATTCGTCCATCAGATCCCGCGTCCGGGTGTAACGGTGCGGCTGGAAGAGCACGATGCGGCGCCGAGGCCAGCCGTTCTTGGCCGCGGCCAGCGTCGCCTTGATCTCCGCCGGATGGTGGCCGTAATCATCGACCACCATCACGCCGGCAGCCTCCCCGACCAATTGAAACCGCCGCTCGACGCCGCTGAATTCCCGCAAAGCCTGCCGAATCGTCTCCACCGGCAACTCAAGTTCTAGGCCGACTGCAATGGCAGCCAGGGCGTTGGACACGTTGTGCAGTCCCGGCACTGTCAATTCGAATCCGCCGAGCGACCGGTGCGACTGGCCGCGCGAACCGTTCGTCACCGTCACCTTGAAGGTCGATCGAAACCCCTTCAACTCGATCTCGTGCGCGGTGACGTCCGCCTGGGCCGCGATCCCGTAGGTGATGTGGCGCCGCTCGACAGCCGGCAGTAATTCCTGAATGACGGGGTGATCCAGGCAGACAATCGACAGGCCATAAAACGGCACCTTGTTGATAAAGGTCAGAAACGCCGCCTTTAACTCCTCCATGGTGCGGTAGTAATCGAGGTGCTCACGGTCGATGTTTGTAACCACCACGATGGTCGGGCTGAGGCGCAGGAAGCTGCCGTCACTTTCATCCGCTTCAGCAACCAGAAATTCGCCCTGGCCGAGTTTGGCGTGACTGGCAAAGCTGTTCAGTTTGCCGCCGATGACGGCGGTCGGATCGAGACCGCCCGCCGCGAGCAGCGTCGCGACCATTGACGTCGTCGTCGTCTTGCCGTGCGAGCCGGCGATGGCGACGCCGTATTTGAGCCGCATCAGCTCAGCCAACATCTCTGCGCGTGGAATCACGGGAATCTGCTGCCGTCTCGCCTCCACCACTTCGACGTTGTCACGCCGTACGGCCGAAGAGACCACCACCACCTCAGCCCCGGCAATATTGGAGGCCGCGTGACCGATGAAGATGGTGCCTCCCCTCGCTTCAAGCCGCTTGGTCGTTTCAGAGGCTGCTTGATCGGAACCGGTGATGCGGTAGCCGAGCGTCAGGAGCACTTCAGCGATGCCGCTCATACCGGCTCCTCCGATGCCGACGAAATGAATCTGCCGAATCTTTCTAAATAACCCTCGTGTCATGCCGTCTGCCCCTCATTCTCGCCCTGATTGACGCCCAGCAGGGCTTCACACGCCTCGACGATGGTTTCGGCCGCATCGGGCCGCCCCAACGACCGGCTGGCCTCCGCCATCGTCCGCATCCGACCCGGATCACCCAGCAACTCCGCCAGCAGTTCCGCCAACCGGCGGCCGGTCAGCGCACCCTGCTCGCACATCACTGCGGCACCCGCGTCCTGCAGGAGCCGTGCGTTCTCGTGCTGGTGCTGGTGAGCCGCGTGCGGCAGCGGAATCAGCACGGCTGGTTTGCCGCAGGCGGTCAATTCGGCGATCGTCGTCGCACCGGCCCGGCTGATCACGAGATCGGCATGTGCATAAGCCGTCCCCATGTCATGAATAAACGGCTCAATGCGCCCCCCCACGCCGCGGCGGTCGTACGCCTGCCGCACCCACGCGACGTCCGCCTCCCCCGTCTGATGGATGAACCAGACCGACTCACGCAGCGCGCCCAACTCATCAAGCGCTTCCACCACCAGTTGATTGATCGCGTGCGCGCCCTGGCTGCCCCCCAGGACCAGGATGGTCCTGGATGGCACCGAGCCATCGGCACTGGCGGTGTCAGACACCGGCCTCCCGGCAGACTGCACCACATCCCGTCGGATCGGATTGCCCAGTACCAGCACCCGCCGCGCCCACAGATGGCGGTTCGACCGATCGAACGCGCTGATTACCACGTCGACCAGCGGCGCCAGCAACCGATTGGTCAGCCCCGGCAAGACGTTGGGCTCCACCACCACGCTCGGATAACGGCTCAGGGCGGCCATAAAGAGCAGCGGCCCGCTGGCATACCCGCCCGTACCGATCACCATATCCGGCCGCACATCCCGCAGCAGCCGCCAAGCCTCCCACAAGCTGCGAGGGAGTTGCAGGACGGCACCCAGCGTTTTTTTCCCTCGCCCGATCCATCCCTCGACGCGCATCAGCACCAGTCGATACCCGATGGTCGGCAGCAGCTTGCTCTCCAATCCCTGCGCGGTGCCTGCGAAGACCACCTCGACGGCGCGTCGGCGCTGCCACTCCTGCGCGATGGCCAGCCCCGGGAAGAGATGGCCGCCCGTGCCACCGGCCGCGATCAAGACCTTCATCCCGTCACCCGCTGGCGCCCAATGCCCAGTAAAATGCCCACGGCCGCCAGGTCGACCACCAACGATGACCCCCCGTAGCTGAGCAGGGGCAACGGCAATCCCTTTGTGGGCAGTAACCCAATCACCACCGCCATGTGCAGGAGCGCTTGCACCCCGATCATGGCGGTCACCCCCACGGCCAGATAACGCAAGAAGGGCTCGTCGGCCCGTTGTGCAATCACCAATCCGCGCCAGAAGAAGATCACGAACAGCGCCAAGACCACCATGGTCCCGATCAGCCCCAGTTCCTCGCCGATGACGGAGAAGATAAAATCCGTATGCGGCTCCGGGAGAAAAAACAGTTTCTGCCGGCTCTCGCCGAGTCCCAGACCGTTCACGCCTCCCCGGCCCAAGGCCAGAAACGATTGGATCACCTGAAAACCCGATGTCTGCGCATTGTCCCAGGGATTCAAAAACGCCAGCAGGCGCTGACGCCGATAGGGTGATGACGCGATGAGTAACGCCACGGCCGGCATTGCGGTCAGCGCCAGTCCGGCCAGGTGGGACACCCGGGCTTGGCCGGCGAAAAGCAGCATCAGAGTTAGGATCGCGATCACAAAGGCTGTGCCAAAATCCGGTTCGGCGAGGACAAGGATGATCAGCAGGCCGCAGACGGCCAACGGCGGCATCAGTCCACGCCGGAAGTCCGCCATGCGACCGGCGTGACCGGAAAGATAACGAGCCAGATAGCAGACGGCCGCCAGCTTGGCCAACTCCGACGGCTGGAGGGACCAGCCGGCCACGCGCAGCCAACGCCGCGCGCCGTTGACCGTCGTCCCGAGAGGCGACACCAGCACCAGCATCAGCAACAATACCGAGACCACCAGCAGCGGCAGGGCGAGGCGCTGCCACCCCCAGACGTTCATCCGAGCCGCGATGATCATGGCAAGAACGCCAAGCCCAACCCACAGCAGCTGTCGTTTAAGAAAGTATCCGGAGTCGTGATATTGTTCCATGGCGACGGGGGAACTGGCGCTGTAGACCATCACCACACTGCCCACCAGCAACAGGGTCACGATAACGAGCAGGGGTCGGTCGACCCCCTCGGA
>Ga0335081_10013704_pt1 | contig 13105 bp, 12 predicted proteins | sample Lox_Sample_35_FD_206713 | JGI IMG/M metagenome (GOLD analysis project Ga0335081, IMG submission 206713) | Soil microbial communities from Loxahatchee National Wildlife Refuge, Florida, United States - Lox_Sample_3.5 | ecosystem: Environmental > Terrestrial > Soil > Wetlands | place: USA...
GATTACAATCGCGGGCGCCGTGAGCTTCCCGCGCTCGACGTCATCGGCGAGCGTCGCAATCGTCGAGGCGATGGTTTTCTGATTCGCGAGGCTGCCCCACTGAACCGCTGCAGCCGGCGTGCTGGCGTCCAAACCCGCGGCCAGCAGCCGTTGCGTGATGCTGCGGAGTCGCGCGGTCGCCATCAGGATCACGATGGTGCCGCCGGTGCGCGCGGCGCGTCCGAGATCGTCCCAGGGTACCGACGACGCGGCCGCATCCTCGTGACCGGTGACGAAGGCAACGAAAGAACCATACTCCCGATGGGTGAGCGAAATTCCGGCGAAAGCCGGGGCCGCGATCGCCGAGGTGAGGCCGGGCACGACCTCGAAGGCGACGCGCGCTGCCGCCAACGCCTCCGCCTCCTCGCCGCCGCGTCCGAAGATGAACGGGTCGCCGCCCTTGAGCCGCACCGCGCGCCTACCGTTGCGCGCGTGGGCGATCATCATCGCGTTGATTTCCGCCTGGTCGAGGTCCTGATGCGCTCCGCCGCGCTTGCCCGCGTAAATCAGCTCGGCCGACACCGGCGCGAGCCGCAGCAGCCCGGGATTGACGAGGCTGTCATAAATGACGACTTGCGCGCGGCTGAGGACCTCGGCGCCGCGGAGCGTGATCAGATCGATCGCGCCAGGCCCGGCGCCGACCAGGAAGACTTTTCCGCTTCCATCAGCTTCCATCAGCTTCCATCAAGCAAAAGGCGCGCGCCGCGCGCGATCATCTTAGCACCGAGGCTCTCGCCGAGGCGCGCAGCCCCCGAAACATCTAGCGCAGCGATCGGCGCCGAAACTTCATCGGTCAGTTCGCGGGCGCCATCGGCGCTGAACAGAATCGCGCGCATATCAAGACGCTCGCCGATAAGCGTCGCCTTAACGCCGACAGGCGTGACGCACGAGGCGTGTATCGAGGCGAGAAACGCGCGCTCGGCGGCCGTTTCGCATGCGGTCGCCGGATGATTTAGCGATGCAACCGCACCCTCGACATCGTCGGTGCCGCAAATCTTGCCGTCTACAAGCGCTTCGATCGCGAGCGCAGCCTGTGCCGCGGCAGGAACGAAATCGCGTTCGTCGAGTTCCTCGTACGCGAGGTCGAGCAATTTCCCGAGACGCTTGAGCCCCGCCATCGCGAGGATGATCGCGTCCATTTTGCCGGATTGCAGGCTGGCCACTCGCGTATCGACGTTGCCGCGCAGCGGGAGCACTTCGAGGTGCGGATTTATCCGAAGCGCCTCGAATTTGCGCCGCGGCGACGAGGTTCCGAGCCTCGCTCCTTTCGGCAAATCCTTCAGCCGTGCGCCGTTCGAGCTGATGAGCGCATCATGTGGATTGTCGCGCTGCGGCGTCGCGACGATGCGAAACTGCGGCGGCAACACAGCGGGCAAATCCTTCATCGAATGGACGGCGATATCGATGCGTCGCTCTGTCAGCGCTTGTTCGAGCTCCTTGATGAAGAGGCCTTTGCCGCCCACATCGGCGAGCGACGGAGTAAGGATTTTGTCGCCACTGGTTTTGATCGCGACGACTTCAATTGCGAGGCCCGGTGCTGCGGCCGCGATTGCCGCGCGCACCATCTCGGCCTGAATGAGTGCCAGCTTGCTCGGCCGCGATCCGATTCTGAGCGGCTTCATCATGCGCTCAGAGAGGGTCGCCGTCATCGCTGGAATCTTCGATCAGCTCGGCTTCGAGGTCGTCGAGTTCGGGCGCGTTCGGACGTATGCCGTTCGTATCGCAAAGAAGGCGCCGCGCAATCTCGGCGGTGTAAATCGCCTCGGGCGAGTTGAGGTCGTGATGGCGCAGGCCTTCCATCACGCGATGCAGGAGTTTGTTGACCAGCCCGCGCGTCAGCATTTCGATGCGCTCACGCTCGGCCGGCCCGAGGTTTCTGAGCCACGCGCGGTGACGGGTCAATTCGAGGTCGCGCAGCCGCTCGATGCTGCCGCGGATGTCCTTGATGGTCGGCACGATCTCCAACTCCGCCAGCCACTTCATGAACGACTCGATCTCCTCGCCGACGATGTCCTCGGCCTTCTCGGCCTCGCGTTCGCGCTGTCCGAGCGACTTCTGCGCGACCGCATCGAGGTCGTCGATGTCGTATAGATAGACGTTCTCGATTTGATTGAGGCGTTCGTCGAAATTTCGGGGCACCCCGAGATCGATCATGAACATCGGACGATACTTGCGTTCGCGGATTATCGCTTCGACGTCGTGCGGGGTAAGGATCGGCTTCGTAATCGACAGCGAGCCGATCAGAATGTCCGCGATGCGCAGGTAGGGCTTGTAATTTTCGTATGGCACCGCGGTGCCGCCGAGCTCGCGCGCGAGCGCGACCGCGCGATCGAACGTGCGCGAGGTGATCAGCAATGATTCGATGCCGAGCGCCTTGAGCTGGCGTGCGGTCAACTCGGCCATCTTGCCGGCGCCCATCAGCATCGCTGTCTTGTCGCGCAGCGTATCGAAAATTTGCCCCGCGAGACTCACCGCCACCGAACTTATCGATACCGAACCGTGGCCGATGAGCGTCGCCTTGCGCACGCGCTTCGCGACCTGAAATGCCTTATGAAATGCGCGATGGAGCACAAGGCCGACGGTCGCGGCTTCGGCCGCCTGCGCGTAGGCAAGCTTTAACTGGCCGAGAATCTGCGGCTCCCCGACCACCATCGAATCGAGACTTGCGCCAACGCGGAACAGATGACGGACCGCGTCGCGCCCGCTGAAGTTGTAGAGCGCGTCGTTGAAGGAGCCGCGCTCGACCGCGCGATCGGAGGCGAGGAATTGAGCGACTTCATCGGCCGCACGATCGGCAGTCGCTGCAACACCAATCACTTCGACCCGATTGCAGGTCGAGAGCAGCGCGGCTTCGCTGACGCGGGTGGCCTCGCGCAGGCGCTGGAGGGCAGGCGCGATTTGATCTTCGCCATAGGCGAGGCGTTCGCGGACTGCGACCGGCGCGGTGCGATGGTTCACGCCAAGTATGAAGAGAGTGTTCTCCATGCTCAGCCGAAGGTCCCTCCGTGTTTGCCCGGGAACGCGAGATTAAGGCCTACGAACGATCCGACCAGGACCGTGAACACCACGATGGTGAGCGCCGCGGCACGCCGCCCGCGCCATCCGACCGTCAGGCGCGATTCGAGCAGTGCGGCATAGAGGATCCAAATCACCGCCGACCACGACTCAACCGGCTCCCAGTTCCAGTAATGTCCCCAGGTCGCATCCGCCCAAATCGCGCCGCTGATGATGGCGAGGCTGAGCAGCACGAAGCCCCATACCAGCAGGCGATAGTTGATGCGGTCGAGCTTTTCGAGGCTCGGTACGTCATCATTGGCGGGCCGCATAGTCCGTTTTGCTTTCAGCTTCGATTCATAAACCAGATAAACGAAGCTGACTGCGCTGGCGAGGACGAACATCGAGTAGCCGAGGCATGCGAGGGTCACGTGAATCGGAAGCCATATGCTGCGCAGGCTCTCCGGCAATACAATGCGCCCGGTTTGCATCGTCATAACCGCGGCCAGCGTGGCGACGGTAATGACGGGCCCCACGATCGCGCCGATGATCGCCATGCGCGAGCGCACGATCAGCACTAATCCGATGAGCGCGATGAGCCATGCGAGAAACGACAACGACTCCGCGAAGTTGGCGACCGGAAAATTTCCCGCCTGGATGCCGCGCGCGGTCAAATCGAGCGCGTGGAAGGCGGCGCCGGCGCCGAGCGCCGCCGCCGCCGATCCGGTCCAGCGCGTGCGGCCGGCCGCACGATCCGCGATGAATCCTGCGGACGACGCCGCATAGCAAATCAGCGCGGGTAGAAGAAAGACCGTAATCATTGGCTAATCGACCGGACTAGCGCGGCCGCTTTTCGAGGTTGGAGATGGCGAGCGCATCGCGACGTTTAGCAGTCCTAGCTCATCGAGACCAATTCCAATTTGTTGGCGAAGATTTTTGTCGACCGCATCGATATCGCCTTTTCGCAGGTATTCTGGAATGCGCGCGGCCGCAAGTGAAGTTAATTTGCGTGCGCGGATGCGGCTCTCGGGCTCATTCGCCTTCAGATGACTTCGCGCGGAGCGCAGAATCTCCAGCGCTAACCCGTATTCGGGACCGAACAGGCGCTCGAGGCGCTCGCGGATGCGGCGCGCCATGGCGGGGCTCGCGCCTTCAGTTGAAATTGCGATCTTCAGCGCGCCACGAGTGACGACCGCCGGTGCAATGAAAGTGCAGAGTTCAGGGGCGTCCGCGACATTGAGGGGAATGACCTGTATGCGCGCCTCATCATGAAGCCGTCGATGGAGTTCGGTGTCGTCGGTGGCGGCGTAGACCAGCGCCGCACCGGCCATGTCTCCGGTCTCATAGACGCGATTCAGATGGCGAATTCGTCCCGCGCGCACGAGGCTATCGAGTTCATTGCCAAGCGACGGGCTGACGACGGTGACCTCGGCGCCTGAGGCGAGGAGCGCGGCGACTTTGCGCGCGGCAACCACGCCGCCTCCGACCACGAGGCATCGGCGGCCCTCAAGCTCGAGAAATATCGGGACGTATGCCATCGCTTTGGCAGCGATCTTATTATATGTGCGGCCTGCCAAACAGAGCCGTGGACGCGGGCGGGGAGGAGCCATATGGGACCGGATGCGGTGCCGAAAACGCTCACTGCGCACAATCGCACGAGGGGGACCATACTGTGCAAAAGCCTCGAGGTGGCGGCCACCCAAGCGCAGCAAAGCCGGGGGCTGCTGGGCCGCGACGGCTTGGCGCCGGGAACCGGCATGCTATTCGAGGGAAGCTGGCTACCCCTGATTTGGATGCACATGTTCTTCATGCGCTTCGCGATCGACATCGTGTTCATCGACCAGTCCAACCGGGTGTTGCGGATCAACCACGACTTGAAGCCATGGCGAGTCTCCTCGATGGTGTTTGGTGCGCGGCGGGCGCTGGAGCTCGAGGCCGGCGCGGCAGCGCGCAGCGGCACCATGGTGGGCGACGAGCTGGACCTGAGCCCGGCCTCGTGAGCGAATGCCATCTTCGCAAGGTGTAGAGATTTTATACAGTCTGGAGTGGACAAGTTGTTGCCCATCAGCCAACCGGGTTGCAAGCTGGACAATGTTGGAGCGGAAAACCGACTGCAGTGCGCTTCCGCGAGACCGAATCGCAGCGCGTTGTCGTGTAATTTCCTACAATTTGTACGATGGCAGCCATCCAAAAGATTGATTGGGCCAGTCGCTCGATGAATCCCAAAGTAATCATACTCTACAATAAGTATCATGTCGGCATCCTGCGGTCCCTTGGGTTTTGTGATGTTTTGCTTGGCTATGACACTTTGTTGCCCGCGCGCAACGTTTGTTGCACAGCTTTCTTTTAGCGGGATTTTCTTCCCTCGCATTCGCTGCCTTTTTCTTTAATCGCCTGCTGGCATGGGAACTGCTCCATCCCTGCTCGCTCGGACCACGTGTGCATCTCCGTTGCTACGGCAAAGGGGGGAGGATGCCCGGGTTTGATCCCGAAGGGGGGGACCGATGATGCGCAGGGCGGGAACGCCGCCGGAACATATCAGGTTGATCAGTAATCCTACTGTTCGACGGGACTGCCTGGAGGGGCAGAGTTTGACCGACCTGAGAATCCCGGCCGCTACCCGCCCACGCTCCGGCGCTTCGCTCCGGACCAAAGCCAGCTGCACTGCGGGGGACGCTTACAAAGGGGTAACCGGCCGCTAAAGGCCATCGCACCAATAGTCTAAGGAGGACACGGGAATGGATTTCATCACCAAAATGTTTGTGAAGGCGCAGAACTGGAGCAAGGGTCAGACGATGACTGAGTATGCGTTGATCCTCTCCGCCGTCGCCGTGGTCGTGTACGCCGGGTACAAGACCATGGGCACCAGCATCACCACGCTGCTGACCTCGGTTGACGGCAACCTCTAAGCGCAAGGCACAGCACAGGACAATCCGCCGGCGGCAGCAGTCCGAAGCTGCTGCCGCCGGCGCCAGCCTGACAAAGCGGAGCTGGAGGGAGCGGAATCGGGGAGGCAAGGTGAGATCAGATCGAACAGAGTTGATGACCGAGGGTGCCGAACAAAGCGGCCTCCGCGATGATCATCTCGCGCGCACTCGACCTGCCCGTCGAGGCCATCCACTCCAGCGCCAAAGCGTCTGCCCTATTAACTCAGCAGCCGCACCGGACGAGCGATCAGCATCCGATGCGCACCAAGGAAGGGGATTTGGCGAACATGAAGTGGCTCACCCGCAATTATTTGTCTGCGCGCGAATGGTACAAGGGCCAGACCATGACCGAGTACGCGCTGATTCTGTCGGCGGTCGCGGTAGTGGTTTACATCGGCTATCAGACCATGGGCGGCAGCATCACCACCTTGTTGACCTCGGTCGACGGCAATCTCTAAACGTTTCGGGCGGGAAGCCGGCTGCGGTCAGCTTCCTGCCCGACTATCTGTCACTGGCCACTCGGGGATCTTTTTATGAACTGGATGACCAGAATCATCAGACGGTTACCAGCGAAGCAGGGTCAGACGATGACCGAGTATGCGTTGATCCTTGCCACCATCGCGACCGTCGTCGTCTCACTCTACAGGACTTCCGGAACTATCCTGCAATCGCTCTTAGGTTCCATCGACAGTTCGCTCTAACGCTGGCGAAGTCTCTCGCCAGGCACAACTTCGACACTCATGGCGTGCGGTCCCTCAAGCGGTCTCGCGCGCCTGTTCGTTTGGAGCCGGTCGCATCGGCTCTGCATGGGGAATCGGAACAGGTGAATCAAGGAATTTGACCGGCTGCAACGATGAGGGCCGGCGGGGGAGAAAAAGATGAAACGGCCAGTAATATTTGTCGCGCTCGCGGGTCTGGCGGCGATGCTGGCCTCGGTCGTGGTGTACAGCGCCCTCAAGAAGAGGGAGGCCGAGGTTCAAAAAGCGATGGCCAGGACGGTGTATATCGTCGTGGCCGCCAGCGATCTGCCGCTCGGGACCAAAATCGATCCTGGTCAGCTCAAGCTGGCGCGGTGGTCGGCGGACGCGATTCCCGATGGCGCCTTCACTAATCCGGCGCAGGTAGCCGGCGCCTTCGTGAAAAACCAGTTCGTGACCAACGAACCGATCGTCGCCACCAAGCTGTTCCTGGGCCAGAAGACTGCGGGCGTGATGCCGCTGCTGATTCCGCCTGGCATGCGCGCGGTCTCGGTGCAGGTCGATGAAGTCAGCGATATCGCAGGCTTCATCATGCCGCATGCGCGCGTCGACATCCTCGTGGCGGTCGCTAACCAGGGCACCGGCCAGGCCGACAAGCCGTTCTCGAAGATCGTTCTGCAAAACGTCGAAGTGCTCGCCGTTGCGCAAGAGGTCGAGAAGCGCAAGGACGAGCCCGAGCTGGTCAAGGTGGTCACCGTGCTGGTCACGCCGCAGGATGCCGAACGGCTCGCGCTGGCGACTCGTGAAGGTGTGCTGCATTTGGCAATGCGTAACTACGCGGACAGCAAAATCGTGCTCACCAGCGGCACCGATGTCGAAGAACTACTGCATCAGTACAGTCTCAGCGTTGCACCGGTGATGCCGCTGCAGAAGGCCGAGGCGGTGACGACGCCGGTCTATCATCCGACGCCGAAGTTCCAGGTTCAGATCTACCGCGACGGCAAGAGCTCCGAATCGGTGTCGTTTGTGCGGGAAGCGCTCGCCGATACCGGTCGCCATCATTCGGCGGCCGCCGCGCCGTCAGACTCCTATTCGGCCGTCACCGGCGAAGAGCATCCGACCGATGACGGCGCGATGAGCGAGGCGCCGGCGAGTGCGCCTGCGCACGCTTCCAATTCGCATGGTCCGGTGCTTCCGCCGTCGGAAACAGTACCGGCGGATGAATCAGCCTCTTCGGCGTCGCTTACTCCGAAGGGCAGGACTATCGACATCCCGTAAGGGAAGGCGGGGAGATGATGAGGTATCAAGCAATGAAAACACGTCGTGGTAGCGGAACGATTGATTTACTGCCGTGGCTGCTGGTGGCGATGAGCCTGTTTCTTGGCCAGCCGGCCCGGGCCGCAGATAAGGCTCCGCGCGAACAGGCGATCAGCCTCGCCGCGGGTCAATCCCAAGTAATCGATAATCTCAATCCAGACAGCAAGCCCGCGGTTCGCGTAATCCAGAATCCGCATGCGCTGGTGATGCACAACGAGGACCCCTCGAAGCTGGTGCTGCTCGGCGCGGAAGAGGGCAAGTGGGCGATTACCTGCAAAACCAAAGACGGGCAGAGCGTCATCTACAACGTGAGTGTCAGCGCGATCCGCGATGCCTCGGCGCCGCTCGCACCAGGTGCCGCGCCGGCTCCTATCGGCAGCGAGACCTCGTCGAGTGCGGCACCGGTTTCAGGATCGATGCCCGCTTCGGCGGCGCTCGACAGCGGCACCGGCCCGATCTCCAAGCCCGCCGATGTCGCGATGAACGATGCGTACAAAGCTCCGGCGGCCGCGGCTCCGACGCATCATGCCCTGATTCCCGGCATCGACATGACCGGAACCGATCCGACCGAGCCCGCGAAGATGGGTGAGCCTGCGACCCCGCAGGCCGGGCCGGTAGGCAACTCGGTGATTCCGAGCCAGACCGCGTCGAACACACTTGGGCAGCGCGGTCGCTTCACCAGCGATCCGTCGATCACCTCGAGCGGCGATTCCTACTCGACCGACGGCGTAGCTTACTCCGGTGGAACGCATTTCCTGCCTGCGGATGGTATCTCGATGATGAATGGCACTTCGCAGATCATCGATTTTCCGCAGCGCATGCGGCGCGTGTCGATCGCGGATACTTCTGTCGCCGATGTTCAGGTCATCAATCCCTTCGAGCTCAATCTGATCGGCCATAAGCCCGGCTTCACCACGCTGACGGTGTGGACCGGCCAGGGTCACTATGAAGAACGCCAGGTCCGCGTCAGCCCCAACGGCAAGCAGCAGGTGCTGCTGAATTGCCTGGTGGCGGAACTCGATCGAGGTCAGATTGAAAATCAGGGCATGAACCTTTCCGGAGCCCTGAGCAACTACGGGATTTCAGCGGTCAGCATGCCCGGCAACGTCGCCACGCCCTTCAACGCGACGGTTCCGGTTATTCCGACGACCCTGACCCCGTTCGGCAACACCATCTCGGCACCGGGCGAACTTCCGACCGGCGGTTCGCTGATTCCGCTGCTGCTGTCGCAGGGCCTGACCTATGGCTTAACGACACAGAACTCCAACTTCGCGACCCAGTCCTTCTTCCAATATCTCGAGAACCACAACATGGCGAAGATCCTCGCCGAGCCGCGCTTGCTCGCGAACAGCGGCGAGAAGGCCAAGTTCCTGTCCGGCGGTGAAATTCCGATCGTGGTCGCACAGGCCCTCAACACCTCGATCGTGTTCAAGGAATTCGGCACCAAGGTGACTTTCGTGCCGACGGTCGTGGGTGTCAACGACATCGAACTGCTGGTTCAGCCGGAAGTGTCCGATCCCGACTACGCACACGGCGTACAGCTCTTCGGCTTCACCGTGCCGGCGTTTGTAACCCGCCGCGCGGAGACCCAGGTTCGCTTGCGCGACAACCAGACCCTGATCGTTGCAGGACTCATCCTGCACGAGAAGAAAGAGACGATTCAGAAGGTGCCGTACCTCGGCGATCTTCCATACGTGAGCGGTTTGTTCCGCAATACCAACTGGACCGATAGCGAGACCGATCTCGTTATGAGCGTTAACCCAGAGATCGTGCATCCGCTGCCTTCCGGCAGCCAGGTCTATCTCCCGACGGCGCGGCCTCCGCTGACCGCTGACGAGATCAAGACCGAGCGCACCGATTTGCCGGATGCGGGGCGGCCTCGCTTCTAGCAACACAGGTTAAATTTGGGGGAGTGTCCAGTGTCCGTACTGAGAAAGGGTGAGGCAAAGCGGGGAGCTCTCAGAGTCCTGCTGGTGGCGCCGGAAGCGCATCGCGCTGAAGTGCTGGAGTCACTGCAGAGTCTGCCGGAGCCTCCGCTCGAGATAACCGAGAAATCGCCGGATGCGATTGGGGCATCCGCTAACGGAAACGGCAAAGGCAGCTCCAACGGCAACGGGCACGGCGCACCCGACGTGGTGATGGTCGTGTTCAATGGCGACGAAGAAGAATCATTGAACTATCTGCAGGGTGTCGGCGAAACCGAGCCGCGCCCCGCCATCTTCGCCTTGCTGCGGGAGCGCTCGCCGGGTCTGATGAAGCGGGTGCTGCGCGCCGGCGCCGACGAGTTGCTGTTCCTGCCGCTCGACATCGGCGATGCCACGCGCGCGCTGTTCAAGATCAGCGAATCGCGCCGCCGCGAAGACCAGACCGGAATGGGCACCGTCATTTCGCTGGTCAGCCTGGTCGGCGGGGTCGGGGTGACCAGCCTCGCGGGAAACCTCGCGCTGTCGCTGCGCTACTCACTCGACAAGCGCGTCGCCGTGATCGACCTCGATCTGCAAGCCAGCGCGCTATCGGTGTTTCTCAACGTCGAACCAGACCGCACCGTGATGGCGCTGGCCGAGGGCGACAAGAAAGTCGATTCCATCCAGCTCGAAAGCGCGCTTAGCAAGCACGGCTCCGGCATCTATCTGCTCGCCGCACCGAAGCGAATCGAAGACAGCGAGCTGGTCACCGATGGAACCGTCGGAACTGTAATCGAGATCATGCGTCAGCTGTTCGACTACGTGATCGTTGACTGCGGAACGCATATCGATGCGACCAAGGTCGCCGCGTGGGAACGTTCGCAGCATCTCTTCTATGTTCTCGATCAATCGATCGGCGCCGCGCGATGCGCCTGGCGCTTCGTTGACTTGTGCGGACGACTGGGGCTGAACAATCTCGAGCCCGCGTTCGTGATCAGCCGCTTCATTCCCAATCATCCGATCAGTGAGGAACAGCTAAGCCACACGCTGGCGCGGCCGATCTACGCCAAGATTCCGCGCGATGAAAAGGTGCTGGAACGCGTGCAGCTTAGCGCGCAGGACCTCTGGCAGGTCGCCGCCAACTCGCCGCTCACCAAGGCGGTCGAGGAGATGGCGCGCAAGCTCGAAGGCGTCGGCGACCTCGAGGCCGGCCGCAACGGTTCGATTGTATCGCGCTTGTTCAGTTCGTTCGGCGCCCGGGGATGAGGCATCGCTAAATGAAGCTGCTCGATAAAATTCAGAATAATCAGAGCAACAATGCGCCGGCGCCCGGCTTCCAGCGCGCATTGGTGGTCAACAAGGAAAAGGTCCGCAAGGATCCGCAGGCCGAAGGCTTCCAGCAGCTCAAGCTCGCGGTCCACAATCGGCTATTCGAATCACTCGATGTTTCGCGCCTCGAGAGTCTTGAGGCTAATCTCGCCTCGCAGAAGGTCACCAGCGCGATCACCGATATCCTCAATGAGGAAGGCCGCCTGCTCACCGATGCGGACCGCACCCGCCTTATCGAGGAGATCAAAAACGAGCTGCTCGGCTTGGGACCGCTGGAGCCGCTGCTGTGGGACGACTCGGTGACCGATATTTTGGTCAACGGCGCGCACCAGGTGTACGTCGAACGCCTCGGCAAACTGAATCCGACCGACGTCAAGTTCCAGGACGATCAGCATCTGATGCTGATCATCGACCGCATCGTTTCGCAGGTCGGGCGTCGCGTCGATGAATCCTCGCCGATGGTCGATGCGCGTCTGCCCGACGGCTCGCGTATCAATGCGATCATTCCACCGCTCGCGCTCGATGGCCCCTCGCTCTCGATTCGTCGATTCGGCAAGCGGCGCTACTCGATCGATGATCTGGTCGCGAAAGATTCGATCACTCCCGAGTGCGTGGATTTCCTCAAGACCATCGTCAAGGCGCGCCTCAACATCCTGGTCTGCGGCGGTACCGGTTCCGGTAAAACCACGATGCTCAACTGTTTGTCGGCGTTTATCCCCGGCGACGAGCGCATCGTGACGATCGAAGACTCGGCTGAACTTTCGCTCCAGCAGCCTCACGTGGTGCGGCTCGAAACTCGGCCCTCCAACGTCGAAGGCAAGGGCGAAGTTACCCAGCGCGACCTGGTCAAGAACGCCTTGCGCATGCGTCCCGATCGCATCGTACTGGGCGAAGTCCGCGGCGCGGAAGTAATGGATATGTTGCAGGCGATGTCAACCGGTCACGACGGTTCCATCGCGACCATCCACGCCAACAATCCGCGCGAATGTCTCGGGCGCCTGGAAATGATGATGCTGCTCTCGGGGGTGTCGATTCCGCAGCGCGCGATGCGTCAGCAGATCGCCTCGGCCTTGAACATGATTGTCCACGTGAGCCGCCTTTCCGACGGTACCAGAAAGGTGCTGAAGATTTCGGAAATCACCGGCATGGAAGGCGAGATGATCATGATGCAGGACCTGTTCGAGTTCAAACGCGCAGGCCTCAGCTCGAACGGAAAGGTGCTCGGCACTTTTGGTCCAACCGGAATTCGCTCCGCCTACACTACGCAGTTGGAGCAGGCGGGATTCAAATTCGATGCGAAGGTGTTTGCGCGGGGGGAGAAGTAAGCAATGGATCTGTTACTGTCGGGGCTCATTTTCGCCTCCATCTTCGCAGTGGTGGTGTTGGCGATCATCCTCAAGGGCGGGGGCGCGGAGCAGAAAGAGTTTCTCTCGAAAATGATGGTGCGTCCGACCGAGACCAGCGACGCAGACATCAACATCACGCGCAAGCGCAAGGAACATCAGGGCGCACTCTCGATCATCCTGCGCCAGGTGAACCTGCTCAAGAACCTCGAGCATCAGATGTGGCAGGCCGGTATCTACTGGCGAGTTAGCGACGTCCTGCTGATCATTGCGCTGATGGCGGCCGCGGGATTCACCGGCGCTTACGCGTTCTACGGCGATTTCTACTTCGGCATCGGCGGTGCGCTCGGCGGCGGTTGGCTGCCGATCATGTATATCCGCTTCCGCCGCAAGCGCCGTCTAAAAGCATTCAGCAATCAGCTGCCCTTTGCACTTGATTTGATTAAAGGTTCGCTCGAAGCCGGCCATTCGCTGCCACGCGCCCTGCAGGTTCTGATCGGCGAGTTTTCCGACCCTCTGGGCGGCGAATTCCGCACGGTGCTTGAACAAACCCG
>Ga0335081_10013706_pt1 | contig 13104 bp, 14 predicted proteins | sample Lox_Sample_35_FD_206713 | JGI IMG/M metagenome (GOLD analysis project Ga0335081, IMG submission 206713) | Soil microbial communities from Loxahatchee National Wildlife Refuge, Florida, United States - Lox_Sample_3.5 | ecosystem: Environmental > Terrestrial > Soil > Wetlands | place: USA...
CTTCGGGTCGTCCTTGTCGGTGTACCAGAACAACGCCGCGACCCACGGATCGGCGTACGCGTCGGTCAGGTAGGTGTTGAGGTCGCCGGTCACAGTGTTCGCGTCGGTGTTGGTATTGGTATTGGCTGCGGCGGACCCTTCGGGGATCGGCGTGCAGTTCGGACCCCCGCTACCGCCTTGCATGCACTGGCCGACCTCAGTGATGTAGAAGGGCGCGTCCGAACCGGCTTGTACGGCAACCTGGTGCTGGTCGGCGACATCCTGCCAACCCCCCGAGCTCGCGTCGCCGCTCATCGACCCGTACGGGTGAATGCCCCAAGCGTCAACGTATGGCGCACCCGCTTGGGAAGTGCTGCCGGCGCTCTCGTCTTTGGCGACTTCGGTCAACACGTCGGGAATCCACGTGCTGTCGGTTGGCGAGTCGACGGCGATCAGCGTGATGTTGTAGTTGTTCGCCTGGTCGAACGCTTCGACAGCCTTGTGTGCGGCGTCCTCCTGATCGGCGTACGTGGTCGCGTCCTCGGTCGCGTAGGACTCGTTGCACAACTCAAGCCAATGCAAGCCGTCGGCCTTGAGCGCCGGCAGCACCGTGTTGGTGAGATCGCCGGCGATGTCCTGCGGCGACTGTCCTTTGCAGTTGCCGTCACCCTCGTTTGACAGCTCGTAGAGCGGCAGCGGCGTGATCCCCTCGCCCAGCAGCGTCTTGAGGTTGGCCAACCCGTCCTGCAGGCTGCCGTCCCAGCCGATGTCCACCCGCGCGTACTTGATCCCCGCGCTCACGAACACACCGTCGACCGCCGACCCGGCGGGCAGGCCATTTACGCCCACGATCAGCGGCAACGCCGCAGTGAGGCTTGGAGCGGGCGGCACGATCGCTGGGCTCGCGCCGGCAGCAGTCGTTGTAGTCGACACGCTGACCGGTGACGTATTCGCAGCCAGCGGCGCGCTGACTGTTGACGGCGGTGCCGAACTTCCCGACGGCGCGCCGGCTTGCTGTGTGGTGCTCGTGCGCCCCGGCGCGGACGTTGACGACGGTGCCCGTCTCGCGCTCGGGCTTGTCGGCGTCGAGCTAGGCTGCGGCACGGCCATTGGCGTGGGCGCCGTCACCGACGCCGACGGACTGCCCGTGGTCGTCGCCGATTTCGAGCTAGTTGGCGACGGCGCCGATGAGCTGGTGGTCGGGGTGGCCTGACCCGCCTGGGCACCGTTCGAGCTTGCCGGGATCGACGGCGTACTTGGCGGCGCCGTCGGGGTCCGCGTCGAGGACGGCGTTTCGCTGGCAGCTGGCTGAGTCTGACTCGAGTTAGACGCCGTGCTGGTCGTCCCATCGGCCGTCTGTGACGTGCTGGAGCCCGTTTGCGGCCCTCTGGCCGGGGAGGATCCATCAACATGTGTCGTCTCGGTCGCCGGCGCTGTCACAGCGGACGGCTCCGCCACCGCTTGGCCGTTTCCGACGGTCGACGACGTCACGACGGCCGCTGTGGTCGTCGACGAAGACGAACTGCCGCCGACCCCTCCGATCGCGACGCTGGCGCCGCTACCCGTCAGCGCCAGCGCGATTGTGACTACGAGCTTCTGCACGCCGGGGGTCATGTCAACCGTCCACCGGCTTGCACGCTGCGATGGCGCACGGCACTATGCGCGGACTGCTGCTGCATGAGGGCTCCTGTCTCACGTGTGGTTGCGGTCAAGGCCCTCGACGGGTTACGGCCGTCGAGGGCCTGCTTACTGGGCGTTCGCTAGCTCAACATCGACAGCCCCTCCTACTCACTCCCGCACCCCGGCTGGATGCGACGGCTGGTACGGGGCAGACGCCAGGTCAAGCGACGGCCAGTCGGAGGCGAGCTGCGCCGCAAGTTCGCTAACTGGCAGCCGCCAGCGGATTGGGGCCCGGTTCCAGGAGAACTGGCTGCCGTGCAACCGGGCTGCGGCGATCTCGTCGCGAGGGATGATCGCGAGCCCGTGCGCGAAGTCGATCTCGCGCTCGAGCGCCGCGATCTCGATCTGGGAGGAACGGTGGACGTTGTTGACCACGAGGGTGAGCGGCGGCTGGATCCGGCGCAGCCAGCTGGCGGCCTCCGCGACGATGCTTGCGGTGTCGGGTTCGTCATCGCAGACGAGCACCAGTTGGTCGGCGCAGCTGAGCGCGGCCCGGGCGGGCGGGTCGTTCAGGCCGGTGCCGCAGTCCAGCACCAGCATTCCGACGAGGTCGCTGAGCCGCTCGAACAGCATGCGGTAGGCCTGCTCGTCGAGCTTGACGGCACGGTCGGGGTCGGTGGGGGCGGGCGCGATGCGGAGCCCATCTGGGCCGCAGCCCAGCAACGCGTCCAGGCGGGTCGGCTTCAGCTTGCCCTCGGCCAGCGGCCCGGCGAGCAGGTCGTCGATGAACACGGTGTGCTCTGGCACGAGCCGCCGTCCTAACGACCCCCAGTCCGGGTTGGTCTCCACCGCCACCGCTCGGTCGCGCCGTAGGAACGCCAGCAGCGATCCCAGCAGTGCTGTGACCGTGCTCTTGCCCACCCCGCCCTTGGGGGACACGACCGCGATCGTTACGCAGCCGCGCAGCCGCGGGCTGACGATCAGCTCATCCAGCCGGTGCTGATAGCCAAAGCGCGTCCACGCCTCCCGCACCCGCATCACCGGCGAGACCCGTGCGGGGCGGGTAAACGTCACAGGATTCGGGATCCCCGTAGCCGCGCGCTCCGTGCGCGGCTGGCCGCCGGTGAGCGCGGACACCGAGGCCTTGACACGCGCGCCTGACGGGAGCCGCTCCGGCAGCGTGCGCATGGCCCGCTCACGCAACGGCCGCGAGGCCGCGGGCGGACGCCGCACACGCCCTGGACGAGGCGCTCGGCGCGGCGGATCCGTTTCCCGCGTCGGAGGTTCGTTGTCTACGGGTGCGGGCTCTGTCGCCTCGTGTTTGTGGAGAACGATCACGTCACCGTCGCTGACGCCGAGCTGTGAGAGCGTTTGCCGCTCGTCCTCGAACGGGCCGCCGCCAGCGGGAGCGAGCTTCCAGTCGCCATGATCCGGTTGGCTGGCGACGTCAAGAAAATCAGGCATCAGCTCGACCACCGGCACGTGGGTCGGGACCATCAGCCTGATCGACCCGTCCGGGTATACGAGCGTGACCTGGCTCGTGTCGGTTCTCGTCTCGGTGCTCATCAGTACCTCCGTTGACCGCTTAGCGATGGCTTCGGGGCGCCGGCAGGACGCGGACGCGCGTCTGCACGGGCTGCGTTGCGCGTGTCTGCACGAGGAGGGCATACAGCGCGCTGATGCGGGCCTGGTCCCGTGCGGCAGTTGCTACCGCGGCCGCGGCGCGGCGGTTCGCGCTGTGTCGTGCGACGGAGGCGTCTCGTAGCGCCAGTCCTATCCAGCTGACCGCGAGCAGCAGAGCTCCGACCAGCGCCAAAGCGAGCAACGGGGTGTAGCGCCGCGCTGTCACTGCCGCCATCAGCCTGCGGGCGTTCTCGTCCGCCCGCCGAGCCTGCTCGCGCGTCCGCGTTTGCAGCCTGCCCAGCCGCGTAGTCGGCCGCGTGAACGAGGCGGCGTCCGCGCGCTGTGAAAACACCGTGACGTTCGGTAATGACGCTTCCAGCGGCACGACCAGTCCCCGTCCGCGCGACGCATGGCGTGGGTGCCGCACGCTCGCTGGACGGTGGCTCGTTGGCTGCGCTGGGTCGGCTTCCAGGAACAGGTTGCCGTCGCCGCTCCGCGACCAATTGGTATCGGACATGTTCGTTCTCCTCGATCGGGGTCGCTAGATGTCGAGTACCGGGTCGAGCTGCGAAAGCCCCTCTCGCCCGCGATAAATTTGCGGCGCGCGTCGCTCAGGTGCATTTGGCATTGACCGCGCTCGTGCCAAACCGGGCGTGCCGTTCGATCGCTCCGGGGAGTCTCACCACCTGCCCGGGTCGCAGCGGTTCTCCCCGCGGTCCGCACCAGCCAGTTGGTTGACATCGACATTGATCAGCTCGCGGCGATGGACCGGTCCCGTAAGCACGACCGTCTGCCGCTCCCCAGGCTGGCGCAGGTGCGCGAGCGAACGCGCCGCTGGCCGTAGGCGCGAACAGCGCGCAAGCCCGAGCCACCTTGGCGAACCACGGGCGGCGAGCGACCGCGGTAGCGCCGACAGCAAGCCAGAAAACCCTAATGCCGTGCGGATCATCCGCGCGCATGAGCACCTCTATCACCCGAGGCCCCGTCGCCTCGCTTCACGAACACGCGCTCCTGTCCGCCGCACAGGCAGACGATCGCCGCGCCCAGGAGGAGCTGCTGCGCCGCTACGAGCCCGTGGTTCGCCAGATCGTCCGGCGGCTGCGACTGCCGTGGCGCTATCCCCGCGCCGACCTCGCACAGGAGGGCCGGATCGCCCTGGTGGGCGCGATCCGCGACTGGAAGCCCGCTCGCGGGCCGTTCTACCCGTTCGCCGTCCGCTGCGTTCGCACCAAGACAGCCACCGCGCTCGCCGTTGCCCGCGCGCGCAAGCACCAGCCGCTTAGCCGGGCGTCGTCGCTGGACTACTCGCCGCCGCTCAGCAACCTCCCCGACGCCAGCGGGATAGGAAACTCGCCGCTCCTGTGGCTGGACTCAATCCCATCCGCGGTCGCTAGACAGCCCGCGGCCCACACCGATCCGCTGATCGCGGTGCTCTTACAAGAGCAGGTCGCGGCCCTCTGCGTCGCCTGGACAAGCCTGACCGAGAGGGAGCGGGCTGTCAAGACCGGCGTGCTCAGCGGCAAGTCCTACTTGCAGCTTGCCGGCGAACTCGGCTGTACTGTCAAAGCGGTCGACCGCGCTCTGGCCCGTGCCCGACGTAAGCTCGCCGCCCAGCAGGAGCTCGTCATCTGAGTCGTCCCGACCGAACGCTCACTTCTCCTGCGCCACCTGGTACGGGTTGTAGCCGTCGCGCTTTAGCTCGGTGAGCCAGCCGTTCCACGCCCGCCGTAGGCAGGCGCGCGCCTGCCCCCGGGTCAGGTTGCGCCCGCCATCCGTCACCGCTGCCGGGCACCACGACCTCATCGTCTTGTGTGACAGCTGGGTCGCGAGGTGCGCCGTCTTGGCTGCGTCGCCGACCGCCTGGTTGACCTCACTGGCCGTCGAGCCACAGCCGATCAGCGCTGCCGTCGTCAGCACAGCGCCGAGAGTTCCGCCAACCCGACGCCAGTTGCGCCAGCCGCGCGCCGCGGTTCGCTGGGCAGACGCACCGTCTCCTGCCGTGCTCCCAGTCCGTGCAAGCGTTTTCACTGTGAGTCTCCTTTCTGCGGATTCGCGGTTCTCACCGCTGCGAGCAGCACTCCCGAGGTCGGCTTCCGCACTTGCTAGTCGTTGTCCGGAAACCCCTTGGCCAGCCAGTCGCCCGCGAGCGTCTTCGCCGCCTGGGCGACGGTGATCTTGTGCGAGCAGATCTCGTCGTGAAGTTGACCGGCCACGAGGGCGCGCGTCTTCTGCCCGCCGTAGCCGTTGAGCGGCAGCGGGTAGAGGTTCTCTGGGCTGGTGGGGCTGCCGCCGTCCTCGACCGGCACGACCTGGGCGACCACGTAGGTCAGTGGGCTTCCGGGCAGCGAATATTTGATCAGCAGCTCGTCCTCGATGGTCTGAGATGGTCTGACCGTCGCCGCCGCCGCGACCCAGGACACGCTGCAGACCGTCTGTGCCGTGTGCCCGGGGACGGCCGGGTTGATCTTCCCCGGAGCGCAGTCGGGATCCGGGCCGATCGCTCCGTCGCGGTATACACGCCAGTGGCAGCTGCCCTCTGCCGCGGTGACCACCGGTCCCGTCTGGGTGTTAGGGGCCGGCTTGGCTGAGGACGTCGTCTCGCTCGGCCGCGTTGTCGTTGTCGTCATCGCGGCGGTTGGCGGCGGCGACTTTGCCGCCGCCCGCTTTGCATGGTGGGCGCTGCCCGCCGAGCTGATCGTGTAGGCCACAAGCAGTACGACAATCAGCGCCAGGACAATCGGCAAGCGGCGCCTCATTCCGCATCCCCGTTCGGAGCCATCTGGTTCACGCTGGGCAGACATGTGCTCCGCCAGGCCCGCGCCCGCACGTAGGGTCCAGGCGCCGCGGGGAAGGCGAGCGGCAGGTCGTTGATTGCGAACGCTCTCATGAGCCTGGATTGCCAGTCGGGTAGTAGCTGTTGCCCAACGTTGGGCCGCTTGACAGGCCTGCGCCCGTGCCGGGGTTGGCGCCGAGCGCCTGCAGCAGGTAGCGGAAGTCACCGCCCGCGTTGGTGGCCAGCCCCTCCGCGTAGCCGGGGTGACCGAGCGGGTAGCCGCCGTTGATCTGCCACCAGCCGATCTCGATGCCGGTGCCTGACGAGGCGTAGGTGGCGACGACCTGCCCGGCCGCGACCGTCTGGCCCTCGCTGACGGTCGGCACGATCTGCTCGGACCAGTACCACCATTTGCCGGCCAGCGGCCCGGCAGTGATCTCGAACACGATCGCCGGCTCTCCGGCGTAGAAGTCGGGGACGATCATCACGACCTTGCTGGGCGCGAACGCCAGCAGCGGCGAGCCTGGGGTCATCGCCGCGTCGACGCCCTGGTCGGTGCGCTCCCACACGATTCCGGTCGCTTTCTCGAACGGGTTGGTGTAGCCCTTGATGCTGCCGGTGAGCGGATAGGACGCGTTGCACGTCCCGCCCGGGGTCAGCGAGACCAGGCTGCCTCCGGCTTTCGCGCCACCGGCGGCCTGCAAGGCCTGCACGGCGTAGCTTTCGCGGTTCTCGGCCATGCACAGCGAGCCTGGCGTGAAGCTGAGCGCCCCGGCGGGCCCGGCGCCCTGGCATTGCTCGTAGTCGTTCATCCATACGATCGCGGCTTGCTGCGGCGAGCCGGCCTGCGACAGGTCTGACTGCAGTCCGGCGTAGAAGTTGCCGCCGTCGACGTCGCCTTTGACGTTGGCTGCGATATACATGAGCTGTCCGCCTGTCGTGTTGGGATTCTGGCCCTGGGCGCTGATCCACGCTGACGCCGACGCCCACCAGCGGGCATTCCACTGCGCGAGCCCGTAGCCCGGTTCGGTTGGGTTCAGCCCGCTCTCCTGCATCAGGTTTCCGACGATGCCGGCCGCGTCGTCGGCCGGTATCCCCTGGCTCTCCAGATAGCTGACGTCCTGGCCCATCGTCTGCACGCTCGCCGCCGGCGCGGTCACGGCTGCTCCGGTGGGCGTGCCGTTGCCGCAATCCGCCTGTGCCGCGGCCAACAGCAGCAGCACGACCACCATCGGCACTAGGAGCACGAACGCCAGCGCGATCAAGAACACGCGCCACACCGCCGGTCACGCCCCCACGTGGGAGACCAACCATCGGCCCCGGCTTGCGCTTAGCGTCAGTACCAGCGCACCGCTGTCGCTGCGCCCCGAGACGTAGGTCACCCGGGCTGTGTCGTCGCCGAGCGCGAACACGCCCGTGACGCGATCGGTCTCGATCGAGACCGATGGCGGCGGCCGCCTCAGCAGGTTGCTCGCGAACGCCGGCGTGCACGTCCACTTGATCGCAGTGCGCACCCAACCCGGCTTCCGTCCGGCCTGGTAGGACATGTAGGCCGACGCGAACTCACGGGCCGACGCGAGGATCCCGGCCGTGCTCGATCCGGAGGCAGAGGACGCCGCGCTGCCTCTCAACGGCGCCAGCAGGCTCGTGACTCTCAACGACACGTGAGCGCTGCTGTAACCGACGGTGGGGGCGATCGCGAACCCAGCCGGGAATGCCGCCAGCAGCAGCATCGGCACCAGCGCCGTCAATCCGCGCCGTACTCCTACCGGCAGGCGCTCCAGCGCGCTCACCCGCCTGCCACCTTCGCGATCGCGTAGATCGCAAGCAGACAGCCGAGCCCCTCCGCCACCTGCTCGGGCACCAGCATCCGATCGCTGGCCGTCGCCGCTGCGGCGGCTGCCAGCGCGAGTGCCGCCGCCCGTGCCTCGTCAACCACCCATAGCCCCTCATCGCCGACCGTGGCATGAGTGCTGAGCTCAGTCGCCGTCCACAGCAGCGCCTGCTCGACCCATACGCTGGTCTGATAGCCGACGTCGCGTCCGTGGACCTCGAGCGCCCGATTGGCCAGCCGCAGCGCGCCCGAAGCCACATGGCTCGCCGCGCGCGCCACCAGCGGGTCCCCTTCATCCCCGTCGATGCTGTCCAGAAGGTGACCCACCAGCGCCAGATCGGGCAATCGCGCCAGCGTCAACGCCAGCAGCGGCAGCACCCCGAAGTCGCGCTCCGCCTCGGCCGTGCAGCTCGTATCGTCCGCGCCGCGCGCGACCGCCTCCGCATACAACCGGTGCAGCTCTGTCTCGTCAGCTTTCGCGGCGAGCGCAACTGCACGATTGATGTCCATGGGTTCTACTACCGGGGCCGCCGAGAAAACCCCCTGCCGCCACAGCAAAACCTCTAGCGACTCTTCCCGCACCCGCCGACTCGTTGCCCGCCCCGCTGAGCCTCTCCGCCGCGTACGGTCGCGCCGCCCGCCCATGGCCGCCCGACCAGCTCGCCAACGCCTACCGGGCCGCGCTCCGCCGCGGCGAGCGATCCGACCCGCCGCTCGAGCCCTCACCGCATCCGATCGGATCGCTTGCCAGCGCCATTCCCCGGCTTGTCCGCCTCGCGGCCGCTGCCCACATCCTCCACGTACTGCCCGAGCACACTGACGAGCGCACCGCCGACGGCGACCTGATCGTCGAGCAGCTCCTCTCCACGCTCGACCAGTCCGCCGCCGGCGCACTCGCCTGTTGCCATCTCGCGCTCGAAACCGCCGACCGGGACGACCCCGTCGACGACTGGGTCTCACATGCGCTCGAGGAAACCGCTGACGCGCTGGCGCAGGTCTCCCCTACCGCCCGTCCTCCGTCGCTCATCGACCACGCTGAGGAGGCGGCTCGCTCGGTCGCGATCGCAATCGACGCCGCGTACGGCGACCCGCCGGCCGCCCCACGGCCGATCGCCGACGCGCTTGCCCATCTGCTCGTCGTGTGCGTGTTCTCTGACCTCGTCTATGACCGGGCCAGGTCGTATTAGCTCCCAGCCTCGCCGACGCTTTCTTCGCCGAGGCGCGTAGTCACGACTTCTGACGCGCGCACGCCCTCCTTGGGAACGGCCGGGTACCCCGCCTCGATCCGGTAGCCGATCGCTCTTGGAGACCCGGTCTTGACCGCTACACGACTGCTACGACGCCGTCGCGCGAGCTTGAAGGCGAATACGAGCTCCCCGCCGCTACCAAGCCGCCGACGAACGCGGCGCCACCCACCTCCCAGCCGGCTCGGCGCTCGACCGGCCGATCCCCCTGCCGACCACCGCGATCCCCCCGCTCGTCACGCTCGCCGTCGCCGCCAACACCCCCTGCACATTGCTCCGGTTCCTCGCCACCGACCAGCCGCAGTTCTGGACCGAGCTTGTCACCAAGCTCGACACCACCAGCGCCTGCAGCCTGCACCGCCTCAAACTCGCCCTCCAAATCCAAAACAGCCTCCACCACGTCGGCCTCGACGAATGGATCCCACTATCTACGACGAAGCCGAGGACGCACTGTCCGCCTTCAACCCCGATGCCGACCCGCCGTCGCTCATCGAGCACGCCCACGAGGCCAGCCGCTGGACCGCGATCGCAACGATCGACCGCGACACGGGGTTTGCGGCCGAAGCGATCGCAGACGCGCTCGCGCAACTGCTCGCCGTCTGCGTCTTCGCCGACACCGCCACCCAATGACTCCCCTAGAGTCAACGCGGAACCGGCCTTCAGCTGCGCTGTGCCGGAACTGTCTGTCCGGCGCTGTTGAGAGCCTCGTTGTCGTGCACGTGGATTGCGGACCAGACAGTGGTACCCGCGCCGCAGAGCGCACGTCCCCATGCCGCAGCGATTGCACGACCGCCCGCACTGCGGGCTCTCCGCTTCCTGCGATCAAAACGCCCCCGGGCGCTGACCACCATCGGGCAGCGGCAGCGCCATGAGCTCATCCCAACCGGCGATGAAGCGCGAAGCCGCCGCGGCCTCGGCGAGGCCGAGCTTCACGACAGCGTTGCCAAGCGCGGATGTCCGCGGCTTCTACGCCGCCCTGGGTGTCGACCTGCCAGGCTGGGTGCGGCGCGAGGCGTCGGTACGGTGCTTCGCCGCGCCGGACGCGCACGCGCACGGCGACCACGACCCGTCCTGCAGCGTCAACGTCGAGACCGGCGCTTGGCGGTGCTGGGGGTGCGCCGCCATGGGCGGCGCCTACGACGCAGCGGTTGCCCGTGGCCGCAAGCCGCGCGAAGCAATGGACCTGCTCATTGCCTACGGCCTGGCCGAACGCCGGAGCGGAACGCCCGCGCGCAGCGCGCCGGGCTCCGTAGCTGCCGGCCCCATAGAGCGGTTTGGCCACCCATCGCAGCCGCGGCACCTCAAGCCGGCTATGGGCGAGCAGGAGCTCGCGGTCGCCCGAGCGTGCCTGTGCGAGCTGCGCTGGCCGCCTCGCGTGTTGCGGCCCGGGCAGGCGCGCGTGTGGTCACGCGCCACACTGCTCGAGCTCGGCTGCGGCTTTGAGCGCGGCCGCGTGATCATTCCCGTTCGCGATGCCCGCGATGAGCTGCGCGGCGTCTTGCGCTACGCGCCAAGCCACGATCGCGCGCCAAAGATGCTGGCGGTGCCCGGCACCCGGCTCGGGCTGATTCCCCACCCGGCCGCCGAGCCCTCGCAATGGATAGTGCTCGTCGAAGGTCCACCGGACATGGTCAGCGGCAGGTCGCGCGGCCTGCCCGCGCTCGCCGTGCCCGGCGACGATGCCTGGCAGCCCGCCTGGGCGCGGCTGCTCGCCGGCCGCTGCGTCTCGATAGTCATGGACTGCGACTATGCCGGTCGCGCGGCAGCCATCCAGATCGCGAGCGACCTGAACGCGGCCGGCGCTCGCGCCAGCATCATTGATCTAGCGCCTGACCGCGACGACGGCTTCGACCTGAGCGACTGGCTGGATCACCGTCGGGAATGGCCGCCCGCGCGGATCCGCGCCGCGCTCGGCGACCCAGGAGCACACGCCGCTGGACGTTCGTAGCTCCGCACCGTTCAGACGTCAGTCTCTGTGGCTCCTTCGCCCGGGCCGCCGCCGTGGGTTTGACTGGCGGGGGCACCGCATCGCCCGGCCGTGAGTTGTCGTGGCTTCGTGTCTCCCCCGCTTCGCACGCTCCGGTTGTGCTGACCCTTTGCCAGCAACAGCCCGGCCAGGTGCAACCAGAACACCACCGGATTTGCGCGAGTCCTCCCAGCGGTTCACGCCTGCTGCCCTCCGTGCCGCGATGGCCCCTTCCGCCGCGGCGGCGGCCACCGTTCCCCGGGGAACGTTGCTTCTGAGATGTGGATCTCGAGGTCGCCTTTTCCAGTTTCCGTACGCAAATCGAAACGTCTTTGGTCAGCGCTGCCACCGCCACCGTTCCCCGGGGAACGTGCTCAACCCGTTCAGCGCGGCTCTGCGCGCGTTGGCACCCGCCGGGTGCCAACGCGGATGGCACCCGCCGGGTTCCATCCGACCTCATGCGTAGTCTCCGCGCCGTGTATCGCGTTCTAGTTTGGACCAGCAAGGGCGGCACAGGCAAGGCCTTGGCTGACGACACCCCAATACCAACGCCGTCCGGCTGGCGCCTGATGCGGGATCTGAATGTCGGCGACCAGGTCTTCGATGACAACGGCAAGCCCTGCAACGTCACGGGCGTCTACCCGCAGCCAGCAGGTCGCGAGTGCTTCGAGCTTGTGTTCTGCGACGGCGCGACCATCGTTGCTGACGGCGATCACCTGTGGTCGACGCTTGACTTCGGCGCACGGCGTGCGGCCTGGGTTCAGGCAAGCGCAGGGCACCGGCCGATGAGCCAGCTCGGCGGGCAGTCCCGCTACCGCACGCCGGGCGGGCGGTGGTATGCGCAGGCGCAAGCCGGTGGTAGGGATCACGGGCTGGGCACCTACGACTCCGAGGATGAAGCGGGACGCGTAGCCGAGGGATTCCGCCGGCGTCACGTGCGCCCACGGGGCGCAGGACGAACCAAGCCTCAGATCTGGACCACGAGGCAGATCCGCGACACCTTGAGAAGAGCAGGGGAGACCAACCACGCAATCCCGGTGGCTGCCCCGCTGCAGTACCCCGAGCGGGGACTGCCGATCGACCCGTATGTCCTCGGCGTGTGGCTGGCCGGCGGCGCTTGTGACGACGCGCGGATACACACAGTCGATCCGGAGATTCGTGAGGAGATCGAGAAGGCGGGCTACATCACCCGAACCCACAACGTGGCCGCGGACAAAGCGCCGACCTTTGGGATCGGGAGCGGCCTGCACGCTCGACTCAGCGAACTGGGTCTTCTTGGCAACAAGCACGTGCCGGGCGAGTACCTGACCGCGGCGATCGAGCAGCGGCTCTCCCTCCTGCAGGGCCTACTGGACACGGATGGCCACTGCACAAAGCAGGGCACGGTCGAGTTCTGCTCCACGATGGTCGGGCTTGCCGATTCCGCCTACGAGCTCCTGGTATCGCTCGGTGCCAAGGCCACCATTCGCCCAGGCCGAGCGCGTCTGAACGGCCGCGTGACCGGCCCGCAGTTCAAGGTCTGCGCAACCACCGGCCTGCCGGTCTTCAGGCTGACGCGCAAGCTGGCTCGGCTCAAGCCCGCGCTGTCGCACTCGCCTCGACGGCTTCGATACGTGACCGACGTGCGGCCGGTCGAGTCGGTGCCGGTGCGCTGCATCAGCGTCGACTCTCCGAGCAGCCTCTATCTGGCAGGCCGGGCGATGATCCCGACGCACAACACCACTACCGTGGCGAATACTGGCCCTGAACTCGCGCGGTTGGGCTACAGCGTGCTGCTGGTGGGCTTTGACCCGCAGGGGGACCTGGAGAGCACGTTTGGGATTGACGAGGACACCGCGGAGGTCACGCGGATCGAGGAGTTGCTCGAGAGCGGGGGGGACCCGCGCGCTGCGGCCGTTGACGTGCCGCTGCCGGCGCTTCCTCGTCGGGTGCCTTGGAAGCGGCGGGGCGCGGCCGGGCGGTTGCGTCTGCTGGCGTGCTCGTCGCAGCTGCTGGCGCATACGGCGGCTGTCGCTCGCCGCGGCTATCAGGACCTCGATCAGCTGCTGTCGGCATTCGATGACGT
>Ga0335081_10013707_pt1 | contig 13101 bp, 15 predicted proteins | sample Lox_Sample_35_FD_206713 | JGI IMG/M metagenome (GOLD analysis project Ga0335081, IMG submission 206713) | Soil microbial communities from Loxahatchee National Wildlife Refuge, Florida, United States - Lox_Sample_3.5 | ecosystem: Environmental > Terrestrial > Soil > Wetlands | place: USA...
CCGGCCAGCGCCACGGCGATGCCAGCCAGGGTGGACAGATCCGGTTTGGAGCCAGGGGGTTTCGCGGGCGCGTCGGACTTGCTCTTGGGCTCTTTTCCCGGCGCCTTCTTGGGAGGTTGTGCGGCGTCTGGCATGGCGTCTCAGTCCGGCTTCTCCGAGTGATCCTCGATCTCCGCGGTACTGGTTGCGATCTCTTCGCGGCACAGCCCGGCCGGGTCTGCATCGGGGCCGAAGATCCGTCTGCGGAAGCCGACGATGCGGCGCACCACCTCTTCGGCGGTCTCGCGCACCCGCAGGATCTGGCCAGTAGTCAAGGTGATCACAGTATCGGGTGTGACGTCGATATGCTCGATCAAGTCGGAGTTGAGGACCATTGGCGCGTGATTCAGTCGGGTGAGGCGGATCATGGAGCCTCCTCGAACCTTATCGGCGGACGCAGTGGAAGCATTAATACTCCCCAAGATCTGTCCGATGAGCCATTGGGAGGCGGAATGATGGCGTCTAGCGTGGATATTAATGGCTGGGTTACGGGCGAGACGCCGATTTCACCGGCGCATTCGACTCTCGAACAGGAGCGCCGCGAGGTATTTGCCAGTGTTAGAGAGGCCCTGCTGGCGGAGGGGCTGGATGCCGGCCGCGTGGCCGCGTGCGTCTATTTGCTGCGCCACCTGGCCGGCGACAGAAGGCGATCGCCCACTCCACGGAGTCCAGCTATCATGTACTCCTGTAGAGGAGAACTATGGGATCCGCCAGCACCACCGCAGCCGAGACGTTCGGGCTCTCCACGATAGGACAAATCGGCATTACCGTAACCGATGTGGATCGCGCCATCGCGTTCTACCGCGATATTCTGGGGATGAAGCTCCTGTTTCAAGTTCCCAATATGGGCTTCTTTGCCTGCGATGGGGTGCGCCTCATGCTTAGCGGCTCCGAGAAGCCCGGCGAACAATACAGCTCCATCATCTATTTCAGGGTGCCGGACATCCAGGCGGCGTTTCGGACCCTCAGCCAGCGGGGCGTCAAGTTCGAACGAGAACCCCATCTACTGGCGCGCCTGTCCGACCACGAGCTGTGGATGGCGTTCTTCCGCGATCCGGACCACAATCTGCTGGCGCTGATGAGCGAAGTCCGGTGAAAACCGAAAAAAGTAAACCTGGGCCGCGTATAAACGCGAATTAACGCGAATGAAGGTCTTTGTCTTTATCTGCGTGCATCAGCGGCCAATATGCTCTTTCGACCTTCTCCGAAGGCTCAGCTTCTTTCCCGTTCCAACTGGTCCAGCAGCGTCGAAAGCCGCGGCGCCACTTCGGTGCGGCCTCCGAAGCGGACGGCGTTATAGGCGAAAGTGAACTCCTGGACCGCCGCGCCCAGACGCGTGGCGGGGAGGGACCCGGCGAATTCGGCCGGCGTGAACCAGGCAGGTTTCTGATAGCCGTGGCGCTTCAGGACGTGCAGCATGCGCTGGTAGAGCAGGGTGGCGTCGGCCACGCTAGCCTGGCCGCGGCGCACGCGCTCCACTCGACGGCGCATGCGCAGGAGACGAATCAGCCGCGGCACCATCCACCAGAGGGCCGCGCCTAACACCAGCAGCGAGACGAGGCGCGGGCCGAAGCGGCGCAACCAGGACTTCACGTTCGCGATCCAATCGGACTCCACACCGGACAGGGAGTCGAACCAGCGGATCCCCAACCGGCTGGCGGCCTGTTCCACGCGGTCCGCCAGGGTGCCCTGATGGCTGGGATCGTACCCCACAACCCACTGCTGCCAGAATGTCTCGGCAGCATCCAAATACAACTCCATTCGCAATAGGAGGGTAAAGCTTTGCGCGTTGGGATCAGGCGGCGTCGGGTCGAAAGTGGTCCATCCGTGGCCCGGTATCCAGGCTTCCACCCAACTATGGGCGTCGGAGGCGCGCACCAGCCAGAGGTCGGAAATGGAGTTGTACACGCCGCTCTGAAAGCCGGTGGCCAGGCGCGCTGGTATGCCCAGGCTGCGCAGCATTACCGCCATGGCCGACGCAAAATATTCGCAATGCCCCTTTTTGCGGCTAAATAGGAAGTAAGCCAGCGGGTCCGGGACCTGATGATCGGGAAGCTGCAAGGTGTAGCCGTAGCTGTTGCGCAGTCCGCGTTCCACTGCGCGCGCCCGCTCCAGGTCCGTGGCCGCGTTGCCGGACATGGTCCGCGCGAGCGCCGGGATGCGCGGATCGAGGCGCGGTAATTGCAGATACCGTTCCCTCCTGGCGAGCTCCAGGATGGGTGGAGGATTCAGCGCGGGAGCGTTCTCCGGCGGTTCCTCCAGCAGGCTGTAGGCTTCGTAGCGGAAACCCGGCGGCGGGACGCGGTGCAGCCGGAAGCAGCGGCCCTCAATCTCTTCGATGGAGCTGTACGGCAGCCCCTCGATACGCTCAGGGGCGCCGGCGAGGAACAGCGCGCGGCTGTCCAGGGCTTCCAGTTCGACGCGATAGCTGATGGTTTGAGCTCCCGGCGGGTGGCCTTCCAGAGGCAGGACCACCTGGCCGTTCTCGACCGGAAGGTTGCGGGCGGGCCGCTCGGCGTTGGACCAGACTCTCCCCTCGAAATCGCTCAACACGCCGGCGCGCCATTTCAAGGTCTCCTTCGCCGAGTTGCTGTACACCAGGACATGCATGATCGGCCGGGAGCTGGTTTTGAGCTGGCCGATTTCGCCCAGCGTCACCTGGGAGGAGAGGCCGGGAATGAAAACGCGATGGGACATCAGGCGTGCAAGAGCCGCATCCGCGGTGCGCGGCAGCAGAAAGAACATTCCCGCCGTCATTGCCAGGATTCCCACGGTGGTCCAGAAAGTCAGCACGGCCAGGCGCGGCTGGAAGAACCGCATCCCGCAGCGAGCCGTGACGGGAGCGGCGTGCATGGAGCGGCGGATCTCGCCGCTGGCGAGGGCCGCGATGGCAAACATCAGGTACAACGCCAGAAACAGAAAGAAGTTGAAGTTGATCGACAGAATGGCGGCGGCCAGCAGTTCCAGAAATGCGATGACGGCAATGTAGAGATAGTCGCGGTTGGTCTTCGAGGTAAGGATCTTCATCACTGCCAGAAAGAAGACCAGGTGGACCGTCGCGGACAGGAAATCGCGCGAGAGGAAGAAATAATCCAGCGGGAAGAACGCGGCGTAGGCGAGAGCGATCAGGGTGCCGGCGCGTTCGGTGACGTCCAGATGCAGGAGCCCGCAGACCAACAGAGCGCGGAACACCAGGCCGGCCGCGGTGAGGATCACCGTGGGCGCATCCAGGTATCCCGAGCCAGCCACCGCCAGGTAACCGCTGGCCACGAGTCCCAGCAGCGAGAACTGAAAGAAGCGTTCGACGGAGGGATAGCCCCTGGAAGAGGCGCTCGCATCCGGGCGCACCATGAATCCATTCTAACAACCGCTGTTCCGCGGTTCAGTCGGCTATACTACTGGGCGTGATTTACGCGGCTTCCCGTGCGCTCGACGCGTGGATCCATGGGCGCTGTCCGGAATCCTGGTATGTGGGTCAGTTCTGGTCGTGGTGCCTGATGCCGCTGTTTCTGGGGATCGCGGTCCTGGCCTGGCGGCCGGCGCGCCGCCGCGCGGCGCTGTTTCCGGCGTTGATCCTGGCGGCCTTGCTGCTGGCGCGGCTGCCGCTGCTGTGCTACGACGTTCTCAATCCGGACGAAGCTTTTCTGCTGTCGACGGCCATGCGGGTGCATCTCGACCCGGTAGCCTACCGGTCGTTCGATCCCGGCACGAGCGGGCCGTTGAACATTTATATGTTGTCCATACGCTCCTGGTTCGGCGCGCCGCTGACTTACGTCTCGTCCCGGATGACGGGCGTGCTGCTGGTGTTTGGAACGCTGCTGTTCCTCTGGTTGACGTATCGGCAGTTTCTGGACCAGCGGAACGCGAGCCTGGCGCTGCTGCCGTCGTTCTCGTTCTATCTGTTCGCCTGGGATGCGGACTACGTGCACTGCTCGAGCGAGCACCTGGCGGTGTTCTTGAGCGCTGCGGCAACGTGGCTGCTGGCGCGTGATTACCGGCATGGAGAGCGGGGCGCGCTGTGGGCGAACGGGGCGGCGGGAGCCCTGGCCTCCTGCATGGTATTCGCCAAGCTGCAAGCGCTGCCGGTGGCGGCGGCGACTGTGCTGCTAGCCGTTCTGGCAGCGTGGCGGAAGCCCCGGCGCAAGGTTGCGCTAGCGGCAGTGGCGGGCGGCGCGGCAGTGATTCCAGCATTCCTCGTGGCCGTGTTTCTAAGCTGTGGGGCGCTGCGGGAATTCTGGCTTTCGGAATTCGGCAGGAATGCCAGCTATTCGCTGCTGGGCGGGCTATCTCTGTCGGGCAAGGTCCGAGCGGCGTGGGCGCTTTTATTTTCGATCAGCAACATGGGGGCCTACGAGCTGGCGCTGGCGGGAGTCTGGGCTTTGGCGGCGGCGATGGCTCTGGTGGGGCGCTGGCGTCCCCACGAGTGGGGACGCGGCACCTACGAGTGCGTGCGCCACGGCGCTATCGCGTCCGCGCTCTTCCTGCTGGCGGGTTTTGCGGCGGTGGCCACTCCCGGAAATCAGTTCATGCATTATTTGCTGTTCCTGGTGGTTCCCTCGGGTCTGGCCACCGCAACTGCCCTTCTGTGGATTCAATCCTTCGCCGCGGGGCGGGTGCGGAGGTACGCGGCGGGCGCGGCAATCGCCGGCTACGTGTGCCTCACCTGCATCGTTCCAACGGTGCTGCACGATCACATGGACGATGCCTGGGACCACGATCACTATCCATCTTCGGCGCCCCTGGTTGACTCCATCCAGCGCTACGCATCGGCACAGGACACGCTGGTGGTTTGGGGGTGGCGGTCGGAACTACACGTCGAGAGCGGGCGCGCGCCGGGCACGCGATTTGCAGATTCCGTGCTGCAGATCGAGCCCTCGCCTTACCGCCAGTATTTCCGCCAGGTCTATCTGGGCGATTTCCTGCGCGCGCGTCCGGCCGTTTTCGTGGATGCGGTGGGACCGGAGGCCTTCAGCTATACCGACCGCGCCGCAACCGGGTATGAGACCTTCGAGGGTCTAAGGGATGCGGTGGCGCGGGACTACCGTCAGATCGGGGAGATGGACGGCGCGCGCCTGTTCGTGCGCAAGGATCGAACGGCTGTCTCGACCGCGTTGCCCCAGTGATGCTACAACGGAATGGCATGCAGACTGCCGAGAGCCGGGTGGTGGTGGTAGGTGCTGGGGGCCATGGCAGCGAGGTCCACAGCTATATCCAGGATCTGGTTGTTCACGGCTGGCGCGGCGAGTTTCTGGGCTTCGTGGACGATCTGCACCCCAGGGGCCGGCACCGCACGCTGGATATCATTGCCAGCCTGGCAGAGTTTGCTGCGTGGCCGTCCGCCGCACTGGACGGCGTCCGGTATCTCACCGCGGTGGGCGACAATGCCGCGCGTCGGGGCCTGGTGCGCCGCATCGAGGAAGCGCTCGGCGGCCGGGTGAGACCTTGGACACTGATCCACCCGCTGGCGTCCGTAGGGACATCGGAAATCGGCGAAGGAACGTTGCTGGCTCCGGGAGCCATGGTCACTTCACGAACGCGAATCGGGCGCCACACCATCCTCAACGTGAAAGCCTCGGTGTCGCACGATTGCCAGGTGGGCGACTTCGTGAACCTCAATCCCGGCGCCACGGTTTGCGGCAACTGCCGGATTGGGGACGGCGCATTCATCGGGGCCGGAGCCACGGTGATCGACAAAACGTGCATCGGCGAGGGCGCCATCGTCGGGGCGGGGGCGGCGGTCATCTGCGACATCCCGGCCCACGTGACCGCGGTCGGGGTGCCGGCGAAGGTGGTCAAGACGCATTGAGCCATGCCCAAACTCTCTATCGTGATGCCGGTTTACCGCGAGGAGCTGGGAATCCGGCGGAACTTTCTCCGGCTCCAAGAGGTTCTCGACCGGCACAGCGACGAGTTTGAGTACGAGATCATCCTGGTCAACGATGGCTCGCCGGACAAGTCCCTGGAGAAGATGGAAGCCATTCGCAGCGAGTATCCGGCGGTGACCGGCATCGTCAATTTTGTGCGCAATTTCGGGCAGGTGGCGGCGATCTTCGCGGGGCTGGGCGCCGCGGCCGGCGATTGCGCCGCGGTCATCTCGTGCGACCTCCAGGACCCGCCGGAACTGATCCCGGAAATGTTCCAACGCTGGCGGGAAGGCCAGAAGACGGTTCTCGCGGTGCGCGCCGGCCGCGAGGATTCGCTGGCAGCCAAGGTGCCTTCGAGAATCTTCTATCGCCTTATGAAAGCCTACGCGCTGCCCACGCTGCCGGCGACCGGCTTCGACTTTTTCCTGATCGATCGCACCGTAATCGACCGCATGCTGGTTCGTCCCGAGCCCAACGGCTTCCTGCAGGGGCAGGTCTTGTACGCCAGCGGTCCGGTCTACCACATTCCGTATACCCGCAAGGAACGGGAGGTGGGCGAATCCAACTGGTCGTTCGGAAAGAAACTGAAGTATCTTCTGGACGGCTTCGTGGCGTACTCGTTTACGCCGATCCGGCTGATCGCGGCGTTGGGATTGCTTCTGTTCCTGGCCGGGATACTGGCCTCGATCGGCCTGGTCATTCAGCGCGTCTGGTTTGGCACCCAGGCGGCGGGTTGGTCGTCGATCATGATCGCGTTGCTGCTGCTGCACGGGACGGAGATGCTGATGATCGGCGTGATCGGCGAGTACCTGTGGCGGACGCTGGACCAGGCGCGGGGACGGCCCCTATACATTGTGGAGTACCAGAAACTTCCGGCCGGCGAGCGGAAGCTACGAGGCTGAGAAACTCCCAGCCCGGCGGCTACTCACCTTTTGCCGCGGGACCGCCTGGCGTTGCTGGGCTTGAGTTTGCCTTGCTGCCGCCGCAGTTCCGCCGCGGCCCGCCGCATGGCGGCGACATACGCATCGCTCTGGGTCGCACGCTGGCGGCAGCTTTCGCAGATGAGGAGGTGCTCTTCAATTTGCACCACCCGTTCCTGCGGGGCGTCGCCCATCGAGTAGCGCTCCATTTCGTCGTCGTCGATGTGCCGGCCGGTATCAGGCTGCATGGCCTGCACATATTGTGCCTCATATGGCGCTAAAGATAAAGACAAAGATGGCGGGGGATAGGAATGAATTAGTGTCAGTCCCGGACGTCCGCTGAGTCCAAGCGATCAGCAATCAGCAGTCAGCAGAAACCGCGCTGGGCTGATGCGGATTGCTGATAGCCGATTGCTGAATAGCAGAACGCTGCGGCGAACGCCAGGAAAACCGGTGGCCGGTCAGCTCAGCTCCAGGCCCGATCTTCCGCAGCGGCGCTGGAGACACGCCTTGCCCAGTTCCCCGAAGCGCGCCTTGGCGCGAGATTTGATGAGACGGAATTGCGTCTCCGTGAGATCCAGCTCCTCGCAGATCTGTTGCGGCGTTTGTTCGTTCAGGTAGAAACGAATCAGTACCTCGCGGTCCCGTTTCGGCAAGCTGTTGAGCATGCGCAACGCCAGCGCCACATTCTGCTTCTCCATGATCTCGTGCTCCGGATCCAGGCGCTGATCGGCCAGCGTCGCCCCGAAATTCGGGTCGATCCGGCTGCGGCGCGCCTCCACTATGTTGTCGATGTGCGCGGCCACCTGCCGGCGGATGATGGTGCGCACGTAACCCATCAGGCGCCCCGGTTCGCGCAGATCTCCGCGGCGGATGGACTGTGTGATGGTCAGGAACGCATCGTGGACCTTGTCATCGAGATCCTGAGGCCCCAACTGCCGGCACAAATAGAACCGTATTCCGGTGGTGAAAACGCCATACAGTTCCTCCAGGCCGGAGGGGTCTTGCTTCTGAATTCGTTCTACCAGGCCGGACCAGGACGGTTCCGCCGAGAATGAGCCGGACGATATCGCCGGCTCATTCTCTGGATGCTGCAACGTTTCGCTCATGGGTTTCCGATTGCAATGGAAGCTTCTTGCTACTGCGGTCGGGTGCCGGTGTCACTGGCAGCGTCTTCTCTGCCGCGAATGTGACGAGCAGGGGCTTCGCCCTGAGTGTTTGGGAACGGATCAGACGCCGTCCCGACGACCGGCAATGTGAATAGAAAACAAGCAATCCCGTTGACTCTCTTTAAAGACCGAACTTCACCCAAGCGATCTCCCGGGGAAGGTGCCTAAGATGCCACCTTGGCACTATACCCTCGGAAGAATGTCTCCAGAGAATATTACCAATTTTTGTCTGGGAATTCATATCCCCGCAAAAGAGGTTATATGGGATGGTTGTTGCGGGGATGCTTGATTTTATTGGATTTGTGGATGATAAACATGTTCTCCGGAACTCTATGTAATTCTTATAGCCAAATCATTTCTTACTAACATTGATTCCGGTGGAGCGGTGAAAAATTGCCGCGACGGCAAGCAGGTGTCACAAGTTTGCGGACCGCCGGACTGAGTTTTGGCTGGTTCTCCGAGTGGCATGGTATTTGCACCGACAGAAGCGTATGTTGGACCGGCTGGCGGGACAACTCGAGCGGTATATGGATCTGCTGAGCGCCCGGCAGAAGCTGGTTGCCTCCAACATCGCCAACGCGGACACACCCGGATACCACACACAGGACATAGACTTTCAATCGGAGTTCCAGAGCGCCACAGGCGGGGCGCCGCAGAACGTGGAAGTGGGCGGCCTGCAAATGAAGAATGACGGCAACAACGTCAGCCTGGACCGCGAGTCGCGGCTGCTTGCCGAGAACGCGTTGCGTTTCAACGTCGCTTCCAACCTGCTGCACCTGCAAATCCAGAACGTGCGGGCTGCAATCAAGGAAGGGCAAGGTTCATGAGCCTGTTTTCGGCGCTGTCGGTGGGCGCTTCGGGAATGGCAGCGCAGCGCGCCCGCGCCGAGGTGCTGGTGGAAAACCTGGCCAATGCGGAGACCACTCGCACTCCGGAGGGCGGACCGTATCGCCGCAAGGACGTTGTATTCGAAAGCACTTCGGTTTCGTCACCGTTTTCGTCGGTTTTTGACGCGCAAATGAACTCGTCTTCCGGCGTCGCGGTATCGGACATCATCACCGACATTTCACCCCCGGAGCAGCGCTATATGCCGGGACACCCGGACGCTGACAAGGATGGATATGTGGCTTTCCCCCACATTAACCCGGCGGAAGACATGGTGGACCTGATGGACGCGTCGCGCACCTACGAGGCCAACGTCGCGGCGATCAGCGCCGTCAAGGATATGATTCAGCGCTCCATCGACTTATTGCGCTGAGGTTGATCGATGCCGGCACCTATTCTTCCAGTCTCGGCGACCACCATCCCGGACCCCGGCGCCATACGCCCGGCGGGCGAAACGCCGTCGGGAACTGGATTCCAGGAAGTTTTCACCAGCGCCATTCGCCAGGTGGAATCGATGGGACAAGCAGCCACTGCCAGCGTGGAACGCTTTCTTTCGGGCGAGGGCGAAGACCTCCACACCACGGTGCTGGCTACGCAGCGCGCGGAACTGGCCTTCGAATTGTTCCAGCAGGTGCGCAACAAAGTGGTCAGCGCCTACCAGGAAATCATGCGGATGCAGATGTGAAGAAGAAGCGATCAGCGATCAGCTTTCAGCAGATCAGCTTTGGCATGGAACTACGGGCGACTTCCACGGAGAGGCTGGAGGCTACGGCTTGATTAGCTGAAAGCTGAACGCTAATCGCTTTCCTCACAACCACCCTTTCTGCCGGGCGATGCGCGCGGCTTCCGTGCGGTTCGACGCCCCCAGCTTGCTGATGGCTTCGGAGAGATAGTTCCGCACGGTGCCTTCCGAAAGGTCCAGGCGCTGCGCGATTTCGGCGCTGGCCGCGCCCTCCCCGGCGTACCGCAGGACTTGCCGCTCGCGATCCGTCAGCGGATCGGCTTCCGTCCAGGCTTCCGCTGCCAGCTCCGGGTCGATCACACGCGCACCCGCACGGATCCGGCGGATCGCATTGGCAAGCGTGGAAGCCGGCGCGTCCTTGAGCAGGTAACCGGAGACGCCGGCGTCCAGCGCGCGCCGCAGGTATCCGGCGCGGGCGAACGTCGTGAGGATCACAACGCGCACGGGCAGCTTCCGGCGCTTGATTTCGCCCGCCAGCTCCAGCCCGGTGATCTCGGGCATTTCGATATCGGTAAGCAGCACCTCGGGGCGAGAGGCCAGCACCAGATCGAGCGCTTCCCGGCCGTTCTGCGCCTGCCCGGCCACTTCGATATCGCCCTCGGTGGCGAGCAGCGCCGCCAGCGCGCCGCGCACCATGTTCTGGTCTTCAGCAATCACCACTCGAATGCTCATACCGGAACCCGAATCCGCAGCAGCGTGCCGTGGGAGCCGTCCCGCTCGAGCGCGCCACCCAACGCTTCGACGCGCTCCCGCATACCGCTCAAGCCGCTGCCCTCGGCCAGCGCGCCTCCGCGTCCGTTGTCGCGTATTTCCATTTCGCAATAGCGGCCGCTCTGCCGCATGGTCAGGCGGCAGACTGTAGCTTGGGCATGGCGCAACACGTTGGTGACGGCTTCGCGCAAGGCCATGGCGAAGACGGTCTCCTGCGCCGGCGAAAGGCGCGGCTGCTCTACCGACGTCTCCACCTGGATGCCGGCCGCCTCCAGCGCACGCAGCGCCTCCCGCAACTCGCTGTCGAAGCCGGCCGAGCGGTATCCGCGGACCGCCGCCCTCACCTGCGAAAGCGCCTCGCGCGAGATTTGCTCGACGTCGCGGATCTCTCCGGCGGCACGCGCAGGATCAGTCGATGTGAGCCGAGAGGCCAGCTCGGACTTGAGAATGATCACCGAGAGCGTGTGGCCCAGCAGGTCGTGCAGATCGCGGGCGATGCGCTCGCGCTCCGCTACCTTGGCCAAGTGCTCGTTCTCTGCCTGAGCGGCCAGCAGCTTGTCCGCCAGACGATGGCGATACACCCAGTGGATCGTTACCGACCCGATCAGCGCAGAAAAGCCTATGGTCGGTATCCAGAACGACGGCGGATACCGCATAATCCAGGCTTCCAGTCCCTCGAGGGCGAGCAGCGCAGCCAGGTAGCGGAAGGCTAAGCCGGGATCTCCCATTCTGGCCAGGTAGGTGGCGGCGAAGATGAACAGCGTGCACGCCCCGGGATTGAAGGTGGCGAACAAGCTTCCCAACACCGTGAAGCCGCCGACCACCCACAAGACACGGCGGTCGCACAGCCAGTAGCCCCAGAAGTAGAGCGGCAGCGCGGCCAGCGTGCCGAGCACCGTAGCGAGCCGTTGCCAGGCGGGCACGTCGAAGACGAACGGCACCGCCAGGAAGAACGCCAGATAGACGAGCCATACGTACCCCGTCCAATCCTGGTCTTTGGGGAGCAGCCGCATGCGCTTCAATGCCAGCATAGACCTTTATCCGTACGTTTTCTCGCGGTCGCGATTCTGCCCGATCCATGCCACCCCGGCGCATACCAAGCCGAAGGCCGCCAGCGCTTCCGCGTGGTTCGCGATCGTGCCTTGCACTGGCGCCTGTTGAATCGCCAGCGCGATCTGGCCAAGGTGAAAAGACGGCAGGAACGGCGCAGCGTGTTGCAGGCCCTTGGGCAAGATTTCGATCGGAAGCCATAGCCCGCCGCAAAACGAGAGTGGCAGATAGACCATGTTGACGATCGCGGGTGCGGAGTTCGGGCCGGCGAAGGAGCCGATGGCCAGCCCGATGGCGGCGAACGGGATGGCGCCGGCCACCAGCGCACCCCACATGGCGAGCCACTGCGACGCGGGCATGCGGACGCCGCCGAATATGGCGCCCATGGCGAACAGCAAAGTGACCACGATCGCGGCGAAGGCCAACGAGACCGCAGCTTTTGCCACGAAATATGCGGCCGGCGGCATGGGGCTGGCACGTTTCACTTCCAGCCAGCCCATCCCGCGCTCGACTGCCACACCGACGCCAAACGCGTAGAGCGTCGCACCCATCACGGCGAAAGCGCCGTAGGTGGCCAGCAGGTACCGCGACATGGAAATGCCGCTGGGCAATGTGGCTGCCATCGCCAGACCGAAGAAGGCATAAAACATCAGGGGGAAGGCCACCGTCGAGACGGAATACGTCTTCATGCGGGCCATCTTCAGGAATTCCGTTTTGACTTCCATCCAGTACACGCGCGTCATTGGATCACCTCTTCGAGCGGGCTTCCGTTTTCTCTCATGATGGCCAGGAAGGCGTCTTCCAGTCCGCTGGTTTGGGTCTGCGCCTTGATAGCGGCTGGCGTCCCTTCGGCCACGATGCGGCCCTGGTTGATCACGGCGATGCGGTGAGCCAGCGCATCGGCTTCCTCCAGGTGATGGGTGGTGAGAAGCACGCTGCCGCCGCGCGCGACGAAGCCGCGAATGCGCCCCCACAGCGCCCGGCGCGACTCCACGTCCAATCCCACGGTCGGCTCGTCCAGAAACAACAGAGGTGGATTGCCGCAAATCGCGAGTGCAAACAGCACACGCTGTTTCTGGCCGCCCGAAAGAGCGCCGAACAACCGGTTCTCGATCCCTGCGAGGCCCGCGGCTGAGATGGTCTCGGCAAGCGGCAGGGGCTTTTCGTAATAGGTCGAGAACAGCTCGATATGTTCCCGCACCTTCAGCGTGTCCGGCACCTTGCCCACCTGCAGCAGCGCTCCGCGCCGCACGCGCGCCTGGTGGCAGGCCGGATGGCAACCGAAGACCTGGGCCTCGCCCGAAGTTGGCGCGGCGAGACCCAGCAGGATTCGCACCGCAGTGGTTTTGCCCGCTCCATTGGGTCCGAGCAGCGAGACCAGTTCACCCGGAGCGATGGCGAGGTCGACCCCGCGTAGCGCCTCGACCGCTCCATACCGTTTGGTGACGCCTCTCAATTCCGCGACTGGCATTGAGTTTTCCCTCCTGACTCATCGTGCCGGAAAGCCGTAGCCGCGCCCAGTGGAGTTTGTCAGGAGGGAAACATGACGAATGTCAGACCGGTGGTCTGGGAATCTGGAGATCATCGCAGATCTTCCGTGCCAGAAAGGCGTTCACTTCACGATGCCGCGGAACCGCGGAAGACCTCCGCGCCTTTCGGTTTACGTAAATCGTGTGATTGCTGCCCTGCCGATGGACTCACACCCTTGGCGCTCCAGGTGC
>Ga0335081_10013708_pt1 | contig 13101 bp, 11 predicted proteins | sample Lox_Sample_35_FD_206713 | JGI IMG/M metagenome (GOLD analysis project Ga0335081, IMG submission 206713) | Soil microbial communities from Loxahatchee National Wildlife Refuge, Florida, United States - Lox_Sample_3.5 | ecosystem: Environmental > Terrestrial > Soil > Wetlands | place: USA...
GCCTATGACGCATCCAAGGGAGGAGTCCTCATGCTTACGAAAGCAATAGCGCTCGATTTCGCCAAGTCGAACATTCGAGCCAACTGCATTTGTCCGGGTGCGATCGAAACTGCAATGTTGAATGTTTCATTAAATGCAGCCACAGATCCGAAAAAGGCAAGGGAGTGGACGGTTCAGAGACATCCCGTTGGACGAATAGGTCGCCCTGAGGAGGTGGCTGAGGCAGCCGTATTCCTAGCGAGCGACTCGTCATCATTCGTCAGCGGCGCCGCTATTCCGGTGGATGGCGGAATACTCGCAGGCTGGGTGTGAGCAAGCTAGTAGTCCCACCTAGATCGAGAATCAGAGCGAGTATCGGTATAGGACGAAAAGCTGATGCCGGAAGTTACCTTGCCCAGTAAACAGGACGTTATTCAACAGGCTCGTGAACATGCGCGGTCAGCCTACGGTTCAATGATCGGCCGTGAGAGAAACTCACTAATCACCCCAGCGCTGATCCTTGATCTAGATATCGTTCGAGAAAATCTCGCGTTCATGAAACACCGTATGAATGACCTCCCGGCAAAGTTGCGCCCGCACATCAAAGTCCACAAGAGTCCCGAGATTGCACGAATGCAGGTCGAAGCAGGAGCAATCGGAGTTGGGACCGCAACGGTTTGGGAAGCGGTCGTAATGGCGCGCGCTGGCATCGAAGATGTGTTTGTGATCAACCAGGTCGTCGGCCATGAGAAAGAGCAAACCGCGGCTCTATTGTCTCGTGAGGTTCCACTGAAAGTGGCGGTCGATGATGCTTCGAACGTGAAAGGTTTGGCAGATGCCGCTAAGAAGGCCGGCAGCGTGATCGGCTGCGTAATTGAAGTCGATACTGGCATGCGTAGATGTGGAGTGGCTTCGCCAGAAGAGGCTCTTGAGCTCGCAAAACTGATCGCACAATCACCAAACCTCCGACTCGACGGAGTCACCGGTTACGAAGGACATTGTTCTCTTGAGTTCGATAAGACCAAGCGCGAGCGAATGTGTCGAGAGGCAATGGATTACTTTGTTGGGACAGCAGACTTCCTAAGCAAGAAAGGTTTTCCATGCAAGATCGTGTCAGCGGCTGGCACTGGAACTTGGGAAGTGACCGCCTCGTATCCAGGCATAACGGAGATTCAACCAGGCTCTTATGCTACTATGGACGGTTACCACGCTGGATTGGAGCCGCGATTCAAACAAGCCACAACTGTTCTCGCTACCGTTATCAGTCGAAGAAAAGACCGGATTGTAACCGATTCAGGAAAGAAGACCGTCGGAGCAACCCAAGCAGTTCTTAGAGACTATCCTTACCAGATTAGTCGATATGACGAAGAACACGGAATCTTCACTATTGACACTTCGTGTCCACTAAAAGTGGGAGACACGGTCGAGCTCTACCCAGGGTACACTCCGTTCGCAGTCAACTACTTCGATGTCTATCATGTGGTCGAACGTGGTAAGGTCGTTGACATATGGCCCATAATACCGCGCGGTCCAGAACATGGCGGTCTACTCAAAGCCTTCACTCAACCTCAGTAGAAATCGGAAGTGGGCTAGATCACAGCAGCTTTTGGCACTGGACTAACGCGCAGACTCTGCCAGCTCTCTTAGAGCAAACGATAAATCTTGTCCGGCCACTCGACTTCTGGTCCAAATGAAAGCAAAGCTCGATCACGTCGGAATTTTGGTTCAAAACCTCGACGAGGAGGTCATTAACTTTTATCGGCAAGTGTTAGGCTGCGAACGTCCTAAGCACTTTCAGGTGAAGAATGAAGACGAAGAAATGAACTACGTCTACTTACCCTTCCCAAGGGGAGACAATTACGTCGAGCTTCTGTCTCCGGTACGTGGACCTAGCAAAGACTTTCTACAAAAGAAAGGGCAAGGAACGATGTTCGAACTCTGCGTCGAGGTTGAAAGCATAGAAGAATTCTACGATGAAATGAAGAAGAGGGGAATCACGCTATGCGATCCAATGGGTAAACCTCTCTCAGCCGAGAAGAAGTATTGCTCCATTCCGGGGGACGACAACAAGTACGCCTACCTGCCCACCGAGAAAACATTCGGAACAACCATCGAGATCCTAGAAAGGACAACTTGGACTAGAGAGACCTACTGGGGAAAGCGTGAGTAACTTCCACGCATGACACAGCGACCGCATTCATTTCTGAGACTCTGTCAAAACGTAAATACTGATCAGAAAACGCACAGCAAATCATGAAATTCTGGAAAACCTGCGCCCCTGTGTGGACGTTTTTCGAGAGACAGACTCGTTTCTTTCGTTTGGGAGAGAGAGTACCTGTTGAAAAAGTCATGAGTGGTCTTAAGGATCTCGGATTTGACGGAATTGAACTTGGTATCTTTGATCCTGCGAAAGATGAATCTCCCGGTGAGATAAGGAAAGTAACCCAATTATTGAGTTCCTATGGTCTTGAGGCTCCTAATCTCTACATTGACATTGCAGGCCATTGGCCCTTGGCCGCCTTTACGCATCCCGATGCTAACATTAGACGAGACGTTGTGAGTCTCGTCACTAGCGGGATTGAAGTCGCAAAAAGTATTGGAAGCAAAACGATCGGGATCTCACCCGACTGCGATGGTTTTCCGCATCCTTTCGGGGTCCCCTATCGAGACGCATGGGGCTGGATGGTTGAGGGCATTTCGGCTTGTGTTGACGCTGCTTCCCAGGCAGGTTTGAGGTTCGCCTTTGAATACAAGCCTAAGGAGACTCGAAACTTCTCCTTAATCGCGACAGCAGACGGCGCACTGAGATTGATCGAACAGGTCGGCTCCAACAATTTTGGCGTTTTGTTGGATACTGGTCACGCTTTGTACGCGAAAGAGGATTTGCCTACAACCGTTGAGAAGCTTGACCGGAAGTTGTTCCATGTCCACATTTGCGACAGTTACGGGGATTGGGATGACGATCTCGTACCTGGCACCGTTCACGATTTCACCGACTTCTTCAGAGCGCTAAAAAGAATCAATTACGAGGGTTTCGTGGGCTTGGATATTTATCCCATGCAAGACCCGTTTGGAGAGGTCAAGAAGAGCAAGGAGTACATTGATGAGATGTACGCGAAACTGGCCAAGCATCAGTGACCAGAAGGCGCCGGGAGTTATTTCGTAATCCAAGAAGTGATACCGTCGTCGACGGGCTTCAGAGCATTATAGCTTGGAAGCCACACTTTCTGAAAGAAATCCACATACTTGCGATGTATCGCGTCATCAGGTTCGCTTGTTTCGGCTTCGTCAAGCTTGAGCCATTTTCTGATGACGCTTGCATCACGAACTTGCTTGCTAGCGATCGCGGCTATTAGTGCATCTCCACCTGGCGCCTCTCCGCTCCGCTCAGCGTAGACTACTCTGTATCCGGTTACGTTTGCTAGAATGTCTCGATACACTTGGCTCCTTGCGATTAATCCCGAAACCAGCATTGTGTTTGAGAGTTGGATTCCTGCCTGACTCGCTGGTGCTTCGTGCCTCATCAGGTCGAAGGCGATGCTCTCCAAAATCGCCCTGTATAACTCGCCTTTAGTTGGATTTCCAGCGAGACCACAGAATCCTCCAAATCTGGAGGCATTCCAGTCTGGAGTTCGCTCACCCATCATCTGAGGGATGAAAACGATACCTTTCTCCACTGTTGTGGCTGATTTGGCTTCCTCGTCCAACCATCTCTCCTTTGTGTTAGTGATGGTTGCAAACCATTTGAAACAGTGCCCGGTCGTTTTGGTTCCGCCGAAACTCTCTAGTCTGTTTTTTGATTCTATGACGTATGGATAGTTGATGAGTTTTGTAGTGATTTTCCAGGGATGTTCTCGGTTGTCTTGGATCATGTTCCAGCATCCACTGGTGCCGCACATGAAATTGTGTTCCCCGTCATTTAGTACGCCTGTGCCGAGTGCGCTCGTTGGGGCATCATCGCCTCCTGCCGCAACTATCGTTCCTTTTCTAAGTCCCGTCAGTTCTGCCCCTCTTTTTGTGACCTCCCCCACTATCTGATCGCATGCGATAAGATCTGGCAATTTGTCTCGAGGAACTTCGAGTTCGTCGAGAAGTTCGTCGGACCAAGTCACGTGATTAATGTCGAAAATGCCGCCGAGATTTCCTGCGTAACAAATATCGTAGAGCAAAGTCCCGGTGAGTAAGTACGCAACATAACCATTGGGTGTAACGAACTTGAATGTCTTATCCCAAATCTGTTTCAGGTTATTCTTGATCCACAACATTTTCGTGAACCCGAAGTAAGGATCTGATGTGTTCCCGGTGATTTCGGAAAGTCGGTCAAGACCGACTGTTCGAACAGCTTCTTCTGCTTCTTTGGTGGCTCTAGAATCGTTCCAAATAATTGCAGGGTGGATCGGGGTCAGTTCGCGGTCCAGGGGAATCCCGCTGCCAGGATTGAGAGAGGATATGCAAATTGCGGATATGCCATCTATGCTAATCCTCTTTCTTTTGCAAACTGCAATCGCTTTCTTAATACTGTCAAAGCATGCTCTCGTCCAAACATTCGCTTCTTGCTCTGACCACTTGGGTTTGGGGGAATCGGGGGCGTACGCGAAAGAAAGGGCTCCAGCGACGACGTCCCCGGTTTCAACATCTACAACAACCGATTTAGCACTGGTTGTCCCGATGTCGCAACCCAGGACGAAATTCATCAGCCGAATCCTCGTTTCGTGGAATATTCAGCTTTATCGAGCTCTTATCACATTAGTCGTTGGGATTCAACTCATGAATTAGGAAAGATCTGCGGAAGCAGGCAGAGTTGTTGATTGGAAAGGCTTCACCTCTTGCCTTGGTGCGAGAGCGATCATTATCTCAGCAATGCCTGTGATCGCGATTAGTCTGGGGTAACCAGCGAGCTACTGAAACTGTAGAGAATTTTCGCCGACCCGAATCAAATCTGCAAATGGGTAATTGACGCGCCGAATGTGGAACACAATTCCATGGTGCAAGTAAGTACCTGAGATGAATCAAAATTCCTCCATGCCAAGTGTTAAATAGATTCTCGTAAACCAACCGTGCCGATTCATTTTGGCAGCCAAATCACAAGTGTTTCTAAGAGAAGCTACCGGTCTTGTTCGATCATACACTTGGTATGACGCCCTGATCCTTAGCTTGGCTGTAACGGGGCCAACTCTGTTTGGCATTTCATCCCAGATTGGTTATGTTGCTCCGAACGGACCCGGTGCAGATTTTGTTCTATCAGCATTGCTCGGGTTACTTTTCATGATCCCGCTCGGTGTGATGTACTATCTCTTTTCGGTCCAAATGCCTCGCTCAGGTGCTGATTACATTTGGATCGGTCGCAGCCTCAACCCGATCCTAGGATTTGTCGGAGGATGGGTTATGTTCATTTCGTTCGTCGCTCTGCTTGCAAGTGCGTCTGTGACCGAACCGGCAGTAGTTATTCCCGACGTACTTGTCGCTTGGGGCTACATCTGGCAAAATCCGGGTCTAATTGCGATGGGCCAAGGATTTGCTACCCAAACGAATCTCTTCGTCTTTACCTTGCTGACCGTAGGAGTAGGTATGGTGATAGCGAGTCTGACTCCGAGAGCTTACAGCCGCGTAATGGTTGTGCTCGCGGCCCTAATCTTCATCGCCACTTTCATCTTCATCGGATCACTTGCAATGGCTACACCATCCTCTTTCGCTGCTGGATTGAGCAGTCTAACGAATGGAAACATTACAGTGGACAGTGTAGTATCTCAAGCTCAAGCAACAGGATTCAGTTACGTGCCAGTGAATTGGCCTGCAACGGCACTTGCAGTACCGTTCGGCGTGTTGCTCTTCAATGGTTTCAACTACTCAACTTACGTTTCAGGTGAGGTAAGGAACGTGAAGAACGGCATGCTATGGGGTGTGCTGATTGCGCTCGCGATATGCGGCATTCTAGATATAACTGGCCTCTATTTTGCAGTGCAAGCACAAGGATACCAGTTCATACAGGCATCTTATGCATTGTTCAATGCAGGTAAGTTCCAGTTGGGAGTATCCCCTTGGACACCTCTATTCATTCCCGCAGTGCAAAGCAACCCATATCTTTCAAGTTTCGTTGAATTCGGTTTCTTCCTGTTCAATTTCTGGTGGGCAGCTGGACTCGCAATGGCGGCGTCAAGGTATGTGTTTGCCTTCTCATTTGACCGAGTTCTCCCGACTTTCTTCGCTGACGTGAATGATAGACTACATGTTCCGCTCAAAGCAATGGGCCTGACCTTTGTTCTGGCCGCGATAGTCACGTACATAGCAATCTACACGACCTACATCGGGCAGCTTCTCAACGTAACCACGATCTGGACAATAGTCTGGATCCTAGTCGGAATCTCGGGACTGATTCTACCATTCTATCGGAAGAATCTCGCACAGAATCTACCTGGGGGCCGATTTGTGCTTCCAGTCTTCAGCATCCTCTCCATCATCGGAATGAGCATAACCTTCTACTGGGCCGCCACGAATCCAGCGATAGGGCCAGCAACGTTGAGCTCGTCGATTTTCCTCGTGGTAATATTCGGTTCAGCAGTGGTAATCTACCTAGCACGCTACTTCTACTTCAAACCAAAGGGAATCGATCTGATTCTCTCACAAAGGGAGATACCACCCGAGTAAGGCACGAAGCCCAAACCAACACTCGCGGCAAGCCGCTATAGCGGCTATCGCCGCGACTCGTTGTTTTCTGAGTGACGGTAACGTGAATTGCATTTCGTTGAAGAGTAGCGCGAAACTTAAACTGAGCAACGCACAGAACCAGCTAGGCGATAGTCATTGAAGGCACCCGTCCCGCCGGGAATGAGAATAACTCAGGTCGCCATCGTCGTTGAGGACCTTAGGAAGACGATGGAAGCTTACACCAGACTCCTAGGATGGAAACCATGGAGCGTATACGAACACAAACCTCCAGTTCTTCACGATACGGTACTTCATGGCAAACCCGAAAAATACACGATGATTGGCGCAGAAGTACACTGTGATCCCATAGACTTCGAGATACTCCAACCAGTTGACGGCCCTAGTATCTACAAGGAATTCTTGGAGGACAAGGGCGAGGGCCTACACCATGTCTCCGTAGTCAGCCCCGCAGAAGATGTTGCGCTCGCACTAAGCAATTTCAAGAAAAATGGTGTGGAAATTTCTATGGAAGGACGACTGGGCGAGAATATTAGATTCTACTATATGGATACAGAGCCGGTTCTCAAGATGGTCGCAGAAACAGTAAGCGGACATGCAATTTCCATGAAACCCGCTTACACTTACCCTTAACCGAACCACAGGCTTAGGGATTAGCAATGTCCGAACTCCAACTGCGTGGAGTCGACCCGGCGCAACTTGAGGCGATCAAGACAAAAGTCATCGAAGTCGCGCGCGGCCTCTTCGAGAATCATCTGGTCATCTCAACATTCGGCGTCGTAAGCATACGAATCCCCGGCACAGACAATGTCCTAATCACACCCAGCGGATTCAGCAAGAACACCCTTCGAAACGACCACCTAATCATCGTGGACCTAGAAGCAAAACTGGTGGCTGGCAAGTATCGCCCGTCAGTAGAGACCACCATGCACACCTATGTTCACAAACACCGTCCCGAATTAACCACAATAATCCACACGCACTCTCCCATGGCTGTCGCATTCGCGGCCGCTAACGTCGAGATCCCCTGCGTCTCGGCAGAACAAGCGTTCTACTTAGGCGGTAGAGTTCCAATAGTTCGAAAATACTCTTACCCAGGAACCACCGAACCATCTGAATTAAAGGCGATACTGAAAACACTTGAGAAAACAAACGCTGCACTTCTTCGCAAACACGGCGTCATCGTTGTGGGCCGCACGCCCGAAGACGCGTTGGATACCGCTATCGTCCTAGAGGACGTTGCAAAAGTGGCCTTCCACTCAATACAACTCGCTAAACCACGTGAGTTCACAAAGACCGAAATCAACTATCTGAAAGAATTCAAGCGAACCAAGTACGGCCAAAATCCGGAACCAAAATAGTGTGCACGTAATTGAGCGACTATCTCGTCGCAATCGACGCAGGAACCGGTAGCGGTCGATGTGTAATCTTCGACGCACAAGGTAACCAGATCTCAATAGCGTCAAGAGAATGGAGTCACCCGTCAATACCGGAATTCCCGGGCGCATTCTCGTTTGAGACTGAGAAGAATTGGCAACTACTCTGTGAATCAACAAAGGAAGCGCTACAGTCCGCACGAATTCAACCAAACGAAATTCGTGGTGTCAGCGCCACCAGCATGCGTGAAGGTATGGTTCTCTACGATAAGGACGGTCGAGAGATCTGGGCCTGTCCGAACGTCGACTCACGCGCCGAGCGTGAAGTCGCCCTCCTCATAAAGAAGGGTTTAGCGAAGAAAATCTACTCTAAGGCAGGTGACTGGTTGGCAATCACCTCGCCTCCACGTTTCCTATGGATAAAGAAACACCAACCCCAAGTATTCAAGCGCATCGCACACGTGAATATGATCAGCGATTGGATTCTAACAAGATTGAGTCGCAAATTCAGCACAGACCCATCCGCAGGATCAAGCTCAAACCTATTCCAACTCTCAAAACGAAACTGGTCCGATGAGATCCTTGTATGGTTAGGTCTACGTCGTGACATATTCCCGGAAGTGAACGAACCTGGAACCGTAGTCGGCGAAGTAACGCCTGATGCATCTAGGGAAACCGGACTAAGGGAAGGAACTCCTGTAGTTCAAGGAGGTGCCGACACTCAACTGGCGCTAATCGGAGTTGGAGCGGTCGAATCGAACGACACAACAACGATCGGAGGAACGTTCTGGCAACAAACGATCGTCACTCCCAAACCACTAATCGATCCGCAAGCCAGACTCCGTACCCTATGCCATGCACTTCCCGACCTATGGATGACAGAAGGCATAGGCTTCCTCTGCGGATTGACCATGAGATGGTTTAGAGACGCATTCTGCCAGAGGGAGAAGGAACTCGCAGCCCAACAAGGTCTGGACCCGTACCGATTACTGGAGAAGGAGGCTGAGAGTGTACCTCCGGGTTCTGACGGCGTGGTCCCGATCTTCTCTGACATAATGAATGCGAAGAGATGGATACATGCATCTCCATCATTTCTGCAATTCAACATTAATCGACCTGACAGGTCTGGGCGAAAGGAGTGTTTCCGAGCAATCGAAGAGAGTGCAGTCTACGTCGCCAAGGGCCACTTATCAATACTTGAATCGCTTGCTCGAAGAAAGACCAAGGAAGTTGTCTTCTGCGGAGGTGCATCCAAAGGATTCCTATGGCCGAGGATTCTTAGCGACGTGATTGGTGTGAAAGTGAAGATTCCTGTGGTACGAGAATCCACTGCTCTTGGCGCTGCGATTTGCGCGGGAGTGGGAGCGGGAGTTTTTCCGAGCGTGCGGGAAACAGGCAGACGGCTCGTGAAATGGGATCGCGTGATTGATCCCGATATGAAAGTACATAAGAAGTATTCTGAGCTGTACGATCAATGGTCAAAGGTGTACAGCAGAATGTTGAGTTTGTCTGAAGAGGGCATGCTGGAACCGATGTGGCGCGCCGCTGGCACGTAGAATGGAAAGTCCAGCAAAGAGCTAAAGAACCCGACTGCAAGTACCGGCCCAGTCAAAACTGGGAAGTCAACTAAGCTTGGCAACTATTACTCAACTACAACGAGTTGAAGAAAAAGACTATTCGAAATACGACTTGAACAAAGAGAGTCTCCGCCGCATGTATCGCAGCATGCTCCTCCTGAGACGATTCGAGGAGAAAGTGGAGGAACTCTTCATAGTGAAAGGCGCGTTAATTGGTCCATCTCACTTGTATCTTGGGCAGGAAGCGATTGCAGTAGGTGCAATGAGCGCGCTTCAACCCGACGACCAAACGGTTACCACCTACCGCGGACACGGCCACGCATTAGCAAAAGGTGTCCCGGCCAACCTATGCATGGCAGAACTCTTCGGTAAACAGACGGGAAATTGCAAAGGTCTTGGAGGTTCAATGCACGTCGCAATTTACCCAAAGGTCGGCTCACTCTACGCCACCGCAATCGTTGGCAGTGGGATTCCCATAGCTGCAGGTGTGGGACTTGCATTGAAGCAGAAGAAGAGTAAGAATATCGTTGCCACATTCTTCGGCGATGGAGCATGCAACACAGGGGCCTTCCATGAGGGAACAAACCTAATCGCCGTGTGGAAACTTCCAGTCCTACTATTCTGCGAGAACAACCAATACGCCATGTCCACGCCAGTCAAGAAAGCCGTCTCCAGCCCTAGCATAGCCGAGAGAGGACGTTCCTATGGGATGGAGACAATTGTCGTCGACGGTAACGATGTACTCTCCGTCTACGTTGCAACCAAGATGGCCGCGGAACGCGCGCGTAGACAGGGTGAACCCACCTTCCTCGAATGCGTGACTTACAAGATGAAGGGACACGGCGTCTACGACAAGGGCGAGTATCGTCCAAAGGAGGAGGTAGAGAAATGGCTATCGCGCGACCCAATTTTACTGTTCGAGAAACGATTGATCGACAGCAAGACAATGTCACGCGACGAACTCAACACAGTATCGAACGACGTAAACCGGGAAATGGAAGAAGCGGTGAAATTCGCGATGCAGGGTCCTGTTCTGCCTTTCGAGACGATTACCGATTACGTTTACGCAAGGGAGTGAGCGGATTGCGCGAACTCACATACGCTGACGCTCTGCGAGAAGCATTGAGGGAGGAAATGCTCCACGACCCAACCGTCATCCTTCTTGGAGAAGAGATCGGTGTATTCAACGGCGTGTACAAGGTGACGCGCGGCCTACTGGACGAATTTGGTCCGGAGAGAGTGAGGGACACTCCAATCTCCGAAGCCGCGATCGCCGGCGCTGCCGTAGGGCTCGCCTTGGGTGGTATGAAGCCTGTCGCCGAGATTATGTACATGGACTTCCTCCCCATCTGTATGGACCAACTTTCAACTCAAGCCGCGAAGATGCGATTCATGAGTGGGGGACAATTGAAAGTGCCAATGGTTCTTAGAACTCAATACAGCTTAGGAAGGCAGCATGGTTCACAACACTCACAATTCACACCAGCATGGTTCCTACAGGTCCCAGGAATCAAGATCGTTCTACCCTCAAACCCACACGACGCAAAGGGCCTGCTGAAATCTTCAATCAGAGATCCCAACCCAGTACTCTTTGTGGAATCCGGCTTGCTTTACAGAACTAAGGGGCCGGTTCCAGAGGAGGAGTACTTGGTCCCACTTGGCGAAGCTGAGGTCAAGAGGAAAGGGGATGATGTCACGATTGTAGGCGTATCACGTCAAGTCGGAGAAGCGCTGACGGCGGCAGGGACGCTTGAGCAAGCTGGAATTTCCGTTGAAGTGATTGACGTCCGAACCCTCCAGCCTCTCGACCTAACCACTATCGTCGAATCCGTCAAACGGACTTCAAGGCTTGTAATCGCATCAGACGACGTGAAGACTGGTGGCGTTGGCGCTGAAATTTCGGCATCGGTAAATGAGAAAGCGTTCGACTACTTGGATGCTCCAATAGCTCGCGTCGCATGCGCCGACACACCCATCCCTTTCTCACCACCTCTAGAACGAGAGTACATGCCCAGTGCAGCTAGTATCGTCAAAACCGTGACCGCAATGATGGGGAAGTAGCGATGACCGAAATTCACATGCCTCGGTTAGACCCGGGTATGCAGAGCGGAAAGATCGTAGAGTGGCTGAAGAAGGAGGGCGACCAAGTCCAGAAGGGCGAAGCGGTATTAGTGGTGGAAGGAGAGAAGACCACGTTCGAGATAGAAGCTCCAGACAGCGGCCCACTAACCAGAATCCTCGCACCAGTCGGAACCGACGTAGAAGTCGGACAACCCGTCGGAGTCATAGGCGAAGGAAGCGCAGGCGGCCAAACTCTAACTTCTCCAAGAGAAACTCCGATAGAGAAACCCACGACCACCACAACCACCACTACCCCCGCTCCTGTATCCCACATGCCATCAGATCGAGTGGTAGCCTCGCCGGCAGCTAGACGCCTAGCGCAACAATATGGGATCAACATTTCAACCATCAAAGGCACTGGGCCAGGAGGCCGAATCAGCCGTGAGGACATACTCGCAGCGAAAGGAAACGCAGCAACCGTCACCGTACTCAAACCATCTCAACCTGTTCCTCTAAAGAAATTCAAACTTGAGGGAATCCGGAAAGCAGTCGCCGAGAGGCTGAGCTACAGCGCGCGAACGGTTGTTCCAGTTATATTCACGATGGAGGCGGACGCGACGAAACTCATGGCGATGAAGGAGCGGGATGGGCACATATCGTTCACTGCTTTCGCTCTGAAAGCCGCTGCAAAGACTTTGGAGAAACACAACAATGTTAACTCCACAATCGAAGGCGATGAGGTCACAACCTACTCTGACGTTAATGTCGCCGTCGCAATCCACACCGAACAAGGGTTAGTGGCTCCTGTTGTCCGAAACGCAAACAAGAAGTCGGTCAAAGAAATCAACACCGAAATCGAAGAACTCTCGGTGAAAGCCACGGAGAAGGCGTTGACCGTCGAGAACCTGACGGGCGGAACATTCACCATTTCAAACCTCGGCGCATACGAGATCGAATCCTTCGCCCCTACCATAAACCCACCCCAGTGCGCAATCCTTGGACTGGGTCGAATTGTCCACAAACCATACGCGAAGGGCAATGAGGTGGCAGTTAGGCCCTCAACCCTCTTGACTCTAGTCTTCGATCACCGCATCGTTGACGGCGCACCTGCGGCCAAATTCCTCCAGGACCTTAAACGCGCCCTGGAGGACCCAGAAGCGCTCCTTTGATCATCGTGAGGCATAGTTCAATTCTGGAATTGTGATTTCGACTTCCTCTTCCTTTGCTTGAAATCTGCGTCCGCGAGCTCCCAGAGTTTCCGTTCCAGTCTTGCTTCAATTACGGACGTCTGCCAACTTGTGATCAGGTAGATGTATGTGGTTATGCCTGAGATAGCGTCGAAGAGGAACAGTATCTTCCCAATTATTGTGTGGGGAGTTATGTCTCCAAAGCCAACTGTCGTGAAGACGGTAATTGTCCAATAAAAGGAATCGAAAAGTGTATGG
>Ga0335081_10013710_pt1 | contig 13100 bp, 21 predicted proteins | sample Lox_Sample_35_FD_206713 | JGI IMG/M metagenome (GOLD analysis project Ga0335081, IMG submission 206713) | Soil microbial communities from Loxahatchee National Wildlife Refuge, Florida, United States - Lox_Sample_3.5 | ecosystem: Environmental > Terrestrial > Soil > Wetlands | place: USA...
TCCTCGGACTCTCCGCCAACGCCTCGGCGCGTGTTTTCTGCGGCTCAACTTCCGGGGCGGCAGCGCCGGGCACAGATTGGCCATTGCCTGTCTGCGATCCCGACGGTTGGCCAGGCTCCTGGTGCGAATGCATCTGAGCTTGGAGCTGTCGCTCCTTTTCGAGTTGCGGGCCTGCGTAAAATGCTTCCCAGCCGAGGACGACAAGTATCGACAGACAGGTCGCGAGAATGATGTTTCTGGTTTCCTGGTTCATCCCTTGGGTGTCCTGCCTTTGGAACTCTTTCGGCTTGCCTCCTCCTCGCTAGCGAAGACGGTATCGGCGCGGCCATGATCTGGACGAATTGACGGAGGATTTTTGCGGGCATCGAGCTTGCCCAGTGCTCGCATGAGTTCAGACTGCAAGCACCGGAAGGACATGCCGAGGGCCTCGGGTCTTGCGACAATTACATAATCATAGCCTCGCCGCGCCGGAAGAGGTTTCAGGAGCCGCAAAGCCTCTTTGAGACGGCGACGGATCCGGTTGCGCCGGACGGCGCTGCCGAGGCGTTTGGTAATGGTGAAGCCAAACCGCGGCGGTGGCTCGAAGGAAGGAGGGATGTCTCCTGCCCCGGCCCATTCATCCCGCGCGCTGCCATTCACCAGCTGCTCCTGACCGATGGAACGCGGTGCCGCTTGCAAGGTCAAGCCGCGAGCGTGGAAGCGCTTTCCCTTCGCCGCGCGAAGAAAGTCCGCCCTGCGTCTTAGGCGTTCCAATGCCGCCCCAGCAGTTCCACGCGGCTCGCCCAAGACCTTCCTCCACCTCAGTTGGCGGTTTGATCCAAAAACTGGGCACCGCGCTTGGCACGAGACTTTCGTATGAACCGCCACCCCATCGGATCGAACGATTGCCAATTTTGTTGCACCAATTCGTTTTCACACCGACTTGCGGGGACGACGCTACGAGCCTTGGTGAATTAGGGTGCCGGTTGCGTGTGGCTCCGCCGCTCCGCGAAACGAAATCGCTGAATGAGGGGAAGACCGTCTTTGCTAAGATCCGCCATCCAGAGCTGCAGGTTTTTCGGGTTTTCTACGCAAGCCGGAACACCCATCGAAAACTCGAAGGCGATCGACGAATTCACGCTGACAGCCGTTTGCGGCCACGCGCGCGCCGTGCCGCAATGACCTTCCGCCCCCCTACAGTCGACATTCTAGCACGAAAGCCATGCCGACGCTTACGCACCAGCTTGCTTGGTTGATAGGTCCGTTTCACCGCACCGCTCCAATCCGGTCCCAATAACGCACAAAACGCCGTTCCGGCAAGATCCAACGTTGGAATCCAAGCCGGCACAGGCGCGTCAATTCCGCCCAAAGATGGCAAACAGCTTATAAGTTGAACCCGTGAAGCAAGTCAATTCAGCCAGCCAGCCTGATTATCCGATTCGGTCGCCTCGCTGCGGTCCCTCTTGTGGAGCATGCTCCCTGACCGGTCATCATCCACGGAGGTGCTCAGCAGGCAGCTACGTTCTGCACAAGAAGCGTGCAGACGTTCGGCGAATTTGGGCAAGCTGCCGCACTGTCAGCTTTTCCCGCGCGAGATGGAGCGGAGGCAGCAGGCCGCCCGCGAGGGAAAGCAACTCACAATCTTCTCGGTATGGAGTTTCTGCTCTTAGCACAGAAATTGCTTTCACGAGTCAGGGACCGGCTCCCTACGGTCCGCTCCCGGTCGAAAGACCTGGACCTCCAGCAACGCCGCTGACAGGCCGTCACTCCATGTGGAGGCCCGCCAGCGGCTCTTTTTTGCAAAGGGTCTCACCGGGATCAAACGGGTCAGACCAGAAATCCGCAAGCGCCCCATTTGATCGCCTGCACAAGGATAGCGCTTTCGCCATCCCGCCGAGCCATATTAATGACCTTTTCTTACCTCTCGACCAAGGGTCGGCTTTTGGCTTGCGGACAGCCCGCCAGCGTGGCAACGAGCCGACTTTCGATAGCATCACTTGGACCAAGCTATGGCAACAGTGGATTTCGCCGCTTTCGTTGAAAAGCTTGCCGACATCGCCGCCGATACAATCCTGCCATTTTTCCGCACAGCGCTGCGGGCCGAGGACAAAAGCGCGGGGGGCATGTTCGATCCGGTGACAGAAGCAGACCGTGCCGCTGAAACGGCGATGCGCCATCTCATTCGCGCGACTTTTCCAAACCATGGAATCATTGGCGAGGAATTCGGACAAATTCAAAGCGAAGCTGAATATGTCTGGGTGCTGGATCCGATCGATGGCACCAAGAGTTTCATTGCAGGCATGCCGGTGTGGGGCAGTCTGATCGGACTTCTGCACAAGGGACGGCCCGTCTATGGCATGATGGTTCAGCCTTTTACTCTGGAGCGATTCACAGGTGATGGGAAAGGTGCGAAGTGGCGTGGACCTGGTTGCGACCGCCGGATCACGGAGCGCAAGCTCGCGACCCACGCTTGCCACAGCCTCGCGCAAGCCACGCTGATGACAACGTCGCCGTTATTATACACTGCGAGCAAGCTCAAGGCGTTCCGCCGGGTTGAAGCCAAGGCGCGCCTCTCGCGCTATGGGGGCGATTGCTATGCCTTTGCGATGCTAGCTGCGGGCCATGTGAATTGCGTGATTGAATCGGGCTTAAAGACCTACGACATTGTCCCGCTCGTCCCCATCATAGAAGGGGCGGGCGGAGTCGTGACATGCTGGGATGGCAGCGATCCAACTATGGGTGGCGATGTGGTCGCCTCTTGTGACCCTCGCACACATGAAGAAGTGTTAGAGCTGTTGCGAGTCTAGGCGGGTCTTCGTATGAGATTCGGTAAGTAAGAATCCCGCGCCATCTCCTTCTCTTTGTCGGTTTCGAGCGGAGCAGGAGCAGATGTGCGGCGGTTGTCTGTAGACGCGGAGCCATCGTTGAGCTTGACTTGGATCTCTCGCAGAAGAAGCCGGAGATCTTCTGGCTCAGAATTTTCGGACGGCAAAGGGAAGAGCGTTTGCAGCTTCCGGCCAAAATGCGCGTATGCCGGCGTTCCCAAAAAACGCTCAGCTTCAAATTTTTCAAACCTGCTTTCCACTGGCGCCGAGGCGTCGCCTGAAAAGCGATGGGGCTTCAAAGTCGAATTCATCATTGACTGCTTGGTTTCGTTTTCGAGAGCAAACATGCCGAAATCTCGCTGACTCCCGCCTCGATTTCGCCACGTCCTTCTCTTGAGCCGTAAAACTTTTGATGGATGGTTTTGTTCCTTTGGAACATTGTCAGAGATGCCTTTTGCGAGGCAGGCGGCAATAAGGGCTGGAACAATCCAGCCAAGCCACGGGCCATCCATCCGCACGTTAAGCGAGGGTCAATCGCAAAGGGCCGCCAAGTCCGGCCGAGCCTGGTCCGGCCTTCCTTGTTCAGCCCGGTGCCCCCTGGCCCGGCGCAGAACCGTTGAAGATCCTCAGCAGAGGTGAGGCAGCCGGCGTCGAACAGATTTCTCCACATCACGCACTTTACCAGAACTATAAAGCTTGTAGATAAAACTGAAGTAGCTCAATATACGAATCTGAACACCCAAGTTGGAGCTTTGATCGCTCGGTTTGGAGGCAAGCTGATCATCGAGGTCTGAATGCTCACAAAAAAAGGTAAATATGGATTAAAGGCGATGCTGCACCTTGCCGGGCGTCCGCTGGGCGAGGCGACCCTTGTCACTGAAATCGCCAATGCCAATGAAATTCCGAAAAAATTTCTCGATACAATCCTCGGCGAGTTGCGCAACGCCGGCTTTGTTTTTTCAAAAAAAGGGAAAGGTGGCGGCTATACCTTGGCCAGGCCGGCACACGAAATTAAGGTTGGCCACATCATTCGCGTCCTTGACGGTCCGCTAGCACCCATCGCCTGCGCAAGTAAAAATTCCTACCGGCGCTGCGAGGATTGCGCCGATGAGAAACACTGTTGTGTTCGTCTCATCATGCTCGAAGCGCGCAACGCGATCGCAACCGTTCTCGACAATCGGACCTTGGCGGAGGTGCGCGCGCTGGCCGACCACGAGGAAGAAAGCCTCATTTATTCCATTTGACCGCAAAGCCCGGCTGAAAAAACCGGCCGGACTCTGATGTGGCCGCAAAATTCATGAAGCTTGCGGTTGAAATAATTTCAACCCGTGCCGACAGATCGGGAAGACCCTTCGAGCGTCTCTGCGATCGCAAGAGTGACCGCATCGACCGGTGCCATCCCGTCAACTGTCTTCAAGAGCGCCCGTTTGGCGTAAAAATCGGCCACCGGCGTTGTCTGGGCGTGGTAGGCATCGAGCCGGGCTTTGAAAGCCTCCGGATTGTCATCGGCGCGGACCGTTCCACCGGATGCGAGGGTATCCGCCGCCCGTTTGGCAATCCGAGCTAGCAGCGCCGCATCATCGACCCTGAGCTCGATAACGGCGTCGAGATCCATCCCTTTGGCGCGCAGCATTTTGGCCAAGGCCTCTGCTTGAGCCACCGTCCGGGGGAAACCGTCCAGGATAAAGCCCTTCTTGGCGTCCGGTGCCTCGATCCGGTCGGCGACGATGCCGACCACAACATCGTCCGGGACGAGCCCGCCTTTGTCCATGACGGCCTTTGCCCTCAGTCCGACTGGCGTTGCAGCAGCAACTGCCGCGCGCAGCATGTCTCCCGTGGACAGTTGCGGGATGTGATATTTCTCCTCAAGCCGCCCAGACTGGGTTCCCTTTCCGGCGCCGGGCGGCCCAAGAAGCACCAGTCTCATCTGCGTCTGCCCCGCAATTTGGCCTTTTTCACAAGCCCCTCATATTGGTGAGCCTGTAGATGGCCCATGATCTGGGCGACGGTATCCATGGTGACACTGACCACGATCAGGAGCGAGGTTCCGCCAAAATAAAACGGCAGCGCCGCATAGGAGATGAGCATCTCGGGCAGGAGACAGATAACGGCAAGATAGGCCGCGCCAATCGCAGTGATGCGTGTCAGGATCGTGTCGATATATTGCACCGTGCGCTCGCCCGGTCTTATGCCAGGGATGAACCCGCCGTGTTTTTTGAGATTGTCCGCCGTCTCCGTGGGATTGAAGACGATCGCTGTGTAGAAGAAGGCGAAAAAGACGATCAACCCGACATAGGCAAGCATGTAGAGCGGCCGGCCGTGGCCGAGATAAGTCGTGATGGTCGCAAGCACTCCGGTACCGCCCTGGCTCTGCGAGAAATTCGCGATCGTAACAGGCAAGAGCAAAAGGGAGGATGCAAAGATCGGCGGTATGACGCCCGACGTATTGAGCTTCAGAGGTAGAAAAGAGGTCTGGCCCTCATAGATTTTATTGCCCTGCTGACGTTTCGGATAGGTGATCAAAAGCCGGCGCTGGGCGCGCTCCATGAACACAATAAAGGCAACCACCGCAACCGACATCACCATCACGCCAATGATCAGCCCCGTCGAAATCGCGCCCTGGCGGCCGAGTTCCAGCGTATTGACGATAGCAGACGGAAAAGCCGCGACAATGCCCGCAAAGATGATCAGCGACGATCCGTTTCCGATCCCGCGCGACGTGATCTGTTCGCCAAGCCACATCAAAAACATAGTGCCGCCCATGAGAGTGAGCACAGTGGAGAGGCGGAAGAACAAGCCCGGCTCAAGCACGACACCGGCCTGCCCTTCGAGCCCGACCGAGATGCCGTAGGCTTGGAAGGCCGCGAGAACGACGGTCAGATAGCGGGTGTATTGATTGATGACCTTGCGTCCAGACTCGCCCTCCTTTTTCAGAGCCTCCAAGGTCGGAAAGACCGATGTCAGCATCTGAATGATAATGGAGGCAGAAATGTAAGGCATGATGTTCAATGCGAAGATCGCCATGCGCTGGACGGCGCCCCCAGCGAACATATTGAACAATTCAAGCACGCCCTGTCTGTTGCCAGCAAAGCTTTTTGCAAACACAGAAGGATCGATGCCCGGCAACGGGATGTAGGTGCCGAGCCTGTAAATGATCAACGCTCCGAGCGTGAAATAGATGCGCTTTTTGAGTTCCTCGGCTTTGCCGAATGCGCTCCAATTGATATTCGCCGCGAGCTGTTCCGCCGCCGATACCATTTACTGCTCCCTCGGCACCAAGATGCCAGAACGTTTTTCTCGTCTACCTTCCCAAGGATTGAAAACTTCCGATCCAGGGACTGAACCCTCGTCAAGGCTAGGCCAATCGAGGCAGAACATTTAATCACTCATGCTCACAACGGCGGAAGAACATAGGCCTCGCAATTTGGCGGCAAACTTAAGCCTCGGCTCCCGTTCCTTCGGCTTGCGCCCTGAGCAAGACGACCGAGCCGCCGGCCCCTTCAATGGCAGCAACGGCGCTTTTCGACGCCGAATTCACCTCGAACGAGAGCTTTGCCGCGAGCGTGCCCTTCCCAAGGATCTTCACGCCATCGCGCCGTTTGGTGCAGACTCCGGCAGCAATCAAGGTTTCGATCGTCACGGAAACGGCTGGGTCGAGCTTCCCCGCGTCAACCGCCGCCTGGATGCGGTTGAGGTTGACTTCGTTATAGTGGATCGTGAAGGGGTTATGAAAGCCCCGCTTTGGCAACCTCCGGTGGAGCGGCATCTGGCCACCCTCGAAACCCTTAATGGCAACGCCAGTGCGGGCCTTCTGCCCCTTTACGCCCCGTCCGCACGTCTTGCCCTTTCCTGAGCCGATTCCGCGCCCGACTCTCATGCGCGGCTTGGAGGCTCCGGCATTATCGGCGATCTCATTGAGCTTCATGACTTTGTCCTCACTTCATGCCGTGTCCCGGCGTCATCGACGATGCGAATGAGGTGAGCCACTTTCGCGATCATGCCGCGTACAGCAGAGGTATCTTCAAGCGAGGAACGCCGGCCGATCTTGTTGAGACCAAGCCCGATGAGCGTCGCGCGCTGCGCCGCTGGGCGTCCGATCGGGCTTTTGACCTGTTCTACGATAACCCGGTTCGGGGGGCTTGTCGTCATCATCCGTTCCTTACGCTTCGCCGGCCGCTTCCGCCTCGCCACCTTGGCGGCGCGCCTGCAGAGCGGAGACCTTGAGGTTGCGCCGCGCCGCGACTGCGCGGGGCGAATCTTCCCTTTGCAGAGCATCGAAGGTCGCGCGGACCATGTTATAGGGGTTCGACGACCCTTGCGACTTGGCGACGACATCATGCATGCCGAGGGTTTCGAAAATGGCGCGCATTGGCCCGCCCGCGATGATACCGGTTCCGGCGGGGGCTGCGCGGAGCACGACCCGTCCTGCCCCGTGACGCCCTGTGACGTCGTGGTGCAAAGTGCGCCCTTCCCTCAGGGGAATCCGAACGAGCGAATGTTTCGCAGATTCGGTGGCCTTGCGGATGGCCTCGGGAACCTCACGGGCCTTGCCATGGCCGTATCCGACCCGGCCCTTCTGGTCCCCGACGACGACGAGCGCGGCGAATCCGAAGCGACGGCCGCCCTTCACCACTTTGGCAACGCGGTTGATGTGGACCAGCCGGTCCATGAATTCGCTATCGCGGTCCTCGCGGTCGCGGCCCCGGCCGCCTTCCCCTTCACGCGCCATAAGTCTGTTCCATTTCCCAGTTCGCCTCGTGTTTGGTCTGCCGCGTGGCCATGAATTTATTTGCCGCGCGTATTAGAATTTGAGCCCGCCTTCGCGGGCGCCATCGGCCAGGGCCTTGACACGCCCATGATAGATATAAGCCCCGCGGTCGAAGACGACCTCACTGATCCCAGCCTTCACCGCGCGCTCAGCAATCTGCTGACCAATGATCTTCGCGGACTCAACGGTCGCCCCGGTCTTCAAACTCTCCCGGTTGGCCTTTTCGAGCGAGGACGCCGAGGCAAGGGTCTGTCCCAACGCATCATCGATGATCTGGCAATAGATCTGCCTCGAAGAACGGAAGACAGTGAGACGCGGCTTACCATAGGCATGCGCGCGCAGCGAACGCCGGACGCGTGCCTGGCGGCGACTTGTGGTTTTATTGTCCTTTGCCATGAGGCCCAATCCTGAATTCGTCTCTTCTACTTCTTCTTGCCTTCCTTGCGGAAGATAAATTCGTCGGCGTATTTGATGCCCTTGCCCTTGTAAGGTTCGGGAGGACGCAAGGCCCTGATCTCAGCGGCGGTCTGCCCCACTTGCCGTTTGTCGATCCCGGTAATCGAAATCTCCGTCGGCTTTGGCGCGGCGATCGCAATCCCGGCCGGGATCGGGAAAGTCACGTCGTGGCTATAGCCAAGCGAGAGCTGTAGGTTTTTGCCCGAGACCGCCGCCTTATAGCCAACGCCTGTGATTTCAAGTTTGCGTTCAAAACCCTTCGAGACACCAATCACGAGATTGTTGACGATGGAACGCGTCATGCCCCACATCGCGCGCGCTTGCTTGCCGTCGTTCCGCGGCGTCACAGCGATCTTGCTATCGGCCAGAGCCACAGTCACGTGATCAGGAGCAACAAAGGATAGTTCTCCTTTACTGCCCTTCACGGAAATGGATTGGCCGTCTACCTTGGCCGTTACGCCGGTGGGAATAATCACCGGTTTCTTCCCGATACGAGACATTATGAGCTTTCCTCGTGCTTGCGGTTAGAAGACCTTGCAAAGGACTTCGCCGCCCACATTTGCTTCTCGCGCCGCGTGATCCGCCATCACGCCTTTGGACGTCGAAACGATGGTAACGCCCAATCCGTTTGCAACGCGCGGCATTGAATCGACAGCGGCATAGACACGGCGCCCAGGCTTCGACACCCGCTCGATCTCGCGGATGACCGGCGCCCCATCGAAATATTTTAGCTCGATTTCAAATTCGGTGCGGCCATTGCCATATTCTGTCGTGGAATAGCCCCGAATATAGCCTTCCGATTGCAAGACGTCGAGCACATGGGCGCGCAGGCGTGATCCCGGCGTCTGCACCTTGCCCTTGCGGCGCATTTGGGCGTTGCGGATGCGCGTCAGCATATCGCCCAACGGATCATTCATCGACATGACCCGGCCCTCCTACCAGCTCGACTTCACAAGACCCGGGATCAGGCCTTTTGAGCCCAAGTCCCGCAACGCAATGCGCGACATCCTCATTTTGCCCGTAAAGCCGCGCGGGCGCCCGCTCACCTCGCAGCGGTTGCGAATCCGGGTGGCGGCGGAGTTGCGTGGCAATTCAGCAAGCTTGAGGCGAGCAGCAAATCGCTCTTCCATGGTCAAGGCCTCGTTATTGGCGATCGCCTTTAAGCGGCTGCGCCTGCCGGCATATTGCTTCACCAGCTTGATGCGGTGATTGTTTTTCTCAATCGAGCTTTTCTTCGCCATGAATCCTACCTCTGGTGTCCGCGTTTGAAACTCAACGGTTTCACTGCCGGAACGGGAAGTTGAAGGCCCGCAAAAGGGCACGGGCCTCATCGTCGGATTTCGCCGTCGTGCAAACGATCACGTCGAGACCCAGAATGCTTTCAGTCTTATCGTAGTCGATCTCCGGGAACACAATGTGTTCCTTAATCCCCATTGCGTAATTCCCGTGCCCATCGAAACTCTTCGGATTGAGGCCACGGAAATCACGGACCCTCGGAAGGGCGACCGTGATCAGGCGGTCGAGGAATTCATACATGCGGGTCTTGCGCAAGGTGACCTTGGCACCGATCGGCATGTTCTCGCGGACTTTGAAAGTCGCGATCGCTTTACGGGCATGGGTGATGACCGGCTTTTGACCAGCGATTAGCCCGAGATCGGCCGCCGCCAGGGTGACTTTTTTGGTATCGTTCACCGCTTCGCCAACACCCATGTTGAGCACGATCTTCTCGATGCCCGGCACTTCGAAGCGGTTCTTGTAGCCGAATTGCTCGATGAGCCGTGGCCGCACCACTTCTTCATAATGCCTCTTGAGCCGCGGCGTGTAATCCGCGGGCGGCGCAAACGCGCTCACCGGTGCGGCACCCGCCGTCGCGGCGCCCGCGCCTTCGGCAGCGGGCTTCTTTGCCTTGGCAGAAGCCTTGGCTCCCTTTGCCGCTTCCTTGGCGGTATCTTTGGCCGCGTCCTTGCCCGCGGGTTTGCCCGTGCCCTTGGCTCCGCCCTTGCCGGTTTTCGATTCAGCCATCGATCAATTCTCCGGAGCGCTTCGCAAAACGAACCTTGCGGCCGTCGTCCAAAATCTTGAATCCCACACGGGTCGGCTTGCCGTTCTTAGGATCAGCGAGCGCCAGGTTGGACAAATGGATCGGGGCCTCTTTGGTAATGATTCCCGCCTCCTGCTTGGCGGTCTGCCGCTGGTGGCGCTTTACGGTATTGACCCCGCGCACGATCGCGCATTCATCTTTTGGACGGACCTGAATGACCTCGCCAGAACGGCCCTTGTCGCGTCCGGTAAGAACGACGACCCGGTCGCCTTTTTTGATTTTTGCCGCCATCACAACACCTCTGGCGCAAGTGAGATGATCTTCATCTGGTTCCTGGCGCGCAGCTCGCGCGGGACCGGCCCGAAAATGCGAGTGCCGACCGGCTCTGCTTGATTGTTGATCAAGACGGCCGCGTTTGAATCGAACCGGATGACCGAGCCATCGGCGCGCTTGATGTCCTTGGCCGTGCGCACGACGACGGCTTTCATCACATCGCCTTTTTTGACGCGTCCGCGCGGAATGGCTTCCTTGATCGAGACAACGATAATGTCACCGACGCCCGCATATTTCCGCTTCGAGCCACCAAGCACCTTGATGCACATCACGCGGCGTGCGCCGGAATTATCGGCAACGTCGAGGTTGGTCTGCATCTGTATCATCGTCTCGTACCTTTCTCTCAGACGGTTTCCGGCAGCTCGAACAGCCGGACTGCGTCTGTAAGGAGTTCATCCCGGGAGTTTCGATCTCTATCGATCAATCCGTTGCTTCGCCGCCAACGACAATCCAGCGTTTTAGCTTCGAGATTGGCTTCGTCTCCTCGATCGCGACCGTGTCCCCGACCTTGTGGGCCTTTGTCTCATCATGCGCGTGATAATTCTTCGACCGCCGCACCGTCTTCTTCAAGAGCGGATGCGTGAACCGGCGTTCGACCTTGACGACAATCGTCTTGTCTTGCTTGTCGCTGACAACGACGCCTTGGAGAATTCGCTTCGGCATGATCTTCAACCAGTCCTTCAAAACTAGCAATACACGTTTCTATTTGGCGGCTTTGACCTGTTGCTGCGCCGCAAGTGTTTTGATTCTCGCGATGTCGCGGCGCACGACCCGCACCCGAGCGGTATTTTCGAGCTGCCCCGTAGCGCGCTGAAAGCGCAGATTGAATTGCTCTTTCTTGAGATTGAGAAACTCCTGCTCGAGCTGATCCCGCGACATCACCTTGAGGTCGGACAAACGCTGCTTCTGTTTCACGGCCCCGCCCCCTCTACTCGACGATCCGCTCGATAAACCGCGTCTTGATCGGCAGCTTCGCGGCAGCCAGCAAAAGCGCTTCTCGGGCGACACCGGCCGGCACACCGTCAAGCTCGAACATGATGCGCCCTGGCGCGACCCGACAGGCCCAGAATTCTGGAGCACCCTTGCCCTTGCCCATGCGGACTTCGGTTGGCTTCTTCGACACCGGGACATCTGGAAAAATCCGGATCCAGACGCGGCCGGCACGGCGCATGTGGCGAGTCAACGCCCGGCGTGCGGCTTCGATTTGGCGCGCCGTAATCCGCTCAGGTTCGAGCGCCTTGAGACCGAACTGACCGAAATTCAATTCAAAGCCCGCCTTCGCGGCGCCGCGAATACGGCCCTTGAAGGCCTTCCGGAATTTTGTTCGCTTCGGTTGCAACATGGTTCGAACTCTCTAGTGAAGGGGCTGGTCAGGCGGCATCCCGCTCGCGGCGCCGCCGTTCGCCGCCGGAATGCTCCTGTTCCGCCAGCCTTTTATCTTGCGCCATGGGATCATGTTCAAGAATTTCGCCCTTGAAGATCCAGACCTTGATACCGCAGGTGCCATAGGCCGTATGTGCCGTCGCTACACCGTAATCAACATCGGCGCGCAGCGTATGCAGGGGTACCCGGCCCTCCCGGTACCATTCAAGTCTTGCGATTTCAGCGCCGCCAAGCCGGCCCGAGCAATTGATACGAATCCCCTCGGCCCCAAGCCTGATTGCGGATTGAACTGCCCGCTTCATGGCGCGGCGAAAAGCAACCCGGCGTTCAAGCTGCTGCGCAATGGAATCGGCGACTAGGGTCGCGTCGACCTCTGGCTTGCGCACCTCGACGATGTTGATAAGCACTTCGGACTGCGTCATCTTCGAGACGAGTTTGCGAATCTTGTCGATATCGGCGCCCTTCTTGCCAATTACGACACCGGGGCGCGCGGAATGGATCGTGACCCGGCACTTCTTGTGCGGTCGCTCTATAATGATCTTCGAAATGGCCGCCTGCTTCAGGTTCTTAAGAAGCGCCGCCCGAATCTCCATGTCCTCGCGCAGAAGCTTTCCATATTCGCCCTTGTCCGCGAACCAGCGTGAGTCCCACGTCCGGTTAACGCCGAGCCGCAGGCCGATCGGATTGACTTTTTGTCCCATCGTTCTCTCCTTAGGCCTGAGGGGCGGCGGCGCCGGTTTCCCGGACAATGATCGTCAAATGCGCAAAGGGCTTACGAATGCGGCCAGACCGGCCCCGCGCGCGCGCACTGAAGCGCTTCATGATCATCCCATTGCCGACAAAGGCCGCGGCAACGACGAGATCATCGACATCGAGATTGTGGTTGTTCTCGGCGTTGGCGATCGCGCTCTCCAATGTCTTTCTTACGTCGAGCGCGCTTCGCTTGCGCGAAAACTCAAGGTCAGCAAGCGCCGTCTCGACTTTCTTGCCGCGGATCAGCTGCGCAAGAAGATTTAACTTCTGCGGGCTGACCCGCAACATCCGGGCGACCGCCTTGGCTTCATTGTCCTTCAGAGCGCGCGCCGTTTTTTCCTTGGCCATGACTTGGGTCTCTCTCAGCCTCGCTTGGCTTTCTTGTCGGCCGCATGACCATGAAAGGTCCGCGTCGGGGAAAACTCTCCAAATTTGTGGCCGATCATATCCTCGGTCACGGAGACAGGTACATGCTTATGGCCGTTGTAGACTCCGAACGTCAGACCGACGAACTGCGGCAAGATCGTCGACCGGCGACTCCAAATCTTGATGATTTCGGAGC
>Ga0335081_10013711_pt1 | contig 13099 bp, 13 predicted proteins | sample Lox_Sample_35_FD_206713 | JGI IMG/M metagenome (GOLD analysis project Ga0335081, IMG submission 206713) | Soil microbial communities from Loxahatchee National Wildlife Refuge, Florida, United States - Lox_Sample_3.5 | ecosystem: Environmental > Terrestrial > Soil > Wetlands | place: USA...
GAAGATCGCCCGCGGTAATGAGCGCTTCCTCAAGCCGCCCTTCCGCGGCGAGCGCTTCGAGCTCGCCTAAGGTGCGCGCCTGCTCGATGGAAAAATCGCCTGAGCGCAGGCGCCGCAGCGCTGTGAGATGCGCGCCGCAACGCAGGGCCTGGCCCAGTTCGTGCGCTATCGAGCGCAGATAAGTGCCGGCGGAGCAATGCGCCGTCAGATGCGCTTCCGCGCCTTTGATGTCCACCAGTTTCAGCTCATGAACCTGCACCGGGACCGGTTTCAGCTCCACTGCGACATTCTGGCGCGCCAGCTTGTACGCAGGCACTCCGCGAATCTTCTTGGCTGAAACGGGCGGCGGGCGCAGCAGAAACTCGCCGCGGAACGCATCCAGGTGGCGCTCCAGCTCCTCGGCGTCCAGCACCGGCTCGCTCGGCACCGACGTTGCCGTGCCTTCGGCGTCGTACGTGTCGGTGGAGTAGCCGAAGCGCACCCGGGCATCGTAAACTTTGTCGCTGTGCGTGTAAAACTGTGCCAGGCGCGTGGCGCGCCCGATTACTAGCGGTAGTACGCCCGTGGCCATGGGGTCGAGTGTGCCCAGATGGCCGACCTTGCGCGTGTTCGCGAGCCGCCGCAGTTTGTTCACGGCGTCGTGCGACGTCCAGCCTGACGGCTTGTCAGCGACGATGATCCCGTCCATCGGCTCCGTCATTCCGCTCCAGTTCTTTCAGCGTCTCGATCAATACGCGCCCCACAATTTGCAGGCTCTCCGCGCTGAGCTTATCGACGGTGTCCTTGTTGTTGTGCCAAAACGAATTGTTGGGACCGTAAGTGAAATCGATCAGGTCCAGCGAGCTGACGCCGCGCCGCAGAAACGGGATGTGGTCGTCTTCGATAGCGCCGGGCTCGCGCAGAAAATGCCGGCCGTACCCAAGCCGGTCGGCAACACGCCAGACTAATTCCCGCAGTGGGGCCGAAGAATTCAAGTCGTTCAAAATATCCAGATCCTTGTCGCCGATCATGTCCACGTTGATCAGCGCCGTGATGCGCGCGAGCGTGCCGTCCGCGGCCCAGCGGTCGGCCAGGTGGCGGCTGCCGTAGAGGCTGTCCGACTCGGTCCATTGCGCAACAGCTTCTTCACCGTCGAACCAGACCAGTTGTACTTCGTCCTGGCGCGTGCCATGCGCGATGGCCTTCGCCATTTCCAGCAGGAACCCGGCGGAAGAGCCGCCATCATTCGCGCCTACAAAAAAAGCGCCCGGCATGGACTTGGTGTCGTAGTGGCCCGTGATCACAACGATCTTGCCGGATTTGCCGGGAAAACGCGCGATGATGTTTTTCATGGGCGTCGCGCCCAGCGGTGTCGAGCCGGTGAAGTCGTCCTGAATCACGTGGCAGCCCGGGGCCTTCAACTCGCCGAGAATGTAAGCTTGCGTCTGGCGAATGGCTTCCGAACCGGAAGGCCGCGGACCAAAAGCCACCAGACGCTTGGTGAATGCCAACGCTTCGGCGCCGTTGAAGTCGGCGGCTCGGGCACTCGCCATCGCCAGCAGGGCGAGCGTCAAGACTGCATGCTTAATGTTCATGTGAATCCGGTGGAGTTCCAGACCATTACAACAGACCGATGTGCGAAGGCCAAAATTGCAACTGTTGTATCATAGCGATAGAGGGGTTTGTAGCAAGATCGTATGACCTCAATCGGCGAAACGCTCCGCCGTGAACGTCTCCGCCGCGGTTGGAACCTCGATCAAGTAGCCGGAGAGACCAAAATCTCCCTGCATTTATTGGAAGCGATTGAACTGGACCGGTTCGATCGTCTGCCCGGCGGCGTGTTCGCCCGCAACTTCGTGCGCCAGTACGCGCGCATGCTCCAGATTGACGAAGAAGAGATTCTGACAGCGTTCCATCAGCAATTTGAAGAGCCGGCCGAGGAGCCGCCGGAGCCCGAGGCGGCTCCCGTCCACGTTCCGCGCATTTCCCCCTGGGGCATGTTGCGGGATCGCCTGGGACCTGGCGATTCAACTTCCGCGTTTGTCGGGCTGGTGGTGGTGATTCTCTTGTGTGCCGGCGTTTACAGCCTGTGGCAGAAGACCCGGCGAAGCCCGCCCGCGCCCCAAACAATCGTGGCCGCTCCCAACGCGAAACCCGACTTGCCAGTGAAGCCAGTCGAGACGCCGAAGCCGGAGTTTCGTCCGGCGGAAGTTTCGGAATCCGGAGCGATTCGAGCACAGGAGCCGCCGGCGCCGCAACCCAGCACGGCGGTTCCTGCGGCCGTAGGCACAGAGAACGAGGTTTCCCCGATGCGTGTGGCGTTCACGGCCACCGAGCCTGTGTGGGTATCGATCAAATCGGATGGGACCCACACTTACTCGGGTACGCTCGAAAGTCAGCAGACCCGGGAGTTTGATGCGTCTAAGAAGATGACGGTACTGGTCGGCAATGCGGGAAGCCTGGATATTTCGCTGAACGGAAAGCCCATCGGCCCCATCGGGGCGAAGGGCGAAATCCAGCTTCTGGTGTTGACGCCATCAGGCGCTCACGTAGTGCCCCGCACTCCGCGAACTTCCGACGATTCCACCGCACCCACCGAACCGGTTTCGACGAGTGACCGGCCCTGACGTAGGGCGGCCAGTTTGCGCCGCCGCTCGTCCCGCAAGAGCTCTCGCCGCCGTCGTGTTTTGATCCGTACATCCACCTTACGCCAGAACTTCCTGAAGTATCCGATTGCCGAGGTCATGGCGAAAACCACCACCACCCACATCATCCAATAGGCGAGCGTGGCCAGCGCCGGGTGGCGAATACTGATGAGCAGAAAGGAGATTGCTGTGACTTGGGCGACCATCTTGGTCTTACCCAGATCGCTGGCCTTGATGGTGTAGCCTTCAGCGGCGGCAATGCTGCGCAATCCCGAGATGGCAAACTCCCGGCCCACAACCAGGATCACCATCCAGCCGGGCACAGCGTGGACTTGCACCAACGAAATCAGCGCAGCCGAGATCAGGAGCTTATCGGCAATGGGATCGAGCAGCGTGCCGATGGTGGTGACCTGGCCCCACTTGCGCGCCAGGTAGCCATCCAGCAGATCGGTCACAGCGGCGATCAGGAAGATCGCTAGCGCGAGCCACTCATTGGTGATGGTGACGCCGAACGCGTGCACCGTCACGTTCTCCTCCACCAAAGCCGCAACTAGCAGCGGTACGAAGAAGATGCGGGCAATCGTCAGGGAATTCGGCAGGTTCATCGGGCGCCCACCCCACTATAATACGAATTCGGCCAGCCGCAGACGCAACGACTCTGGAACTTCGGCTTCCACCTCGCAGCACTCGTCGACATAGCGAATTTCCACGACGCGCCCCAGCTCGTGCAGCAAGGCGATACTTGCGCCCTCAGCCAGCGGAACGCGGAACTTTACACGCGTCACCGGGTCAAAGGGCAGGATCTCATCGATTTTCGAGAGCAGGCGATCGATTCCCATCCCTGTAAGGGCTGAAATTACAACAGTTGGAGCATTCACCCGGCTGGCGATGTCGCGCCCCGGTTCGGAATCTCCGGCAGGCAGCCGGTCGGCTTTGTTGAGGGCTAGAAGCTGCGGGACGCGGCCTGCGCCGATTTCGGCCAGCACCTGCAACACGTGCACTGCGTGCTCCGCGGCATGGGGTGATGACACATCCACAACATGAAGAATCAAAGTCGCTTCGGTGACTTCTTCGAGCGTGGCGCGAAATGCCTTCACCAGCGTCGTGGGTAAGCGGCGGATGAAACCGACGGTGTCGCTGAGCAACACGCGGCGGCGCGACGGAAGCGTTGCACCGCGCACAGTGGGATCGAGCGTGGCGAACATGCGTGCGTCGGTGAGCACGCCGGCATTGGTCAGCCGGTTGAAAAGGGTAGACTTGCCCGCATTGGTGTAACCCACCAGGGCGAGTGTAGCGAGCGGGACGGCGCTGCGCTGGCGACGGTGGACGGTGCGTGTGCCGCGCACGCCTTCCAAGTCACGCTCGATGTTCTTAATGCGGACGGCAATGCGGCGGCGATCGGTTTCGAGCTTTGTCTCACCGGGTCCGCGCGTGCCGATGCCGCCGCCCAACCGCGACATGGCGGCGCCGTGACCGCTGAGGCGTGGAAGCATGTAATTGAGCTGGGCCAACTCCACCTGCATGCGCCCTTCACGCGTGCGGGCGCGGCGGGCAAAGATGTCGAGAATTAGTTGCGTGCGGTCAAGGACCTTTACGCCGAGCTCGTTTTCCAGGTTGCGCTGCTGCGTGGGGGTGAGATCGTGGTCGAACAGCACGAGATCCGCGCGGGTGGAAGCAGCGAGAGCAGCGAGTTCCAGAACTTTACCGGCACCGACGAGTGTGGCAGCTTCGGGAGCATCGCGAATTTGAAGAACCGAGTCAACCACGGTTGCGCCGGCGCTCTCCGCCAGCTCACGAAGCTCTTCGAGGGATTCTTCGGCATCCACACGGCGGCTGGGTTGGGCCGCGCTACGGCGGCTCTTCCATTCGACACCGGCCAGAATGGCCCGTTCGCGTGTACCACGAGAACGCGGAAGCTCGGCGACCGTCAACTGTCCGAAGCTTCCGAGTGGGCGGCCTCAACCGAACGTGGCGCGGCCGCTGCCGCAGTGTGCGCCGCCTGGTTGGCCCCGGCGAAGGCGTGGCCTGCCTTCATGACGACCACCGTTGAAATGGCGTGCTTGAAGATCAACTGCTCCTGATTATTGGTCTCGAGGATCAGCGAGTACTTGTCGAAGCTCTTGATGCGGCCAGAGAGTTTCACACCGCTGAGCAGATAAAGCGTGATAGCCGTTTTGTCCTTGCGCGCGTTGTTTAGGAAGCTGTCTTGAATATTTTGCGCCGGTTTTTCCATAGTGTCTCCCATATACGATTGGAGAAGGGCACCTCAAAGCTGAGATGCACCGGCTACCAATTGTACACCTAACCACCGGCGTAAACCATGCGCGAAGTAGTGTGGGATGACGCCTTTTCAGCGGGATGCGAAGTTCGGGGCGCCAGGATGCCGGCGCGCTCGTGCGTTATCTACCGTTCCGAATCAAAATCGTCGTCGTCGTATTCGGCGGTTTCGGCGCCAATGCGCTCCTGGCACTGCACACAGAATTTAGCCCACGGCACAGCTGCGAGGCGCTTTGCCGAAATGGGTTCTTCACAAGCAGCGCATACTCCATAGGTCGACTGTTGAATCCGGCGAAGCGCAGCCTGTACTTCACGGAGCAGCTTCAGGTCGAGAGTATTGCGATTCAGGAAGATCCACTCTTCGTGGCTCTGCTGGCTCAAGTCCCCCTCGTCGGAAGGCACGTCGAGCCGCGAGACCACCTGAGCCACTTTCTGCGCCGACATGCTACGGCGCAAATCTTCGGCTTTTGCCTCAAGAGCCTTCTGATACTGATCGAACTGTGTTTTGGCTCCGTTCTTGTTCATCGTTTTCTGCATTTCTTAACCTTTAAAGTTCGCCGTCCTGGTTGCAGCGAAAAAGTACCACCGAGATCACTATGACGATTTCCACCCCGGGAAAGTTTCAACAAAAAACGAGGAAACGCGCGGAAACGGGTTCATTAGTGTATCCTGGCAGCCCGAATGATGTCAATCTTCGATATGTTGGATGCGTGATCTCGTTAAAGGTTAGCCCGAAGGAGATGTTTCCCCTTCTTCACGCCTTCCTCACGGACTCCGGGTACACAGAACGAGGGGTGTGCGAACGTCTCGGTATCCGGAACATCGAGCAGTGCCTCAAACTCCGGCCCAATCCGAACGCGCCGCGCCCGGTTCATGACCGCCTGGACCTGCTGGCCCGACTGTTTCTCATCGGTGAATCCGCCGAAGAGCAAGAGTTAAGGCGGTGGCTTCCGGCCGAAGTGCTGGAAGCCGCGGCATCGCTGGAACTGATCGCGCGGTCTGCGGAACGGCCTGAAAACTGGTGCGCGAGGGTTGCGCTGTATCCGGCTTACGGGTTGCACGTGGTATCGGATCGATGGACCAACCCGGACGCCACGCCCATTCAGGCACCCATGGATGTGGTGTTTCCGGCGATCACGGAGAATACGGGTCATTTCATGGAGGCTCTTCCCGATGAGCCGTGCGAAAGTTTTCTGGATTTGTGCTCGGGGACCGGGATTGCCGCCCTGGTTGCCGCCTCGCGCTATGCACAGCAGGCGTGGGCATCGGACATTACGGAATCTTCTGCACGCTGCGCGGAGTTCAATCGTCTCTTGAATTGTCTGGGCAACGTGACGGTGGCCCGGGGAGACCTGTACGAGCCGGTAGGGGAACTCACGTTCGATCGCATCGCCGCGAACCCCCCGTACATGCCGTCGATCCGGCCGGCGGCGGTGTTTGCTTATGGCGGGGAACTGGGAGACCAAATCACGCAGCGGGTGGTGGCCGGCCTACGGAAACACCTGCGCCCAGGTGGACGCTTCTACTGCATCACCGCCGGACCGGACACGGACGGCGAGGGCTTCGAACGCCGGGTGCGCGGGTGGCTGAAAGAAGACTCAGCGCAATTCGATATCTTCGTCTTCGAGCGCCAGCTTTTCGATCCGGTGTACATTGCGAACCAGCAGGCAGCCAGAAGCCGGGGCGGGGCCGAGCAGGTGGAGGAATGGAAGAGGCTGTTCGAGAAGTATCGCGTCGAGAATTTCTTCTACGGCGCGATGGTCATCCAGCGCAAGACGGGGGCCGGCCCTCCCGTCACGGTAAGGCGGCGGAAAGGCGCGCGATTTGGGAGCGCGGAGATCGAATGGCTGCGGCGCTGGGAGACGGCGGCGGCAGATCCGGCGATGATCGGCCGGATTCTCGACTCGCGGCCGCTGGCAGCCCGCGGCCTGAAACTGCAGGTGACCCATGGCGTTCAGGAACTGGAGTTCGCGCCCCAGGAATTCCGGATCGAGACGACTTACCCGTTCACTGTGGAATGCAAGATTGAGCCCTGGACGGCGTATCTGATTCCGCGCTGCGACGGCAAGACCACCGTCCGCGAGCTCTTGGCCTGGTTGAAAGAGAACGCGCTGGTGGGCGCGGGCGCTCCCGAGGAAGAATTTGCGGACTTTCTGCGCGGGCTGGTCTCGGGCGGTTTTCTGGAGATGGAAGAGTTCAGGCTGCCGCGGAGGTGAGGCCCCGGCGTCGTTCACGCCGAATGCGCGACATCGCTTAAGCGCGCTGGTGCCGCCAGAGCAAGGCAAGCCGTGCGAACAGAAAAACTGCGACAGCACACAATAGCCCCCGCGCGCCTGTCCACCAGGCGAAAGACAGCGGACTTGAGGGAACGCCAGCCTGCACGTAATCCAATTGATAGAACGATTGCTGGTAGTTTCGATTTTGAGTTTTGACCCGAATATCCGGATCGCGAGGAACAAGGCAATTCACCAGGTAGGCCGCAATCCGGCTTTGGTGATGGTTTTCGAAAACGAGTCTACGGGTACGGCCGCTGCCGGGAACTGCCACATCAACGTCGATCTGGATTTCGCCCAGGCCTTCCTTCATCTCCTGAATGCTTGGAAACTTTGTCGAGACCAGCCTGGGGGTTAACCGATCGCCATCCATCGTGAACGACAAGTCTCGCAGCACGCGCAGCGCGTACGCACGCTGCTCGGTTTCCGAGATGAGTCCGTCCCCATCCGTATCGATATTCGCGAACACGACTGGAAACACGGCGACGCCCGGCGCCAGCCGAATCTGCGCATCCACACGGTCTTTTTCCACCGAGATCGTGGTGGCCTGCAGGTATTCATCGAGCCGGTGGGCAGAGCCGGGCATGCCGATCGATAGAAGAATCAAGCCAGCCGCAGCGAGGGTGGTTTTCATCGCGCTATGAACTTCCGGCCGTAGTCATTGGTGGGATCGCGGTAGATCGTATGTATATGATTGGAGAGATCGCCGCCCAGCCGCTGGGGCGCGTACTCAATGACCAGATGCGGCCCCTGAATCCGGTAATAGGCCGTGGCGTTGCGCCCTGGAGTAACCGTAGCCGGACCGCTCCATGCAAACCATGTCTCGTTGATATCGGCTTTGATCTCCGCCATTCGGGCAGCGGCTGCGTTTTCGTGAACAATGGCAGCCCATTCTGAAATCAAGTCGACCAGCATGGCCCGTTGCTGATCGTTCATGGAGGAAGCCCTCAGGCCTTCGGGTTGGATCGTTTTGCCATCCTGCCCCGGTCCGAGAACGAGATCGGCTACATGGTAGTTCAAAATTGCCTGTTTACGCTGGTTCTCGTCGAGAGCGTTCAGCAAAGCGAAGGCCTTGTCGCTCTCCCGGCCGAGAGGCCGGACGGTCTGTCCGTTCAATGTGTAGAGAGCGGGTTGAGCCGCGGTGAGACTCGGGGTGAGAACGCCGCGTTCGCCCGCAATCGTGACATTGAGCGCCAAATGGTGGCCTCCAAACTGCAACATCCACGGATCTCTCTCGGAGGGCGTTCCGAGGATCGAAATGTAGAAGAGATCCTTACCGAACATCGCGTTGTTTCGTTCGCTCGTCTTGAGGACCTCGTCGCCGTCCATGATTTGCTGAACCTTTTCGAACCCCATCCGGCTGAGTGCGGAGGAAACCAGGGCCAGCGCGGCGGAACGTTGCGCGGCACTTAGTTCTCCCATGCTGAGGCCCGCGCGGTGCACGAATGTCGTCGGAAGGTTGGACCAGCGGACCCGCTGCTTTTCATCATCAAAGGCAAACAGCACGTTCCGCCGCTGCTTCTGATCGAGTGTCGAAAGAAAAGCATTGGCGGCGCCTACGATCCGAGCGGTGGCTGTTTGTGCCATGGCGGCCGACGACCAACAGATCAAGACCACCGCGCAGATGCCGCGGGCGGTTCTTACCGGCAAACCATTCATTCCTGTTCTCCGTTCTGTCGTCTTCAGACGACTGCCTCGACACCCAGGTTACGGGTTCCCTGGCCAGCTGGGCGATTGTGGGAACGATACCACCATCCAGGTGCGCTCGTCCTGTGGGGCCCATCAGGTTGGAACGAGCGCAGCCGGAAGGTGTTTTCAGAGCCTACTTGCGGATCAGGTAGACGGCCACGGCAGCGCGGAGGTTGGGCAGGAGATGGATGCGGCGCCGGCGGGAAAGAAAGTAATTCCGCTCGATGGTGAAACCTTCCTGACGCACCAACTGATCGAAGTCATCCACGGTCAGAAAGTGGATGTTGGGGGAATCGTACCACTCGTAGGGGAAGAGACCGGTCTTGGGCGCGCGGCCGGTGAAGAGCAGCGAGAGGCGCACGGACCAGTGGCCGAAGTTAGGGAAGGCCACGATGGCGTGGCGGCCGACGCGCAGCATGTCGCGCATCACCTTGAGCGGCCAGCGCGTTTCCTGGAGGGTCTGGCTGAGGATGACGTAGTCGAAGGCGTGATTGGAATAGTCTTCGAGCACTTCATCGATATCGCCCTGATAAGCCGACACGCCGCGCGCGATGGCACGACGCACCTTGGTGGCGGAAATCTCGACGCCGCGAGCGTCGACGCCCTTGTTCTCGGCGAGCCAGGCGAGCAGCTCGCCTTCACCACAGCCGAGATCGAGCACTTTGCTGTTGGGCGCGACCAGTTCGCTGATGATGGCGAAATCGCCACGGCCCAGGAGCTCGCCAACAAAGGGCCTGCGAACGGCTTCGGCGGCGGCGGCCATCAGGCCTTCTCCTTGTAGGTGCTTTGCAGGAAGCCGCGGATAACTTCGCTCTGCTCCGCGACGTCGACCAAAAAAGCATCGTGACCGTAGTTGGATGGCAACTCGCAGTAGGCGACATCGTGATTGCTGCGGCGCAGCACGCGCACGATCTCCTGGGATTGGTAACTGGGATAGAGCCAGTCGGAGCTGAAACTGATTACGAGAAATCGAGCTTGAGCTTTGGCGAACGCGTTGGCCAGGGTGCCGACACCGTTGGTGAGATCGAAATAGTCCTCGGCCTTGGTGATGTACAAATACGAATTGGCGTCGAAGCGATCGACGAACTGTTTGCCACGATAACGCAGATAGCTTTCGACTTCGAAATCCACGGAAAAGTCGTAGCCGTACTTTTCCTTCTCGCGCAGGCGGCGGCCAAACTTTTCGCGCATGGACTCATCACTCATGTAGGTGATGTGGCCGACCATGCGAGCGATAGCCAAGCCGCGACCGGGCTGACGGCTGCTGTAGTAGTTACCGTCGTTCCAATCGGGATCGGCCATGATAGCCTGGCGGCCGACTTCATTAAAGGCAATCTGCTGGGGACTATGGCGCGCGGTGGTGGCTATGGGGATGGCGGCGACCACGCGCTCGGGATACGAGACCGCCCATTCGAGCGCCTGCATACCGCCCATGGACCCGCCGGCCACAGCGAGGAGGCGCTCGATGCCGAGCAAGTCAACTAGTTTGGTTTGGAGCTGCACCATGTCGCCAATAGTGATGACCGGGAAAGACATGGCGTAAGGGCAACCGGTCTGTGGATTGATGGAGGAAGGCCCGGTGGTGCCCTGGCAGCCGCCGAGGACGTTGGAACAGATGATGAAGTACTTGTCGGTATCAAAAGCCTTGCCCGGACCGATGGTATTGTCCCACCAACCGGGCTTGCCGGTTTCCGCGCTGATACCGGCGGCGTGCGCATCGCCGGAGAACGCGTGAACAATCAAAATGGCGTTGGATTTGGAGGCGTTCAACTCCCCGTAGGTCTGGTAGGCGACGGTGACGGGCGCAAGAGAAGCGCCGCTATCGAGCGAGATAGATGCAAACTCGGCAGTCTTCGTCTCGACGGTCATGACAGGGAATTTTTATGATAGCAGCTACAGATGTTGAGGCTCGGAATGAGGCGGCTTGGGGCGTGCGTGCTGCTCGTAAGCGGCGGTGGTGTGCGCGCGGCGGAGATCGGACCATATCGAGAAGCGGTGCCGGGCTACCATTACTCATTTCCGCGCGATCACTTCGAGCATCCCGAATTTCGTACGGAATGGTGGTACTACACCGGCAACGTGCATGATACAAAGGGCGGGCGTTTCGGATTTGAACTGGTGTTCTTCCGGCAGGGGCAGCGGCGAGGGCCGGCAACAAATCCGTCTGCGTGGCGGGTGGACGATCTCTATCTGGCACATCTGGCGTTGACAGATATCGACGGAAAGCGATTTTACAATCACCAGCGGTTGAATCGCGCGGGACCCGGGTTGGCAGGCGCCAGCTTCCGCGCGCAGCGCGTGTGGAACGGCAACTGGTCGGCGACATGGCAGGGGAACAGGCAGGTGCTGGAGGCGACGGCGGATGAATTTCACTTTCGGCTGGACGTCACACCAGCGAAGCCGCCGGTGGTGCATGGCCTCGACGGAGTAAGCCAGAAGGGCGATGCCGCTGGCGAGGCATCCTACTACGTGTCGTTGACCCGATTGCAGGTTTCGGGAGACCTGGTAATCGGCTCCGAACGGCATACGGTGGCGGGAATGGCTTGGATGGACCACGAGTGGTTCACCAACCAGCTCAACAAACGACAAATCGGCTGGGATTGGTTCAGTGTGCAGTTGAATGATCAAACTGAACTGATGTTATTTCGGTTGCGTAGAAGGGACGGCAGTATTGACACGCACTCCAGCGGGACTTATGTCGATCGTCAAGGGCGCGCGCGCCATCTTACTGATACGGATTTCTCACTTACTCCGGTGAATTACTGGCGCAGCGCGCGCACCGGTGCAAGTTATCCCGTGAGCTGGCGGATTCGCGTTCTGTCTCTCGGAATTGAGCTCGACGTTCATGCATCGCTTGACGACCAGGAAATGGTGAGCGAGGAAAAGACAGGACCCACTTACTGGGAAGGTGCGGTCACTTACTCGGGCTCGGCCGAGGGCGTTGGATACCTGGAGATGACAGGGTACGATCGGCCATTTCAGATGAATTGAGTCACTGATGACGCACCAGATCTACGAGTTGCCTGAGCTCGGCTGTATTCAGATCGGAAACCGCCCAGTAACTCATGCCGGCGTTGGTCCAATGGAACAGATGGTAGCCTTGAATCTCCGTCTGCCGTGGTGTGGAGTCAGACTGGCCACGCGCCGGCCAGACAAACAGATTAATGAAATGCCGGTGCCGCCGATAGACGAGCGCAGCTACAGGGCGGTTGTCCAGGTAGTCGAGCCGTCCGCCGACAAGCGGGAAATCATGCTCAGTGAAGTTGCCGACCGTGGGGGAAAAATCCAGTTTGCCGTTGAACCAGGGTTTTACAGTGTGCTGATCGGATGACGGCACATCGGTAAGGTGGGCGGCCATCAGGGAACGAACATGGCTGGCTACGACCTCCTGCGCGAGTAATTCCGAGCCGGCCGGACGGCGGGTGGTCACAGTAATGGCAAGTGCGGCGATCAACACCGCAGCGGCGATTCCTATCCATTGCCATGTATGCCGGGCGCGCGGAGGATCGGCGTCAACTTCGGCCGCCTCCCGCAACCGGGAGCGGAGCCGGCTCTCCAGTCCGGAAGGCGGACGGAAATATGGTGCACCGGCAGCTATCGCGGATCGCATGGTGCGAAGTCGATCATGCGCTCCGGAACACACAGGACAATCACGGAGGTGGCGCTCCATTTCAAGATTGCGCACGAGGTCCAACTCTCCGTCGACGTATCCATGAATGAGTTCCTGGACCTCCCGGCAGATCATGCACGCGCCTCCGTGAGATCAGGTTCGGAAAGCAGCTTCTGCAGTCTGGCGCGGGCGCGAGCCAGCCGCGACATTACGGTGCCCACAGGAATGGAAGCGATCTCGGCGATCTCGTTATACGACAGGCCTTCGAGCTCGCGCAGGATGACGATCTCGCGAAAGCCGGCGGGCAGAGCTTCCACAGCTTGGCGGACCAGTTCGGTACGGGCAGCGGCGAGTAAGATTGACTCCGGAGTTGCGCTGCTCTGATCGATCACCTGAGTGCCTTCGTCGAGTTCGGTTGCAGGCTCATCCATGCGGTTGCGGCGTAGCCAGGTGTAACACGTGTTGCGAACGATAGCCAACAGCCAGGGCCGTGCGTTTTCTCCGTGAAAGCCGCCGAAGAACTTAACGGCGCGCAGATAAGACTCCTGCACCACGTCCTCGGCATCATGTTCGTTCCCCGTGAGCCAGCGCGCCAGATTGTACGCGGCGTCCAAATGCGGAAGCAC
>Ga0335081_10013712_pt1 | contig 13099 bp, 5 predicted proteins | sample Lox_Sample_35_FD_206713 | JGI IMG/M metagenome (GOLD analysis project Ga0335081, IMG submission 206713) | Soil microbial communities from Loxahatchee National Wildlife Refuge, Florida, United States - Lox_Sample_3.5 | ecosystem: Environmental > Terrestrial > Soil > Wetlands | place: USA: Florida...
CAAACTGAATTCCGAGGAATCCGAAGCTCATATTCAGCAGCTGCAACAAACTTCGCCGCGGTTTCTCCATTTCGACTCCACCCCGCTTTGTGATTACCGATCGTACAGTTCGACCATTTCCCGCAACCGGCGCGCAAGTTCTGCTGTTAAATCGTCGTGCTTGAACCGCCAACGCCAGTTTCCTTTCGAAGTACCGGGCAAATTCATCCGTGCTTCCGTGCCCAGCCCGAGCACGTCTTGCAGAGGAACAATCGCCAGATCCGCAATGGACGATAGAATCGCGCGGATCATGACCCAGTGAATCGGTTCATCCTTGAAATCAAGGTAGGCTCGGGCAAAGGCGCGCTCTTTGGCGACGTCTTCCGCCGTGCGCGTGCTGTCGGTGGCGCCGGAGCTGTTCCACCATCCGACAGTCGTGTCGTTGTCGTGCGTGCCGGTGTACGCGGCGAGCTCGCGCGAGTAGTTGTGCGGACGGAACGATGGCCCTTGAGGATCATTGCCGAAAGCAAATTGCAGGATCGCCATTCCTGGAAAACGAAAGCGCTTACGGATGGACTCGACTTCCGGCGTGATCACCCCAAGGTTCTCGGCGATGATCGGCAGATCGCCGAATTCGCGCTCAAGCGCTGCGAAGAACTCCGCGCCCGGTCCCTTGACCCAACGCCCGTGAATCGCGGTCGTCTGGTCTGCGGGAATCTCCCAGTAGGCTTCAAATCCGCGAAAGTGGTCGATGCGCACGGCGTCGTACAATTCGAGCGCGGCGCGAAAACGATCGATCCACCACCGGTAGCCGCTCTTCTGCAACCGATCCCAGCGGTAAATCGGATTGCCCCAGCACTGTCCGGTTGCGCTGAAATAGTCGGGGGGAACCCCAGCGATGCGCTGAGGCTGTCCTTCGTCGGAGAGTTGAAAATATTCCGGGTTGGTCCAAACGTCGGCGCTGTCGAGGGCAACGTAAATGGGAATATCGCCAACGATGCGAATTCCGGCCTGGTGTGCATACTCCTGCAACTGCTTCCACTGGCGGAAGAATTCGAATTGCCAGTACTGCACGGCCAGGACCTGTTCTTTCAGCCGGGCGTGGGCCGCGTCGAGTCCGCCAGCGCTGCGTTGCGCGATGACTTGCGGCCACGTGTTCCAGGCGACTCCGCCGTAGTTTTCTTTGCACGCCATGAAGAGAGCAAAGTCCGAAAGCCACGAGGCGTTGTTTGCGCAGAAGTCGTCGAAGGCTCGCCGCGTGTCTCCAGTTGCGCTGGTCACGAAACGCGACGCAGCCTTCTTCAGCAGAAGCGTCTTCCAGCGAATGACGTCGCCGAAATCAACCGCGTCTTGAGGAAATGAGGGAAGAGCTTGGAAGTCGGAAGCCTCGAGAATACCCTGCTCGCGCAGTTTCTCCAGGCTGATCAGCAGATGATTCCCAGCATGTGCTGAGAAACACTGAAACGGAGAATCGCCGTAGCCTGTGGGATTCAGCGGCAAAACTTGCCAGAGTTTCTGTCCGGCATCTTTGAGAAAATCGACGAACGCAAATGCTTCGGAACCGAAGTCGCCAACGCCGTGAGATCCAGGGAGAGATGTCGGATGAAGCAGGATGCCGCTGGCGCGAGTAAATCGCATGCTGAATCTTAATTTCGGTCAACGGAGACCGGCTCACAAGAATAGCGCAAAAGCGCGGGTCAAAAATGACTTCTGCCGCTAGCGAACCTTCCACCTATTTGGCGACCTTGAATACGGCGATCGATTGAGCAGGTAACGTTGCTCGCACCTCATGCTCCTCGATCGCGGCGGAGGCATTGCCCAACAGCAGTTGAAGTTGGTGCGCGTCCTGCAGCGGCGTGTCGTCGACAGAAATCTTTAGGTCCCGCGCTGAAGCGGAATTGTTGTAGACGACCAGCAGTTTCTCCTCCGGCAGTTCGCGGACAAATGCGTAGTAACTCTCGTCCCAGCCGATGTGCCACTGTTTTCCGGTGCGGAGCGCCGGATGCGCTTGCCGCAAAGCCAGCAACGACTGCACATGAGCGAAGACGTCCTGTTGCTCGGCGGTGCGTCCACTCGCGGTGAAGGCGTTTCGGATATCGCCGGGAAAGCCTCCAGGAAAATCGTGGCGGTTGTCGGGATCGCCACCGCCGGGCATGGCGATCTCGTCGCCGGAGTATATCTGCGGAATTCCGCGCATGGTCAACAAAAGTGAGAATGCGGCCTTCAGTTTCGCCGGACTGCTCCCTTTCTCGCTGACGAAGCGCGAGTGATCGTGATTGCCGATGAAGGTGACCAGCATCTCGGGATGCGGATAGAGATAGTCGCGTTGCAGGACGTCGACGATCCTCTGCACCGGCGCGCCGCCGATCACCACCTCGCGCAACGCCTGTTCCATGGGGAAATCGAAAACGGTCGGAAGGCCGGAGTCGATGCCGTCAAGCTCCTTGCGTCCGCCTTCAAAGAAAGACGTAACGGTTGGATCGGCATCGGCAACTTCGCCGATGCTGTTGATGTGCGGATAGACCTGGCGGACTCGCTCGTGCCACTGGCTCCAAAAGTGACGCGATGAATACGGAAAGGTATCGATGCGGAAGCCATCCAGTTGTGCGATCTCGGTCCACCAGATCGCGTTCTGCGCAAGATAGAGACCGAGCAGAGGATCATCCGGATCGAGGTCCGGGAGCTTGCCCGCGAACCAGCCCTCGAGCGTGTGCCGAGACTCGCGGGGCGGGGCATGCGGATCAACCAGCCCGGCGAATGAATAGGCCGGCTCGAGATGATGCGCCGGCGAACCATGAAACCATGTCGGCGTCGGCGGATCATCGGCCCACGGGTGATGCGGCCCCGTATGATTCCCTACGAAATCAATCAGCACCTTCATGCCGAGTTTGTGTGCATCCGCAATCAGGTTCTGATAGTCGCGCATCGTCCCCATGTGATCGTCGAGCGCGTAGAAGTCGACGACGTGGTAGCCGTGGTAGTCGGAGTCGGTGTTCTTCCAAACCGGAGTCAGCCAGAGCGTGGTCACGCCCAGTTCGTGCAGATATCCGAGGTGCTCGCGAATGCCGCGCAGATCACCGCCGTGGTAGGCCATGGGGTCGCCGCGATCATACTTGCCGGTTGTGCCGTGCGGCTGATCGTTCGCAGGATCACCATCCGCAAAGCGGTCGGGCATGATGAGGTAGATGACGTCATCCCGCGAAATGCCTTCGTAACGACCGTGAGCATCCGCGCGAGCCAACAGCGGCAACTCGATCCTCGCGTCGCCCGCCGGCGTGGAAACGCGCAAGATCACAACTCCCGCCGACAGTTTTGCACTCAACCGCAAATGAACAAATAGATAGTGACCGTTTGCAGAGGGCTGGGTCTCGATCAAAGTCGCGCCGTCGGTCGCGCTCTCGACGCGAGCGCCGGAGAGATTTTCGCCAGTCAGCAGAAGCGAGACCTCCGGAGTAAAGTTCACCCACCAATTCGGAGGTTCGATCTTGCGGACAACGGGGGCGCTGGCGGAGTTTACCGCGCCACGCGCGTCCGCGGGAAGCGCGGCAAAGCAGGCGAGCACCAGCAACACGATGACTACGTACTTACGGTTCATCGGAACAATCCCAACAGCTTTCAGCAATATGAATGGAGATCTACTCGACCAAATTTAGTTCTTCTGCTTGTGGGCAAGGAAAGCGGGGAACGTTATCCCGTTCCCCGCTCGGAGTCCGCACTTCAGAATATGAAGCGGAAAGCAAACTGCATCTGGCGTTCGGAAGCGAATCGCGTCGAAGCCGCACCAACGATCGTCGTGATGTTGTTCGTGACGGTTCCGTTGCTGACGCCCGAATTGTAACTGCTGTTGGCGAACTGTGGAGTGTTGAACAGATTGAAGACATCCGCCCGGAACTCGAGCTTGAACCGCTCTTTTACTGGAATGTCCTTCATCATGCCCATGTCCCAAGTATGGTACCCGGGACCGTACACTGCGTTTCGTCCCAACGTGCCGGCGCGAGCGTAGTTTCCTCCGCTGGTCGGCGGTGCCGAGAATTCGCCGGTAATAATTCCCTGCGAGGTTGCGTGATCGATCTTTAACGAGATCGGCCCAGTAATGTCGGGACGATTCCCTTGCAGTCCGTTGATGCCGTTGATGCTGATGTCAATTGGTGTGCCCGTCTGCAACGTGACAATGTTGTTCCACTGCCAGCCGCCAATGACGTAGTCCAGACCCTTGGGAATATCCGTTCCAAACTGCTTTCCTTTGCCGAAAGGAATCTCGTACATCGACGCAAACACGAAGCTATGCCGGATGTCCTGATCGGCATTCCCCTTGTTGAGACTGAGCAGGGGGTTGCCGTTCGCATCGACGAAGATTCGTCCTCCGCCTCCAGTGGTGCTGAACGCCCCGTTGGAGTTGTCGATGGTGTGGGACCACGCGTACGAAGTCGTAAACATCAGGCCCTGCGTGAGCCGCTTCTTCAGACTGGCCTGAAGGCCGTTGTAAGTGCCGTTGCCGATGTCGGCGTATTCATTAACGCTTCCGCCCAAGCCGGACCAGCGAGAGACGGTGCTTCCGAACGGGGCCTGGTTCGCGTTAAATGCGGTGGCGAGATTGCCCATCTTCGTTCCCACGTATCCCAGATCAAACGCCAGGCTGGAACCGAACTGTTGTTCGTACTGCAGGTTCCACTGATGAACGCGAGAGTTCGCGCTGTTTGTCGGATAGTAGATTACGCTCACGTTCTTGGGATCGGCCGCATTCACTTGATTCACAGACGGGGGAAGCGCATTGGTCGCCTGAGTCCAGTCGTTGCAAGGAGCTGTCGGACACCCAGCTGGAACGATTGGGCTGGTGCCGGTCGTCGGGCCCATACCGCTCAGAGTGATACGGTACCCCGTCGGATCGGTGCAATTCCCGTTCGGACAGGCGAGATACGTCGACACACCATTAAAGTCTGGGTTGTTGCTGAGCTGGTTGCCGACGCCGCCACGATCGAGGAAGTAGAAGAGGCCATAGCCGCCGCGCAGAACGGACTTGCCGTTTCCACGCAGATCGTAAGCGAACCCGATACGAGGCGCCCAGTTATTCTTGTTGTTGGAGATTAGGCTCCGGCCCACCGCGCCAGGGCTGCCCGGCGTCACCAGCATGCCATCGGTGGCGTCGTTCGGATTCGTTGGAACCCAGTTGGACTGTTGGTTGTGCACTTCATAGGGCCAGCTGTAGTAGTCGTAGCGGAGCCCAAGATTCAGCGTCAGCCGATTGGTGACGCGCCAGTCGTCCTGCGCGAAGTAGCCTTCTTCCCAGCTTCGCGTCTGGTACAGCCCGTTGAATTGGCCAATCTCGTAGTCGACGAATCCTGCCACCAATTCGGACATTTCGTAGCCGGTGAATCGCCCCGTCCCGGGATAGCCGGTTCCGCCAATGATCCAGTAGCCTTTCGCGTCATTGCCTTGAACGAAGTTGAGTTGTCGTTGGCCGGCGGCTGCTCCGAACTTGAAGATATGGCGGCCATGTACCCACGACACAGCATCGGTGAACTGATAGAACTTTTGGGGAACGTTGTAGGGCCCGCCGTCTCCCTGATATTCGAGTTCACCGTTGTTTCCGCCGATTAGAGCCTGCCCTCCAAGCAGCGATGTTGGATTCGCCCCCGGAATCCCGATTCCCGCCGCCAGCCGCTGACCAATGTTTGGCGGATTGTAGCCGTAGTTCGTGCTGGTGTACCCAAACCGGAACTCATTCAACAATGAGTTGGTCAAGGTGTGCTCGTATCCAATCGCGAAGCCTCGCGGATCTGCGAAGTTGTTGCCGGAACCGAACCCCGAGGGGCAGCATGACCCCAGGCGGTTGGTCACCGTGAAGTTGTCTTGTCCATAGCTGTAACGGAAGAAGAGCTGGTCTTTCTGAGTCGCGTTGAAGTCCACGCGGACGTCGAAGTCGTCGAAGTTGCGAAGGCTCTGCCGTTGCGCACGAAAGTTCTGCTGAAAATTCGCGGTCGTAGTATTTGGCAGGGGGTACGTCTGGAGATAGGCCAAGCCGACCGGATTCCCATTGGAGATGACATTCGTTCCGACTGTGCCATTCCAACCGAAGGGCTCGCAAGTCGTCGGGTCGTAGATGTATCCCTTGCCTGCGTATTGTGGCAGAGCTGTCGGATTGGTGCCGGTCGTATACAGATTCGGGCACATCGTCACAGAGGGGATCGTCGGGGTAGACAGGCCCAGCAGTTCCGAGAAATCTCCGGTGCGCATCTTCGCGGTCGGAACCGACGCGAACTCAACGTTGAGGGGCTGATCCTGACGACGTCCCTGGTAGTCCCCGAATGCGAACAGCTTGTTCTTCCAGACAGCCCCGCCCAGCGTGCCCCCAAATTGGGCTTGCCGAAAAATGATGGGACCAGTTGTGCCGTATGGCTCAGCATCAAACTCACCGCTTCGCCGGAATAGGAAAGCTGTTCCGTGCAATTGGTTGGTCCCCGACTTGAGGGTAGTTTGCACGATGGCACCACCGCCGCGTCCGAATTCAGCGGGCGCCACGCTGGTATTAACGCGGAATTCCTGAATGGCCTCGGCTGGCGGGAAGAAGATAATCGTGTTCACCATGGCGTCGTTGTTGTCCACGCCATCGAGGATGAAGTTGTTGGCTTGGGGGCGCAAACCGTTTGCTGATAGAGCTGCACCGCCGGTTTCGGAATTGCGGAAGGTCTCTGAAGCTGTACCGCTGGTACCGCCAGAAGCACTGTCGCCATACGCTCCTCGCGTAACACCGGGCGTGAGCAGCGCCAACTGCGTAAAATTGCGCCCGTTGAGTGGAAGTTCCGTCACCTGGCGTCCCTGGATCACCTCGCCGGTGCTCGAGGTTGCGGTATCAATGAGAGGCACGGCCGCAGTTACGTCGATGGTCGTCGCCACGCTGCCGGCTTCCAATTTAAGGTTGACTTCGCGCACTTGCGAAACTTCTAGAGTGAAGTTCGCCGCGGCAGTCTTGAAGTCCTGCTTTTTGACCTCGAGGCGATAAATACCCGCGGGCAGAGCATTCACAACATAGGCGCCAGAATCGTTGGTCTGCACAGTAATACTGCGTGCGGTTCCTTGACTGGTCACCGTGACGTCAGCGCCGTTCACCACTGCCCCGGTACTGTCGGTGATCGTTCCGACCAGTCGGCCAGTATCGGTCTGCGCCAACAAAAATCCACTAAGGCAGCACACAAGAATGAATAAAACCGGGATTCTGCTCTTCATCGCTCCTCCGAAATTGCAGCAGTTGTCACTCTTAGGGATCAAAGTGTTGGGAATCTCGGGCAGGAGGTCACGTGCGGAGTGACGCTTGCTGGGACGCACGAGGTCCCTGCGCGAAAACATAGAACCTGCATTTTCTAGTTCAAAACCTCGCCGAACACATGTTTCAGTAGGTTTTTCTTCCGTTACCGTAGTAAACTGTTGCGTTTCCCTGACGATACGTTCGACTGTTACCTCATTGTTGAGTGGCTGTAACTTCTATGCTCCCCGCTGACCCGCAGGGTTTCTCCCAGCAAATAGATCGCATTATGAAAAGCCATAGCCTGCGAGGGGCGGACTCGCTCTCGCGGCTATTGCAGTACTGCGCCAAGCAATCACTGGAGCATCCCGATGAACTGCTGAAGGAGTATCAAATCGCGCGGGAAGTGTATGGCCGCGGTCCGGATTTCGATCCCCAATCCGATTCCTGCGTGCGCGTACAGGCCGGGCGATTGCGACTGAAGCTCGCCGACTACTACGCGACCGAAGGGGCCAGTGATCCCGTCATTGTGAAATTGCCGAAAGGCGGCTACCACCTCATCTTTGAGACGAAGGCCGGTACTTCGGATTCCCATTCTGGAACTGTGTCGGAAAAATCCGACTCTGCGTCGAATATCCCTGCGCTTTGGCGCTTCGCGCTGGCCGCTTCGCTCACGTGCGTGCTGGTTTCGCTCGTGGTTGTCGGCATTCTCCTCTGGGAGAGAAAGCAGGTTGATCCTTCGGTAGCCAGTGCACACGAAGCCCGGCCGGGCACGGGCGCTCTCGCAGAGTTCTGGCGCCCGTTTACCAGTGCAGCCGAAGAACCCTGGGTGATTTACAGCAACGCGGCATTCGTCGGACGCCCTGAGACCGGCATGCGCTACTACAGGGAACGCGAGGATTCCAAGGCTACGGTCTACGATCACTACACTGGAGTAGGAGAAGTTCTCGCCATCCACGATCTGGACGAAGCTTTCGCCGAACTGGGCCGCCACATCCGGGTCAAGCGCGGCAGCTTGTTCTCGCTGGACGATACCCGTAACGCGAACCTGATTTTTGTCGGATCTCCGTCAGAGAATCTTTCCCTCCTCGACATTCCTACGTCACGGGAATTCGTCTTTCAACGCGCGACCTCCGGCCCCCGTAAAGGTGACCTCGAGATTGTCAGCAGGCATCCGAAAGAGGGGGAAGCGGAGAGCTATATCGCGAGCCCTTCCGGTTCGTCGATGACTGAGGACTACGCGATCGTCGTCTTTGTGCCGGGCGCGACTTCAGACCGCGTAGTGATGATCCTCGCCGGCACTACAACCTTCGGAACTCAAGGAGCAGTGGAGTTCGTCTCTACTCCGGACTCCGTGGCTAAACTTCTCCAGCAACTGCCTGGCTCGGCCAAGCAGATGAAACCCTTCGAAGCCCTGCTGCACGTGAAGATCGCTCGTGAAGTTCCCGTCGATACAGAACTGGTGTCGGTTCGCTCCCGTTAGAAACGCCGGTCTCGACATGGACCTCCAAGTGAGAGTGGTGGTGGCGAAGAAAATCTGCTGACGGCGCCTGGGTGAAATCATGAATAACACTTCTGGGGCAAGCCCTGCCTTTTCTGCGCCAAGCTCCTGTTGCGTGAAGCTAAACTTCGCGACACCTGTGCCGATAGAACAACGCGTAGGTCATTTTATTGGTTGTCGATTGGGACCGGCGCGTACTCCGTGTGACTTCGGGACGGAAATCCAAGCGTCGGCTGAGGGAGAGAGTCTATGTCGAGGTGGTCGCAATTTTATCTTTTTATCATCGTGGCCAGTCTCGTTGCCACGTTTGGATGCGGCGGAGCCGCCGTCGCCCCCACCCCCACGCCTGCGCCGAGCTACTATCAGATCGTAACCGTCTCGGACCTGCACTTTAATCCACTCTACGACGCGACTCTCTATTCGCAACTGGTAAACACCGATCCCACCACGCAATGGGCCGGCGTGTTTCAGACCTCCAGCAAAAAAGTGCCCAGCGTGGGGGGAACTGACACCAACTATCCCTTGCTGATGCTCACCTTGGCGAGCATGAAGCAAAACATGGGAACCAGTCCGCTCGTTCTCTTTACTGGCGACTTGCTCGGACACAACATTCCGGCGAATTTCTGCACCGCCTATTACGGTGCATTAAACCAGTCTGTGCCGCCGGGCTGCGCCACCAGTGAAAGCGCACCGATGCAGCAGTTCATCGCCAACACCTTCACTTTTGTGGCCTCTCAGGTCCGCCTCTATGTGGGCAATGTGCCGGTAATCTATGTGCCCGGAAATATCGATGCCTATGTAGGAGGGTATGGACCCGATACCCAATTTCTGATAGGGAACGCGCCCACGGTCTATTCGCAATTTCTGAACAGCGCTGCAGATCTGCAGACGTTTCAGAGCACGTTTACGCTGGATGGTTATTACGCCGTGCAGCCGCTGGGATCGAAGTTGGTGGTCATCGCGCTGAACACCAACTCCTTTGTTGCGGGAGTGCCCACCAGTGGATCTGCTGGCCCCGAACTCACTTGGCTCGATTCGCAGCTTGCCGCGGCGCAGACCGCCGGACAGAAAGTGTGGATCCTGATGCATGTACCACCTGGAGCTAACTCCCAGGGCATTGCCCAAGTGGCGGCCACGCCGAGTGATGTCGACGCCAGCGACGTCTCGATGATGTGGGACCCTGACGTGCAATCGACGTTCATCAACACGCTGGCCAAGTATCCGGGCCTCGTGACGCTGATGCTGGCTGGACATACGCACATGGACGAGTTCCGCATTCTCCCGACCGGCGATGTTTTGGAGCAACTACCCGGAATCAGCCCGTGCTTTGGAAACAACCCGGCCTTCAAAATCCTAACCGTTACGCAGGACACCTTCACACCTACCGATTACCAGTCATTCGACTACAATCTGGGCACAATGCCGGCACAGTTCGGTGCCCTTTACCAGTTCTCTAACACGTATGGCGCGCAAGACTCTCTCGGGAGTTCGTTAGTGCAACTATATCCGCGGCTGGCCACTGATCAAACCAAACGCGACACGTACACGATGTTGTACGGTTCCGGAACTGCGAGTGTGAACCCCATTACCTTTGCACCGTGGAATCCCATTAACGACGTGAACTGGCCCATCTTCGCCTGCACGATCGATGAAGTGGAGCAGTCTGCTTATTTGGGCTGTGTAAGTTCCTATAATTCGAGCACAGCAGATTCTGTTCAGCAATCGCCGTCCTCGCGGTGAAAACAATCGCTCGGGGACTGATGCACCCGGTCCCGAGCGTTTTCCTGTTTAACTCTGGTCTGCTCTCGGGCTTACGCGATCGGGGAGCGGCGAACGTCCATTAGTTCCCAGAGCCGCGATGCTGAGATATTGGTTCTGCAGCTTTTGCGGGCCTGTCATCATCATCATCATCCGAGTGCTTTTTCATCAACGACGGAGGATATGGCTTGCCGTGCATCATGCCCTTCCAGAGAATCCGGTTATAGAGAAGAGGATTGACACGATCGGCGTCGGAAAAATCCAGCCCTTTGGTGAGTCGCGCCCAGTACACAGAATTGTGGGTGGACCTCGGAATTTTCATGCCTATCGGAGGCGCAGGCAGGGGCAGCGCTGTCGCGTAGAGATAATCCGACGGCGTAGCCGTAAAACTCCACTTCTGCGCTGTAGTTGAAAAAACGTCGGCCATCGGATGGCCGAGAGCGTCGTTCAGGTTCAGGAACTGCTTCACGCCCAGAACTTCTTCCATGGTGCGAACGAAGTCGACTGTGTTATAGCCCGTGGACACGACAGCGCCCTGCTTCACATACGGTCCGGCAATGAATGCAATCGTGCGGTGAGAATCGACGTGGTCGGCGCCATCCTGCGCATCATCTTCGATTACGAAGATCAGCGTGTTCTGCGCATAGATGCTGTTCGCGATTTTCTGCACCAGCAGGCCGACTGCGTAGTCGTTATCCGCTTGCATCAACTCGGGCGTGTTCACCATGTCGATGGCCGTATCAAAGTTCCCAGTGTGGTCGTGCATCAGGCGCACCAAGCTCAGTGCCGGAAGTCCGCCGTTCGCGTAGTTTGCATCGAAGTCGCGCTCCCACTCCTTGAAGCGGTAATAATCCGGGAAGTTGTTGTCGAAGCCGCGGTAGTAGGGATCGGTGTAAGGAGCCAGCGCGGCATTCGTGGGATGTGCGACCACGGTATTCGATGCCGCCGGGTCATGGATCACCGGAATGGCACACGCCGGCTCGTTATAGCAGGTTGTGTCAATGAAGAATCCGTAATTGCGCACGCTAAGACCGGCTCGCATCACGGCATTCCATAAATAACCGGTATCAATCTCGCCGTTAGGTCCGTCCGGGGCGCCCACGGCGGTCTGGCCCGGCAAGATATCGGGATCGTTGGGTGTGAGCGGATTCGCAGCTATGCGCTCCGCCAGCGTCGGAAGCCCGACGTTCACGCTCCGGTTCAGTCCCTCCGCGTCGATGCTGAGAGCGCGAAAGCCATAGGTGACCGGATATTGATGTTCGGTCACATCGGTGCATTGCGCCGATGTGCTCCAGACCCATCCGTCGTAACTGACTTCCGACGATGCATAGAAATGGTCGAGCGTGACAAATGTCCGTGCCAGGCTGTGCAGGTTCGGCGTGATTGCCTGTCCCCACTGCACCAGGCTCGGGTCCTGGTCGCCGATCGGCATGCCGCTTCCGTCGACCAGATCTCCCAGCACCTGATCATAGGTGCGGTTTTCTTTAATGATGTAAATCACATGCTTGATGCCTTTACGAACGGCCGCCATGACCTGCGCGTCGCTGCTCGACTCCTTGCTGGAGAAACGATCATTGGTGGCGACCTGCGTGGTCAACCCCTGTAGCTGACTCGTAGTAGGAACCGGGAAGCTTTGCAGACCGGTCTTGGTCTGCTGCGGATTGTACTGATTGCTGGGAAAACAATTTGGCTCGAACAACGTCGGCCCGTAGCCATAACACCAATCGGGATTCGCTCCCGTGGGCGATTTGGCGTTCGCCACATACATCCACGTGCCCGCGGCATTGACGCTCACCGAATTTGGATACCAGCCGGTGGGAATCAGCCCGATGACGCGGTCGCCGGAGTTTGTCCCCGTGAGCTGGACCACCGCAACATCATTCAAGTTGCCATTGGTCACATAGAGCTGTTTTTCATCCGGAGAGAGCGTGAGGCTATTCGTGCTCGCCCCGGTGTAGATAGGATTCGCAATGTCCTGATTGGAGCCTGAATAGTAAAACGACGAAGGCAGGGATCCCGCCGGCGCGAGCACCGGGATGGTTTCGATGACTGTGTTCACCGTCATGGAATGAGCCGGGTCGGGGTTGATATCGATGACGTCGACAGTGTCGCTCTGATCTTCGGCGACGTATAACAGTGTCTGCGCCCGGTTCATGACCATTTTATTGGGCTGGCCCTTGACGGCAATCCGCGCCGACACCTGCAGCTGCGTCTGTTTCGGATTGCTTGAGCTGAGCGGCACCACATCAATCTCGCGGTCCCGAATACTCGATACGTAGGCAACGGCGTGCGCGTCGTTCGTATCGTTCGGGATCGTGTCTTGGATCAGCACCCCAAACGGGTACTCACCTCCCGGCGTTCCCGAAGTCGCCGCCACCAGGCTCTTTCCCGGGCGCAGGTCCAGGTTTGACACCGGAGGGTTGCCGTTAACCGCAACCGGCTGGCCGGTCGCGACATCCATTGGCTGCCAGTTTCCGTAGCCTCCGGTGAAGATGGAGATCGAATCGTTGTAGTAGTTCGCCACGGCCATGGTGTTCCCACTCGGTGAAAGGGCAATGCCCGCGGCGCAAGGGTACACGTAGACTTGGGAATTTACCGGCACCGACCCGACTGGCGGGGCC
>Ga0335081_10013713_pt1 | contig 13098 bp, 12 predicted proteins | sample Lox_Sample_35_FD_206713 | JGI IMG/M metagenome (GOLD analysis project Ga0335081, IMG submission 206713) | Soil microbial communities from Loxahatchee National Wildlife Refuge, Florida, United States - Lox_Sample_3.5 | ecosystem: Environmental > Terrestrial > Soil > Wetlands | place: USA...
TTGGCGACCGGCGTTCGCTGCCGGCCGGCGACGGCGTAGAGAAAAACGGTGCGGCGCAGATCGAGGCCCTCGACCGCGGCGCGGGTCAGCGAGGCGGCGAACGACGCGCTGCGCGGCACGAACGCCATGCCGAGCCCGTGCTCGAGGAACAGTGCGAGATCATTGTCCGAGGACAGCTCATGGGCACGGTCCACGTCGAGCTTGTGGCTGCGCAGCAGCTCAACGAGCGGCGCGCAATGCTCGCAGTAGGTTCGTAGCAGGATGGGCTCGCCGCCCAGATGGGCAAACGTCACTGCTTCGCTCTTCGTGAGCCGGCGGCCGCTGTGGGCGATAGGTCGAAGCCCTCGGCGAACAGCGGCCAGGCGTCGAGGCGATCCCAGGCCTCCGCCAGCGTGGACGCGATCGCGAGCTCGACCTCGCCGGTCTTCATAAAGTCGGTGACCTGCGCCGCGGTCCCGCGCAACAGCTTGATCTCGAGAAGCCTGAAGTGTCTTTGCAGCTCGATGATGTGCGGCATCACCAGCGCCGCGTCGATCGTCGCCGACAAGGCGATCCGCAATGCCCCGACTTCCCCGCTCTTGATCGCCGAAGCCAGCGTGCGTGCGCCGACCGCGCTGTCGTAGCATTGCCGCAGCAGCGGCAGCATTCTCTCGCCAAGTTCGGTGAGTTGCGCATGAGGACGCTCACGGCGGAAGAGGTCGCCGCCGAGCTCCTCCTCGAGTTGCCGGATGGCGCGGGTCAGCGAGGGCTGAGCGACATTGGATTCTTCGGCTGCGCGCGTGAAGTTGAGCGTCCGGGCGACCGCCAGGAAATAACGGACCTGGTGCATCTCCATCGCATTGCGCCCCACTCGACCCGGCCGGCAACCGGGACCGTCGCGCCGGACAACCGCACTATCAGCACGCCTCGCCGGGTTCTTGCGGTGAGACGGCTTCCCTGCCGCGGATGCCCCTGGACGTCGCGCAGATCGACGCTTGTGTCGGCACCAGGCGGCACGCCAGATCTTGCCCGTGATGATGCAATGCAACGCCGTCGATGCAAAGCCCTCGGTGGTAAAGTGTCATTGATCGGCGGTTGAACGGCGCGGGTCGGCCGATGGGCCGATTCGGCAAAAAAGGGGGCGCAGGATCCGACCTGCGCCCTCTTACCTGATCCGGGCACGCGGCTCGCGGCGCCGTTCCCGCTCGCCCCTTGCTATCCCCGCTCCCACGGCGTGCGGGTGAGGTCTTCGAAAACCTTTGTGCCGAGCATGCCTTCGAATGGCTTGTAGCTGTCTTTGGCTGCATCGACATAAAGCGCGGCCATCTTGTTCACGTGGGCCATGAAGTCCTGATAGGCGGCCTTGGCGAGATCGTTTTGCGCCGCCAATGCCTGGTCCATCGTCTTGGCACTCATCAGCCTCTCCACGGCCGCTTTGTAGTCGTCGAGCGACTTCTTTGTGTATTGCAGCATCTCAGCCGCAATGGCTTGATAGCCTTTCGACATCGCCTCGCAGGACTTCACCGTTGCGTCCATGTTGCCCTTTCCGAGATTCTGCAGGTCGTCCATACCCTTGAGCATGTCAGCTCCCCCTTTCGGATCTGGTGCTTCGCTTCGTCTTGTTCAGCGATCAGCCTTTGACCTGAGGCGCAGGGTCAGGACCGCGGCGAGCACGAGCGAGAACCCTATCCCGGCGACGCATGCCGGCCACCCCATCCGGTCGAAGGCCTGACCGAGTATCGCTGTCCCGACCAACCCGCCGGCGAAGTAGCTGGACAGATACATCCCGCTCGCCGAGCCGCGGTCTGCGGTGGCGGCACGGCTGACGAAGCTGGTCGCCGTCGCCTGCGCAAAGAAGGTGCCCACGCCGATCAATACCATACCCACCAGCACCGCCGGAAGATTTGGCACCAGCAGCAGCGGCAGGCCAATTCCGGCGAGGCCCAGCGCGCCCCAGAGCGTCGGCCGCGTCCCGATCCGGCGTACCATCCATCCGGCGAACAAGGTAGTCACTATAGATGGCAGGAACACGAAATAGACGAAGCCGAGCTGCATCGGGCCAAGCGAGAGCGGCGGCCGCACCAGCACGAAGTTCACATAGGTAAACGTGCCGATGAAGGCGAACAGAATGCAGAAGCCGATGCCGAAGGCGGCACGGAGCCTGCCGTTGCGCAGATGCTCGGCCCAGGCTGCAAACGGAGAGCTGGAGTCACCCCCATATGCGCCATCGGCGTCGTATGGGCGATGGTGTAGTAGACGAGCACGGCGCCGGCCAGATTGACCGCGGCGAAGAAGTAGAAATTCGACGCCAGGCCGAAGTGGTCGGCCACCGCCGCCGAGATCAGGCGGCCGACGAGATTGCTCCCGACGTTGCCGGTGATGTAGGCGGCGAACGCGCCGTCGGCATCGGATTCGCTGCACTCTTCGCCGAGATAGGCAAGCGTCAGCGTGAACGCCGAGGCCATGCACAGTCCTTGCGTGATGCGCAGGATCATGAACACCGTGAGGTTCGGCGCGACCGCCAGCAGTGCGGTGGGGATCGACAGCGCGACAAGACTGACCAGGATGCCCGACCGGCGGTCGATATGCTTGCTAAACAGCGAGACGACCAGCCCGGCGACGGCCATGCCCATCGTACATGAATTGACGGCAAACCCCATCGCCGCCGGCGTCACCCCGTAGGCGCGGGTGAGCGAGGGAAGAATCGCTTGCGTCGCGAACAGATCGACCACGGTCAGAAACGCGGTCATACCGATCACGATCGTACGCAGGAGAGTTCCCGAAGAGTGATCGTGCATCATCTCCATCGGAGCGGCTTGCATTGTCGATGCGGGCTGCGCCATGGCGGCTCCTCCTTTGCTGTAGGCAAGGTCTCGCCCTCGCGAGACCGGATGAGGCAGCATTGGTCGAATGCCGTCGTGCAAGGAAATGCCGAATGGCTCTCGACTCCATGCGCAGCCGCTATTGTCGACAAATGCGCGCGGGCGGTTCCGGCTCAGCCGGCGCCGGACGCCCGTTCGCTGGTTTCGCGCGCCGACATCGGCGATGCTTCGCGCTGCCACGGCCAACGCCCTTCGATCTCCAGCACCAGCGTCCAGCTCAGGAAGGTGCGCACTATCACCAGGCCGGCCAGCAGGGCGAGGCTCATGGCCGTCAGCTCGTGCGCGATGGTCTTGACGATATCGGCCGCCACCAGGACTTCGAGCCCGAGCAGCAAGGAACGGCCGATCATGATCTTGTAGGCGCCGGAATCCGCTTCCGCCATCGACCTGTGCAGATGCCGAGAGGTGGACCACGCAATGCCGATGACGATGATGAGCACGCCAAAAACCTCGATGCCATTGCCGACAAGCCGGATGGCTTGATCGCCCGCGGCTTCGATGCTCCGCAACGCTGTTGCTTCGTTGACGTCGATCGGCATGGCGGTCGTCCGCGCCGCGCACGGCGGCCGCGTCCCACCTGCTGCCAGGCGGGACGCGTGTCGGTGGCCCGTGAAACTATCGGGCTTTCACGCTTGATGTGATCGACTCGACGACGTTCGAGGCCATCTTGAACTGGGCTTCACGATTGGCGATGCCGTGCCGCCGCGCGATCCAGCCGAAGTCGCTGTAGGCGAGCCACACTTCGCCGTTCTCGTTCTCGTACACCAGGAGCCGCACCGGCCAGTCGAGGCCGGCGGCTGCGTTCGCGGTGATGAACTGCGTGCCGAGCGGCGGGTTGCCGAAGACCAGCAGCACCGAAGGCCGCAGCTCGATACCGGCATCGGCCGCGAGCTTCGCCTGATCGATCTCGTCGAAGAACTTGATGCCTTTGCCGGCGATGTCGGCCTTAAGGCGTTCGATTGTCTGGCCGAGGGGAAACGCGCTCTTCACCTTGACGATCCCGTCGTCGCCCGCGAACGAAGGCGATGAGGTCATCAGAGCAAAGGCGACGAAGGCACTCGAGCAAAGCTGAATGAGGCGCGCGAACATGGCTTGGTTCTCCTCGCTGCGGATTGACGTGGATTTTGCACGCCTGGCGAAGATGAACCGCGGCAGCGCCGAACTTAAATGCCGAATAGCTTCGGTCTCGATAGCGCCGCGCTATAGCCGCTCGCCGGCGAGCACGGTCAAGGCTCGCGCGCTTCGCCTCCGGGGCCCTCCATAGCAGAACACTATCGCGCCCTTAGCCAATCGGCATTGGCGGTGCTTGCGGCTGCTCCCGCATAGTGACGGCGAAAATTGGCAACCGGAAGCATCGAGGGCTTCCGCAGAGAGGAGTCAGGCCGTGAACATCGCCGTCAGGTCCGATAATGTCGCCGCCGGGAAATTGCTGGCCGGCCGCGTGTCTCTCGTCACCGGGTCCACTAGCGGGATTGGATTGGGCATCGCCCACGCCCTGGCCGCGGCAGGCTCCGCCATCGTGCTCAACGGGTTTGGCAAGCCCGAAGCCATAGCCGAGGCGCAGTCGCAGATCGCGGAGCTCAACGTCCGCGTCTCCTATTCCGCGGCCGACATGTCCAAGCCGGAGTCGATCCGCGAGATGATCGAAACGACACTCGCGTCCTTCGGGCGGCTCGACATCCTCGTCAACAATGCCGGCATTCAGCACGTCGCGCCATTGCAGGACTTCCCGCCGGAGAAGTGGGAAGCGATCCTCGCGATCAATCTGTCGTCGGCGTTCCATACCAGCCGGCTGGCGCTTCCCTCGATGCTCGCCAACAAGTGGGGCCGGATCATCAACGTCGCGTCCGCGCACGGCCTGGTGGGTTCGCCGTTCAAATCGGCCTATGTCGCCGCCAAGCACGGCATCGTCGGCCTCACCAAGGTGATCGCGCTCGAGACCGCCGAGCACGGCATCACCTGCAACGCGGTATGTCCCGGTTACGTCTACACGCCGCTTGTCGAAGCGCAGATCGACGGACAGGCCAAGGCGCACGGTATTCCGCGCGAGCAGGTCATCCGCGACGTGCTGCTCGCGCAGCAGCCGAACAAGCGCTTCGCGACGGTCGAGGAGCTGGGCGCGCTCGCGGTGTTCCTGTCGAGCGATGCCGCGGCTTCCATCACCGGCGTGGCGCTGCCCGTCGATGGCGGCTGGACCGCGCACTGACCGCCGAAGGTTAACCGCCAATCCGGCTCCTGGCCGTAAGCCATTCTGGACACGAGGAGAGCGACATGTCTCTGACATCCGCGAAGCAAGCGGTCGACGAGTTCAGGCAGAAAAACGATGGAAAGGTCGTGCTTGTCCTTCAGGGCGGCGGCGCGCTGGGAGCCTATCAGGTCGGGGTCTATCAGGCCCTGCATGAGGCCGGGGTCGAGCCCGACTGGATCATCGGAACGTCGATCGGCGCGATCAACGCCGCCCTCATCGCCGGAAGCAAGTCGTCCGATCGGCTCACAAAGCTCGACGCGTTCTGGAAAAGGATGCAGCGCTCCGCCGCCGGGCCGCTCGCAGCCGCGTGGCCGCAGCTCGTTGACGCATGGACCAGCTGGTCGACGCTCGTCGACGGCATCCCGGGATTTTTCACGCCCAACTTGCGGGCGGTGTGGGGCGTGAACATGCCGCTCGGGGCCCGCGCCGCCGCCTTCTATTCAACGGCGGCGTTGCGCGAAACGCTCACGGAGCTGGTCGATTTCTCGATCCTCAACGCCGGCTCGCCGCGGCTCACGGTCGGCGCCGCGAACGTCGAGACCAGCATGATGCATTATTTCGACAGCCGGCGATCGCGGATTACAGCCGAAGAGATCATGGCGTCCGGAGCGCTGCCTCCGGCGTTCCCGGCGATCGCCATCGGCGGACAGTACTACTGGGACGGCGGCATTCTCTCCAACACGCCGACCGAGGTGATTTTCGACGACATTCCGCGGCGCAACTCCCTCATCTTCGCCGTGCATCTCTGGAATCCGAACGGTCCCGTGCCGCAATCGGTCTGGGACGTACTGCACAGGCAGAAGGACATTCAATACTCGAGCCGGATCGCCAGCCATATCGTCAGGCAACAGCAGACCCATCGGTTGCGCCACGTCATCAGCCAGCTGGTGCGGCAAATCCCGCCCGAGCAGCGCAACAGCGAAACGGTGCAGGAGCTTGCCGGTTACGGCTGCAAGACGCAGATGCACGTGGTGCGGCTGCTGGCCCCGCGCATCGAGAACGAAAACCACACCAAGGATGTCGATTTCAGCCCCTCGGGGATCGGTATGCGGCGGAAGGCCGGTTACGACGCCGCCGCGCGTGCGCTGCAGCAGGCCGCTTGGCTCGGGGAGTTCGATCCGATCGAAGGCATCATCCTCCACGAGACGGTCGCGGAGCTGCCGCTCGCAGCCGAGTGAACCGGTTCCCATCGCAAAAGGCAAACCGCGAACCCGCGCAACCCAAGGCGCTCACCATGCCGACATATGACGCCATCATCATCGGGACCGGACAATCCGGCCCGTCGCTTGCGCGGCGCCTCGCCGCCGCCGGACAGAAGGTCGCCGTGATCGAGCGCAAGGACTTCGGCGGCACCTGCGTGAACACCGGATGTACGCCCACCAAGACCATGGTGGCGAGCGCTTACGCCGCGCACATGGCACGCCGCGCCGGCGACTTCGGGGTGACGATCCGCGGCCCTGTCGGCGTCGACATGGCGGCGGTAAAGGCCCGCAAAGACGCGGTCGCCGGCGCTTCGCGCCGCGCCGTAGAGCGATCGCTGCGGACTCTCGGTGGCTGCACCGTCTATGACGGCCACGCCTGCTTCACTGGCCCTGGCACGGTCGCGGTCGGCGACGCCGAACTCGGCGCCGAGCGCATATTCATCAACGTCGGCGGCCGGGCGCTGGTGCCGCCGATTCCCGGCCTGGACCAGATTCCATACTTCACCAACAGCTCGATCATGGACGTCGATTATCTGCCGACCCACCTCATCATTCTCGGCGGCAGCTATATCGGCCTTGAGTTCGCGCAGACCTTTCGCCGCTTCGGCAGCGAAGTGACGGTGATCGAATTGGCGCCGCGCCTGATCCCGCGCGAGGACGAGGATGTTTCCGCCTCCATCGCGCGGTTTCTCGACGAGGAAGGCATCAACATCGAGATCGGCAGCAAAGTCATCGGCGTGGAGCGGCGGGGCAACTGCATTGCAGTGAAGACCGCCGCGAACGGGACCATGTCGCAGACGCTCGGCACTCATCTGCTGCTCGCGATCGGTCGCCGGCCCAACACCGACGACCTCGGCCTCGACAAGGCCGGCGTGGCCACGGACGCGCGCGGCTACATCAAGGTCGATGATCAGTTGCGCACCAGCGTGCCGGGCATCTGGGCGCTGGGCGATTGTAACGGGCGCGGCGCGTTCACCCACACCTCCTACAACGACTTCGAGATCGTCGCCGCGAACCTCCTCGATAACGAACAGCGGCGGGTGACCGATCGCATCACCGCCTATGCGCTCTACACCGATCCGCCGCTCGGCCGTGTCGGCATGACGGAAGCCGAGGTGCGCGAGAGCGGCCGGCCGGCATTGATCGCCACGATGCAAATGGAAGACGTGAGCCGCGCCTATGAAAGGGGCGAAACCAAGGGGTTCATGAAGGTTCTCGTGGACCAGGAGACGAAGCAGATCCTCGGCGCGTCTTTTCTCGGGCTGTCCGGCGACGAGGTCGTGCACTGCGTCCTCGCCCTGATGTACGCCAAGGCACCCTATACCGTGATGCAGCGCGCGGTGCACATTCACCCGACGGTGTCGGAATTCATCCCCACCATGCTGGGTGATCTCAAACCGCTGTAGGAAGGCGCCGCGCGCGCCGCTTTGATGCGGCATCCGCCGTCAATGGTCGACCGAAGTTCGCTCAAACAAAATTCTTCAACCGGATGTACAGTGCTGGGCGGCTGGCTATTTATTGGGTGTATCGCCAACAAACCGCGAGCCGTTAAGTTGCGCCAGGGTTCTCGCCGCTTCCGATAGCCATTCCAATTGGTATGGATCGAGCTTGCCTTCGTTTTTCAAATTTTCCAAGCATCTCACGACCTGCTCGAATCGCCCGACTGTATTGTCGCCCATGAACGCCAACTTCCAGTTCGACACTGTCATGGCAAGCTGTCTGTCGCGATTGTTGGGCTCGCGGAAGGCAAGCTCCTCAGCGATTGCGAAAAATTTCAGATACGCTTCGATTGCTGCCGCCGTCTCGCCGCGGGCGAGAAACTCATCGCCGAGGATTTCGAAGGTATCGGCCAATTCGGCCTGCCATGTGACAGTGCATGGCCCGCGGTAGGTGCGCCGGAAGTTGATTTGAGGATGGATACGATCGGACCATGGCGAACGATGCCGATTGGACCAAGGCTCGGACCTAAGCGTGCTCCGCCGTCGCCACATCGCCCGAATGCCCGCGGCCGAAATTTCGACGCCAAAGCGTTCAGCGCGGGCGCCCTGACCCGAAGCTTGGGGGGTCCGACTAAGATGATGCCTTGACACAAACTTTCACGTCGATCGGGCACTGCGTCAGGAGCTATGCCCATCCGGCCAAATCGCGCCGCGCTATCCGGCCCTACGACGATTTAAAATTTACCATACCAATGCCGATCGCGGCAACTACGCTGTTGGCCAGCCACGTTTGGCGCGTCATACTCTGCAAGAATCCGTAAAGTTGGAGGGGCGAGCGACGTCACCGATCTCCTCTTTCAAGACATCGGTCCCCCCATTTATGAGATTTTTGTGTTGCATCCAGCTTCACCGGATCCCGAGGTGCCACAAGAATAATTGTTCCGTGAGCGATCGAAATCGGGCCAGAGCACCCCCGCTTTCCATTCCGACCAAAGGCATGAATCGCGCCGGGCGGCATCATCAACCCACCACGGCTATTCGCGAGAGATGCCTATACCCTGATTTTACTACCGCTTTCGCTGGTCGGGGGCGAGGAGCTATCACGACCAATTCAGAGCGAATTTGCTCTACGGCCGCTACTACTATAACGTGTACGGCGACCCCAAAAATTGCGATGATGCAGCTCGTATTCGTCAAAGAGAATAGAAGGGCATTCCATGCTCAGCCAGTCGCAGGCAGAATTTACCGAACGTAATCACTGCATCAATTGCAATTCAACGCGCTTATCCGAAATATCTCATGGCCGGTTTATGGACCCGCCACTGCGGGATTTCCTCGAAGCCGATCCATGGGGCGAAAGCCCCGTGCCGTATCTACAAGACGCCGAATGGGTGCTAGTTCGATGTTCGGAATGCCAGCAGTTGTTTCACAAGCGGATATTGAATGCAGCATGGAACGAGCAGCGATTCACGACTTGGATGAGTGCAGATGCGATCGCAAAATTTGAGGATGAGCGGGGATGGACATCTTTCTCTAGCAAATTCGATCGCGCACGCAGACACGTTGAACACGTCCTTCGTATTGAAAAGTTCACGCGGTTAATTCGCGGCGACCGGCCGGTTCGGCTCCTCGACTTCGGATGTGGCTTTGGCGATTTCGTTTGCGCCTGTGAACGATTTGGCTTCGACGCCGTCGGAGTGGATCGTGCTAAGCCGCGTATCGCGAGCGCAGTCGTAAGGATTTATTCTTCACTGGATGATTTGGATGAGACTGAACCCTTCCATGTTGTTACTCTATTTGAAGTCCTCGAACATCTCGACGAACCCGCCAGCGTACTAAAACAGTTGTCCGGACGATCAGTCTCTGGTGGTCTTTTGATCCTTGAAACGCCAGACTGTAAAGGTGTGACCGACCTCAAGAGCCGTACGGACTACGATCTGATTCATCCGCTGGAACACATCAATGCGTTTACGCATGAGACTCTGATATCCATTGCCGAGCGACACGGGTTCCGCCACATCAAGAACCGCGGTCCTGCTCACGTAACCGCTGAACGAATTCGAGTTCTCAAGCTACGGCGAGGCAAAACATTTGCTTGGTCGAGACGGAACTACCACGCAGCTTTACTTTCGTAAAATCTGACTTTGTTTGTGGTTATCTCGCTGCCAACCGTTTCGCTCTATTCGCTTCTGGCCACGGTTCTAGCTCCACTGCGCACTATTGCGACGTGGTCCGATCCGTTCTGATCCACTTGATATGCGACTTGTTGGACAAAATAAAACGATAGAGACCGATTTTTACGAGGACATAACGCGCAATTGAGGATAGTGCGCGAAGCGGCACGACATCGCGACCGCAAGTCAGCCAAGCGAGGCCGCCCGCTAACGCGAACGCCGCAAGACTCCCTGCGCTCAGCGTCGCGGCGATCCATGAAGAACTCAAGAACGCGTACAATAGAGTAGTTGCAAAAGTTCCGACTATCAGAAGAGCGAGAAACGATAGTGGTGGAACAGCTAGGTCAAGCGCAAGCGCCAAAAGCCTCCAATTTCTAGCTGAAACTGCCTTGTTGAGTAATGACGGGACTGCGGTCAAAATTAGTCCGAGATGCCCTCCTTCCCATCGCTCCCGCTGGGTGCGTGCGCCGGTCGCGGAGGCAGCGAATTCGCTGGTGACCTCGGCGGATGGGCAGAAGAGCGGAGCATAGCCCATTGACGCTAAATCGAGGCCGAGCTTGAGGTCCTCAACAACGAAGTCATTGGCGAGATTCACGGAGCGAATAACGTTCCAAGGAAACGCCATACCGGAGCCCATCAATTGACACGGCAGATGCAGCGCCCGGAGCCCTAGCGGGCGCAGCCAGTTCTTCACCCGCCAGGCAAACTCGGCGACCTGATAACCCATCGGGGCCCCGGCCGGAGCTCTCATCAAATACGAGGCCTGAACCGGACCATGATAAGCGACACTAGTACTTGCCAACTCATCAAGCGCGTTGTCTCCAATCCTACAATCGGCGTCTATAAATATGACTACCTCGGGTGGATCCGAATGGAGAGATCGGAGGCCGAAGTCCAAAGCGTAACCTTTGCCAAGTCTTATGATATCGTGACGCTCGACGACTTCGGCGCCGCACTGGGCCGCCACCGCGGCCGTGTCATCCGTGCAATTGTCCGCAACAACAAGGACGCGATCACCCGCTCGCAATTGAGGCGCGACATCACGAAGTGTCGGCAGCAACTTTGTGCTCTCGTTATGCGCTGGCACCAAAATTGCGATGCGCGGTCTGCGTTTGCCGGGTGCGCCAAGCTGAGCAGAACCGGACCCGCGGGGGGACGTTATCGCTGAAACAACTTCAATCAACAGCACCCCGACCGGAACAGCGACAAGGCTGGCGATGATCGTGAATGCAAGAGAGACAACAGTCTCCATCTCGATCCTTACGGGGGCGCTATCGTCTCGTTGAGCCCAGCGTAACCGTACATTTTCCATTTCGGGAAATCAATAAAAAGCCCACTATTGGCCAAATATTCGGCCGCACTCTTAACATCCGACCCCTCTTGGCAATGCCAAGTGGTAAGGCGCTTAGAGGGGTATGCAATGAAATGAAACCGTCTAGACCGTCTGACCTGCGCAGATTTTCGGACCATCGCTAGACAGTGCCTATTTGCAGTCAGGCCGATGTTTGGATCCCCGGGAACCAGGCTCTCTCGCGGAGGAGGCCGGCGCCGCCATCGCGACTCAGAAGCATTATCGGTTGGCTTTTACTCCCATTTGCTGGCGTCCACCAAGGGGACCAGTTCACACCGCGGAAGCTCGATTCCCGGGCTTGTGCGAACGGCGTCACGCTGGACGTCAGCCGTCCAACGTGAGACGGTCGAACATTGGCACTCATCATGCCCGCCGACCCGCTTGCAGTCTGGCAGTTCCCGTGTCTCTTTGTTCTTTTCACCGATCGAGGCGGACGGACATGATATAGTTTAGGAGGGAAATTGCTCCTCCACCACTGCTTTGAGCGTGGTCCGCGTTGGAGCCAACCCGGCCCGAGGCGGCTTATGGCCGCGGGCGAACCACGCTTCAATGCAAAGTCTTGACCGGCCGGATCCGTGAACATTGGGTTGCCGAATATTGTTCTTGTCCCATTGATCGCGTAGATATTGACGCGATCAATGGGATCCCCGCCACTTTCGATCGGCGAATCAACTGCGTTGGCGCCATCAATTAGGTTGTCGATGATTTGAATATTTTTCTCATGAGCGACCTTCCTCCACGATCCAGGTCCATGCGAGAGCAATTCGCTGTAGCCGACCTGAAAGCCCCGATTTTGGCTGAAGATATTGTTGGCGATAAAGATATCGCGCACGCTTGTAGAATAGAGGTATAGTCCGCCCGTCATCCAGTAGTACCTTTGATCGACCTTTGGCGTGCCGTAGCCATTGTGGAAAAATACGTTGTGACGAATCTCGATTCTCCGACGCAGGCGATCAACGCCCCACCGCGAAAAATACAATCCTGTACCGTCGTTGTTGAAGATCAGATTGTCGTGAATACTAACGCTTGCAACAGACTCTCCATTCTCGACCGACAATATCACGCCGGCCATGTGGCAGTTGTGAACAACATTTGAGGAGATTTCGATGCCGCTGACCTCGCCGAACCACGCATCGAGATAGATGCCTTGGCGTTGTACGTTCTCAACAAGATTATGATGCACTATTCCCCGCTTGCTCGTCTCCTTGATGTCGATACCCTCTTTGTCGCTGTCATAGACATGGTTGTATGCAACCTCGAAGTCGACAGCGCCCCCGATGCTGAGCGCTTCGTGTGGCGCTTCACCGTGCTTCGGAATATCAGCGGAGGCCGAAGCCCAAGTCGTCGCTTTTGTTATTTTGTTTCCTAGTATGCGGATGTGCTGCGTTAGTTTGTCACTATGAGTGGTATCCCAGACAGCGATCCCGGACGAGAACGTCCCTTCAGTTGAGTTATTTATTAGTTCGATGTCATGGCTATCTCGTACGGTGATGCCGGCCCCGTGCGAATTTATAATAGTTAGGTTGACTACTCGGATGTATGCGACGTTCTGGATTTGGAATACCCCATTATACAGCCCACCCTGAAGTAACGCCGAGCGCGGAACGTGCTGGGCGTCGAGTATCGCTTTTTCACCGGGACATCCCATGAACGTAATCCATCTGGCTGGGCGTCCCGAATTGCGCGGCCTCACTTGGGCTGAAAGCGCGTAGCGGCCGCCGTGGACCAAGACCAAATCGCCGGCTTTGGCTTTCTCAGCGGCATGATTGATCGTTGCCCAAGGCTGATTGGCGGTTCCGGGACCCTCGTCGCTTCCATTTGGT
>Ga0335081_10013714_pt1 | contig 13097 bp, 10 predicted proteins | sample Lox_Sample_35_FD_206713 | JGI IMG/M metagenome (GOLD analysis project Ga0335081, IMG submission 206713) | Soil microbial communities from Loxahatchee National Wildlife Refuge, Florida, United States - Lox_Sample_3.5 | ecosystem: Environmental > Terrestrial > Soil > Wetlands | place: USA...
GGCTGTTGGTGAACTCCGGGAGCGAGTTGAACCCCCATGGCGTTGACCTGCAGTAACGCTAGCCACGTATGAAGGCCAGAAAGCATCGCCGCAGGTCAGGGCTGGAGGATACGTGTCCGAGGGGGGATCGACCCCGTATCCCCACATTGCTCTATAAGCTACGGTGCCGAGATCGATCTCCAGCGGACCGACGGGCCGCAGGCTCTCTGACATGCAGAAACGGCGCGTGCCGCCTAGGGCAGTTGCTGGTCGAGAGTCACTCAGGGGCCAGAACCAGGTTTGACGGCCCGCCAAACCGACTTGAACCCCCTTGGTGTGGTGAACGGCCGCGGTGCGGCGTGCTGCTGGCGAATCGCCAGCCTGTGCACTGGACCGGGCGTCGGCTTCTGCGAAGCTTCCAAGAGTTTCAATCACGCAAAGTGATCGATCACGTCCTCGTTAACCGGGTCAATGCGCGCAGAACGCCGAATCGGTATTCCAGGACGGTCAGGGTGAAGGCATTGAGCATGGCGTCCATATCAGCCGGTTCGGTGAACAGGCCCGGCGTGTTTCTTCTGTGCCGCGGGCCGGTTGTCTGGCCGTCCTAGCTTCAGCGGAGGATCTCGGTCAGGGGGGACCCAGGCGTTGGTGCTGGTGAGGACTAGGACGGCAGCGGCGGATACGGCGGTTTCCAGGCTGAGGACCGGCCGGGGCTGGAAGGGGATGAGGGCCGCGCGCGAGACGACGACGATGAGCGCCAGGCCGACGATCGTCGTGGCCGCCCGCGGTCATGCCGCTGATGCCGAGGATCGTTTTTATGTTGACGGATATGGCCACGATGATCAGCCCGGCCAGCGCGGCCCCGGCGCCGGCTGTCGCGGTGAAGAACCCGGCCCGCTGCTGGATGATCACGGGCGTAGCGTTGAAGCCGGGCTGAGGACCTGGTCGAGCCAGTTGAAGGCGACCTGGTGGAACAGGGTGCGGGCGCCGGATTCGCAATGTGCCCCGGCGCCGTCCGCCGACTTGAACTGGACGTACTGCTTGGGGCAGGTCAGGGCGTCATACAGCTGCGGCGCGTCGGTGCTGAGGTCGTCGTCTTCGGCGGAGCAGACGAAGGTGGGGCAGACGATGTCGTGCTCGCGGCCCTTCAGCGAGTACTGCGGGGCCATCCGGAAGTACTCCAGCGGGTCGTCCAGACCGTGGACCAGGAGGTTGCGGCGCAGTGCCCACCCGGCGGTCGGCTTGTTCATCACCGAGCGGACCAGACGGTCGAGCAGTGCCAGCAGCCGGGGGTTGCGGTCCGGGAGCTGGCGAGCCAGGAAGCCGGGCAGGCGGCGGGCGGTCGCGTCGAACAGGTCATAGGGGCCGCAGTCCGAGATACACGCTGCCAGGCGGTGCTCGGCGGTGGCGGCGCGGGGCGCCAGGTAGCCGCCGAAGCTGAGGCCGGTCAGCGCGATCCGCTCCGGGTCAGTGTCCGGCCGGTTCAGGAGGAAGTCGACCACGGGGGTGATGACGCTTTCCCAGTCGGGGCGGAACGGGATCCCGCGGTCGATGATCATGGCGCCCTGGCCGGGCCCGTCGAAGGTCAGCACGTTGTAGCCGCGCTCGAGGGCGGCGGCGCCGTTGGTGAAATACAGCTCCTCCGCCGTGCCGTCGTAACCGTTCGTCAGGATCACCGTGGCGCGCCGGGCCGGGTCCGCTGCGGCGCGGAAGAAGTAGCCAGGCAGGGACGAGGCCTGGTACGGGATCTGCACGATCTCCGGCGGCACTGCGAGCAGCGCCGCGCCGCGGCGGAAGCTGTCCACTTCCCGCCGGTGCGCTTCGGCTAGCCGCGGGCCGAGCGGGGCGCGCATCGCGAAGATACCCGCGGTGCGGAAGTAGTTCGCGGCCCGGAAGAACCCGCTGCGGGCGCTCGCGGTGCGGCCGGCCGCCTCGCTCGCCTCCGCCTGCCCGTACAGGCGCGCCGCTGCCGCCGCCCAGGTGTCATGCCAGGCGTCCAGGCCGGTTCCGGGGATCCGGCCGGCCACGGCCAGGCACTCGGCGGCGTCGGCGCCGCCGTAAGGGGCGTAGCCCATTGCCCGTAGCAGCTGCGCTTGGAACAGCTCGTCTTTCATCAGCGTCACCGGCACTGCGGCCTTCCAGTGGCTATACATGCGTTTACCAAAGCGCGTGCCTTACACCCTAGATCCTCGGTTAACACTTGTAAAGTGAAGGCGTGGGAACCGCGTCACGCACCCAGAACCCGCGCGGCAGCGGGCAGCGCCTGGCCGACGAGATCACCGCGGCCGCGATCGCCCTCGTCGACGAGACGAACGACCCGGCCGCCCTCACCCTGCGCGGCATCGCCCGCCGGGCGGGCATCACCGCGCCCGCCATCTACGCGCACTTTCCCGACCTCGCCGCGGTCATCGCCGGCCTGCTCGCCACCAGCTTCGACCAGCTGCAAAACATGGTGCAGGACGCCAGGGACGGCCAGGACGACCCGGCCCGCGCGCTGGTCGGCGCAGGCCTGGCCTACGCCAGGTTCGGCTGGGAGCACCCAGCCCGCTACCGGCTCATGTTCGCGGCCGGCGGCTACGCCCCCGACGCCGTCGCCACCTTCGTCCTGGTCAAAGAGGCCATCGTGAACTGCGTCCAGGCCGGGATCAGCGCCAGCGATGACCCGCACACCGACACCTGGCTGCTCTGGGCTGCCCTGCATGGCGTGGCCACCCTGGAAAAGCCCGCCCGGCCTGATTACTTGCGCCTAGGCCCGCTGGACCGCCCGGCCATGCTGGAAACCCTCATCCGCCGAATCGCCCGCCTGGACTGAGCCGGAGACGACGAACGCTCGGGCCGCACCCGGCGGCACACTACCGCAACAGAACGACCGCTTCAGTGCGGCTCGGACGGCACGTCAGCCGACCGAGGTCTAGTGCCAGATCGGCGGCTCGGCGCAGGGGTCAGACGGAGTCCTTGTCAGAACTGCCTGGCTTCCCGATTGCCTGGACTGAGGTTTTCCATGGTTTGCGGTTGATGTCAATCCCGCATTCCCTAAGTGAGTGTTTGAGTAAGCCACTTGGCTGAGGCTGCCGGTGAGCTTGGGGTGCTGGGTGGCGTGTCGTTCCGCGCAGATGACGAGCGCGGGCCCCAAGATCCCTGATTTGTGACGATCAAGAAGATGGTGGGGCCCGCGCGTGCCCACCCTACGCGGCCAGCCCGGCCCGGCCGGCGGTATCCATCTGACCTGTCCGATGCGGAGTGGGCGGTGATCGGGCCGCTGCTGCCCGGCCGGTCCCGGCGGGCCGGCCACCAGTGCACTCACGCCGGGTCATCGTGAACGCGATCTTGTATGTGAACCGGACCGGGTGCGCCTGGCGCTACCTGCCCACAGACTTCCCGCCCTGGCGCACCGTCTACGGCTACTTCGCCGCCTGGCGCGACAATGGCGTCTTGCAGCAGCTCCACGACCGGTTACGCGACGCCGCGCGGGCCGCCGCCGGGCGGGACCCGCAGCCCACCGCCGCGGTGATCGATTCCCAGTCGGTGCGGGCGGCGGACACGGTGCCCCGAGCCTCCCGGGGCTGGGACAACGCCAAGAAGGTCAACGGCCGCAAGCGGCACATCGCGGTGGACAGCGCCGGCCTGGTCCTGGCCGTCGTGGTCACCGCCGCCTGCGTCCAGGACCGCGACGCCGCGAAGCCGCTGCTGTGGAACCTGGCCCGCGCCTGCACCCGCATCCGCCTGGCCTGGGCCGACGCCGGCTACGCCGGCAAGCTGGTGGCCTGGGCCAAGACGAACCTCAAGCTCACCGTCGAGATCGTCCGCAAGCGCGACGCCCATGCCTTCGAAGTCCTGCCCCGCCGCTGGGTCGTCGAACGCACACTGGCCTGGCTCACCACCCACCGCCGCTGCGCCCGCGACTACGAACGCCTGCCCGCCAGCCACGAAGCCATGATCCTGTGGGCCATGATCGCCCTCATGACCCAGCGCCTCGCCCACACGCCCGATTAATCACACACTCACTAAGAAAGGCCCGATCCTCTGGCCCCAGCCTCGGCCCGTGTGGCTGGCCAAAGACCTTGAGATCGGCTTTCAGCTGGGTCCGCAGCAGGGACAGCTGGCGCTGGACCAGGAGCCCGTGCTCCCGGTCCAGCTCTTCGCCGGCCAGCCGCTGCAGACGCCGTCGCGACTCTTCCGGCACCAGCGCTCCGACGGAACTGATCAGATTGTCCTTGGTCTTGAGGTACATGCTGCGGCTGCTGTCAGCCAGCAGCATCCCGTCTCCGTTGCTGTAGTACCAGTCGGCGAGCTTCTTCTCCAGCCGCCATCGTCCTGCCTGGTCCAGCGGCCCATCGAAAGGGCTGGCCGGCCGCATCAAAGCCCACAACCGTTCATAGGCGGCCAGTCGCCGTTCCGCGATCCGCAGTTCCCTGTCTTTGCTGATGCTGCGTGCGGCTACGAACCCCGCGACCCCGAGGGCGAGCGCCACGGCCACCGATGCCCAGTCAGCTGCCCCTGCCACCTGCAGCTCCCTCCAAGCGCGGATGCCATCCAGCCTCCTCAGTGGCGGGCGGACGGCGTGACCGGCGTTCAGAATGGCTCTACCGACAGTGAGCACGCAAGTCCCGTCCATGGCCGGGCAGCCTGACCATGTGCGCGCCTGGATCACCGACACCCGCGACCATCGTAGACACCATTGCTACTTCTGCCGACAGCGGCGAACGGCGGCTATCGCCCGCCCATACGGTGGGCGGCGCAAGACCTACGGTCTGTGACGGGCGGATGGTGGCGCCTCGCACCACATCGCCGATTAGGCACGGTTGGCGCCTTCGAAAAGGCCCAGCGCAGAATATCCGTTCCTGCGCGCGGTGTTAAACGGGGTGGGTGCCGTTTCGTGCCCCGGCGGCTACCGACTGCGTGGCTGCGGCGCCTGGGACGGATCTTCCAGCAGCGGAGGCCTGCTGCATACATTGTTGGGTGGTTCCTGGACGTTGAAAGGCGGCGCCGGAGCCGACCGGTGCCGCCCTCCCCTTTCGATGACGGCGCCGCCGGCGTCTCTTGCCCTGTCGCGGTGCTATGCGTCGCGGTTGGGTTTCATGTCGACACCAAGCTTTTTATGCAGGGGGTTGATACTCACCCGAACCGGCTGATCCGCACCGCTGCTCCACGCTGGTTCCTGGCCTAGCCTGGGCTAGGCCAGCAGCAGGCCGCCGTCTACGGTGAGGACGGTGCCGGTGACGTAGTCGTTCTCCATCAGGTACAGGTGGGCGGCGGCGATCTGGCCGGGATCGCCGACGGTCTTGGTCAGTGTCCGCCCGGCCACAGACGCGAACGCTGCTTCCCGCTGCGGCTCGGGCAGCCGGTCCCACAGCGGCGTGCGGAACGCCCCCGCCCGGACCGCGTTGACCCGGACCGGGGCCAGCTCGACGGCCAGGCCCCGGGTCAGGCCCTCGCCCGCCGCCGCGCTGGCCGCCGCCAGCGCGGCGCCCGGCGCCGGGCGGGCACTGACCGTCCCCGTGGTGAGCGACACCGACCCGCCCGGCCGTATCCGCGGCGCCGCGTACTTGACCGCGGTGATCTCTCCCCAGAGCCGTACCTCGAAGCCTTGGCGGGCCTCGCTGAGCGGCAAGTCCGCCAGCGGCCGGGGCGTGAAAGCGTCGCCGGCGGTGTAGACGAGGTGGTCCAGCGACCCGAGCCGGTCGAACAAATCGGCGACCGACGCCTCGTCGCGGGTGTCGATAACCTCCGCGTCGCAGGTGCCGGGCAGTTCGGCCAGGGCGGCGTCCAGCCGGCCCTTGCTGCTCGATGCGATCGTGACGACCGCGCCCGCCGCCGCCGCGGCGCGGGCCGTCGCCAGCCCCATGCCGGAACTGCCGCCGATGATGACAACGCGCTGGTTGGCCAGGGACATGCGGGCTCCTCCTAGTGATGACTCATTGAGACATCACTATAACCACTATGACTCAGTGAGTCATCACGGATAGGGTAAGTACGTGGCCCGATGGGAACCGCAAACCGCCGAACGGCTGCGCACGGCCGCGCTCGAGCTGTTCCTGGAGCACGGGTACGACAGCGTGACGGTCGCGCAGATCACCGAGCGGGCCGGGCTCACCCGCCGGACGTTCTCCCGCTACTTCGCCGACAAGCGGGACGTGCTGTTCGCCGGGTCGGAGCGGCTCCCGCCCGCCCTCGCCGGCGCGCTGCTGCGGGCGGACCGTTCCCTGCCACCCTTCGCGGCCCTGGTGCGGGCCATCACCGAGGTCGGCGAGCAGCTGCCCGGCCAGGCCGCGGCCGCCGCGCAGCGCCGCACGATCGTCCAGCAGAGCACCGAGCTGCGGGAACGCGCGGGAACGAAGTTCGCCGAGGCGACTGACGCGCTGGCTGAGGCACTGCGGCAGCGGGGCACGCCCGCCGCGAGCGCGGCGCTGCTGGCCGAGGTCGGTACGGCCCTGTTCCGGAGCGCGTTCGAGCGCTGGACCGACGAGCCGGGACGGGCCAGTTTCGGCGAGCACGTCCGCACCGCGGCGGCGGAGCTGGCCGCCAGCCTCTCCGCGGCCAAATCGGCCGAGCTGACTCCCTAACTACTTCCCCCTGAAAAACCCGCGTGGCGGTCCGTGATCGCGGGCGGTGTGGTCGACAGGATGGCCTCGACCCCTTGGGCTAGAAGGGATCGAGGCCGTGTTCCGTACCGTAGGCGATCAGCCGTCGTTGTGGGAGTCGTTGCTGCCGGAGGAGGTGCTGCGGCTGCCAGCGGAGCTGGCCCGGGTCGATGGGCTGCTGGATGACCCGGCGTTCTTCGCCCCGTTCGCGGTGCACTTCGACCCGCTGATCGGCCGGCCGTCCACTCCCATGGAGTGCTATCTGCGGTTGATGTTCTTGAAGTTCCGGTACCGGCTGGGCTATGAGAGCCTGTGCGCCGAGGTGGCCGACTCGATCACGTGGCGGCGGTTTTGCCGGATCCCGCTCGATGGCAAGGTCCCGCACCCGGCGACGCTGATGAAGCTGACCAGCCGGTGCGGTGAGGAGGCGGTGGCCGGGCTGAACGAGGCGCTGTGGGCCAAAGCCAGCGCGGCGAAGCTGCTGCGCACCGCGCGGGTCCGCGCGGACACCACGGTCATCCCGGCGAACGTGGCCTACCCGACGGACTCGGGGCTGCTGGCCAAGGCGGTCGGCAAGCTGGTCCGCGCGGCACGGCGGGTGCAGGCGGCAGGCGGGGCCCCGGATACCACGATGACCGACCGGCGGCGGGCCGCAGCGCGGCGGGTGCGGGAGATCGCCGCCAGGCTGCGCAGCCGCGCCAAGCTGGGCCGGGAGGAGACCACTGCGGCGATCCGCCGGGTGACCGGCCAGCTGGCTGACCTGGCCGGGAAGACCGCGGCTCAGGCTGTCGCGGTGCTGCGCAACGGCCGCCGGGCAGTTCCGAAGGCGCTCACCGGCCGGATGCGCGGCCAGCTCCGCCGCGCACTGGAGGAGCTGGCGGTCACCATCCAGCGGACGAGCACGATCATCACACAGACCAGGGTCGCGCTGTCCGGGCAGACCCCGGACAGCGCGACCCGCCTGGTCAGCCTGCATGACCCCGGTGCCCGCCCGATCCGCAAGGGCCGCATCGACCGCCCGGTCGAGTTCGGCTACAAGGCGCAGGTCACCGACAACGATGACGGCATCATTCTCGACTACAACGTCGAGCACGGCGCCGCGCCCGACGGTCCGCAGCTGGCGCCAGCGGTCGAGCGGGTCAGCCGCCGCACGGGGCACGTGCCCCGCGCGGTCACCGCCGACCGCGGCTACGGCCAGGCCGCGGTCGAGCGGGACCTGCACGAACTCGGCGTCCGCATAGTCGCCATCCCCCGCCAGGCCACCACCTCGGCGGCCCGCAAGAAACTCGAGCACAGCCGCGGTTTCCACAAGCTGGTCAAGTGGCGCACCGGCTCCGAAGAACGGATCAGCTATCTCAAGCGAGGCTACGGCTGGGACCGCACCCGCCTGGATGGCAGGCAGGGAGCCGCGATCTGGTGCGGGCACGGGGTCTTCGCCCACAACCTGGCCAAAATCGGAGCCCTGGCCAGCTAACCAGCAAGGACCAGGGCCATCCGCGGCCCTTGCCCGTCCGACCACCCAGTTCCCGCCCTCACCGCGAACCCTTTTTCAGGTCGAAGTAGCTAGGGCCCGGGGCACCGGTGCCGCCTCGGATCTGTCTGTGCGGTGGCTGGGCATCGGCAGCGGGGATCAGCCGGGTGCGGGAGGCAGTTCCTGGCGCAGGGCGGCGGTCAGCGTTGGCACGTCTGGTACGTGGGCCGGGTCGGACAGCACGGTGAGCCACAGGGTGCCGGCGTAGGACAGCGCGGCGAAGGTAACCGGGACATTGCCGGCGGTGTTAGCGATGGGGATGATCGCGCGGAGCGGGGCGCCGGCGAGCGCGAGCGGCTGCGCCGGCCCGCGCAGGTTGGTGACGAAGGTGTGGACCAGCCGCTGGTGGTTGACGAACCAGCGCAGCAGCCCGGCGCGGGCCAGCAGCCGGAACAGCGCGCCAAGCAGTGCCACCGAGGTGCCCTTGGCTGCGGTCTTGCGCTGAGCGGTGATCGCGGCGATCTGGGTGATCCGGCCGTCCAGGCTGCCGGTGGCAGGGAGGGCGACTGGCATCACCCCGACCTGGTTGCCGAGCTGCCCGCTGGTGGCGTGCTGGCGTGCCGAGACCGGCACCGAGACGGTGACGGAGTCCAGCTGCTCGCCGCGGCTGACGAGCAGGGCCCGCAGCGCCCCGGTGACGGCGGCGAGGATCACGTCGTTGACGGTACCCCCGTGATCGTGGCCCAGGTCGCGGATCGCCGTGAGATCTGTGGTGACCGCATCCAGCCGCCGCCGGGGCCCGGTGGGGCGGTTCAGCGATGTCCGGGGCAGCCGACGGGGCGGCCGGGCGCCGCCCAGCTCGGCTAGGCCCTGCCCGATCGTGCGCAAGCTGCCCGCCGGTTGGGCCAGCCGGCGCGCCCGGCCCGCCCAGGCATCGGCGGCCAGCGCCTCCGCCCCGGGCGGGGGCGCCGGGAACGGCACCGCCGCCGGGCCGGCCGGCGGCGGGCCGGGGCTGTCATCGACCAGCTGCGCTAGGACCGCCAGCCCGCCGATCCCGTCGGCCAGCACGTGGTTCATCACGATCACCAGGCCGGTGCCACCGCCGGCGAGGCCGGTGACGAACGTGGCCGACCACAACGGCCGGGACCGGGGCAGCGGCTCACCGAGAACCGACCCAGCTACATCGAGCAGGGCCCGCTGGTCACCGGGCGCCGGGCAGGGCACCCGCCGGACGTGGTGGCACAGGTCAAACGCCGGGTCGTCGGCCCAGAACGGCCGCCCGCACCCGGGCGGCGCCCGGTGCAGCCGCTGCCGCAGCCTGGGCACCGCAGCGATCCGCTCACCCAGCACCCGCCGCGCCTGCTCCACGCTGAAACCTGGCCCGGTGCCCAGCACCAGCACCGCCCCGGCGTGCATCGGCGCGGGCCCGACATCAGCGGCCAGCTGCATCAGATCGGCCGGGCTGGCCCGGTCCACCGGCACCCGCGCGGCCCTGCGCGCGCCCGCCACGCCCAGCGCGGCAGGCGGCAGGGTTCGCCGGACGTGACCGGTCAGCTTGTTCGCCGCGCGCACGACCCGCCTCCTCGCCCCAGCGTAAGTGCTCGATGATTGCCTTGATCGCGGCCAGGTCCTTATCCCAGCTGCGCCGCAACACACGCCGCAGGACCGGTGACAATAGGCGAAATGCCCCGTGCGGGAACAATTCGTTTCTCACGGCCAGCTGGCACCCGCCCGGGAACCCGGTGACCTGACCCCGAAACCGCACGTCCAGCCGGCCCGACGTACTCACCGCCGACCAGCCGCTGGGGCGGTCAAACGCAGTATTCTCGATAATGGCCGTGCCGACGCCTCGGCCGAACCGGACCCGGTACCTGGTGCCGACACCGACCGGCCCGGGCGTCAGCTTCTCGGCCTCCCGCAACTGCGGATTCCACTCCGGCTCCCGCCGCACATCGGTGACGTAGTCGAACACCGCTTCTGCGGGCGCCCCGATGCTGATGCTGTTCTCAACAACGTAGCCAGACCGGCGACGGGCACTGGCCATCACTACCCCCCCTGGCTCATGACGGGAGCCGTATCCCGCTCGTACCACGCTGTTGCCTCCCATATGCCTGCTACCGGCAACGCCCGCGTGCCGACAACCACCGGCCAGTCCCATCCTTGCCATTCCCGCCGCACCCGGCAGGGGCCAATGTCCCGCCGCAACAGATGGAAGGCCCGGATACTGAGCCTGGCGGGCGTCGCCGGAACCACGCAGGCAGGGGCGCCAAGAGCACGGCCGCGCCCCCGGTGTCGGGTTCCAAAACTTGGCCGCATGTCTTGACGTGGGCGTTTACGCGGCCCGCTGATATTGGTTGAGGAGGCCGCCGAGGACGGGGCGGCGCCTGATCCGCGCTTGGCAGAGATCGGCGGCGGGATGGTCGGGCCGCGGCGGGCGGAGATCGCGGCCACGGTGGGGTCGGCGCCCGTTGTAGTGGGCCGCGTACTCAGCCATCACGACGCGCAGGTGGCGTTCGCCGAGGATCAGCATCCGGTCTGTGACCTCCGTCCGGGCGGTGAGCACGAACCGCTCCGCAAAGGCGTTCGCCCGAGGGCTCCGGGGTGGGATCTTCACGGCCTTGATGCCTGCGCCGCTCAGGGCCGCGTCGAAAGAATCAGTGAACTGCCCGGCACGGTCGCGGATCAGGAACTTGAAGTCCGCAGCGCGGTCACCGAGATCCATCAGGAGGTTGCGGATCTGCTGGGTAGTCCACGGGCCGTCCGGGTGAGCGGTGTGCATTCTGGTGAGGACCGATGTGGCTCAGACCGGTTCAGGGTCACGCAGTAGTGCAGGATGTGGCCGGTGAGCCGACGGTCTGAGCGGCCGGGCCGGCGGTCAGGGTGGTATCGCGGGACCGGGGGCTAGGTTGATCCGGTCATATCTGTCGCGCTGGTGGAACGCCACCAGGAACGTCTCCGCGACGAGATCATCGGCGGCCTCCCGGGCCGGTGGTTTGCTGTCGCCCGTTCTTGCCCGGGCGCCGCGCGGACAGTGGCGGCTGCGGACGCCGGGTGGGGGCTTGAGCTTGGAGCGTGAGAGGTGACTGCGGGCTGCGGCAGCATGGTGTGTGTTATCCGCCGCCGAGCTGGATTGCTTTGACGACCAGGAGCAGGACGGAGATGATCAGGTAGCCGCGGAGGACGAGCATGCCGAGCTTGGTTCCTGGTGACCAGGTGACGGGCTTGAGCAGGGCCAGTGGGGGCATCCGCCAGGTGCTGCGCTCCGCGGGCGGCGCTGGGGGCGGAGCTGGCTGGCCGCCGCGCCTGGCCTGGGTGTGTCTCAGCCATGTCCCGGCGGCCAGGACCCCGGCGGCCAGGCCGGCGGCCAGCCACAGCGCCACGGTGCCCGCGTGCAGGTGGGGGAAGGCGGTGGTGACGACGAGTACGCCCGACAGCACGAGCAGGGCGCCGAGGATGAAGCCGGCCAGGATGTTGAGCCAGCGCGGGTTGACCCAGGGGCCGAGTACCTCGCGGTCGTTGCAGAGCAGTAGCAGGAAGACGGTGGCGCTGGGCAGGAGCACGCCGGCCAGTGCCTGGACGCCGGTGGTGATGAGCCCGAGGGGGGCGCCGGGGATGAGCACGATGATGGCGGCCACGATGACCAGCGCGGTGTAGCTGGCGTAGAACTGTCTGGCGTCGCGGAAGCTGCGGTGCAGTGAGTGCTTGATGCCGAAGACGTCGCCGAAGGCGTAGCTGGTGGCCAGGGTGACCGCGGCGGCGCCGATGATGCTGGCGTCCAATAGCACGATGGAGTACAGGGCGCCGAGTACGTACCCGTGGCGGGTGAGGGCGTTGGCGATGCCGAGGGCGTCGGTGAAGTGGCCGGCCAGTGGCGTTCCGCGTACGGCGTAGTCGGCGATCACGATGAGGGCGCCGGCGCCGATGATGACCACGAACGAGCCGAGGACGGTGTCGGCCCGCTCGTAGGCCATGAACCGCGGGGTGATCCGTTTGTCGATGACGTTGGACTGCTGGAAGAACAGCTGCCAGGGCGCGACGGTGGTGCCGACGATCGCGATGATCAGCAGGATCGCGTCGGAGGTGACGCCGCCCTGCACGCCGGGCACCAGCAGGTGGTAGATGCTGGCGTGGTAGGAGGGGTGGGACAGGAACGCCAGCGGGATGAGGACCAGGCTGGTGGCGATGAAGAAGAACATCGCGCGTTCCCAGCGGCGGAAGCTGCCGCTTGCCGTGATGGCCACCAGGATTGCCGCTGCGATCGGGACGGCGATGTATTTGGACACGCCGAAGAAGGACAGGGCCAGCGAGACGCCGATGAACTCGGTGACGATGGTCAGGAAGTTCAGCACGAACAGGTCGCCGACGCTGAACCAGCCCCAGAACCGGCCGAACCGCTCGTTGATCAGCCGGGCGTGCCCGACGCCGGTCACCGCGCCGAGCCGGACGACCATCTCCTGGTTCACGATCAGCACCGGGACGAGCAGCAGCAGGACCCACAGCAGGCTGTAGCCGTAGTTCTGGCCGGCTTGTGAGTAGGTGGACACCCCGCCGGCGTCGTTGTCGCCGACCATAACGATCAGGCCCGGGCCGACGATGGCCAGGAAGGTGATAATGCGGCGGCGCCACCCACTCTGGTGGTCGTCGCTAACCCGGATCCGGCCCAGCGCGCCTTCGATGTCGCCGAGGTGCGCCTGATCGAGCACCGCGCTGGGCCGGGTCAGCACCGCAGCTGCTTCCTGGGCGTTTGCCCGGCCTTGCCCTGGCCGGGGCAACGGCCTGGCGCCGGGGCGCTGCACGGGCTGTGGGCGCTCTTTCGGCCCGGGCGGCCGCTGAGGTCTGGGCTGCTGTCGGGGGGCGGCGGGCCCACCGGGTGGATGCTGCTCAGGTTCCCGGTGGCCAGGGGGATCGGGGGACTGCCTCGCTGGGGGCTGCTCGTCTCCGGGGCGGGTCACCGGTCGTCCCCGGCGTGGGCGTCGGGTGGCTGTGCGGCCTCACGGCGGCGCCAGTCTTCGGGCAGGGTTGTTTCGAGCACGTCGTCGACGGTGATGATGCCGATCATGTGGCGG
>Ga0335081_10013715_pt1 | contig 13097 bp, 11 predicted proteins | sample Lox_Sample_35_FD_206713 | JGI IMG/M metagenome (GOLD analysis project Ga0335081, IMG submission 206713) | Soil microbial communities from Loxahatchee National Wildlife Refuge, Florida, United States - Lox_Sample_3.5 | ecosystem: Environmental > Terrestrial > Soil > Wetlands | place: USA...
CGCGGCGCTGGGATGACCGTGATCGGTCGAGGTGGCGCCCATGGTCTTGAAGAAAGCCCGCCGCGCGCGATGCGCGGCGAGGTAGCCCCGCCAGCTCGCCGTGTCTTCGCGGGCCAGCTCGCCCAGCTTCGCCATGTTCTCGGCGAAGCCGGGGAACTCGGGGTCGACCACCGGATCGGGACGGTACGCGGTCACGACGCGGCCCTTCCAGCCGGAAGCGCGGATCTTGGCGTGCTCCTCGAGCGGGTCGAGCGGCGACTCGGTGGTTGCGATCACCTCGATGTTGAAGCGCTCGAACAGCGCCCGCGGCCGGAACTCGGGGCGTGCAAGGCACTCGTTGACCCGGTCGAAGATCGAGTCGGCGGACTCGGGCGTGAGCCGCTCGCGGATTCCGAACACCTCGTGCAAGGCGTGATCGAGCCACAGGCGCGTGGGCGTGCCGCGGAACAGCGCGGCGTGCGCCGCGAAGGTGCGCCAGATCCGCCGCGCGTCCCGCTCGACCGGGGCGCCGTCGCGGCGGGGAATGCCGAGATCCTCCAGCCGCACGCCCTGGCTGTAGAGCATCCGGAAAACATAGTGATCGCGGGTGATGAACAACGTCGCGGCGTTGTCGAACGGTGCGTCGTCGGCGAACCAGCGCGGATCGGTGTGTCCGTGCGGGCTGACGATCGGCAGGTCCTTCACGCTCGCGTACAGCGCGCGGGCGAGCCCTCGCTGCGCGGGATCGGAGGCGAACAGGCGATCGGGATGGAGCTCGAGCTTCATGGGCAGCCCTCGATGCTCAGGCGACGGCAGCGGCCACCGTGCGCGCGGCGCCGTCGCGAAACAGCGCGACGAGCCAGCGCGCGACCGGGCCGGCGAAGTGGGGATCGGCGGAGAGGTCGCGGCCGAAAATGGCGGGGAGCGAGAGCAGCGCCTGCGCAAGACTCTCAGGGTCGCCGCGGTGCGCCGCCGCCAGTCGCGCGAATTCCGGAGCCATCGGATCGGAGACCTTGATCTCGCGGCCGCGCTCGTCGATCCCGGAGACGTAGCGCATCCACCCCGCCACGGCGAGCGCGAGCAGATCGATCTTTCGTCCAGCCGCGAGATTGTCACGGACGGTGCCGAGGATGCGCTGCGGCAGCTTCTGCGAGCCGTCCATCGCGATCTGCCAGGTCCGATGCGGCAGCGCCGGATTGCCGAAGCGCCGCACCAGCGCCTCCTGATAGGCGGCGACGTCGACCCCCGCCGGCAAGGCCAGCGTCGGCGCGACTTCCTCGCGCATGAGCCGGCGCATGAAGGCCGCGAATTCGGCCTGCGCGGCGACTTGGTAGATGTAGTCGCAGCCCGCGAGATAGCCGAGATAGGCGAACGCCGAATGGCTGGCATTCAAGAGGCGCAGCTTCATCGCCTCGAACGGGGCCACGTCGGCTACGAATTGGACGCCGGCGCGCTCCCAGGCGGGCCGGCCGCCGACGAAGCGATCCTCGATCACCCACTGGCGGAACGGCTCGTGCACGACCGGCGCGGCGTCGTGCAGGCCAAGGGCGGCGTCGTTGTCCGCGATGTCGCCTTCCGTCGTCGCCGGCACGATGCGATCGACCATCGTCGAGGGGAAGCTCGCGTGATCCTCGATCCAGCGTGCGAGCGCGCGGTCGCGCCTCGCCGCGAAGGCGAGCACGAGCCCTGCGAGCAGCGCGCCGTTGTGGGGCAGGTTGTCGCAGCAGAGCACCGTGAACGCCGGCGTTCCGGCGGCCCGCCGCGCGGCGAGCGCGGCTGCGATCAACCCCACCGCGCTCGCCGGCTGCGCCAGATCGGCGAGATCGTGCACGATGTCCGGATGCGCGAAGTTGAGCCGCCCCGTCGCCGGATCGTGGCAGTAGCCTTTCTCGGTCACCGTCAGGGATACGATCTGCGTCGCCGGCGACGCCATCCGCTCCCGGACCCGCGCGCGATCCTCGCCCAGGAAGAGCACTTCGCGCACGCAACCGATCACGCGCCTGCGGATCCCGGCGGGGCTCTTCTCGACGCTGGTATAGAGACCGTCCTGCGGCGTCATCCGATCGCGCACGTCGGGCGAGCGCAGGCTCACGCCGCAGAAGCCCCAATCGCCGGGCGCGACGGCCAGCGCGTCGTCGGTGTAAGTGGCCGTCTGCGCGCGATGAAACGCGCCGATGCCGAGATGAACGATGCCCACGCCGGTGCTCTTCGCGTCGTACGCGGGGCGCGCGACCGACGCGGGCAGCAGAGGCAGCGTTGCGAAGCACAGACGCTTCATGCCCTGAGCGGCTGCTCCTTCACGCGCGAGACGAGCTGCGTCGGGTTGACGAAGCGCAGCGCGATCAGCAGCCAGATGAGCGTTACGCCCATGTAGATCATCGCCATGGCATCGACCGACTGCGGCGCGCGTACGCCAGCGGCGAACACCGCGTAATACAGCGCCACAACCAGCGTTTGCGAGTCGGGTCCCGCGGTGAGGAACGTGAGCTCGAACAGCGCGATCGTCCGCACCAGCACGAGCAGCGACGCCGCCAGGATGCCCGGCGCCAGCAACGGCACCAGCACGTGCCAGAACATGCGCGCGGTATTCGCGCCGAACACCCGCGCGGCGGATTCGAGATTGGGATCGATCTGCTCGATGAACGGCGTCATCACCAGGATCACGAAGGGCGCGGCGGGAATGAGGTTGGCGAGGATCACCCCGTAGATCGTGCCGGCGAGCTGCGCCTGATAGAGCACTGTCGCAAGCGGGATGCCGTAGGTGATGGGCGGCACCATCAAGGGCAGGAGAAAGAGCAGCGTCAGGGCGCGCTTGCCGAGAAAGTTGCGTCGCGCCAGGGTGTACGCCGCCGGCACGCCGATGAGCAGCGCGAGCGCGACGACGGCGAACACCACCTCGACCGTGACCCACAGCACCCAGTCGAGCTGAAATTCCTTCCACGCCTGGCTGTACCAAGTCGCGGTCCAGCCTTCGGGCAGCCACGTGCCCAGCCAGCGCCGCGCGAACGAGCTGGTCGCCACCGCGACGATCATCAATCCCACGTTGACCAGGAACAGCGCCATGAGGCCGAGCAGCAATCCGCGCCACGCCTGATCGAACCAGGCCTGCGTTCGCGGGCTCACGGGTCCCGTGCTCGCCGGTTCGACCGCACCCGCCGCGCTCATCCCTTGCCTCCGACCACGGGGCCGCGGTAGAACCAGTTGCGCAAGGCGAGCACGGCGGCGACGACCGCCAGCTGCACGAACCCCATCATCATCGCGATCGCCGAGGCGAGCGAGTAGTCGTACTGCTCGAAGGCGGCCTCGTACGCGGCGATCGAGATCACGCGCGTCGGCCCGGCCGGCGCGCCCAGCAGCACCGCGGAGGGGAACACCGAGAACGCCTGTACGAAGGCGAGACAGAAGCACATCGCCAGCCCCGGCGCGAGCAGCGGCAGATAGATGTGCCGGAATTGCGCCGCCGGGTCGGCGCCCAGCGTCGCCGCGGCGCGGGCGAGCACCGGATCGATGCCCGTGATGTACGACAGGATCAGCAGGAAGGCGAAGGGAAACCCCGAGACCACCAGCGAGATCAGCACCCCCCAGTAGTTGTGGGTGAGCCGGATCGGCCCGTCGTAGAGGTGCAGGAACTGCAGCGTCTGCGACAGCCACCCTCGCGGCCCGAAGTAGGTGAGCATGCCTTCTGCGATCAGCACCGTGCCGAGGGTGATGGGGACCACCAGCAGTGTGGTCGCGAGCCGCTGGTAGCGCGACTTCACCCGCATCCGGTAGGCGATGGGCAGTCCGACGCCGACGTTGATCAACGTGGCGGGCAAAGCGAGCCGCAGCGTGGTCCAGATCGTCGGCCAGAGCCGCGGGTCGGTGAAGAACTTGCGGTAGTTCTCCAGCGTCATCGCGTCCTTCGGCTCGAACGACAGCAGGAGGCCGTAGAGGAACGGGTAGACGAAAAGCAGGATCATGAATGCCGCCGCGGGGACGATCAGCAGCAGCGAGCGGTCGAGCGGCGCGCGCGCCGCGGCAGCGGTGGTCATGGCGCTCCGTCGGAGGGATAGACCAGGGCCCGCTCCACCGGCACATGCACGCGAACCTCCTGGCCGAGCGCCACCGGAACGTGCGAGCGCACGTGCAGCAGCGCCCCCGAACGCGTGGCGACGTCGACGAGCGAGTCGCGGCCGCCGTACTCGACGTTGTCGACGCGACCCACGATCGTGTTGGCGCCGCCGGGTCCTTCGCCAAGCGCGATCTCCTCGGGGCGGACGGCCACACAGGCCCGGCCTGTGGAAAGAGGCTGCTTGCGCACGCCGGTGAGCCGGATATCGCCGCCCGCCAGCGTGACCCGCCCGTCCTGCTCGGCCTGGACGTTGAGCTCCAGCACGTTGCGATAGCCCATGAACCGCGCCACGGCGAGATTGGTCGGCTGCGCGTAGACCTCCTGCGGCGAGCCGATCTGCTGCACCGTCCCGCCGTGGATCACCACGATGCGGTCGGCCAGCGACAGCGCCTCGTCCTGGTCGTGGGTGACGTAGATCGTCGCGCGGTCGAGCTCGCGGTGAATGCGCCGGATCTCGGCGCGCGTCTCGAGCCGGAGCTTCGCGTCGAGGTTCGACAGCGGCTCGTCCATGAGGATGAGCGGCGGCTCGATCACGATCGCGCGGGCGATCGCCACGCGCTGCTGCTGCCCGCCGGAGAGCTGGCCGGGGAGCTTCTGCTCCTGGCCGACGAGCTGCACCAGCTTCAGCGCGCGCGCCACTCGCGGCGCGATCTCCGAAGCCGCCACGCCGCGCATGCGCAGGCCGAAGCTCACGTTGCGCTCGACGCTCATGTGCGGAAACAGCGCGTAGTTCTGGAACACCATCCCGAAGCCGCGCCGCTCGGGCGGCAGCGTATCGATGCGCGCGTCGTCCAGCCAGATGCTGCCGCCGGACAAGGGCAGCAGCCCGGCGATGCAGTTGAGCGCGGTCGACTTGCCGCAGCCGGACGGACCCAGGAGCGCGATGAACTCGCCCCGACGGATGGTGAGCGTAAGCTCGTTGACGGCGGCGAACGCGGTCCCGCCGGCGGCGGCGAACCGGCGGGTTACGCGGTCGAGCCTGAGCTCTGTGAAGTCGTGTTTCATGGGAAAGGCGTTTAGCCGACCTTGGACGTGCCGTGAACGAGAACGTACCGGCGCGTTGAGCGTCGGCGCCGCCGCCGACGCTCAAGCACGCGGCGAGTCAGCCGTCGCGGTCTTCGCGACGGCATGACCTCACTTCGTCTTCTGCGCGCCGACCTGCTGGTCCCAGATGCGGAACGCTTCCACCTGCGCGGCCGCGGGCAACGACTGCGTGTGCGGGAATTCCGAGAGCCACTTGTCGTATTCCGGCCGCCCGTACTCCTTGATCGCCTCCTGGCTCTCCTTCGGCGCCATCGACAGCGACACGTTCTTCACCGCCGGGCCGGGATAGAAGTAGCCCTTGTCGTAGGTGTATGCCTGCGCCTCGGGCGTGAGCAGGAACGCCATCAGCCCCAGCACGGCCTGAACCCTTTCCTGCGGCACTCCCTTCGGTATCACCATGTAGTGGGCGTCGTTCACCCACGTCATGCCCTTGAAGGGCGCCACTTTGAAGTTCTTGGGGACGATCCCGAGGATGCGCGGGTTGAGATCCCACCCCGTCATGGTGACGGTCATGTCGCGCGAGCCCTCGCCCAGCTCCTTCATCACCGCCGTGGTTCCCGACGGGTAGTACTCGATGCAGGTGTTGAGGTCCTTGAGGAACGCCCACGTCTTGTCCCAGCCCTTGACCGGGTCCTTCGGGTCCTTGTCGCCGAGGATGTACGGCAGGCCCATGATGAAGGTCCGCCCCGGTCCCGAATTGGCCGGACGCGCGTAGATGAGGCGGTTGGGATTGGCCTTGCACCAGGCGAGGAGCTCCTGGGGCGTGGTCGGCACCTGCTTCACCTTGTCGGGGTTGTACTCGAGCAGCGGACCCGCCGGCATGAACACGACCTCGATGCCGTGATCCTGAGCGAGCTCCTGCATCTTAGCGGCGGCGGGCTGGTAGTTGGCCATCAGGTTGGGGAATTTCGCGGCGTATTCCGGCAGCAGCTTGATGAGAAGCCCCTGCTCGAGACCGGCGGCCAGGAAATCGGTTCCGGTGAGGACCATGTCGATGTCGCTGCGCCCCGCGCCCTGCATGGCCTTGAGCTTGCCCGGCAGCTCCGGCGCGGGCGCCTGGGTGTAATTGACCTTGGATACCAGATCCGGATGCTTCTTCGTGTAGGCGTCGATCGCGTCGCGCGTCAACTGCAGATCACCGGCGACGTCGACGATATTGAGCGTCACCGGCGCGGCAGCCGCCGATCCGGCGCCCAAGCCCAGCCAAGCGCCCGCGCCGATCGCCACCGCGGCCAGCAAGGTCCGGTGACGCAGCGCGCAGCGATTCGTTCCCATGCATGAGTCCATTGCTCTCCTCCTTAGGTCGGCAGCGCCGGTTCGGCGCACCGTGACGAGACAGGAATGCGCCGAACCCGTCGGCGCGCGGTGTGGCAAACTGGCATCGCTTCGTTTCGTCCCTTCAGGACCGGGCGCGCGCCGTGCGGCGACTCTCGCCGCGGCCGACGCCCGACCGCGCGGACTCCTCGTCGCGGCCGTTCAAGCCGCGCTGGAATTCGCGCACCACGCGCGTCAGGTGACGATGCATCGCGGCGCGCGCCCCGTCGGCGTCGTGGGCGGCGATCGCCTGCAGGATCGCCGCGTGATCGCGAATGGTCTTCTGTGCGAGCTCGGGCGTATGGAAATGCTGTTGCGTGCGGCGCCACAGCTCCGCCCGCTGGTCCCACAGGCCCTCGACGACCAGCTCGAGGGAGCCGTTGCCGGTCGCCTTGGCGATCTGCAGGTGGAAGTCCCGGTCGCTCGCCTCCCGCGCGGCGAAATCCTCGACGTGCGCCTGCATGCGCGCGACGCAGTCGCGCAGCGCCGCGACGTCGGCGGCCGACGCCTTGGCGGCCGCGACGGCGGCGATCTCGCCCTCGATGAGCTTGCGGGCCTGCAGGAGCTCGAACGGACCAGGACCGACGTCGCAGGCGGCGGCCTGGCGCTCCGGCGCGGTGACGAAGATGCCGGTTCCGACGCGGACTTCGACCAGTCCGCTGATCTCGAGCGAAATGATGGCTTCGCGCACCGAGGCGCGGCTCACGCCGAGCGAGCTCGCCAGCTCGCGCTCCGCCGGAAGGCGCGTGCCGGGAAGAAACTCGCCGCTCTCGATGAGTTGCGCGATCTGCTCGGCGATCTGGCGATAGAGTCGACGCGACTCGACGGCCTGCAGGGGCACGCTCTGGGTTCCTTAGCTCGGCGGCGAGGTCGGCGTATCGGCGCGTTCGCCCACGCGCTGGACACCATGGTAGCGAGCGCCTATACTCCGGTCAAGTGGCCTAGCCACCTGGCCACTTACCGTTCGAACGTCGCGTTCGGCAGCCGGAAGCGCCACCGGGCGCCCGTTCGGCTCCCTGCGCTGGGTCGCATCTACCATGAAAATCACTGCCGGCCGCGTCATCGTCTGCTCTCCCGGAAGGAATTTCGTCACGCTCAAGCTCGAGACCGACGAAGGCATTCACGGCGTAGGCGACGCCACCCTCAACGGCCGCGAGCTCGCGGTCGTGGCTTATCTGACCGAGCACGTCGTGCCGGCCCTGATCGGCCGCGACCCCGCCATGATCGAGGACGTCTGGCAGTATCTGTATCGCGGCGCGTACTGGCGCCGCGGGCCGGTGACCATGGCGGCGATCGCGGCCGTGGACACCGCGCTCTGGGACATCAAGGGCAAGGTGGCGCGGCTGCCGCTCTATGAGCTCCTCGGCGGCCGAAGCCGCAACGGCGTGATGGTCTACGGCCACGCCAACGGCAACGACATCGCCGAGACGCTCGACGAAGTCGCGCGCTACATCCAGCTCGGCTACAAGGCGATCCGGGCGCAGTCCGGGATTCCGGGCCTCGCTTCGACCTACGGCGTGTCGAAGGATCGCATGCACTACGAGCCCGCGGATTCGACGCTGCCGACCGAGAACGTGTGGTCGACGGCGAAGTACCTCGACCACGCGCCCAGGCTCTTCGAGGCGATCCGCGCGCGTTTCGGCTTCGAGCATCACATCCTGCACGACGTGCATCACCGCTTGACCCCCATCGAAGCGGCGCGCCTGGGGCGCGCGCTCGAGCCGTACCGGCTGTTCTGGCTTGAAGACCCAACCCCGGCCGAGAACCAGGAAGGCTTCCGCATCATCCGCCAGCACACCGTGACGCCGATCGCCGTGGGCGAGGTGTTCAACACGATCTACGACTGCCAGCTCCTGATCACCGAGCAGCTCATCGATTACATCCGCACGACGGTCGTTCACGCCGGTGGCATCACGCATCTGCGCCGCATCGCCAATCTCGCCGACCTCTATCACGTGCGCACCGGCTGCCACGGGGCCACCGACATGTCGCCGGTGTGCCTGGGCGCGGCGCTGCACTTCGACACCTGGGTGCCGAACTTCGGCGCGCAGGAGTACATGCGGCACACGGTGGAAACCGATGCCGTGTTCCCCCATGCGTATCGCTTCGAAGACGGGTATCTCCATCCGGGCGACACGCCCGGACACGGCGTCGACATCGACGAGAAGCTCGCCGCCCGCCATCCCTACAAGCCGAGCGCGCTGCCGGTCAATCGCCTGGAAGACGGATCGATGTGGAACTGGTAGCTGCGAATTCATTCGCACTGCACGACGACTCGCATACGGCTCCGCTGTGGGGATAACCCGACCTACGGCGCTGTGAAATGGCCCGACTTTCCGCCCGACTTCTCGAGTAGCCGCACCGACTCGATGCGCATGCCGCGATCGACCGCCTTGCACATGTCGTAGACGGTGAGCAGTCCCACGCACGCCGCGGTGAGGGCCTCCATCTCCACGCCGGTCCGGGCGAGGGTCTCTGCCAACACTTCGATGCGCACCGCATGGCCGGCCTCGTCGAGCGCGAACTCCACCGCCACCGAGGTGATCGGCAGCGGATGCGCGAGCGGGATGAGCTCCGCCGTGCGCTTCGCCGCCTGGATCGCGGCGACGCGCGCTACGCCCAGGACGTCGCCCTTTCCGGCCCTGCCGTCGCGGATCATCGTCAGCGTCTCGGGACGCATGGCGATCCGGCCGCCGGCGCGCGCCACGCGTCGCGTCGCCTCCTTGCCGCCGACGTCGACCATCCGGGCCTGACCGGCCTCGTCGAAGTGGGTAAAATGCGGTCGTTCAGGCGTCATCGATCGCCGCCGAGTGAGCGTTTTGCCCTGCGTCAAGAAACTTCCGCCGCGGCGCGATAATCATAGCATCGTGCCAAGATTTCCCTCTGTCCGCCGCTGGATTCGCATTGCCGTCGCCGTCGGGCTGGCCGGCGCGCTCGCCTCGATCCCCTTCGCCAAGGCGCAGACCCAGAAGGACCTTCCGGTGTTCGGCAAAGCCTCGCCCGATATCAAGAGTCCTCCCGCCCCGGCGGACTCGACCACGGACGTTCAGAATGGTCCGCCGAATCTGCCGGACCTAGGAGACGCCTCGCAGGCGGTGCTTTCCGGCGTACAGGAGCGCAAGCTCGGCGAAAGCGTCGTGCGCCAGATCCGGGCGAGCGGCGCCTATCTCAACGATCCGGAAGTCAACGGCTACCTGAACGAGCTGGGCAACCGGCTGGTCACGGCCATCCCGGGAGCGCAGTTCGACTTCGAATTCTTCGCCGTCAACGATCCCGGGATCAATGCCTTTGCGCTCCCGGGCGGCTTCGTCGGCGTGAACACCGGCCTGATCCTGCTGGCGCAGACCGAGTCCGAGCTCGCCGCGGTGCTCGGCCACGAAATCACCCACGTGATGCAGCACCACATCGCCCGCAGCATCGACGCCCAGAAGGACGCCCTGCTGATGCAGCTCGGCGCGCTCGCGGCGGCGGTGCTGGCCTCGCGCTCCCACTCTTCCTCGAGCGGCGACATGACCTCCGCCGCGATCGCGGCATCGCAGGGGCTCGCCATCCAGAACCAGATCAATTTCACGCGTCAGAACGAGTATGAGGCCGATCGCCTGGGCTTCGAGCGAGCGTACGCCGCCGGATTCGATCCGACCGCGATGGCGACCTTCTTCCAGCGGCTGCAGAAGTCCTCGGTGTGGTTCGAGGGCAACTCGCCGTCGTATTTTCACGACCACCCGGAGACCTACCAGCGCATCGCGGAGGCCCAGGCGCGCGCCTTCACCAAGCCGTTCCGGCAGGTGCCCGACTCGCTCGATTTCCAGATGGTGCGGGCGCTGCTCAAGAGCTACGAGGGCACGCCGCCCGAGGCGGTCGCCTTCTTCCGCGACGCGATCGAGGAGCACAAGTACAACAACGAGGTTGCCGCCCGGTACGGGCTGGTCGCCTCGCTCCTGCGCGCCCAGGACTACAAGAAGGCGCAGGCCGAGCTGGAATCGCTCGAGAAGATCGCGCCCCCGCATCCGATGATCGAGGCCATGGCCGGGCAGATACTGATGCAGTCGGGTCAGCTCAAGCAGGCCATCGCGCGCTACCAGGCGGCGCTGGTGCACTACCCGCGCAAGATGCAGCTCGTCTACGACTATCCCGAGGCGCTGCTCAAGCACAATGAGCCCGCGAAGGCCGCCGCATTCCTCGACGAGCAGCTGCAGCGCTTTCCCTCCGACGGCCCGCTGCATCAGATCGCGGCGCGCGCCTACGCCGCGCTCGGCAAGCAGCTCCTCGAGCATCAGCACCAGGCCGAGTTCTACGCCTGGATGGGCAACCTCAGGGCAGCGGTGCTCCAGCTCGAGCTGGCCGTGAAGGCCGGCGACGGAGACTTCTACCAGCTCTCCGCGGCCGAAAGCCGGTTGCGGGCGATGCGCCAGGAGCTCACCGAGCAGGAAAAGACGATGGCCTCGAGGGGCGGCTGAGGCCGGTCTGGTCGGCGACGGCCGGAAGCTACGCTAGGCCTTCTGCGGGATGAATCGCAGCGCCACACCGTTGTTGCAGTAGCGCAGACCCGTCGGCGGCGGTCCGTCGTCGAAGACGTGGCCTTGATGCCCTCCGCAGCGCACGCAATGGTATTCGGTGCGCGGGACGATCAGCTTGAAGTCCTGCTTGGTGCCCAGGTGGTCCGGGATCAGCGTGAAGAAGCTCGGCCACCCGGTTCCGCTGTCGAACTTCATCTGGGAAGTGAACAGCGGCAGCGCGCACCCCGCGCAGACGAACACTCCGGCGCGCTTTTCCTTGTTCAGCGGGCTGCTGAAGGGATACTCCGTGCCCTCACGCCGCAGCACATCGAACTGCTCGGCGGTCAGCCGCCGGCGCCATTCGTCGTCGGTGAGGACTAGCGGGTCGGCGCTCGCTGCGACGTCGGCGCCCGGGGCCAGCAGCTTCATCCAGTCGCGCTGCATCTGGGCGATGAGCACCGGCCCCGAGGGGGCGGTCCGGCCCAGCTGCGGCAGCGCCAGCGCCGAAGACGCCGCGGAGAGCATGATCAGAAAATCGCGTCGTTGCATGGTTCAATTCTCCTTCGGCTTGCTCGACTCCACGTCAAAGCGGCGAGTTCCCAATGGTCGCGCGGCGGCGCGGCCTCCTTACGCCTTTGTTGTCGCGCGAAGACCCCCCACAAATTGCTGATCCGTCGCGGCTTTGTCATCGTTGCGCACGTCGCGCGAAGCCGGCCTGTAGCTTTGTACAGTTGACACGCCTTTCACCGAGCTTACAGTAAGCGAAACACGCCCGGGACAGGGCGTAGCAAAGTCTTCATCCGCAGGCAAGGGGGAACGATGAAGATCCTCGTCGTCGACGACCATCCGTTGATTCAGGAAGCGCTGCGGCACGTCCTTACGGCGCTCGATCCGGGTGTCGATTTCATCCAGGCGCAGGACGCTTCGGAGGCGCATGCGGCGCTGTCGCGCGAGCCGGACACCGATCTCATCCTGCTCGACCTCGCATTCCCCGGCTGCGACGGCTTCGCGTTGCTCGCCGAGCTGCGCCGCGAATGGCCCGGCATGCCGGTGCTGGTGATTTCCGCGACCCATGCTCGCGAGACGGTCGAGCACGCCCTCGACCTCGGAGCGATGGGTTTCATACCCAAGACCGCCAACACGCGGGTGCTGCTCGAAGCGCTGCAGCTCGTGCTCGCCGGCGGCGTGTACATACCGGCTGAAACCGCGCAGGGTCCGGGCGGGCTTCGGCCGCGCGCGACTATCACGCGGCCCGAGCAGCTCGGCCTCACGCTGCGTCAGGCCGACGTGCTGAAGCTGTTGGTCCAGGGCAAGCCGAACAAGCTCATCTGCCGCGACCTCAAGCTTTCCGAGGGAACGGTCAAGGTGCATGTCAGCGCGATTCTGCGCGCCCTGAATGTGCGCAACCGCACGCAGGTGGTGATCGAGCTCGCCCGCCGCGGCGTCCGTTTCGAGACGCCCGGGGCGCGCGCCCGCTAGGGCAGGGAGCCCTCGAGCATGCCGGAGGCTGCCGATCATTCGGCCCCCGCGCGGCGGGCGCGCGCAGATCAGATTGCGACGCTGCTCGGCCAGCGGGGGCGCACCACGTCCTCGCTCGAGGTACTGCGCCTTTGCGGCGTCGACTTCATGCTCAAGCCCGTGTTGCGAGGAGCTGAAGGCGACTGCCGCGCGACTGTGCAACGGCCGCGCATCAGTGCGGCCCGGCGGTCCGGACGAGCGTCGCGGCCCGCCCGGCGCGGCAGTTATGAATATGCATGCCGCAACATAAAAATGGAGCGGTTTGCGTATTTTTCACGCATTGCTGGGTTGGTTTATGCAATCTGAATCTCAGGATAATTCTCTAATTACTTGTCTGGCTTTTATTTTTTACTAAAGATCCACGTGGCATGGCCGGCCACAAAGGCTTCGAACGGCGGTAAAAAAGGCGCCCCTTGACGGGGCGCTGGAGGACAGACCGAGTTCGGGATGACCGGTTAGGGTCGGGGGGGTAAACCCGGTCTGGATTCTGTCATGGCGTGCGATGGTGAACGTTGGTCATCGACACGCAGAGACGGGATGAAGGAATACGCGATGTTTATGACAAATGAATTATAGCCTCCCGCGCCGCGCATGCAAGCCCCTCCCCTGGAGGCAAAAAAAAGCCCGGCGGATGA